>Ga0116229_10002022_pt1 | contig 32459 bp, 20 predicted proteins | sample S1TSphgellanicum_3_FD_87313 | JGI IMG/M metagenome (GOLD analysis project Ga0116229, IMG submission 87313) | Host-associated microbial communities from peat moss isolated from Minnesota, USA - S1T2_Fc - Sphagnum magellanicum MG | ecosystem: Host-associated > Plants > Peat moss > Unclassified...
CAATTGATGGATCAATAAAGCTTGTCTTGTCTTGTAATTCTCCACTTGTTTGTAGTCGGTTCATAACATGTGGAACACCATCACAAGCAATAAGAATGTTCAGAGCTCTAAGCTCAAAAATAATAAGTTCATAACTTTAAGCTTTGAGAAAGTTGAAAAAGGAGAGGGTGGGTCACCATCGCCAGTAACAAGAAAATTCAGAATTTAGAACTCAAAGACAACAAGAGAGTTCAAAGCTCTAAGCTTTAAAAAAGTTGAAAGAGGAGAGAGGGGGGTGCATCATTATCCCTAGGAGCAAGAAAGTTTAGAATTCTAACTTCAAAAACAAGAACCACAAAACTTAGAACTTTAAGTTCTAAAAGAGTTGAGAGAGGAAAAAAAGGGGTGGATCACCATCACCAATAAGAGGAGAGCTTAGAACTATGAGCTTGGGATAGCAAGAAAGTTCATACCTCTAAGCTTTGAGAGAGTTGAGAGAGGAGATGAGGGGCATTGGATTGCCATCACCAACAACAATTTGGGTCAAGAAAAGAGAGAAACTACAACAAGAAATAGCCTAGGGTTGAGAGTAATTGCAATCTAGGTCTAGAAAAGAGAGGGGGTGCCAATTGCCATCGCTAATAACAGGAAAGTTTTAAGCTCAAAACTTAAAGACAATTGACAGAAAAAATAAATGCATCGATCACCATCACCAACAACTATGAAAGATTAGATATTGATGCCCCCATTAAAGAAAGAGGAGCAAAAGAGAGACAAAAGACGAGATTAGTAAAAGAGAAAAGAGAGAAAGTAGCAAGACAAAAAAAGACAAAACAAGAGATGAAAAAAAACAGCAAAAAAGGGGCAAAAGATGAAAGGGAAAGACGAAAAAGAACAATAAGAGAGAGAGGAGAGATGAAATAGTTAAGAGAGACTAGAGAGAGGACACCATCACCATTGCCAATAGTTGTGAAAGTTTAGACATACTTACAAACACAAGCACAAACCACGGATGAACAATAATTGGAGAGCATGAGCTCAAAGAAGTTTAGAACTCCCAACGTGTTTGGGAATCAAATGTTTGGTGAAGGTGACAAAAAACCCACACCCGTAGACATTTGGGAAGGGGTGATGGATTTGGTAAATGGGAATATGTTTACCCATTACCGTCAATCTTTAAGCCCTATTGTGCATGCAATTTGAGCATTATGATCAAAAGTGAACCCTTACTTTGAGCAAATGTTTCATCCAAATTTTCATCTTGTTCGATATGGGAGAAGATAACATTCATTGGTGCCCAAGGTAGTGTTTGGTTTTAGGTGATTCAACAAACCACCATGGGCTACCATGTGTATGATCCATTAAAAAAAAACCCCCAACTTTGAAGCAGTGTATTTTCTTCATTTTTTATTGATTTTGAGCAATTTAAACAACCATGGGTGTGCTTGCTAGGGGCTATATTTTATCTTTAGAGTGTAAGTGGAAAGGAGGTATATTGAGTGAGATAGAGGTGACTAAAATACTAAGTGTTCAATCTTCGACCTGTTTACCCTATATGCATTATTAACAAATTCTTGCAAATAACAAATTTTAAAAAAAAAATCCAATACAAAATGTAAGGCAATAATTAAATCATATGTACAAGCCCACCAATTATGCATGTACAACTTCACCTTGGAAAACCCATTTTTAATGTTTATTGATAGGGTTGTGCAAATATGATCGGTGCCTCACCTAGGTTCAATTCGCATGTCCTTTGCTACTACTTATGGAAGCTCAACCCTCCCCTCAAAGCTAGGTGATACCTTGTCACCATTTTGATAAATTATTTGGTAATATCATGTTGAACTGACTTTGCAAATATGTATTATATTGGTAGTGTCCAAACTATCAATTACTGGTTTTGGGACATGTTCCAAATTTTTCTTATTTTGACCTTTGGGATGTGGGATGTAAAAACAACTCAGGGTGGCATGCGACATAACTAACAAAACTCTCGAGTCTTTTTAATACTATGGAACAATCTCAGTAGGGACCAATCCACCTAGAAACAAAGCAAGCTCATAGGGTGAGATTTCAAAGTGTACATTTTTCAAAACTAAAATATGAAAATAAATCACATTTGATAAATCAAAATGAAGCTTTAATTGAATCAATTGATTTCAAGAGAAATAAAAGGAGTTTAGCAAAGATGATGTCAACAATGTTTTGAGTAAGAAATGATGATGCCTTCCTTGCTTTGAGGTCCTCATGCCAAAGGGGATATCTAAGGCACATGGGACATGAGGCCTTCCATCCACTAAGAACACTTCTTTGCACCGCAATAAATAAATTGTCTTGCACAATATGTTTTGGATGAAGTACAAATGTTTATGCCGAAGTGGGCTTGTAGTGTTGGCAATTGTGCACAAGATCCAATGCTTGTAAAAGGCATTGCATGTCAAAGTGACTTCTCTCTTGATTGCCCAAGTGCTTGCATTTAAATAGTCTCTCTCTCCTTATACTATCTTATTTTTCATGTTTATGAGGGAACATAATTTTTGGCAACTTTTAACAAAGAAAAAAGTTGAATTTCATTTCTTGAAAATCCAATGTTATCTTTCTTGTAATTTCATTGAACTAAAATGAAGTGGGTAGCATCAAACTATTTAGCCTCAACTCATGAACAGAAGAGAAAATCTCAAACTTTGAATATTAATAGCCCTAAAAATAATAATTTAAAGTTTAAAAAGTCAGGCAGGTGTGGGGAGGGGATAGGGGGGATTTTATTTTATTTTTTGGGTTTTTTTGTGAAGGGTAACTAAGCAACCACATATTGAACAAAAATATGCCCATTCAATCAATTAGAAGTAGCAAAAAGTGTACCCAGTCTTTTTTTTCTTGAAATTGTGTCCACCTCTATAATCCTCTCCTTCTCCCTCTGACCTCCTGCTATCCCCTTCTCCTTTTGGTTTTTCTACCATCTCTTACTTTGTGGGTATGTGACAAATTTTCTTGAAAATTTAAGTGATTTCATAACACAAACTCCTTCATTCTTTATTTAGATGGCAGATTGCTTGCAAATTAGATGTTTTTATTAGAGTATAGTAAAATTTATATTTTCATTAAGGTCGTCTCAAAGGTGGGGTGCTCCTAGCGGTGGATAATTATGATGAGATTACAAATCCAACTGTTAAATTTATTATTTACACATTCAAAAGCTTTGATACAAATGCTAGAAAAAAGTCGAGCAAAGGACTATGAGATAGCAAAACTAGATTGAGTGGGCATGTGTTATCTTAGGTTAAATCCAAAGTTTCATTGATAAAATAAAATAAAATAACATGATATTAATTCATGCATCATAATATGGCATTCACAACGACAAAGCTAAATATTCATAAATAATATTCAAATCAAATTGTGGTTCTTCGAATAAGAATGAAATCTTACAATTTTTGAAATGCGATTGAACATAACAATGTCAAAGGGACCAAACATTGAAATTCATGAATCAACTCTTATTTAATTTCCAAGTTAGCCCTAAGCTACCCACCTATGATTCCCACCACCTTCATTTGTGTAGTCTTGAGTGTGATAGCTTAGTTCATCAAGTAGAGACTCATTAATGCATGCACATATTTGATCAAAACCTCACACCAATTCAAGTAAAAATTCTTGGTTAAACCATTTGAAAGCCGTCATAAGTTTAGTTTGAATTAGATTATTCTTTTTGCTATAAATCACATAAGGGACACAAGCTTAATCCATGCACATCAAGATCTAAGAGTAAGAAACATGGGTCCATCTTTATGTCATAATGAGGGATGTCAATGATCAAGAATTGCCCAAATCTTGGTCTAGTTCTTGGGATGGTTTTAAGTTTGATTTTCATGTTGGTTCTTGGGGGGGATGGGGACGGGTTGGTTGTCATTATGCATTATTATTTTTCATTAGATGCATAAAGGGGTATTTTTGGGGTAATTATGTGAAGCTGCTTTAATTTTTTTCAATTTATTATTATTTATATTTACATGTTTAAATCACCTTAAACTTAACTTAAATTTTATGTTTGCATCGAATGTTAACACCATATATTATAATACAATGGTGGCTTCAACACATGTCTGCAAAATAATTAATTAATTTTGAAGATTTATTTCTGAAAAAATAATATTCATTAATATTTCAAAAGATTTTTGTTGCATTTTTTTAATTTGAAAATTTCAGCACTTCTAAAAATAATAAAATTTGTACCAAAGTTGCCAAGGTAGTATGGTTGTTGGAATTTTTAGTGTTATTTGAAATAATGAAAATTGATTAAGGAAGGAAAGTAATTGTGCATGATTAAAGAAACATCATGCATGAAATGTTCAAATTTAATTCGACAAACACATCAACAAACACTTCAATATCATATCACTTTTCAAATGATGAAGATCATGTTTAACACCCACAAAATCATAACAAACAACAAACATTTGGTTTGTTTTCAAAATAAAAAATATTTTTAAAAACTTTGTGACTTTAGAATTAAGGAAAATAAAGTGTGCATTGAAACCCAAGTGGATCACCAAGTTGCTGCATTTGGGCATCCATCAACTCCTTCATCAACTCCTTGCTTTCACCAAGTAAATATCACCACATTAATGATATTTCATCTATTTCGAATTTTTAATATAAATTACAATTGAACCTACTAATGACTAATACTTATTATAAGTCTCTTGTACAAAACATGTATTTAATTAATTCTAAACTAAATTGTTAATTTTGAACTTTTAAAAAATTCAAAATTTACTAAATACATGATACAAATATGTTATATTTTTTCTAATGACTATTATTAATGCATATTATCTTATGTTAATTACAATTAGATCTTGAGAATAAACATAATTGTAATATAAAACTAATTGCATTTTTGTTTTTACTCAACAACTAATATATAAAACCTCATATTTTTACTTGCGTACTTTTCAATCACAAAACAAGTGGACATCCCCCCAGGGCTAGTTCCAAATTTCCTGAACCACAAGTTCTAAAATTTGAAAACAAAGAATTGGAGCCAAACCCAAGAATTAGCCTCTGAAGCTTCTTTATATAAGTTTCATTTCTCTATGTATCCAAGTTTTTTTTGTTTTATTGGCATATATATATATATTGGAAATTTAACAATGTGAAGAATCATTCTAAAATTAGAATAGATGTTTCATCATTTTTAATAAATAGTTGGAATTGGAACCTAGGTTCTATCAAAGTAAAAACATAGTTCAAGCTAGGTTTTTAGGTTTTCTTCAAAGCTAGAACTAAAAAAAATTAAAACCTCCTTAGACCCATTTCTTCTACACATAAAATTATTTTTTATTTTGGCCTTTCAAAAACTTAAAGACAAGCCATGTGAGAACTTACACAAAGATGTTTAGGGAAGGTCTTTATTTCAAAAATGAAAGGCTATTTGGGTGACAAATATACCCTAAAATTTTATTTTAAAAATCTGAATGGATGCTCAACTTGATATGGGCACCTTCTTCCTTTTAACTAGCTCTTTGAAAAAAATTTGAACATATTCAATGTTTTGAAAAAGTTTGTGGACATGGGATGAAAGTATTAGCTTTGAACAAGGTAACCGCAACATGTAGCTTAATTTTTCTTATCAACCTCATGAATCGATTGGGTAATGTAGCTAAATAGATCAACCTAGCAATCTTTATAATGGATGCTATTCTTCACCTTTCACCTCACTATACATTATGACATGTCATAATTAACATAGCCTCCACACTTTTGCATTGACTAGGTAAATGGCTTGCTACAACTTGTGCCTAGGATCAAGGCAATGAATACCTACTCTGTTGTAGCATAACATCTACAAATTGTCATTATATATTGTTAAGTAATAAGCCACCATAGTGTACTAGAATATGGCAAACTATCAATCTAGATGCATTCAATCTCTTGAAACATTGTCTTGTCGGTAATTAAAATGATGTTGGTCACTAAAGCTCTTGCATAAGGACTCCCCAAGGAAAAACTTTGAGACTTTAATGTATTAACAAGGCTTTATGCAATTTGATAATTAGTCTTAATTTGTCTATCCACCATACCTTTATGCACCATACTTCTATGGAAACATGTCTTTCACCACTCAAAGATTTGGAGAATGTTCTTCAAAGTTCTAGAAAATGTAATAATCACTTTCGATTCATTTGTCAAATCTAGTTTCATGTAACCATAATAGACAATCAATAAAATGATTAGGGATATAACACATCTCTTAGCAAAGTCGTGGCCTAATGTGTACTTATTATTTGTTCACATAAATTTTTAATGATAATAGTCATTGAAGTGCTAAGAAACATTTTGTTTATCTTAAGATTATGTAGAACCTATTTGTGTTGAACAACTTATAATTTAATTCCAATAGCTTGTGTTTAAAAGTTTGGAAACTTGTGGATACAGCAAAATGGATCCAAGTTGAAAACCTTCAATAAAATTCCATTTGTTTATGGTCAAACCTTACTAAAGTTACATTTTGAATCATAGTAAAATGATTTGTAATCTTTCAATGATTTTGTTTCGTTTATTGTTTTTTCATGAAACATCAAAGTTAATAATTATAGAAAGTTTGTTTTCTGACATTCTTTTTTGAATATACGAAATACATGAGTAAAACTATAGGGTCCCATATATTGGCTATTGGGTAAAGATATAATAGAATTAGTTCTATAATATGATTATGTTTATTCTAAAAAAAAAGTTATAGTTAATATAAAATATACATTAAACCTCAATATTAGAAAAAATAGAAAAAATGCAACATATGTGCTAAAGACCTTAATTTTTAATTGTTAGTAGGTTCAATTAGTAAGTTAGTAAATAAACTAGTACTAGTAAATTCAGTTAGTAGATTAATAAATGAACAAATGTAAAGGAACATGAAATGAAGGATCCTTTCACACAATTGACAATTTAATCATTTTGCATTAACTTACATTTTAAATGGGTATTTTGCTTTGCCACTTCCCAATTGCTTAATTCAAGGATATGTTAAGTACATGTAATTTGTTGAAAAAATAGTCCAAGTTTGATCATATATTATCTTACCTACACATTTAGTTGCATCTTCATCAATTATCATAACTTCAAATATTAAAATATTTAATATTAAATTTTCATGCATTATATATATATATATAGTTCAAAGTGGCTTAAATATGTGCATATTTAAAAATTAGGTAATAATAGGGTGGGGCAAAAACATAAATCGTTAACATAATTACTTTTAAACAACACTTTGTTTGATGCCAATAATGAAAATTTTTAACATTTAGTGTCCTCTCTAAGCCTAGCTATCTAAAAACATAAAATTAATTTGAATGTCACTCACTTTAAATCTTTTTCATTGCATGTTTATTTTTCATGATAAGAATTAAAACTATGCATTCAAGTATTTGTTTGTAAATAGTTTTGTGTCCTTTTTCATGAACATTGGGAATAATTGGAATTATGTTTAGATTGTCTTGTTATATATATCTTAGCCTTCATTGTCCATTGTTAATTTTTATGATTGTGATGTCTCTAGTAATTTACATAATGTTTGTAAAAACTTTCATGGTCATACTTTTCAAATAAACATAAATATGTGAATAAACATGTCAGTGACTATTCAAAAAAAATTGAAAGTTTTCAAATGTTAGTTTATGTTTCACTGTTAGAATTTACATTTCAAAATATTGATTTTTGTCAATTATTCCATTAACAACAGGGATTTGTCAAGGTCACCCCCTTAGTGGTCTTTTATTTGCCTTAGGTCCTTTTAGGGCCTATTGATGTGCAACGATGGTTCCTTTTATTATAGGAGGTTTGGGTTTTTAATTAATTCAATTTTATTTATAATTGATGACATTTGAATCAAAAGTCTTTCATCCACAAGTTTGTGATCATATTAAATGACATTCACATTAAATGTACTAGTGCAATCTCACATAATTGTTACATGGAGCCATCAAGCCTTTCAACCAAGCATATTGCATTCACTACTTTTTTTCACCCTCTCAATGGTAATAAAACATTGGTTATTATTATGGAATCTCATTCTTTCATATGCATATTGTTCTTCATGTTAGAATTCTAATGATGAGTTTTCTTGAAGTTGGTATAAGGAGATTGTGCATAATTATTCGTATGATTGTCCATTGCCAATTCCAACTAACTAAAATGTGAAAAATCATATGAAAACTTAGCTACTTCACTCATTTTTTAATAACTACTTTCCTCCATTCTTAATAATTACCTCATTCCAACTCACTAAAATGTGAAGAATGGTATGAAACCTAACAACTTCACTCTTATTTTATAACTACCTCATTCATTTCCTCTACCCACCAACATGCATATAAAAAATTAACATGTGCTTTTTCATCTCCATAATATTTAACTATTGAAAACCATATGAAAACATAAGGAAAAAAAATGTTGATCCTCACTAATAATGCAAGCAATGTGAAGCTCAAGAATGTTTGGATATGTTTGGGCCAAAATGGCCTTTGGGATATTGCTTCCTTATTTTGTGCTTGTTTCAAATCACCTCTAATGAATATTCATCTTCTTCATGTAAGTGTAAGGAACACATTATTATGTGTGAAGCCTTTGCTTATTTCATTTTGAAGTCGAATTTTGTTTGATTTTTGAATATTTCATTAGTCAAAATTTAATATAGTATAATGACAGGTCGAAAGGGCATTTTGTTGTTTGAGGGCATGGGAATGAGGATGGCAGCCCAACTTCCCAAGCCCAAAAACAACAAAATGTCCAATGTGACTTGCCATTAACCTACTTAAAAACCTAACCTAATTTGAAATTGTGCGAGAAGGTTATGCTTGGTAAGGTGTGCCTAGTTATCTAGGAGGAAGGTTTTGCTTTGGAGAGAACCTCTAAATACAAAGGAAAAATTAGGTCAGTTTTAAAGTCTAGTTAGCAATGTGCTCACAATGTTTATTAAAAATAGGGTTTCTACTTTTTGGGATGCTACCAATGTTAGTCTTGCGCAAACATAACTTTTTTTCTTGTCCAAGTTTTGCACAAGGAATAGTTTTTCCGAAACTCCACACCAGAAAAAAAAAACTAACAAGACCAAAACTAGGAAAACAAAATTTCCCGCTAGCAATAAAGCTTTAATTATTTCCTTAAAGAAGCAAGAGATTTTTTTGCATATTTGTTCCTCCATTCTCTTGATCATCATCAATTTTTTTAAACAACATGTTCAAATTGTTCTTTGAAAGACATTGTGAGCTTCATCATTATAAACAATAAGATTAGATCCTATCCAACTTACATTCATCATAGAACCCACCCCCAATTGGTAAAATTTGTGTACACGATTTATGATTTTTAATTGGTAATTGCATTTTTTTTAGGGTTTAAGGTTACTTGTGTTGGAAATTGATGAAGAAACAATGAGAGAATAAAGATTAAAAAAACACAACTATATTACAAAACTCTCCACTCAACCTTAGGATCACACAAGTTACTACAAATTTGGCGATCATACAAGTTGCTACAAGTTTTATGATTCAACCCCAGATTTAGCCTATTTCTAAATAGGAGTTGAACATGGCATGCAGATGTTATATTCCTTAATATCTCATGCACAAGATCATCATCCCATGCAGATGTTACTTAACACTGCGGCGCGAAAGATTTTGCGCTCGACACGGACAGATTTGAATTTGCTTCAAGCACATCTTCTAGCATTTCATTGCAAGAAAAGCGTTCTGAGGTCGTGCTTTCTTTCCTCCCCCCCGTCCCCTTTTTTGTCGGTTGCAATACAGGCATGAATTGAAGTTTTGGTTGTTGTAATCACCATCATCGCCACCCAGTTTTCTTGCGCGGGAAGAATTGTAGCTTTGATCGTACAATGCTTGACAGATATGGTCCTCATTGATCCTCAACCAGAGCTATCAATTCTTGTATCAATTCGGCTGGAAGATTGTTCCGTTGAATGCAAGCTTGTAATGTACGCTTCAAGTTTTGGGGTTTTGGAAGATATCTTGTTGTATGTATTCCAGTGATTGAAATGTAACCTTGGAAAATAGTTTTGTGACGTCTGGATTTCTTTCCTCTTATTCTACTAGAAGTTTGTTCGTTGAATGCAAGTTTGCAATCTATGGCTCCAAGTTTTAGGGTTTGGAAGATATGCTTTTGCATGTATTCGAGTGCTTGAATTGCAACCTTGGAAAAAAGCTTTGCGAGGTCTGGCTTTCTTCCCTCTTATTGTGCTAGAAGCTTGTTCCGTTGAATGCAAGCTTGCAATCTATGGCTCCAAGTTTGTAAGATATCCTTTTTTATGTATTTGAATGATTGAAATGTAACCCTGGAAAAAAGCTTTGTGAGGTCTCCCTTTCTTTCCTCTTATTCTGCTAGAAGATTGTTCCGCTGAATGCAACCTTGCAATCTCCAGCTTCAAGTTTTAGGGTTTTGTAAGATATCCTCTTGTATATATTCGAGTGATTAAAATGTAACCTTGGAAAAAAGATTTGGGAGGTGTGGCTTTCTCTCCTCTTTTTCTTCTAGAATTTTGTTCCATTTGAATGCAAGCTTGCAATATACAGCTCCAAGTTTTAGGGTAAGATATCCTCTTGTGTGTATTCAAGTTATTGCAATGTAACCTTGGAATTCTGAAAGTTACATTTGGGATGATCCAGACACTGTAAGACTTTTGAACTGGAGTTTTATCACTTGCATGCAAGAACTAAATCTGTAAATACAATCAAGAATTTATTTTCCCCCTTGTCTTTTTCCTTTTCTTTTTTTTTTTTAAAAATTTTTTTTATTAATTTTGCAGAGCTTGATGGATTCTATTTTGGCTAGGGCTCAGCTCTTGGACACATGTGATCACTCTAGCTGCTAAGATATATGTTTTGTGCTCAAGGCTTTTGAGCTTGATGTTAAATTTTCAGGTTTGCAGAGCTGTTGGGGATCAAGTATTCAACCATGTGTCCAACACTCTGATTCCATTTTCAGTTGCAGCAGGGTCCTGGGATTGCAGTTTGGGGAGAAAACTTGATCCTTTGGTTGCAGCTTTGGAAAATGAGTATCTCTTATTGCAGTGAGGTAGAAACTCCTGTCAGATACTGCATTACCTGCAAAAGTGGATTACAGAATGCAGGCTTAGAATAGCAGATTCTTCAAGGCAAAATGATCAGATTTGGGTGTTTGGTACGGGATGTGATTCAAGTACTAAGGGGGAGAGCCCCAGATGATGTTATCCGCCACCAGACAATGGTCATCCAAGAACAGATTTCACGGGTATGCCTCAATTCCTTAAATTCCATCTGCTACTGTATATTGCCTCACAGGCCCTTCTTGATCACTGCAACATAACCCAGACAGAGCTTGTTGAGCCCATCAGTTCATAGTGATACAGAAAGTTAGTTTGTTTCTCTGTCAGAGTATTGTTGTCTGTTGACCACAGTTCTGTGTATGGAGTGAAGCTTCAGGAGGCTAGGGCAGCAAAAGAGAAGAAACTTGAGGATGAAGCCCTTTTGAAGCTCCAGTCCGTGGTGGAGGAGATGCAGCAGCTCAAAGAGAGTCTCATTGCTGCGGTATGTTGAATATGACCTGTCTCTCAAGCAATGAAAGTGGCAATAGGTCAGCGGACATGTTTTTCCATCCCTGCTATAGGAAGACAACCTTATTTCCTTTCTTTTTGTTATCAGGAAGCTGCTGTAGTGGAGCATGTAGACCAGATCACCAAAGAAGCAGAGACACAGCTAAAAGAGGATTGGAGCAGAAAGGAGAGCACAATTGTGGGTGGAGCAATGGAAGGTCAGCAGATTGAAGCAGGGGTGAACCCAGCTGAGCAGATTCAAGCTGATTTGTCTCTAAAAGAATCTGTTGAAGATTCCAAGTGCTATACAAAGAGTTCACAAGTACCGGTGAACTCTTCTGACTAAGTAGTCACCCCTTCTCCTTGATTTCACAGATTCTGTGTGTCAACTCACATTTTGTAGCTCCAGCTTGCCTTTCAATTCTCTTAAATAGTCATGGCAGCAACTGCTATTTATGATGAAGGTGATGGTCTGACACTTCATGAGCAACACTCATGGGTTATGACTACACCCTATTGTCATGCTACTTTCAAAGTGTTGTTGTGGAGTTTTCTTTGCAATCTCATAGATATGCTACATGCAGTCTGAACTGAGTCTGTTCATATTGTAGAGCTCACACAAAAGTATTTCATTATGTTAGCGAGTGATCAGTCATCTCTAGCATGGAGGAAATGCACAGAGGAGAACTAGGGTTCTTGATTTTTGTTTTCAAGACCTGGTATGAAATTACCACAGATCCTGTGTGGTGATTCTGAGACAAGAGGCTCTTCCTTGACTGACATTTTTGTGTCATTGTGAATTTGAGCTGGAAGCTAAGAGGTCCAATCAAATCACTTGGTACTTTAGAGCTCAATAGTGATTGAGAAATTTTCTTGACTTTCACCAAAGACATGGTTGTCATCTGGATGCAGAGTCATGGCTATGCATGATGATTTTAAAAGTCTAATCTGTTCTGAGTGATTCATAAAGCATTAGATTATGATTCCTTTTTGCCACTTTACCAATCTTGGTTTTTGGTGGTGCTAGTACAAGGGTTACCTTCGAAGTTTTATTTTGGAGTTCTCTTTGCAATCTCTTAGATGTGATTTTAGAAGAAATCAAAGGATTTTTAAATTGTGGATGTTGAAATCAGTAAAATTCTGAGATTGGCAGAAGAACTTATATCAACCTTGTTTGACAACTCTGATTCATTATGGGTGTTGCTCTTGCTTGCTTCATGACCAAGGGTTATGAGAGCAATTCCACCCACAGTAGTTTGATGGCTTGTAATCCATAATTTGGATGAAGTTCAGGTTTTAATTGACCAGTCACAATGATGGGCCCATGTGTTGGCATTTATTTAATCGTCACTCAACACTATTTACTACTTAATGTTCATCAGTGGGGTTGGGGAAATGGTTTGAACACTATTTTGGATGTGGTAGATGCAAGTAGAAAGCCACTTAGGGTGTGTGGATGAACTTGCTTTTAGGTTTTAAGTTTTTTGAGGAATAGTGTCAAACCTTCTATTCACCAAGTGGCTATCTAGGCTTTGAAGGCTTTTGACAGGCATTTGCTTTATATTTTTTTGATGGATTCTACTAGGTTTGATGAAGTAATTGATGATCACCACTTCCTAAACTAAGTACAATAAACTAGCTATTCAAATCTTCAAGCATTCATTATGTCAACACAAACTATCATTAAGCATCTTCAAGCATTTTGCAAGCTCTTGACGACATTAATATAGGATGATAAGCTAAATAGTGAGCAACATAATATGTTCCACACAAACCAAAGAATTTGTTGAATCAAATCCCATTCAACTCTAAGATATCAACTAGTGTTGTGCTGGATGTTTGATTTTGTTAATAACCCCCAGTTCCAATTTTTTGTAATTTCAAATCAAAGAACTGCTAGTTCTTGGGCTTCTTTTTACCAAAAAAATCAGAATCAAATCACCTCTGGTTCCAGTTATTTTAAATACTCAAAGAACCTGCAGATTTCATAAAAGAACAAGCAAAAAACTGTAGGTTCCTGGGTGATTCTTTCATCAAACCTGTCAAGCACAATGTCAAGGTCTTGCTTCAGAAAATTACTCCATTTGTTCGCTAAAACTGTGTTCCATAAGTGATTTCATCAGATCTAAAAGTTGGTACAGTACCACAAGAAGGCTTCCTTGGTCCCATGTTTACCCACATTCCAAAATGACACCATGGATCTGTGAAAAACACAGTAGTCATGGAGTATTTTATTCATGAAACCAAATGATTTGGAGTCTCAAAAAGTCTATTTCTCCTGACTGTCAATGAATACAAGAATACAAAGGCAATCCGAAATTGCCAGAGTCTAATTCTGCCATACATGAAAACATCTTTGGGTACAATTATATGTGGTTGATGCAACATCACCCATCTGCCAGAAACAGCTCTCTTGAGAATTCCTGGGATCTTGTGAGCCAGTTTCAAGGTCAAAGCTGAGAACCCACTCTCTGAAAAGAATGGGTTTGCTAACTGGAAGGGTCAGGATGTTATACAGATGATTTGCAGAAGGCAAAGAGAAGCAGAAAAATAGTCTGTGTTGGTTGGGCTTACACATCATGAATCGCTCCATTCATCCTCTTCATCACTTCCAGCAAAAGCCTGCATTGAAGGAGACATTTGTTAGAGACATTGTTCAGTGGCCTGATCACCATTGAGATGATCAAATAATCCATATTTCCGTAGTCAGATCCTACCCAGTATTCAATCTTGAGCTACCTTTTGGGCCAACTCTAGACCCTAAACCCTAAACCCCTATACAAGAGATCATGCACTTGCCATGACCACTTTCACAAACATTAGGCAGAAAGTTTCAATACACCCCTCAAAATTTCGAATGCGCCACATTTCCCTTCAGAAAATTCAAGTGGTGCCTTTCAATAGACAAAACAACTTTTCTGAGAAATGATTTTCACTTGATTCTGTTCACACTAGTAAGGGGCAGAAATTCTGTCTTCAAACAAACTAGATGAAAGGCATTTCACTTCTGCACATTCTCAAATGGGTTCATGATTTCTTCTGAGGTCATAGTTGTAATTGCTATGCTCCTTTCATTAAGGGGAAGGGGGGAAAAGTGGGACTTGCAAACAAGCAGTTGACAAAGAGTGTGATACTCACTTGTCGGATTGCATTTGCTTTCTCCAAAATGACAGCCACATTGATGTTTGTCAACGGCTGAACAACTGGCTCCTTTTTTTTCTCTGTGTGCCGCAGATTGAAGGACTGGACAAGTACACAGAGTATTGAAAATTAGAATACAATAAAATAAAACCTGGACACAAGAAAAAAAGGAGCTAGTCTTTACCTCTTCTGTGAATGGGCAGTTTGTGTTTTCGGCACTGGAGATGATGATACTTAGTATTATTATGTAATGATCATTTTTATTTTACTTTGAACAGAAAACAGACTAACCTTCGTCCTGATTTGTTCAAATATAACTTGCCGCTCATGATCGGTGGGTGGAACTAGCCTTTTTCCAAGTTCCTGGAATGCCACCTTCATCAACCACCACTCACATTTATGCCACAAAGTTAGAACCAGCATGTCAAACTATGTGTAACATGCAATATAATCTTCAAGAATGAGTTAGGAGGAGATTCTGCACATGAATTGACAAATCTCAGGATCACCCATCTCCACCTGTTGAGCAAGGTTAAAGATTCAACCCTGCTTTGAAACCCAGGACCAATGCATGGGGAGGCTAGTTATGTCTTTATGAAAATGACATCAGTTCAAAACAAGGTACCTATCTGTCTATATTAATTTATGGAGGAAACCTTTTAAATAAGTATTTAGAAAACCTTGAAAAATATCTATGGAAAAATCAAGGCAATTCAAGAATGTTTTTTCATTTGTGAACAGTTTATATAAATATCAATAACCAAAATCAACCATATTATTTATCAATAAATAAGACTAGCTATTGACATTCATCCCATTACTAACCAGATAGCATAATAATACCCTCCAGAAACACTGCAAATGTAACCTGATAAAATACAAAGGCAGAGTATAACCTGACAGAATACAATCCAATAAATACAAAGACAGGGTATAACACAACAAATATAAAGAGTGATACTCCCCAAGGGACTGACCATCACATAGATGGGAGAAACAGGTTTTTTCCATTACCACCATTAAACACTGGAGTGGACAATTCAGTCTGTGGATAAATAAAAAAGCAAAGTAGAACCATAAAATACAATACACATCTCTATACATACTCTCACAGATGCCTCTGGAATTCACCAACAGCAGGTGGTGCTTACCATGTTTCTGTCATCAGCTGCAATGGCAGTGGCAGCAGCGGCAGCAGCAGAAGCTGAGGAATCCCTTGTCTCATCAGCTGTCTTTCTTAATACAAACTCTCCAGCTGAAGGAGGTGGAGGTGGACAGAATAAGTGAAGAGGCCTTGTCATCGTTGTTGCTGGCTCAATTGAATCTGATGCTTGCAGCAGTGCATGAGTTTCTGGAATTGAAGTATTATTGAGCTCTGGAATTGCTGCTGGCTGAGAAAGAAGTTTGACATTGTGTTCAGATTCTGGTCTTTCTGCAGGATCATGATATGGGACAGCTGCTGATTTGGAAGGCAAATCTGCCACCACAATTGGATTGGAACAAGTTTCTGAGGGATGAGAAGGTGATTCTTTATGTAGTGTGTGAGAATGGGCTTCTGATGGACATGGTGAAAAGGATGGAGATGTTGAGTCAGGACTCCCAGGTGCCAGATTGGGTGGAAGAAAGAAATCAGGAATGACAAGTTTCAGGGGTAGTTTAGGAACCAGTTCTGGCCGGCTTTGCCATCTCAGTTGGGAGCTTGACGATTCCAACCATACTGACTGAGGTGGTGAATTGGAGTGGGACTTTCGGTGGGGTATTTCTCCTGTTCTCAAAGCAAAGTTTGGCCAGTTCCATCCCTCACCAAAATCATCAGGGTCAATTGCTCCTGGTCGATTACTAGCATTCAAATCAAGGCTTCTTGATAGCCTCGGTTCTTGAGTCTCCAAAAGAACTGTGCTTGTCCCCTGTTGTGCACAGTTTCCATCTTTGTAATCCAAATTCCCTGCTGGGCTTGTTCTGAAAGCAAGATTGAGTTGTGCTGATGGACTTCTCAAGGGAGAGTGAGTATGAGATCCAAGTGGAGCATCCAGTTCAGGCACTGATCTTGGACCATGCAAAGAATCATTTGACACTGGACTCACTGACGGACTTCGTGAATCTTTGATGATAACAGTCCCTGTAGGACTAGGCAGAGCACTTGATTGTGCACCATTCCATCTGTAACTTCCTGGAGAACTGCTTTGAGAAGATAAGCTGTCAGGACTAGCAGGAGTAGGCAGAGCTGCTGAGGATTCACAGCAAGGTGATGATGGTTGAGGAGAACTGTGTCGAGGGCTTGCAGCAGGAGTCAATGGAGCACTACAAGACTTGGGGCTATCTGAAGTACCCAGTGGAAGAAGTATTGATGTCAATCTCCCTGGCTCACTAGACATAGGTTTCGACAGAGGAGCACTCTTCAGCAAACTCAAAGTGGTATTTGTAGGCAACATTGACGACAGACTGGGTTGAAGCTCAATCCCTGCATCCAATGGATCCTGGTGCATTGATTCCAAGTTTGCTCTAGAGACTGAGGATGGAGTGAGCTCTTTTTCTGGTGGACAGTTCACTTGGGAGTGTTGAAGATCAGGCTCTTGAAGATCAGGCTCCAGAAATTGAGGAGGGTTGTGTAATGGGTATAGCTTTGGCGGTGAGGAGCTGCAAAAAAGAGCTGGATTTGCAAACACAGGGAAAGGAGGTGGAGTCTGAGATGGAGTCATAAGATTTGAAGGCACAGAGTCATTTGGTGAAGGGTTTTCTTCCTGTTCCAAAGGAGGAACTGATGCTATGTAGGGTGATGATGAGCTTGTAAGTGGCAAAGAGAGGAGGATTGGACTCTTGATGGGTGATGATGGATCACCAGGATCTGATTCAGAACTTGAGCTCCCCTTGAATGATAGTGAGTCCAGAAATCCCCAAGGATAGTCAAGTGTTTCCTGACATGTTGTGCTGAGAGGTAACCCAGATGATGGTGAGGGCATGACATTCACGACAGGAGATTTGGGTGTTGAAGGACTTGAATGGGCAGAATAGCTGGAGACTGACATTAGTGAGCAGCTGCTTGAATAAGAAAATCTGGAAAGATCTGAGACCCTGGGCTCCATAGTAGGTTTGCCAGGCATCCAAATACCTGGGATAGTAGCACTTGGAGATTGTTGATCATGTCCAACTACCTCAGACTCTTTTTGCACTTGATCCAGAGTTGCAGAAGAAATCTCTTCAATGTGGAGATTATGTACTTCGGGGACATCCAGTCCATGAGGCATGTTGTGAGTCAACCCATCTCTACTTGGAGTAAGTTCAAAATTCTCCCTCTCAAGGGCCCTTGTCACACCGATAATGCCTTGTTGATGAGAGTGCAAGGTTTTTTCCAGCTCAGCCATAGGCCTCTCAGACTCATCTGACGAAATTGATGAAGAGGAAGGACCTCCTGACACAGTGCCGGAGACTGGAGAGGTGGTCTGGTGAATACAATTAGGGTCAATTTTTGTCTCATCATGCTGAGGCTTCTCAGCAATGGCTGTCTGCTGAAGATGCGAAAGCTTCAGAGTGTCATGATGAGGTATGGGATTTGCTACTTCATAACTCTCACTCACAACAGGCAGACCTTGAGCATGAGCTTCCAAATCACACTCATCATCAGATCCCATGGTGTTAAGAGCAGCAGCAACAACAACATTATCCCCATCCTCATCAGAACTCTGTTGTGAAAAGCTTCCACCCTGGTTTGACACTTCACTGAGTTCCAGTGAACTCTGCCTCAAGATCTTGCCTGCTGGAGCTCCATCATTGACATCCACTGATGCATGTATCAAAGCTTCTTCTGCAGACATGTGTGCTGCTGCTTCACCAACATCCTTCAAACTATGGCTTGAAAGTTTCCTTATCATATGCACAGCCTCCTCCAACTCCTCCTCCATTGAAATTTTCCATGAGATTTTCTCTGCCATACTTGTAGGCACTATCTCCTCTTCCTTTGATTCATACCTTGATGGCATACCACCACCCATGCCTGCTGCTGCAACCTCAACAATATCTTCCCTCAAATTACCCCCTGAAATTTGGTCTGCAATAGCTGTTGCCTCAGTAGCCTCTCCCGACAGGTACCTTGAAGCATGAATGTGCACATTTGCTGCCTCATGGTCCTCCATCCCAACAAGAACTGAAGCACTAGCTACAGATAGAGCATCAGACCCATCCTTAGTCTCCTCTCTCTTAATCTCCTTAGCCTTATCAGAAATGGTGGCAGCCTCATTGTCTCTAGCACTTCTTTTGAAAGGCTCATTTGGCAGGGCTTCTTCACTGGCAGCTATCTCCAGTATGCTGGCAGTGCCACTGGTATGTCCCAACAAACCCACCGAAGATTCTTCAGCTGCAGCTACTACTGCTGTAGGAACCACAGCAGCAGAGCTTCTCCATTTCTGAAAACCAGCTGCACTGTGGGAAGCAGGTAGCTGCTGCTGGCTCACATCAGGCTTCTCAACCTTCAAGCTAGAGGCCAAGTGATGATGATGTGGAAGGCTGTCAAAATCCGCAACACTTGCTGCTACCCCATAATGAACCCTGCAGTTTGTTGCATGTACTGGGTGAGAAAATATTCCTACCTGCAGAAAATGCTGTCTATAGTGGTACCAATCAGACGAAGCAACAACAAACAGATCTTGTACCATGACAAAAAAATTCCACAATTCATTGCCTTCAAGATTCACTCATGCCCAACTTGAGGATGGAGGAGAAAAAAACCTGGAAGGAATCTGAGTTGTCATCTTAGGCTGCCCAGAACTTAGGCGTCGCCTCCCCTTTTTCTACAGAAAAAACACCACCTTTCCTTCAGTGCCTCACTTTTCCATTTCCCCATGACATACAACCTAGAAACAGTGTTGCAAAGCAAATCCTCTACCCTACAACTGGTGTTGAGAAGCAGCAATCATACAAGCTCAAAGGAGGAAGGTTGAAAATTCAATTCTGTTCTCTACATAGTAGCATCCTGAATCCAAACCAATGAAGTCTGCATTGTCAGAAAATCAAAGGAAAATCAAAATGCTGCACTTTTTGATTTGCTCTACCATTTTATTTACCTTGTCACGATGGGGTTTCTTCTCACGTTGTGCACGCTGGGCTTTCATGAGCTCAGAGCTAGCCCATTCAAGCTTAAAAAATGACGGGTCTGTGTACCTCTTTAAGCATGCCCCTGCTGCACCTGTTGCCCCTGCCACATCAAACCTGGAAGGAATCCAATCCATACACACATAAAAAACCAAAACCCATCTCACAAAAGACCATCAACCTTCAACCAGCAGCAGCAAAAGACTCATACATTTTTTGAACATGACAAATTCAACACTATTTGGGTGGGTGTCAGAATGGTGTTTCTTTGCTGCTAGAACTTGATAAACTACCCATGCAGTCCAGACCTAGTGGTGAGAGGATACAACCTTAATCCAGCTTCATGTTACAAGAGTACATGGTTTGAGTGAGAATAGTAAATACTTGTCAAGAAGGAAGAGTCGGGGTGGTCCTCGGCATTCTTCATAAAAGTTGCAAATAAACCGAGGAAGATCCCCTTGTGTACAATGGTTTTGCTCGTTCCGGTTGTTTGCATGCCAATCCAAACCTGACACACAATTTTTCCATTTCAAAGCTCAGAATTTACATGAGAACTCCCTAAATTATGTCCTGACCCTAACAATCTTGAAAGTTTTCAACACAGGGGTTTTAGTTTTTGCCCTACCTAGCTAGCATTTGCCCTAATAGAAAGCTAACTTAATACACCATGAACAAAGCAGGCAATTTTTTTCATAATCAGATTAAGCTTAATGCATCACCAGCAGAGTAAGCAAAGCGAAGCTGATTAGGCTCTGAAAGCAGAGCTTTTTCAACAGCAGGAAGCTCAGTCTCCAGCTGTTGTACCCTAGCCATCAAGTCTCGGTCTCGTCCAACAATTGCCATTAACTCATCATGCAGATCCCGAAATATCTCAGCTGCAAATCTGAACATTGTCATTCGCATCAATCAATCACCTTTGCCATCTCCACGGAACTTAGCAATTCAGTGTCAACAACAAGATCTTGTTTCAGCAAGAAATCTCCAAAACAAAAGACAACCCAGTGACCTTGAAGGTAACAAGTGTACATGTGTCAGACGTTTCACTCAAACCAAAACAAAACATGACAAAGAATGTCAAGCTTGTCAAAACCCTTGTGCTAGTTGTGTCCCTCACACTTGATACCAGATCTTCTTCCTTGTCTTCTTCTTCTTCTTCTTCTTCTTCACCAGCTTCTTCATGAATGGCAGTGACTAGCTGCCTTCACTACTCCCCTGCTGAATTCATCAGCTCCAACAGACAGACAATCAGTGTACATAGTATATATAACAGCTAATGATGAAAGAACTTGTGAGGCAAAGAATTGTACAAAGTTTGTGTCCTGTCATCAGCTTCTTCAGTAACTAGATTTCCTGAAGCAACAAGAAGACCCATCACTAGCTCATGATGTCACTCAAGCAAAGTACTGAAGAGGTCAGCATAGCTAAGAATCACCAGTGCATCATCATCATCATTGTCGTCAAGTGACAACCATAATTATTACCTTCTCCAGCTTTATAAGATGATCCCAGCTAGGATGCAAGTGTAGTGTTTTGTACATTAGGGTTTGGAGACTAGGGTACATCATGCATGCAACCTCAGAATGTGCAAGCTGCTGCTGCAGCAACTGAGCATGGCTAGCTTCAAAGCTGACTTACATGGGCAATGCATGACCTAGTCCCTGCACTAGTATCATGCCAACAAAGGAGACGACCACGAGGGCAGGTAGTCAGGCACAAAGAAGATGAAAAGAACAAGATGAGTGCATGCATACTCTGCAAGATCGCCCAGCTGACGGACAATGCCCACTAGTCCGGCCATGGCCACTCCCTCCAAGAGTCCTTCGACATCATCCGGAGCAGCTGAGCGGTACAGCTCGGGGTTGGCCAAGCTGTGCTCGCACCGCACCTCGTATTTTACAAGCGGCATGGACGCTCCCCGGTCTTACCTCAACATCCCAAACCCTCCTCTCTCTCTCTCTCTCTCTCTCTCTCTCTCTCGCTAAACCCTCTCCTTCTTAGTCTGTTCAAGACTTCGCCTTCGAAGCCCTAACCGGCACTCCAACACTCTTGTTTACACCTTCCGTATCACAATGCTGACCAGCTGCAAGAGTCCAGCAGCTGCTCCTCAGTAGTGTCGAACACTCCCATGACTCCTCCTCCTCCTCCGACTACAGCTCTTGCCTCATACCTACCTGCAGTAGTACTTCACGCATACTTGCTTCATGCTCTGGCTCCACTTTACCTGCAACACCCACTACTTCTCCATCAACTCCACAAGTAAAGTACTAGCAAAAGAAAACCAATTTAATTCCTTTTTTTTTGGTTGGGTTTTGTTTCTTCAAAGCTCCTGAGCTAACAATTCCTAAGCAACTCCGAGGCAGATGGGATCGACGCTCAAGCTGAAAAGTCTTGCTTGCTTGCTGGCATTCACTCCCTCGCGCCACTAAACTAATGAGACTTGTACTTTACGACCAACCACTGACTGCATTGCATTGGGGCAAAAAAAAAACACGCGCACCGTCAAATGCAGAGCATGACAGTGAGTTGCATGGATGGTTACAAAAAAGAATATTGCTATCAAAAGAGGAGAAGAAGATGACGACGACGACGACACAGAAGAGGAAGACAGCGTCTACGACCACAACAACGAAGAACAAGAAGAAGAAGATGGCCGCAGGTAGGAGACCGCCTGCAAGCTTCAAGCAGGCGGAGTCAGGAGTGTGCATGTGCGGGCAGGCAAGCTAACAACCGGGAGTCACCCCACCGGTGCTATGTACAGTAAATTTTCGATGAAGAAAAGTCAAAACATGCCGGTTTGGGTCAGCAAAATAGTTCTTGGCCCAGTAAAATTTAGATGAAGAAACGTCGAAATATGCCGGTTTGGCTCAGCAAAATAGTTCTTGGCCCATTACATTTTGGCTGAAGAAAAGTGAAAACATGCCGGTTTGGCTCAGCAAAATAGTTCTTGGCCCAGTACATTTTGGATGAAGAAACGTCAAAACATGCCGGTTTGGCTCAGCAAAATAGTTCCTGGCCCAGTACATTTTGGCTGAAGAATAGTCAAAACATGCCGGTTTGGCTCAGCAAAATAGTTCTTGGCCCAGTACATTTTGGCTGAAGAAACGTCAACACATGCCTGTTTGGCTCAGCAAAAGAGTTATTGGCCCAGTACATTTTGGCTGAAGAAAAGTCAAAACATGCCGGTTTGGCTCAGCAAAATAGTTCCTGGCCCAGCATTTTTCCACAGGCTGCTGAGACGCTCGCAAAAGGCACAACAAACGCTAACGCCTGCTGTTGATTTGACTAAATGGTTCGAATGGTCCCAGTAGGTTGCTATTTAGTAGTTTCTCGCAACAAACGCTAACGCCTGCTGTTGATTTGACTAAATGGTTCGAATGGTCCCAGTAGGTTGCTATTTAGTAGTTTCTCGCAACAAACGCTAACGCCTGCTGTTGATTTGACCAAATGGTTTGATTGGCCCGGGTAGGTTGCTATCTATGGTCTCTCACCTTTTGCAATTTTAGTTTGATGGGTGAGGTTAATAAATAACTGATGTTGGATGTGAGAAATACTGTTGCAAGGTCATGTACTGAGCATGGGTGAAGCTCCTCTAAGGATTATAAACATTCAACATCCTAAGGGTGACTTTCACTGACGGTTCAGGGTCCATAATCCCAGGGACCCATTTGAAGCAAATTGAACTCTTCTTTTCTTTTTTTCCTTTTTCTTTAGAGGTGCAAAAATGAGTGTATTAAAAGCATAGGATCCAATTTGAAGTCCAACTTGTGAAAATGTGGGATTCACATGTGAGAGGATTGGGACCATTCTTAGTTGTTTTTTTTCATTTTTCTCATGTTCTTTTTTTTTTTTTTGCTTCTTACTACAGACAATGAATGAACATAGGAATAAGTCATCAACGATCCTACTTTTGATTATGGCCATGCATCAAGTCATTGCACAAGTGTGGTCTCATTGTAATGAGTAATTATTGCATAACATTCAGTGGCCTGTTTGATGCATTCAATGAAAAAAAATGGTTGAACACTAACTTACATCGTGGAGAATCATGATACGACATTTCCATGGCTTGAATTGGTCTTGGATCCTCCTCTAAAGGCCTTGGGTCCAATTTAGAACTCTTGACCAATAGGATTGCTTTATATTTTGTTGGACCCTCATGTACGTAAATTGGAAGCATGCACATGGTGGTTGTTAGCTTAGTGTTTTTCTTGCTGTCGAATTTTTGCCAGATTTTGATCTGAAAAATATGATTTTGACCTAACAAAGGATTTTTCATGGAAAAAAAAATGACCCAAATTCACCAGATTTTGAAAAAAAAAAATTCCAAATTGCCAGATTTTTATGATAAGTTCCAGTAGGTAGCCAAAAATATAGAAAGATTCTGATTTTTTCTAATTTCATATCTAGCATCTTGTATGTCTAATTTAATAATTTGGCTAAATTATTTTCTGCATGGTCACCACTTTTGGCTACATCATAAAATCCTTAAAAGAAACCCCGGTTAGCATGGTCAAGTGGATCCTTCAGTTAAGATATGGGAAATATTTCTATAGTGGACTCCACATGACCCTGGAATTTAGGCCACCAAACTTTGGTCGGTTTTTAGGTGCATCAGAATATCTCTAAGTTGAAGGGTAGAGAGCCAATCAATTGCCTAATTTAAAGGTCAGGCATGCCTGCCACTGTACAATGGGTTCAAAGTTTGCTTTGGCTCTCTAAAACCCTAAAGTTTGGGTTTCCCTATTGGGCTTCAAAGTCTGGTTCTCAGCTTGCTTCTTCACAACCCTAAACTTCCAATTTGGATATCAGGTTTAGTTCCACTTACACCTAAGTTACAAAAAAACCCCAAAGTGTAGAGTGTGTTGTAAGGTGCATTCACACTTGGTGTTAGGGACTCTAGTTTTGAGTCCATTAACACCATGCTAGTTAGTCATTTTGGACTTAACTTATTTATTATGAAGTTTTTACATTAAGCTAACCTTCGCATAACAATTAAACTCTCGGCCATTTAACATTGTGTGCCACCTAGGATGCCACCTAGATTTTCATTTAACACTGACTTAACATCAAGTGTGAATGCACCATAAGAGAGATTATAACTGACAAATGGTAAATTTTGACTTGGAAACTAGGGTTTTTTTTTCAGTTTTCTACAGATTCACAGATCTAGCGTTACTTGACAAGATAATTTTAGAATTTTGTGCCAACTGTTTTAAACTGACCATAAACTGACCAAAAACTGCCCTAAGATTAAAAAACTATGTATCAATCTGATGATTATTATAAAAATTCTCCAAAACAATTCCAAAATATGGTGAAGTTTTTTACTTGTGAAACAGGAGAATCTTTTGACAGAATATTCCTTTAAAAAATTATTTTGTGAATATTCCCTTTTTTTAATTATTATTTTGTGACCACATTCGCTGTCTGAGACAGAGATTTAGTCCAAGGATGGGATATTTATAATATTTAGAAAGCAACCCGGAAAAATGTGGGTGTTTTAACCATGGTGCATACCAGTGTTGGTGCTGGGTTCAGCCTGGCCCCCACCGATCCCACCTTGCAGAATAAGTACAAAAGTATTGGAACAAATTAAATGAAATATGAATGAATGTTTTGTCACATATTCCCTGTCTCTTTTCTTTTTTCAATTGCCAAATTTTTTTAAAAGAAAATTGACAAAATTTTAGCCATATTTTGACTAGGGTTTTTAGTTTGGGTCCAAGTTGTTTTGCCAGTTTTTTAAACTGGTTGGACAGGATTCTGATGCCTGTTGCCATTTAATGATAAAGCCTTCTTTATGTACTTGCTAATGATGCAACATCAGAAAATGAGGAAATAATAATAATAATAATTCTCTTTAACATGTTGGAAAGAAACATGCCCTCTATTTGAAACCTGAACTTCATCCATTGTACAGTTTGAAGGCCATTACATTACTCCATGTGGAGCTAGTGTTCCAGTTCATCTCAATGAAGGAGCCAAAATTTTGGAAGGAATTTTTTTTAATTTACTATCTCTTATGTCATTTTTTTTTATTATTTATTATGCCCTCACATTTACATCAATGCTCACTAATAAGGTCCTGGTCCAGTTACACTACTTGGTGGGCTTTTAGTCTCAATACAGAGTTCACTCAAAATGAGTACAGAAAGTTGTGAAATTGTTCAGTCCCTAGTGTCTGACGTAGGCCAATGTTTTGGAGATCCACCTGCCCCTGGGTCTGCCCAAGTTGCCCAAGTTGCAGTACCAGCAAGCCCACCTGGTCCAGTTGCCCTTGCAGTTCAGCACGCCCACCTAATCCACCTGCAGTTGCAGTTGCAGTTGCGGCGCCCCAGCTGATTTGCGCATCTCAATGCTCTCTTCACATTAGAGAGCAGAACCAGTCCAGCAGTGACAGTTTTGAAGACTCAAAATTATTTTCCTTGTTTTTTGCCCAAAAGAGAATACCCTAGTGTACCTTAACAGATTCGGCAAGAATTCAATTTTTTTTCAAATCGCCAAAAAAAAATTTAATTTTATTGCATGATATGCCAAATTTTCAGAATTTAGTAATGGGAATAAGTCCAAATCTCATTCACCTTCGAATTAAGCATGTCCTACCATGCATAGGAACCAAGAATTTCATGTAAAAATCACATACAAACAAGAACCAAAAAAATGTAGCAAATGAAAGATGTGCATCAAAATGAATGAAAAATGATTCCATATTTCATTCATGTCAAAGATATAATAATTACATAATGTATACCGAAAATATTGGGGGAGGGGGGAGTTTAAGTGCCAAAATACATTTCTAAAAATTAAATAATTATGTAGTGCTGCGGTGCCAAATCCATTCAGGTACAACAGGAAATTGGAAAAGAAAATGTTCAAGCTAAAGCTGGACCAGTTTGAGAATTCCTTACTAATATGTTACATCTTTCACTAATGTCAAGCTACATCATATTTTACATATAAGAGTTTTCCATTGAAATGGATTAAACCACATAGTCTACCTCACCAATGTCATGAGCCAAGGCCTATAGCCATAAGGAAAACCATGTTTTTTCTTCCCAAAATGATGGGGCCTAGGATGAGGCAGTAGCCATGTCAGGCCCAACATCATCACTTCACCTCATGCCCCTGCATTCTGAGAACGTCCCCTTTCTTTGGGCATTACCGATCATAAAGCATAAGGCAAACATTAGAGTTATCCATAAAGTCACCCTCTCTTTCCCTGTCTCCTCTGATAAAGCACAAGGCAAACATTAGAGTTATCCATAAGGTCGCCCTCTCTTTCCCTGTCTCCTTTGCTTTCGCCCCCTATACTCTCTTTCAACGGTATCCACAAAGTAAGTAATTTTAATTAAATCTAAGTGTGAAATGCTGAAACTCAGCATTTAATGCACAAGGTTAGAGAGTAATTATAGTAGATGAGCAGGTAGGAGGAGTGAAAATATGGTGCAGGCGCTCAGGAAAAAGGAAACACATGACGAAACTCAGTTTACCAGAGAAAAATTAGTTTGGGTCCCAATTATTTGCTTTTGTAAAATTGTGCTTGATGCCCTTTTATGGAGAAATGGGCCATTCTCACCCCATAATCACCTGACTTTAGAGATAACTCTAATATCTGCTAAACATATGTAGATCATAAGGCAGTAGGTGCATGAGAGACCTTAGGAGAGGCACTTTACACCTACTCTTGCAGACATTAGTAGGCACAAGGTGGCTCTCCACCTGTTTTCAAGGAGCCATTATTGAAGTGTATATCGCACCCTCAAACTACACCAGGAACAAAAACACTCATTGTGTTTGACTCATTTGGCGAAAGAAAAAACAGATTTCACAAATTGTAATCTACAAGATCTCTCATATCTTTGACCCCAACACAAAGACTATATGATCTCCCCACATATTTTGTAATTCTTATAATGTACTCTACCCCCCTACACAGAGATATGAGGATCCAAGTATTTGTCAGCTGCTGCAGACATACTGAAAGGCATGGAGCTAATCTTTCACCCTGATTCTCGAACTGACTACAGATTAGATCAGCAATGAAAGTACTGACCTGTTCTGTTGGGAGATCAGTCGTGGGTAGTACTGATCCTGTTCCACTCAAGAGGGCTATGGACAACACCAATATTCCAATCAGAAAGAATTCCATAACTAGGGGCTCAATACCTTCTTCTCTCTGTACATTCTCCTGCAGACTTCGAGTTCACATTCTCTGCAGACTCTATATTACTGGAAAGGCTGGAACTTCTATGACCTGACATTCCAAAGGGGGTATATGCAAAGGTTGTCTATTCAATGGTCCATAGAACTCCCCAAATCCATGGGCAATCTAATGGCAGTTACAAACCACTTCAAAGATGGTAATGGGTGTAGCAGGCACATGAAATGACTATCATGGGCTCCTGGAAGAAAAGCCAATACAGAGCAGAGAAAGCTTCAGTAGCTAATTTATCCTCAAATGAACATACCTGAGTAGAGGGAATCACACTTCCTCCTTATGTGGAATCATTGTAGAAAGTCTGTTGAAACATAGGTGCAATCTGGTCACCTTCTAGATCCTGCAATACTTGTCTACTCTCCCATCCCTGAGTATGAGAATAGTTACTCCTATTTTCAAATACCTGTCTCATGTTCACATGCTCTAAGAAAATCTGATTCTCATAAGTAGAAAGTTGTCACATGTACATTGAAAGATGCTTTCATTCTGAATGTTCTAATCAGGGCAACAAATCATAACAGTTGGCCAAAAAGCTGAAGCACCATATGCTTTACCCACAAGACATCATGGCCTTCACCACTAAAACCCACCACCTACCTCTAACACAAATCTTGCACCCTCTTATTTCCACTGACTTTGTGTGTTCTACTCATGAGTGGGATGGAAACTTAAGCTTGACATAAGCTACATTAGCAACAGCAACAGGTCTTTGAGTTTGATAGTTTACTACCAAACACAGGCTGGATGCAAGCCCAACCCAATTAAAATCACCAAAGATATTGGCATTAGTCTGGTGCCCTTATTACCAAAAGTTTACCCTGCTCTGCAAGGTTCAGAGGCAAAATTGGCATTTGCAATGTGTTCTTTGGGGCCAACCACAATTTTCAGTTCACCCAGCAACACACATTGAACTTGGTAGGGATGTCACATGCTTGAACAGAATCTTGAACTGAAATCTGGAAGGTTTTCCTTCACAATGAACACCTTCATTCACTCTCAGGGAGATGGTGAGAACTAAGGGGGCTATGAGGGAGTTGGATCATACACAGTGGGAGGATATTGGGTTGGGCGCAGAAAGTCCCCAGCTGTGGCTATGGCAGACACAAGTACTGAAGTCCCCAAAATCTTAGAAATACTGCCAGTTCGTGCTGACACCAGAGCTCCTGTTATGGCTCCTGATAAGCTGGCATTGATCTATCACACCCAAAGTAATTGTTACGCACAAAATTGTGAGGTTTACTGATTGGCAAACAGAAGAAATGGTGTGTGGTGATAACTTTCGATGTTGTTATTTCTAACATAGGCTAATCTGAGTGAATGAAACATCAATACTGAGAGTTGTAAAATCAAAGCACAGCCACTGTGCCCACCTCACAATTTCTATAAGAAACATAAGACTTGACATGGGAGACTATAAGCAAACATTGTCAACACTAGAAACTGCTAGAGGAATTCTACAGTAATGTGATGATTGTCATGGAACTTGCAAGCTCCCAACTATCTGAAAAACATGTCACAATAGATGGTTTTAGAACAGTGCCTCAGAAAGAGGGTCAGAATTACATGAAAGGAACATATGCACTCACCCAATCTTTCTTGCCTCTCACTGTCTCCACCCCACAGTTCAGTCCCAAATAAGCACCCGCAAAACATCCTGCAAGTTCAAACCATTAGCAAGTCTTTCACACAGCCATGAGGAAGGTTGGTGTTGTCAGGATAGCTATCAATGGGGTTACAGAATGCCAACGGGAAAGGCATTCTTTTATCCAAAGGACAACAAAACTCTTATGTGACAAGGAGAAATAACAGCAGGGAAATGGCAAAAGGATGCCTCAGAGATTCTCAAGAGAGGATTCCCCCCAGGGCACCTTGGGGCTTGGCATCCAGGTAGAAAAGGTAGACAGTTTCTAGTTCACTGAGAGAAGGAGTTGCAATCTTCTAAAATGTTTAGAAGATATGAATAGAGCTGTGGCTCTCCATACTAAGACATGAAACAGACCACAATCTGACAAAAGGAAAGTTGGCACAGTGCTAACAGGTGGAAATGAGAGTTGAACTCACCCCATCCCAGTCCATTCCTCGCAATCGACTTTGTCTGTAGAAAAAGAAGCCCATGTTGGTATAATCAACTAACAGCAAGTGCCTGCTTACAACAACTGAAATCATATATATATACAATTAAGGCCAGGTTCTTGGAGAGCTGTGTGTGGCTCTACTTGAAGGCATCCACCTCCAGGGAAGAGTGCAAGAGTACAGCACCAAGATCGCCAAAAGAGATACAAAAGGAGTGAGAAGGACTTTCAAGGGTTTTGAACTGTCAATTTTGAACTGGAACAGAGACAAGATGAGTATAGACAAGCTGATCTATAATGTTGCTGCAACTTTTCAAGACCAGCATCAGCACTTTCAAACCAATGCCTAGCAAATCAAAAGAAATATCCAACATAAATCAAATCTGATTATCTGCAGATCTGACCTACAAGTTAGATGATCTGAAAAATGTCTATCAGACCCCTGCAATCAATCTCCATTTCCACATCCGCAAGGCATGAGTGACCAAACTTACCACATAAAGAGCTCGTGAAACTCCTACGTGTCCTGAAACAAAAGAACAGAGATATGTATCAATGTACAAATTAGTGTGCAACATACAGTACCAATGAAGAAACTGCAATCCCCCCCAATGACAGATTCACTGTCTATACAAGAACTCCTGAGATTTCTCCAGAGCCATTCAAATTTAGCCTTCCAACCAGAAACTCTCTGAAGCCGTGGGAGTCCCACAAGTGCCTCATAACAGACCACAAGGGGAAGACAGGCAATCTGCCCTAATGAACACTTGATTCAGTCCAAGAGTCTTAAACGCTTGCTCAACCAAGAGGACTGGATCATGGATTGAATCCAAAATACATACCATCTTTAACAGCATCATATGATCCCATAAACATCCCCCATGCAACACCTGCCTGTCCAAACATCCATGGAAATCAGCATATTGAAAATATTGCAAACAACTCAAAAGGAGAGCTCAAAATATAAAAGAAAATTAACACTTTCCATATCCCATAGTTTCATAGCCCTCAGCATCTCAACATAACCCTAGAGACACAAACCACTATCTGAAGAGTGCACAAACTCCACTGCCTTCGTAAATGATCATCAATACAACCTTGCCCCAGCTTAGAATGAGGTGAGGCAGTGATTAGCTTCAACCTCCAGTAATAAAGAGTAAGGAAATTTGGAGAAGTAAGCCATATGAATGGAGTAAACAACTAAAAGAATCTTGAGGAGTTCTTTTCTTAAGCTCCAGTGCCAGAGAATCTACCACTTTGACCTGCTCAACATTGAGTATATGCTGCTGCATGTGCACTGTAACTGTTGAAGAATGTTCTAAGACTGCCAGCCAGAATCATTCATCAGGCCAACAAGAAAAATATAAGAGAGGAAGCACACAATCAAAATGCAAGAGCAGTGAACAAAATGAGGTCCAAATTGTTTACTTCTTTGCTAATGTTCCCAAGGGTGACATCATGCTCTGCCTTGTGTGACATAACCCTAGATGTGAAGCAATTTAGCAGCTCTTACTGTCTTCAAGGCCAAAGTTGATGCAGTACTCAACCCAAAAACATTAAGAATGTACACATATACTCAGAAATTTTTTGCAGAAAGAGCACTTCACAGATCTGAGTGTTATTATATCAATTTTCAGTGCAGTCCTGGTTTATATTGCTACCTCAAGTCTAGCTCCCTACACTAGTCCCCACCTTGAAAGATGATCGAACCATGACCTAAACAAAGATGAATATGGATCCACTTCTAGAGCTATAACCTGCATTGCACATCCCTGAGTTGTTTATTAGGGCTCAAAGCATACCAAAAGAATTTCAACACATCTGAGCAATGTGCGAATCAAACTGTCAACACATCCAGACAAGGAATTGCACACCATCCGACCAGACTGCAAAACACATTCACTTCTTTTCCTGCTAAACAAGTGTTTCAATTTTCCTGCTCTACTTCAGCTTCAACATCGCAAACCTCACAACGCCAAAAACCAGTGCTACAAAGCAGCAGCAGCAGGAGAGAAAAAAAGAAACAGAACAAGGAAACCAAAAAATAGCCAGAGACTCAAAAAGAAAGACCGCAAAGAAAGAAGAAACTACACCTCAAAGCGGATCCAAATCCCGAACATAATTTCATCAACCTCGCGAAACCGCAAAGCAGACGTAGTTGTAAAAGGTGTATATTCACGAAAGCAAGCAAAGCGGACTAGAGAAAAAAAAAATGAGAAAGTAAAAAAACAGAGGAGCAGGAGCAGCAGAAAGGGAGATAAATAATGAGAAGAGAAGAGATGAGGTTACCATGCCAATGCGAACAAATCCATCGACAGCTCGTGAAACGCAAGGCGGCCCTGCCTCGTACATGTCCCGAACGTCCATACCCTCG
>Ga0116229_10002025_pt1 | contig 32449 bp, 26 predicted proteins | sample S1TSphgellanicum_3_FD_87313 | JGI IMG/M metagenome (GOLD analysis project Ga0116229, IMG submission 87313) | Host-associated microbial communities from peat moss isolated from Minnesota, USA - S1T2_Fc - Sphagnum magellanicum MG | ecosystem: Host-associated > Plants > Peat moss > Unclassified...
CTGAGACCTCGGTCGGCGTTTGGGCGTTCGAGATGGATAGTCAGCGACGCATCCTCAAGCGAAGTCTGTTCGCCAAGATGCCCGACTCGGACGGCGTGACCGTGGACTCGCTCGGCGGGATGTGGGTCGCCGCACTGAACGGTGGGAAACTGATTCGTTACCGCCCGGATGGCAACGTCGATGAAGAGACTGCGTTGCCTGTCAGGGAGGCTGTAAGTCGGGCGCGTGGTCTTGCATGTGCTGCATGAAACCCAAAAGGAGCGCGGCGATCGAAATGTGCCGACGGTGATGCTGTGGGGTCGCGTTTGCGAGCATGTCTATATCAGCCCGCAGGATCTCTCAGAGCTTCTCGCCAGGCTCGGGGCGCGTCGCTGATTCTCATTCTTGCGTCGCAGAGTTTTATGAAACTTGGTGTGTCCCAACGAACAGACGGCTGAAGTGGATGGGTGCAACGTGTCCCCATCATCCAGCTTATGGCCGTTCACCGAGAATCCCCCATGTTAAGCAGTGTCACGGAACTCAAGGCGCATCGACCACGCGGTCGCCCTTTGCGGCAGCGCAGTCGGCGCCTCTGTCGCTACAAACAAAATTCCCGGGATACGCGCCGGACTCATTGACGATGTCTTCTCCGCGCACCAGCGCGTTGAAGATGATGAATTGAACATTCTTTGCTTGGGCGGAAAGGTCATTGGCTCGGCGCTTGCCTTGGAGCTGGTCCAAACCTTTCTACAGGCTCACTTTAGCGGCGCTGCCCGCCATCGACGTCGATTGGCGCAGGTGCGGGCGCTCGAAACCGGAAATATCCAACCATGACAAATCCTACTTTGACCCCCGACTTGCTGCGCAAGATCAATGCCTATTGGCGCGCCGCCAACTATGTCTCTGTCGGGCAGATCTATCTCTACGACAACCCGCTACTGAAACGTCCGCTCGAGATTTCGGACGTGAAGCCCCTGGTCGTCAGCCACTGGGGCACCACGCCCGGACAGAATTTCATTTATGCCCATTTGAATCGGGTCATCAACAAGTATGACCTCGACATGTTTTACATCGCGGGTCCCGGTCACGGCGGCCCAGCGATCGTCGGCAACGTCTATCTCGAGGGGACTTGGAGCGATGTGTACCCCAACGTGACACAAGACGAAGCGGGGCTCAAAGAGTTATTCAAGCAGTTCTCATTCCCGGGCGGCATTTCCAGCCATGTGGCGCCAACCACTCCGGGGTCAATCCATGAAGGGGGCGAACTAGGCTACTCGTTAAGTCACGCCTTCGGTGCCGTGTTCGACAACCCTGGACTCATCGTGGCGTGCGTCATCGGTGATGGTGAAGCAGAAACGGGCCCCTTGGCCACTGCGTGGCACTCGAACAAGTTTTTGGACCCCGTCACCGACGGCGCAGTGCTGCCGATCTTGCACTTAAATGGCTACAAGATCAGCAATCCCACGGTGCTCGCGCGCATCGAGTCCGAAGAATTGGAACAATTCTTGCGCGGCTGCGGCTGGGCGCCTTTGTTCGTCGAGGGCGATGATCCCGACGCGATGCACGAGCGAATGGCCACCGTGATGGAAGCCGCGATCCAAGACATCCAGCGGATTCAATGTAATGCTCGCAGTGCGCAAGATCCCTCCCGCCCACGCTGGCCGATGATTGTTTTGAGGTCGCCCAAGGGCTGGACCGGGCCCAAATTCGTCGACGGACTGCAGATCGAAGGGACTTTCAGAGCGCATCAGGTGCCGATGCTGGTGGATCCGGATCATCTCGATCACGTGCCGCTGCTCGAGAGCTGGATGAAAAGCTATAAGCCGGACGAACTGTTCGATGCGAGCGGCCGCCTGATCCCGGAATTGGCCGCGCTCGCTCCCAAAGGCGATCGCCGTATGGGCGCTAATCCACATGCCAATGGCGGGCTACTTTTGCATGATCTTAAAATGCCGAATTTTCATGAACATGCGGTGAAGGTATCAACCCCGGGCGCGATGGACGCGTGCGACACCGAGGTGCTGGGTCAGTTTCTGCGTGATGTAACAATGCTCAATCAAGGCAACCGGAACTTTAGGATATTCGGGCCTGACGAAACCCTCTCAAATTTGCTCGACGCGGTCTTCGAGGTCACCAACCGACAGTGGGACGCCCGAGAACTCAAGAACGACGAATTCCTGGCACCCCAAGGCCAAGTGCTCGATTCCATGCTGAGCGAACATCAGTGTGAGGGCTGGCTCGAGGGCTACTTGTTGACCGGGAGGCATGGACTCTTCAACAGTTACGAAGCCTTCATCCGCATCATCGATTCCATGTTCAGCCAACATGCGAAATGGCTCAAGGTCTGTCTGGAACTGCCGTGGCGCCGGAAGATTTCCTCTCTTAACTATCTGCTCGCCTCGCACGTTTGGCAACAGGATCACAACGGATTCACGCACCAGGATCCGGGCTTTCTCGATCACGTCATCAACAAAAAAGCCGATATCGTCCGCGTCTACCTCCCGCCCGATGCGAACTGCCTCCTCTCGGTTTTCGATCATTGCCTGCGAAGCCGCAATTACGTCAACGTCGTGGTGGCCGGCAAACACGCACTTCCTCAGTGGCTCTCGATGGATGCCGCCGTCATTCACTGCACGGAAGGAATCGGCATTTGGCAATGGGCGAGCAATGACCAAGGCGGTGAACCCGACGTGGTCATGGCTTGTTGCGGCGATACGCCGACGCTCGAGATCTTGGCCGCGGTATCGATCCTGCGCGAGCACCTGCCGGAACTCAAGATTCGCGTTATCAACGTCGTCGACTTGATGAAATTACAGTCCTGTAGTGAGCATCCGCACGGATTGAGCGAAACGGACTACGAGTCCTTGTTCACGAGGGACAAGCACATCATCTTTGGTTTCCACGGCTACCCGTGGCTCGTGCACCGACTGACCTACCGGAGAACGAATCGCAACTTGCATGTCCGGGGTTACAAGGAAGAAGGCACGATCACCACGCCGTTCGATATGCGGGTGCAGAATGATCTCGACCGTTATCACCTGGTGATGGACGTCATAGATCGGCTGCCGCAATTGAGTACGGCGGGTGCCTATCTCAAACAGAAGCTGCAAGACAAACTCATCGAGCACAAGCATTACATCAACAGGCACGGTCAAGACATGCCGGAGATACGCAACTGGAAATGGGATGCGCACCCCGAGAAACACAATGGAGTAGTCCGTATGGAAGCCCTGAGTGGCATCGGGTCCAAGAACGCATCAAGAGAACCGGATGTCATGAAGAAGGCCAGTTAGTCTGCGACTTTGCTTGCGAACCTCGTGGGTTGACGTACGGACATCGCAGCGCGCAGTTGTTAGCGTCCCCGATGCCGTCATTCGGCAGCCTTGAGCCGTCAGTCCATGGCGCGACGAGGGCCTGTTTACGCGTCGGTCCCGGAGAAACTCTCATGACATCCAACGCCCAGCCTCAGCCGCCCAAAACTTCCAACGCAAAAAAGCGATCTAAGCCCGACGCAAGAGCTCAGCCGGATGCCAAGGATGACCTTGAAACGCTGCCGCTTGCTGAGCTGGCGAAGCGGCTCGAGTCTTCACCGGACGGACTGACAGGGGCGGAAGCGGCAAAGGGGCTCACCAAAGAAGGGCCCAACGAGCTACCCGAGAAAAAGACGAATCCGCTGCTGAAGTTCCTCTCCTATTTTTGGGGTCCCATTCCCTGGATGATTGAAATCGCGGTGATACTGTCGGGCGTGGTCAAGGTGTGAAATTGAAAATCAACTCGAAGGATTTCCGTGTTCCGCCTGGGAAAAAGGTCGAACTCAAGCGGTGGCCGACCACCGTCGAGCGCTTCTCCAAATCGAAGGAGGAGTATCAGGAACTGCTGGAAAAGCACGTCGAGACATTGAGTTCGTTGCAGCAACTGCACTATGCATCCAGCCGCTACGCGTTGCTGCTGATTTTTCAAGGCATGGACTCAGCGGGCAAGGACGGCGCGATTCGCCACGTCATGTCCGGCGTGAACCCGGAAGGATGCGAGGTCTACAGCTTCAAGCAGCCGAGTGCGGAGGAACTCAAGCACGACTTTCTCTGGCGCACGACATCGCGGCTCCCGGAGCGCGGACGAATCGGTATTTTCAATCGCTCATATTATGAAGAAGTGCTCATTACGCGCGTTCATCCCGAGATCCTCGACAATCAAAACCTTCCGGAGCGTTGGCGCGCCGACAAACACCTCTGGCGTGATCGATATCGTTCCATCACCGAGCTGGAGGCGCATCTACATCGAAACGGCACGCAAATAATCAAATTTTTCCTTCACTTGTCAAAGAAGGAGCAGGCAAAACGATTCCTGGAGCGTATTGACGAGCCCGATAAAAACTGGAAATTCAGCGCGGCGGATATTCACGAAAGAACCTATTGGAAAGAGTACCTAAGGGCGTATGAACATTGCCTGGCGGAAACCAGCACTCAGCACTCGCCTTGGTACGCGGTTCCCGCCGATGACAAGGAAAATGCACGGCTGATTGTCTCTCAGATCCTGATCGATGCGTTCGATGATCTCAAAATGGCATATCCGAAGGCCACTCCCAAACGGCGTCGGGACTTGCAGGCCATTGCCAAGCAGCTCAGCAAGTCGGACTAAGCCGACCGTGCGCTCGGTTCCATTCGAAGCTTTCCCCGGCCATCATGTTTGGCGCTGTAGCACGCGCGATCCGCCGCAGCAGTCCAGTCCTGCTCGCTCACCATGCTCTCGTCCCACGATGCGACACCGATACTCGCGCCGATGGAGTGCACGGATCCTTGCCACTCGATGTTCACCGGGTTGAGCGCTTGCAGGACTTTCTGCCCCACCACCTTCGCGCGTTCGGCGTTGCAATTGTCGAGAAGGATGGCGAATTCGTCGCCGCCCAACCGCGCCACCATGTCGGACGCGCGCACCGAGGCGCGGCAGATTTCTGCCACCCGCAAGAGCGCGGCGTCGCCGGCCGCGTGTCCGCCGGTGTCGTTGAGCGTCTTGAAGCGGTCGAGGTCGATGGCGAGCAGGGCCGCCGGGCGGTCGAGCACCCGACACTTGCTGAAGATTTCCTTCAGCCGCTGACTGTAAGCGGCGCGATTGTGAAGCCCCGTGAGTGCATCGTGATTGGCACGATGCGTCAGGTCTTGGGCCCGATGAACCTCGCTCGATGCGTCGCGCAATACGATGACCATCCCCGTCAGCATGCCGGAGGAATCGAGTACCGGTGAGACCACGTCCATGACGAAACAAAAGCTCCCGTCGGGCTTGTGCAGGATGCAGGCGCTCTCGCGGCGAAATACCCTGGCATGAATGGCGCTCTGTCCAATGAGATTTGCCGCCGCCTTTGAACTTTGAGGATCCGTCAGGTAAAGCACCTCGTGTACCAGCCTGCCTTCCGCCGCCTCTTTGCTCAGGCCCAGCATGGACTCCGCCGCTGCATTCACGTAGCTGACGCGCAAACGCGCATCCGTGGTGATCACCGCGTCCTCGATCGACATCAACGTGATGCGCAGCCGCTCCCGCTCCTCGGCGAGGCGCGCCTCCGCCAGCCGCCGTGCCTCCAGGTTCTCGATCTGCGCGGTCAGGTACAACGGCGCTCCGTCCTCATCGCGAACCAAGGACGCTGCGACATGAGTCCACACCCAGTGCCCCTCCTTGTGCAGGAAGCGTCGCTCACCATCGTAGGTGGTGATTTCTCCCTGCGTGAGCCGCTGACGGACGGCGGTGGCGGCGAGTTCCTCCGGGTCCGACGGCCCACCCGGCGGAAACGCGCGCAGCTCATCGGCGCTGTAGCCCAGCATCCTTTGCAGGGCGAGGTTGGTATATCCCCAAACGCCATCCAGATTGGCGATCAACATGCCGATCGGCGAATGCTCCATCGATTCCCGAAATCGGCGCTCGCTCGAATGCAGCTTGCGGGCCACGGCACGGCGCGCATCGGTGCCGAGGCCGACTGCAATGGGCGGCATGGTCGTGGCCAGCAGCGCGATCACCGGCAGACCGGCCAGGGAAAAATTCACGGGCAGTCGTTCCAGGCCCACGGGCCGCACGCCGATGGCCCACAGTGCGGCGATGGTCAGGGACGTGCTCAGGCTCAACAGCGACGCACCAAATCCGCCAACCCGGAAAGCTGAGGTCAGCAGCAGCACGCTGATCACCACGAATGGAAACCGGATATAGCGGATCGAGATCCACGAACCGACCAGCGTTCCGATCAGCATCGCAGCATTGGCGACCCAGTATTCGCTGCCGACCAACCTGCGCAGCGCCCGGGTACTCGACAGGATCACGGGCGGCCCGATCAGGCACGCTCCCAGGGTGTGGGAGGACCACCATTGGGAGGCGACGTCCACGAATGTCAGGCCGAGGTGCGTCGCCAGCGTCCAGCCCGCTGCCAGGGAAACGAGTCCCGGTATGGCCACGCCGCAGATCACCGTCATGACGGCCGACTGGTCGATGCGGATATCGGGGTAGTCGTAGTGCACGACACGACGAAATATCCACACCATCAACGCCATCTCTAATCCGTTCAGGCAGGTGAACGTGATTGCAAGTTGCAGGTCCCGATTTGCCGCCACGGCATTCGTCAGCATGCCTGCCGCGAACAACAACGCGATCATGCTGAACCACCGCACCCGCGGCGCCCGAATCAACATGCACGCCACCAACGCGTTGGCCGGCCACATCAGCGCTATCCCGCCCTCGAAACGGGTGAGAATCAGGGCGATGGCCGCGGTCACCCCAAAACAAGCGGCGATCCCCATCTCATGTTTCGGCCAGCTATCCAGCATGACCTGCTTTGGGGCTTGACATAAGTCCGACCACTGTACGGGTGAACGCGGTCCGATTTCAGGTGAGCCCGTCGCAGAATCGAGCGCCAACCTGCGGTAGCTTCAAGGCTCTTGATGAATCGAGGACGGGCGCGGAGGCAGATCGAACAGCGCGCGATCCCCTGCGCGGGTCAGTGCAGCATCGAGCCAGCCGCGCAACAGCCCGGCGTCCAAACTGCCGTCGGCAACCTTTTGCCGAACCAGGGCACCCACCAGAATATTGCGCCGCGTCTCAGCCTTTCGCTCGCGCTGCGACTCCATCGCCTGCGTACGCGCCGCGATGCGTTGCTGCCGCAGCTTGAGCTGCGTCAGCCGATCTTGCAGTACCGAGATCTGTTCATCGAGCTTGGCCACGAAAAGGCTCCTTGATAAGCGTGCTGGTGGAGAAGTGACTCGAGTCTGCTTGCAATCACACGGTCGGCGAAGCATTCTCACCGCACTTATACGTTATATCAACTGATGCACTCCCCGAGCACGTTTCCTTGGCAATCTATCACTTCACCGTAAGCGTACTGTCGCGTGCCCGCGGGCATCGCATCGTGGCCTCGGCGGCGGCCCAAGCAGCCGCCAAATTGCGCGATGACTACTATGGAATCGTGCACAACCACGCGCGACGGCCGGGCGTGGAGCTCGCTGAAATTCTCGCCCCTGACGATGCGCCGACCTGGGTCTACGACCGTGAGCAATTGTGGAACCGCGTCGAAGCCGCCGAGCGGCGCAAGGATGCGCAACTGGCGCGAGCCCTCGAGATCAGCCTTCCCTTGGAGCTCACGCAGGACGAGCGCGTCCATCTCCTGCGTGATTTCATTCGCACGCAATTCGTCGCCCAGGGCATGATCGCGGACATCGCCATTCGCCGCACCAGGCTCGACAACCCCAACGCCCATGTTCTGCTGACGCTGCGCGCGGCAAGCGCGACGGGCTTTGGCCCGAAGATGCGGCAGTGGAACGGCAAGGGCAATCTCTTGAGCTGGCGTGCCGCCTGGGCGGACCAGGCCAATGTGCATCTCGCCCGCGCGGGGCATCGTCTGCGCATCGATCATCGCTCGCTGGAAGCCCAGCAAATCGAGCTGACCCCCGCTCGCAAAACGGGAGTCGGCCGCCCGCTGCGCCAGGCCGAGACTTTGCCGGAGCATCTACAGGCGCGGTTCGACGAGCAGCGCCGTATCGCGCAGTCCAATGGCGCGAGCATCATCGAGGATCCGACGATTGCCATTCGCGCACTGGCCCATCAGCGTCATCGCTTCACCCAGGAGCAGCTCAGTCACTTCCTGCTGTCACGAACCGACGGCGAGGCACAGCAGCAGGCGGCACTCTCGGCCATCATGGCTTGCGCGGAGCTCGTCGCCCTGAGGCACTCCGGCGACCTACCGGCGCAATACACCAGCCGCGACCTCATCGAGGCAGAAAAATCGCTGCTGCGTCGCGCCCACACATTGGCGGCCCGACGCTCCAGTGCAGCGGCGACGCCGCAGGACGCTGCGCCGCTGCCCAGCTCGTGGTCGGCCGCCCTGCGCGAGACATACGCCTACATCGTCAGCGAGGGTGATTTCAAAGCGGCCGCGGTGGTCGGCGAGGAGCAGGCCGAACTGCTGCCGGTGATGCTCGCGCGTTGGACCGGGCGAGGCCGGCGCGTACTCGACGGCATGCCGCGAACGGATCAGCAAGCGCTTGCCAAGGACGACGTCCTCGTCATCGCCGGCGCCGAACTGATCGATCTGAAATCGCTCGAAAAAATTCTCGCCGCAGCGGAACGCGCTCGCGCCAAACTCGTGTTGCTGGCCGACGACCTGCAGCTGAAGGCCATGGGCGCCATGTCGCCCATGCATGATCTCATGGGTGTGGGTCGGTAACGTCAGCCCAGACTAGCTTCAGCCCGGAATGTCGACTAGCGTAGCAGCTTGAAGTCGTGCGGCAGCGTCTGCCGTTCCATCAGCTGATCGCGGTCGGCCCCGCCGGCCTGAAGATTGGCGGAATCTTCGTCGGCGTCTTCGTCCAAGTTTTCGTCGATGGGCTTGACTTGAATTGCGCCCCGCTTCGCTGACCTAAGCTGGTTATTGAGATCGGGCAGATTCTTTGCCGTCAGCGAGTCGAAATCAGCATGCACTCTTTCAAACTCGCGCTCGAGGGCGACGATGTTGTTCTGTTGGTAGTCGGTCGGTCTGCCCTCCCAGCTCAATATGGCGCCATACAACTGGTCCGTATGTTCGCGCAGGCGCTCCTCGCCGGTGATGGCACCCCCTTCGGTCGTCGCCACGATTTGCTTGCGAACGGCGTCGACGTCAGCGTCGAGATTCTTGAGTTTGGCGGCCAGTGGATCGGCTTGCGGCAGTCCGGCAGCGCCGCGCGCGAGGTCGGCGCGCAGGCCGGTGATGCGCTCCATGAGTTTGCTCTCGTTACCGAACAGCTTTTTGACACGTACCGCAGCCGCATACTGCGCTTCGCGGTCGGCGGGCGTGAAGGTGGCCGCGGGGTCGATGCGCACGACGAGCGATGAGGTGTACGCCTTGCCGTTATCGGTGATGCGCAGCGTGTAATTGCCGGGCAGCACCCGCACGCCCTGGGTTCCGGCGAACGCCAATTGTGCCGCGGGCGGCACATGCGGCGGCTTCTCGAGCATGTTCCACACTACCCGGTTGAGCCCGGGGCGCTTTCCTGCCGGCAGATCTGCGATGACCTTACCTTTGCCGTCTAGGATCTCCACTTTCAGCCGGCCGTACAAGTGCCGTGAGCGCTGGTAATAGCTGATCACCGCCCCGTCCGGCGGGTTGTCGCCGATGAACACGGCGGCGCCGGTCGGATCCCCGCCGTTCGCGCGCAAGCGCTGGATCGCGGGGCGCGACGGCACGATGCTGAAATCCTGGGCGAGCATTCCCTCCGACAATGCCCGCAGCGGCGTGATGTCATCGATGATCCAGATGCCGCGTCCATGCGTCGCCAGCACGAGATCGTTCTCGCGCGGCTGGATGGCGACGTCACGAACGGCAACGTCCGGGAATCGCCCGCCCTTGAACTGTGCCCATCGCTCACCGCCATCGATCGAGATGTACAGGCCAAACTCCGTTCCCAGGAACAACAGGTTCGAACTCTGCAAATCCTCCTTGATCACGTGCGCATAGCCGCGGACCGTTTTGGGGTTGGCGGGCGTGGCGAGCGGCGTCCAAGTCTTGCCATAGTCCCGGGTGCGGTAGACGTACGGCTGCATGTCGCCGAAGCTGTGCAGGTCGAACGCCGCATACGCGGTCGCCGCGTCGAAGCGGCTCGCCTCGATCCAATTGACCCATGCGCCTTTCGGCAATCCGGGCACGTTGCCGATCACATCCTGCCAATGCTCGCCGCCATCCAACGTGAGTTGCAGGCGGCCATCGTCGGTGCCCGCCCAGATGAGTTTGTCGTTCTTGGGCGATTCGCTGATCGAGAAAATCGTCTCGTACATTTCTGCGGCGGAGTTGTCGACCGTGACGCCGCCCGACTCCTCCTGCTTCTGATGTTCCGGATCGTTCGTCGTGAGATCCGGCGAAATGCGCGTCCAGCTCTGGCCGTGGTCGCGCGAGCGGAACAAAAACTGGCTGCCGATGTAGATCGTGCCGCGCTCGTTCGGCGAGAGCGCGAGCGGCGTATTCCAGTTGAATCGCAGTTTCTTGTACTTGACGAGGTCCTCATCACCCAGCAGCGGATGGATATCGCGTGTCTCAAACGTGTGGCGATTGACGCGCCCGGCGAAGCCACCCTGGCCTTCCGCATAAACATAGTTGCTGTCTGCAGGGTCCTCGAAGGCCCAGAAACCGTCGCTGCCGAACACCGATTGCCATTGTGCGTTGGTGATGCCGCCCGGATGGCTGGTGTCGCCTATCCAGGAACCGTTGTCCTGCAGGCCGCCATACACGTGGTAAGGATCCGCGAGGTCGACGCTCACGTGGTAGAACTGGGAAACCGGCAGATTGCCCGCCTTCCACCACTTGGCCCCGCCATCGTATGAATACCACATGCCGCCATCGTCGCCGGCATACACCGTTTGCGAGTTGGCGGGATCGACCCACACGTCGTGAACGTCGCCGTGCATGCCCTGGAAGCCGCCGATCGTGCTGAAACTCTTGCCGGCATCGTCGCTGACGATCAGCGCTCCGTCGGTCTTGAACAGCCGGTCGGCATTGTTGGGATCCACGGTCAGATTCGCGAAGTAGAAGGGCCGCCACACCATCCACGAACTCTTGTCGCGCTGCTGCCAGGTCGCGCCGCCGTCATCGGACACATAGAGTGCGCTGTCGGTTGATTCGACGAACGCATAGACGCGGCTCGATTTGCCGGGCGCAACCGCGACCGCGATACGGCCGAAAGGCTTGCCGGCGAATCCGGCATTCGCCTTGGCCGTGATCTCGCTCCACGTTTCTCCGCCGTCGGCGGAGCGGAACAGGGCGCTGCCCGAGGCTGCAGCCGCGCTCGGGCCACCCGACCGAAATGACCAGCCCGTGCGGCGAAAATCCCACAGAGCCGCGAAGATGATGCGTGGATCGGATGGGTCGAGCGAGATACTCGAGCATCCGGTCGACAGGTTCGCGCCCGTCAGCACGAGCTTCCAGTTCTTGCCTCCGTCGCTGGTTTTGTAGAGCCCACGCGCTGCGGAATCGCTCCACAGCCTGCCGGCGACGCACACGAATACCGTGTCCGCATCCTTTGGGCTGACCAAGACCTTGGCGATACGTTCGGAGTCGGGCAGGCCCATGTGGGTCCAGGTGTTGCCGGCGTCCGTGGACTTGTAGACGCCGTCTCCGATCGAGACGCTGTTCCGGGTCCAGGCCTCACCCGTGCCCACCCACACCGTCGCGGCGTTCGACGGGTCGAGCGCGATGGCGCCGATGGACTGAACGGGCTGCGCGTCGAACACGGGTTTGAACGTAGTTCCGCCGTCCTCGCTCTTCCAGACCCCGCCGCTGGCGGCGCCCACGTAGACGAGCGTGCGGCCGGAACGGTCATGCGCGCCGGCGATCGCCGAAATGCGTCCGCTCATGGCGGCCGAACCTATGTTGCGGGCTGTAAGCCCCGAAACCGTTGCCGATGAGTAGGGCGCCGGGCTGGCACCTGCCGCGCCGGCCGCCGACGCGTGCAAACCGAACAGCAGGCCGGCCAGAGTCGCCAGGGAACCCAAGGTATTTCTCATGTCATTTACTCTGTGGTTCCGTTGCCGGCGGCCTTGGCGGCTGCAACCGGGAGGTTGAACAAAGCGTCATCCGTCTTGGCGTTGATCTTGGCCGAATTCACGATGAGCTTTTGCCGATCCGAAGAGCTTTTCAGTCCCGATTCCACCGAGAACGGCACGAACACTCCCTGGACCTTCTCGTAGTCGCTCAAGTCCGTCTCGGTTTCGACGGTCACGCCATGTTCGATCCGCTGACTCAGCAGCCGGATTTCCAGAAAGTGGTCCGGGTCGAGATAAACGTATTCGGTATCGCCGCTGCCACGCGTGAGCTTGATCTTGTACGCCTGCGTGCCGTCGACGTCCTCGGTGCCAAGGTATTCGAGTTTGTTGCCTTTCTTTTGCCAGTCGACCAGGGCACCGTCGAAGTCGGCCACCGTTTCTGCGAGGCTCTTGATGTCGTCGGCCGACAGCCGCTCGGGATCCTTGCGGCCCTGGAACGGATTGATCTGCCAGCCGACGGTACCGTTGTAGGCCTGAATCTGGGTCAATCCCTGAAGGCTGACCTCGACACGGATGCTCGACGGTCGCGCCACCGTTTGCACCAGCCCGACTTCGATCTGGCCGTCGTTGATGAGCAGCTTGCCACGATAAGTCAGCGAACGCATCGCGTGCAGCGCCGCAATGCCACCTCGCGCCTGGATGTTCTTGGCGACCAGATCATCGAGCGACTCCGTCGGCGCCGCCTGCGCAATGGAGGCGGCGCTCAGCGCGCAAATCAATATCAAGGAGCGGCGCTTCATCGATGTAATTCCTTTTCTTGAATCGCGTGCTCGGGATTATAGCCCGCATTGAAAGTCATCCCGGGGTTATCGGGTCGACGCACAATGCGATCTTCCACCACCACTCCCCTTCCTTGTGTTCGACCACGAAGACGCGCGGTCCGCTCGGTGCCTCCCAGCGCGCCGCCAAGGTCTCGCCTATGAGGTATTCCTGGTGGCTGCCGACGGCGGCCTTCACCTCATCGCCGCCTTCTATGAGCAGCACGATGCGGTCCGCAACGTCGAGTCCGGCTTGCTTGCGCGCCTCCTGTACGCTGCGCACGATCTCGCGCGCCAGCCCCTCGCGCACGAGTTCATCGTTCAACGTCGTATCGAGGCCCACGAGATATCCTGCGCTCTCCTCGCAGACGAAACCCGTCGCCGAGCTGGTCTCCACCAGCAAGTCGGCCGGTTGCAGCTCGACCTCCTGTGCTGCCACCTGCATTCTGATCGTTTCACCGCGCGCACTGCTGACGGCGATCGCCCGTGCGTCCGACTGCGCGAGCGCTGCGCGAATCGCAGGAATCAAACGGCCATAGCGTTTTCCGACAAGGGGTAAATTGACTTTGATGCGGTACGACACCAGGTCCGCATCTGCCGCGATGATTTCGACGCGCTTGACGTTGAGTTCTTCGCTCAGCAGGTCGATGTGCGCGGCGATGGCGCGCGACGCGGCGTCGTTCGGCACCCGCACCAGCAGGCGCGACAGCGGCTGACGGATCTTCAAATTGGACTTCGAACGAGCCGACCTGCCCAAGCCAACTACACGCTGCACCACGGCCATGTCCTCGAGCAGCTCTGCATGAATGCGTTCCGGCCTCGCAGGCGGCCAGCGCGCCATGTGAACACTCATCGGCGCGTCGGTGTTCGCGCGCCGCACCAGGTTCTGGTAGACCTCTTCCGCCAGGAACGGTGCCAATGGCGCGATCAGATGAGTCACCGCCTCGAGGCACTCGTAAAGGGTCCGGTAAGCCGCCTGCTTGTCAGCGCCGGCGCTCGCCTTCCAGAAGCGGCGCCTGCTGCGCCGCACGTACCAGGTGCTCAACTGATCGACGAAATTCTCCAGCGCCGTGCCCGCCGTCAGCGCATCGTAGCGATCCATCGCGCCCGTCACGGTGGCTTTTGTATGCTCCAGCAAGGCTAGGATCCAGCGGTCCAGTACCGCCAATGCGCCAGCGTCCACGCCGGCGCAAGGATCAATTTTGTCGAGCCGCGCGTACATCACGAAGAATGCATAGGTATTCCAGAAGGTGTTGATGAAACTGCTCGCGACGTTCGACACCAACTCGACCGATACGCGCTTTTGCATGTCGGGCGCGACGCGCGCGGCGAAATGCCAACGCAGCGGGTCGGCGCCGACCGCATCGAACACCGCGTCGGGGTTGATGATGTTGCCCAGCGATTTGGACATCTTCTTGCCGTTCTCATCGACGATGTGGCCCAGACAGATCACGTTCTTGTAAGCCACCGAGTCCGACACCAGCGTCGCAATCGCGTGCAGCGTATAGAACCATCCGCGGGTCTGATCGATCGCTTCGCAAATGTAATCCGCCGGGAAGCGCTGCCTGAAAGCATCCACGGAGTCGCCGAACGGATAGTGCAGCTGCGCATAGGGCATCGCGCCCGAGTCGAACCAGCAATCGATGACTTCGCTGACGCGGCGGTATTCACGGCCCTCGTGGTTGAACGTCACCGCATCGATGGCAGGTCGGTGTAGATCGATGCCCTTGAGCTTGCGGCCGACCCGCTGCTCGAGTTCGGCAATCGATCCGATGCAAAGGTAATCGCCCTGACCATCCGTCCATACGGGCAACGGTGTGCCCCAGAACCGCTCGCGTGAGAGCGCCCAATCGACGTTGTTTTCCAGCCAATCGCCGAAGCGGCCGTCGCGAATGTTGTGCGGTATCCAGTTGATGGTCTGGTTGAGTTCAACCATGCGCTGCTTCACGGCCGTGGTCCTGATGTACCACGCGTTCTTCGCGTAGTACATGAGCGGGTCGCCCGTGCGCCAACCGAAGGGGTAACTGTGCGTGTAGCGCTCCGCGCGAAACATCGCCCCCGAGTCTTCGAGCAAGGAAGCGATGATTGGATCACCGTCCTTGAAAAACAGGCCGGCGACCGGCAGCACCTGAGGCAGGAAGCAACCATCATCTCCCACGCAATGCACCACCGGCAGGTCATGTGCCAGCCCGAGCTGCAGATCATCTTCGCCGTAAGGGGGAGCAATGTGCACGATGCCGGTCCCCGCGTCGGTGGTCACGAAATCGGCGCAGCGCACCCGGCAAATGTCGCCCTCGATGGCGAGAAAATCGAACAGCCGCTCATACTTGAGTCCCGCCAGGTCGCGCCCGATGACGCTCTTGGCGATAAGGTAAGGTTCCTCGCCCAATACAGCCAGACGTTCGCGCGCGAGAATCAGCGTCTCGCCGCGGCGCTCGACCCACACATATTCCACCGCAGGATTCACGGCCAGCAGCAGATTCGCCGGCAGCGTCCAGGGCGTCGTAGTCCAGACCAAGAACGAGGTCGCCGGCTCTCCGAGCAGGCGGAAGCGCACAAAGATCGAGGGGTCTTCCACGTCCCGGTAGCCGAGCGCGACTTCATGCGAGGAGAGGGTGGCGCCGATACGCGGGTCGTACGGAACGACCTTGTAACCCTGATAAATGAGATTTTTGTCCCAGAGCAGCCTGAGCAGATTCCACACCGACTCGATGTAGTCGTTCTGCAGCGTCAGGTACGCATCGTCCATGTCGACCCAAAAGCCCATGCGCGTCGTCATGCGCTCCCAGTCGGCGACGTAGCGCATCACCGATGCGCGGCACAGCTCCACGAAACGCGCGATGCCCACCTCGCGTTCGATGCGGCGCTTGTCGAAGATGCCGAGGTTTTTTTCGATCTCATGTTCGACCGGCAATCCATGCGTGTCCCAGCCCGCCTTGCGGGGGCAGTGGTAACCCCGCATGGTCTTATAGCGCAGATACAAGTCCTTGAAGGTGCGTGCCAATACATGGTGGATGCCCGGCTTGCCGTTCGCGGTGGGTGGTCCCTCGTAGAAAACGAATTCCGGCCGGCCGACGCCGGCGTTCAGAGTCCGACGGAAGACATCTTGCGACTTCCAGAACTCGAGGATGCGTTTCTCTAGGGCCGGGCCGTGGTAGCGGCCCTCGACATCATTGAACATTGGCGGTGCTTCCGGATGATCGCGACGACAAACCCACGTGCCAACGCAAGCACATGCCTGCGTGAGCACCGGGGCGATTGGCATCGCGTACCACCCGGCTTCGTTGCGCCCTCGCGGGTGCAACCTTGGCGGCTGAACTTCGTTCAGCCCGGCTGTTCACGGTAGCCACCCGGTTCGAGCCTACTTGAGACTCACAGTCTGGTTCGGTCGGCCGCTCAGGGGTGATATTCGTCAGATCGGTGGTTGGGGCTTGCACCATGTCCCCAATCGCTGCAGCCGCCGTAATCTGCCTACTCGTCCCGTCGTCGCGTTGCCCGTGAGTGTAGCGCTAGACCCGATCGCCGAATAGATATAGCTTGCCCGGGTGACCCAGTGCACCCGACGTCGTGTTTCAACCTTGGCCTTCGCCGCGGCTGCCCTCGCCGCCGTAGTTACGGGGCGCGGAGCTGAGGTGCAAGCGCCGCCACCCGCATTGTCGCCCGCGGCGACCCAATGGTGGGCGGACATCAGCGCCCTCGCCAACGACAGCATGGAAGGACGGCTCACGGGTTCGCCCGGCTACATGCGCGCGGCGCAGTACGTGATTTCCCGCTTCAAGTCCGAGGGCTTGCAGCCCGCCGGCACCGAGGGCTACCTGCAGCCCGTCAAGTTCGAGCAGCAACTCGTCGACCAGAACGCTTCGACGTTGGATCTCGTGTCGGCCGACGGCTCCGTCACGCCGCTCCACGTCGGCCGCGACTCGCGCATCGGCGCCGGCGGTGCGCCAACACCGGCTGTGGTCGATGCGCCGCTGGTGTTCTTAGGATATGGATTACATCTGCCCAAGCAAGGTACGGACGATTTCGCCGGTATCGACCTTGCGGGCAAAATCGCCGTGGTATTGAGCGGCGGGCCGGCAGACATTTCGGGGCCGATCAAATCGAACGCCCGGTTCGCGCGCACCGAGCAGCTCGGCAAGCTTGGCGCACTCGGCATCATCCTGCTGACGACGCCGCATCAATTGGAGATTCCGTGGTCGCGTCAACTGCTGTTGTCGGGCCAACCCGGCATGTATCTGGCGGACGCGGCGCTGCGCGAAACCCCCGACGGGTTCCTTGCCATGGCCATCGATCCCGCCAAATCCGCAAGCTTGTTCGTCGGAACCGGCCATTCCTTCGCGGAATTGAGCGCCCTCGCCGACGCATCCAAACCGGTACCGACCTTTACCCTGCCCTTTCGCCTTCGAGGCACGATCTCGGCGAAGCGCGATTCGCTCAGCAGTCCCAATCTCATCGCCAAACTGCCGGGACGCGATGCCAAGCTTGCCGGCCAATACGTCGCAGTGTCCGCGCACCTCGATCACCTTGGTATCGGCGCGCCGATCAACGGCGACAGCATTTACAACGGCGCCATGGATGACGCCTCCGGGGTGGCAACGGTGCTGGATATCGCGCATCGCCTGAAGCGGGGCCCGAAACCGCGCCGCTCCATCCTGTTCGTCATTGTAACGGCCGAGGAAAAAGGCTTGTTGGGATCGCATTACTTTGCCGGACATCCGACGGTGCCCAAGGGCAGCATCGTCGCTGACCTGAACTTCGACATGGCGCTGCCGCTGTGGCCGCTCAAGAAAGTTTTCGCTCCCGGGGAGGATGAGAGCACCCTCGGCGCCGACGCCCGCGCCGTTGCCGCGGCGCAGGGCCTCGATATGGCGCCGGATCCTCTGCCCGATCGCAATGTATTCATCCGCACCGACCAGTTCAGCTTCGTGCGCGAAGGCATTCCGTCATTGGCGTTCAAGTTCGGTTTCGCCAAGGACACTCCCGAATTTCAAATCGAACACGATTGGCGCGCCAACCGCTATCACGCACCGTCCGACGACCTCGATCAGCCGGTCATGAAGGAAGAGGCCGTCAAGCTGGACGCCTTTGTTGCGGCGCTGGCCGCCAGAGTTGCCGATGAAGACGCGCGTCCCGCATGGCTGCCGACCAGCGCGTTTAATCCTGACGTGGCCCGGCCTGGCGCGGCCCGGCCTGACGCGGCCCGGCCTGACGCCGCTCGGTAACCGGCACGAGCGCGGATGCCGGCGCGCGCCGAATGAGAAAAATCGCGCATGCCGCGAAGATGCAGGCAATGCCGGCGGATTCCAGAGCCGGCGTGTACGTCAACATGATGGTTCGAGACAGGCCGGCGCCGTAGGCGGCCACTGCGCCGCCGAGCTGATGACCCGCGAACACCCAGCCGAAAATCATGGCACCGCGTTCCCTGCCGAACTCGGAACTTGCCAGCTTTACCGTGGGAGGTACCGTGGCGATCCAGTCCAAGCCATAGAACATCGCGAACAGCGACAGCCCGTAGAACGTGAAATCCGAATGCGGCAGCCACAATAGCGACGCGCCGCGCAGACCGTAGTACCAGAACAGCAGCTTGCGGTTGTCGAAACGATCCGACAACCAGCCCGAGGCGATGGTCCCGACAAAATCGAATGCGCCGATCATCGCCAGGACCGAAGCCGCCGGGACCGCGGCCAGGCCATAGTCGCCGCACAGGGCAATGAAGTGGGTTTGAATCAGCCCGTTGGTGCTCAAGCCGCAGACGAAAAATGTGCCGAACAACACCCAGAAAGTGGTCGTACGAGACGCAACGATAAGCACCTGCAGCGGTTCGGACAAGGTTCTGCGCGGCGTTGGCAGGTCCGCCTGGGTTGGCTTGATCCCGGCGCCAAAGGCGGCCAGACCGAGCGCGCCAGGTCGCTCCTGCAAAAACAGCAGGGCGAGGGCGGCGACGCCCAGGCACGCGAAGAACAGCGGCGTGATCGCGGCCCGCCAGCCAAAGTGCACGATCAAGAAGCTCGCCAGCGGCAGGAAGATCAGCTGCCCGGTGGCCGAACTCGCCGTCAGGATACCCAGCACGAGCCCGCGGCGCCGTTCGAACCAGCGATTGGCGACGGTCGCGCCCATCACCAAGGCAGTCAATCCTGATCCAATGCCAAGCACCAAGCCCCACAGCAACACCAGCTGCCACAGCGCGGTCATCCGGGTGACGAGAATCACGGCGCCGGCAACGCAGCACAGGGCCAGACAAACGACACGGCGCAGCCCATAGCGCTCCAGCAGCACGGCTGCGAAGGGTGCAATCAGGCCGTACAACATGAAGCGTACCGCCAGCGCGGAGGAGATCTGCGCCGTGGTCCAGCCAAATTCGTCGCCGATGGGCTTAAGAAAGGCTCCCGGCAAACCCAACGCCGCCGATGACACGAGCATGGTCAGAAAGGCAATGCCCATCACGATCCATGCGTAGTGAATGCCGTGTCGCTCGAGCCACCGGGAAAGGTGCGGCGCCAACATGTCTCAGGCTTTCTCGCCGGCCCGTGCGACACGCGCCAGGCTGATGCGCGCAGCTGCCAGCAGTTCATCCGACAACGCGTCGCCTGCCGTGGCGCGCGCAAGTATTACCGCCCCCACCAGGGTGGCGAGTTGCGCCATGGCCTCGCGCCGATCCGCCGCCGGGTCTTCGCCCTTCTGCAGTGAAACGAGCGCCTCGATGAGTTGCCCCGTACCCGCTGCAAACGCACACCGCAGCGGCGTGCCCGGCGGCTCGCGCGCAACGTCGCAGGCCAAGGCCGTCGCCGGGCACGAAATGCCGGGCCTGTCGCGGCTGCGGGTCGAGAGGTACGACTCCGCGAGCGCCAGCAGCGCCGATTCGCGGTCCGGTTGTGCGGCGATACTCTGCTGCCAGCGTTGCACCGATGCGGCAAACGCATACGTGCATGCTTCGCCGGTCAACGCCTCCTTCGATTCGAAATGTCCGTAAAAGCCGCCATGCGTCAACCCGACCGCGGCCATCAGCTCGGCGACGCTGACCCCATGGACACCGCGCTCGCGCATCAACCGCGCCGATGCATCCGTGATCGCCAAGCGGTGGTCTTGCGATTGCTGTTTCGATGCACGCGGCACGATTCGAACCTCACCAAATGATAGATGATGATCATCATCTATTATAATGTCAACGAATCGGGGCTTACACTCAGGGCAGATGAGACTCGATAGGGTTATCGGGTGGGAGAAAGCGCATGAACAACCTCAAGCCCTTCGACATTGGCGAGATCGACGAATCGCTGACGCGCGTCATCCACCATGGGGGCGCCACCTACCTGATGTTCCCTTACATCAGCGCCCTCGAGGCGGCTCCGCAGTTCCATTCGATCAGCGTCACGATCAAAGGCGCGGCGGCGACGGTCGAGGACTTCGCGAGACTCACGGCAGCGTTGAAGAAAGCCGCCGTCGGTGATGCAGAATGGCTCATCTCGTTCAGCACTCCTTGGCTCATACCTGCCGCGGAACTGCAAAACCTACGTACGCGAGGATCGCTGCGCAAGCGCCAGTAGCCCGCGAAGTTCAGGATCGTGAAAGCCATTCTCATCACGGGGGCCAGCCGCGGCATCGGCCGCGCCACGGCCATTCTCTGCGGCGCCAAGGGATGGTCGGTCGCGGTCAACTATCAGAGCAACGAGGATGCCGCCGAGCAGACTGCATGGGCTGTGCGACAGGCCGGCGGAAATGCCATCACGGTGAGAGGCGACGTCACCAGCGAGGCCGAAGTCCGCGCGATGTTCGACGCGGCCGGCAATTCGTTCGGCGCTCTGACCGGTGTCGTGGTGAATGCCGGCATCGTGGCACCGGCCGCGCCGCTTGCCGACATGGAGTTGGATCGCCTGAAAAGGATTTTCGAGGTGAACGTGTTGGGCGCATACCTTTGCGCGCGCGAAAGCGCGCGGCGCCTGCCGACCAATCGCGGCGGTATGGGCGGCTCGATCGTGCTCATTTCCTCTGCAGCCAGCCGCCTGGGTTCACCGTTCGAATACGTCGACTACGCCGGATCAAAGGCAGCCCTGGACACCTTGGCAGTCGGTTTGTCGAAGGAGCTGGCACCCTACAAGGTTCGCGTGAATGCGGTTCGTCCGGGCCTGATCGAGACCGACATTCACGCGAGCGGCGGACAGCCGGATCGCGCCCAACGTATCGGCTCGACGACACCCCTGGGCCGACCGGGACGGGCTGAAGAGGTGGGTGAGGCGATCGTGTGGCTGCTCAGCGACGCCGCATCCTATACGACCGGCGCGATATTGGACGTGGCCGGCGGGCGTTGATTCACACTCAATCGCTCTCGCCCGTGAGTGCGACGAACGTAGCATTGCCGTCTCTGACCACCCTGAGCAACAAAGGCGACTGCGGAGTTGGCGCTGCCAGGCCCTTCAAATCCCGCACGTCGGTCAACTGTTTGCCGCCGATGGTGGTGATGAGGTCGCCGATTTTGAGGCCCGCCAAAGCGCCGGCCCCGGCGGGCCGCAACTGCGTCACGATCAAACCGCTGGGCTCGTCACCGGCCTTGACCGCCTTACGGATGTCGTCGGTGCTGTTCGCCACGGCCAGCAGCAGTGCGGGAACCCACGTGTCCGGGTCGCCATTCAGGGATGGATCCGAGGCGGGTTCGGGCAACCTGCCGATTTTCATGGCCACCGACATCGTCTTGCCGTCCCGGCGCAACGTCATGGTGACGAGCACATCGGGTACCAGGCGCGCCGTGATTTTGCTCAGATTGCGAAAAGTGACATGGCTGGCGCCCACGGTCAGCAGCACATCGCCGGGCGCCAGCGTCCTGTACGCCGGACCCTCCATCTCCACGGAAGAGATCAGCGCGCCGGCAGGCGCTTTCATGCCAAGTGCCCTCGCCAACAGCGGCGTGACCTCTTGCGCTGAAATACCGAGATAACCCCGCTCGACGTGTCCCTTGGACTCGAGCTGCCCGATGACCGACGTTACGGTCTCGGCGGGTATGGCGAATCCCAGTCCCACCGAGCCGCCGCTGGGGGAAAAAATGGCCGAGGTCACGCCAACGACGACCCCGTCCGGCGTCATGAGCGGGCCGCCTGAGTTGCCGTGATTGATCGCCGCATCGGTTTGCAAGAAATCGATGTAAGGATCGTCCTCGAGCGTGCGCGCGCGTGCGGAGATGATGCCGGCGCTGACCGATTGACCCAGACCATACGGATTACCGATGGCGATCACCGCATCGCCGACGGACACCGACTCCGACGAGCCTAATTTCAGCGCTGGAAGTTTGATGCCGTCCACTTTGAGCAAGGCGATGTCGGTCACCGCGTCCGCGCCCATAATCTTTGCGGGTAGTTCGCGGCCGTCCGGCAGCTTGACCTTGACCTTCAGCGCGCCGCTGACGACATGACGGTTCGTGACGATCAGCCCGTCCGCGCGGATGACGAATCCGGAACCCAGCGCTCCGGCGGGACGGTCATCTTCCGGGGCACCGGGGTTGCCAGACAGCAGTCGCCGAATGGCAGCGCTCACGTCGTTGGCGTTGACGGAACTCGCCAGTTCGGCCGCGCGTTGACCGGCATTCACGCGCTTCTCCTCGACCATCACCGTGACGACGCTCGGCGCGACCTGCCTCACCAGCACCGCGTAGCCTTCCGTTGAGCCGCCGCCCGCATTGCACAGCACAGGCAACAGTGCGCTGAGGATCAAGGCGGCAGCCCAAGTCTTCTGATGCATCAAGGTGTACTCTGGATTTTATGATCCACCAGTGTTGCACCGATCGATTGCAAACTGAAGCGCAGGCGGCCGCGCTGCGCCCCGCGGTTGCCTTGAGGGACCCGTGGTCGCAATATGCACCCGCAACACTCAAGGCCTGCCGACATGGAACGCCAGATCGAGCTGCAGATAATCCGACGCGCGTACGCCAAGCAGATCATGGCGATATACAACGTGCTCGATGCGCACGTCGAATCCGCATTCGCCACGGTGCCGCGTGAGGATTATCTGGGTCCGGGCCCGTGGCCAATCTGCCGGGCCATGGACGTTTACGTACCGACGCCGACGGCCGATCCGGTGTATCTGTATTCGGACAATCTGGTGGGCATCGCGCCTGAAAGAAATCTAAACAACGGCCAGCCTTCCCTGCACGCCTTGCTGCTCGAACACGCCAAGATCAAGCCGGGTGAGCATGTCGTGCATATCGGCGCGGGACTCGGGTATTACTCCGCCATCATGGCGCATCTGGCGGGCCCCTCCGGCAAGGTCACTGCAATCGAGGTGGATTCGGACCTGGCAGGTCGCGCCCGTTCGCATCTGTCGGCACTGTCCACCACGGTAACCGTGGTTCACGCTGACGGCGGGCACTTCGCATTCGACAAGGCCGACGTCATCTACGTGAACGCGGGAGCCACACGGCCCGCGGATCTCTGGCTGGATCGGCTCAAGAACCGCGGCAGATTGATCCTGCCGTTGACGGCCAATGAGGGGATCAAGCTCGAACCGTCGCAGAAGGCACGGCGCGGCGCCGTTTTCTGCATCGAGCGCCAGGACGGTAGTTTTCCGGCCCGCTGCATCGCTCCGGTCGCCATCTATCCGTGCGAAGGCGCGCGCGACGAATCGTCCGAGGCGGCGCTGTCGGCGGCCTTCGACAAGGGATCGCCGCTCAAGGTCACGAAGCTTTATCGCAGCGGTGCCATCCCGGAGCATCGCTGCTGGGTGCGCGGCCCCGGCTGGTGTCTTGCGTATGAGTGACGTATCCCCCCTAGCGGCGGCGTTTGCCGGACTTTGCTTTCGAAGCGCGCACCGGCTTTTGCGCCGACGTGAAGCTCCACGCCATCGCGAGTAAATCGCGCAACTCCTTGCGGTCGATGCGCGAGAGCCGTACCAGCACCCAGGGGTATGGGGCGTAATGATCGGTAATGTAATAAATACCAGGCTTCGATTTCAGCAGTGTCGAACGCAAATCCATGTCGATGCTGAATGCCGCCGAATTGGGCTCCGCCGATTTGTTCACCGGCACGCAAACTAGGACATTGCCGTGGATCTTGAGCGCCGGGGAGCCGTATGAGCTGGCCTCGATGACATCCGCGAGCGCCAGCCCCATCTCCCGAACCGCATCGAACGTCAGTGCTTCCTTTGCCATGCAATTGCGGTCCTATGTCGAGTAGCATGTGGTGGATAGAAGCATATCCTCATGACGCATTCCGTTCTACTTCGCTGCATCGGCTTGTTCCTGGCGCTCAGCACCGCGTGTTGGTGTGACGAGCGGCCCGCTGCATCTTCGGCCGCCGCCTTGGATGAGGTTCTGGTCACCGGTGAGCGGCCTGGGCCGGGCATGTGGCGCGTGTCGAAGGGCGACCATGATCTTTGGATTTTGGCGACGCTGCAGCCGTTGCCGAAAAACATGACGTGGCGCTCCCAGTTGGTCGAACAGCGCATCGCCGCTTCGCAGGTAGTGATTTCACCCCCGCGGGTTGACGCAGACGTCGGATTTTTTCGCGGTCTCACGCTGATCCCGGCGCTGCTGGGCGCCCGCAAGAGTCCGGACGGCAGGAGCCTCGAACAAATTTTGCCCCATGATTTGTACATACGATGGCTGGCGCTGCGCATCAAGTTCGGCACGGCCGACGATGAGCACAAGCGACCGATGCTGGCGGCACTGGACCTGTATACGCGGGCCTTGGATCAGTCTGGTTTGACCACCAACGAGTCGGTCTGGGATGCGATAGAGAAAACCGCCCGGAAAGATCGGGTTCCACTGCAGCCCGTCGTTCTGACCCTGAAGGTTGATGACGCCAAAGGCGCGATTCACGACCTCAACAAGATTCCGCCGGATGCCGAAATAGCGTGTTTCACCAAGACCATCGAACGGCTCGAGACGGACCTTCAACCCATGCGTCAGCGCGCGAACTACTGGTCGCTCGGCGATATCGACGCTTTGCGAAGCCTGCCGTATCCGGACGAGGAGGTCGCGTGCCTCAATGCCTTTCTGGCGGTACCCGAATTCCGCGAACATTATGAAAGCGCCCGCACGCAAATCTCGGATTTGTGGTTGTCGATCGCCGAGGCTGCCCTGGACAAGAATGTCAGCAGCTTCGCGGTGCTGCCCATCGCCGTATTCTTGAAGGAAGACGGGTTGCTGGAGCAGCTGCGTCTCAAGGGATATACGGTAGAAGAGCCGCACTGAAATGCTGCCCCCCTTAGATACGCAGCGCTAGCGCGTGTGGCGGTTGCGATCCGGCAGGTAGTGCATTGCCAGAGCGGCCGCCACGGCCATGCAGGGCAGCAGAACCACGACGTTGATCTTGTGCACGATCAGCGCTCCGGCCAGCAGCGCGCCGAACAAATACGCCACGACCACCGCAATCTGGATCTTGATGTCTTTGAGCGCCAAGCTATCGCCGTTGGCGAGCGAATCGGCGATCGCTCCCACCAGTTTGGTGAGCGTGGTCGTGAAAACGATCGTGGTCACGCTGATGGTCTGTCCTATCACCGCCTGCAGTCCCATCGCCACGGCCAACAGCAGAATCTGCAAATGATCGGGGGGCGATTGCGCCATATGCGGCGTCCACAGCGCGCACATGGCAAAAAAAGCCAGCAAGCCGACTTCACTGGAAAGCAGCAGGGTCAGTGCCTGCCGTGGTGCCCGGCCGCGCCGCTGAAGCACGCCGAGCGCGCAGCCGACGACGAATCCGGTCAGGGCTACCACGGATCCCAAGGCTGCTTGAGAGTCGCTTTGCGCAAGGTAGTAGGCGAGCAGCGCAAAATTTCCGGTCATTGCCGATGCGAATATGCCGCCAAGCATCGCAAAGCTGATCACGTCCACGGTACCTGCGGCGAATGCCGTCAGCAGCAGGATCCCTTCGATCTGGGTGAGTTTGACTTTTTCCATCGTGCGGGCGCTAGTCTACCGCCCGACACGTCCTACTCGGCGGCCCGCAGCCTTGCAATACCCTCGGCCGTAAGGTCCGATCCCTTCGCACCGTACCGGGCGGTCACGTAGTTCGCCACACTGGCGATCTCGGCGTCGGAGTACGTGCTGCCGAACGACGGCATGTTTTCAGCATCGATCGCGTAATGCCTTTGTCCGCCCGCGATGATGACTTGCGCGACGTTCGTCGCCGTGGGGTCATTTACGGCGCGTGTGCCGGTCAAGGTTGCGAACGGAAGCACCGGACTGACGCCGGTCCAGCCGTGACATCCGGCGCATGCGCCTTCGTAGACTTGCTTGCCGCGGACATTCCCAAGATCCGCATCGCCCGCCTGCATTCCCGCCGTGGGAGCGGCCTTCGGCTCGGGCAAATCGGCACTTGCCTCGCCCGGCACCGAGCGCAGGTAAGTCACGATGGCTGCGATGTCGGTGGGCTCCAAATGACTGAGGCTCGCATCGATTGCTTCACCCATTGGACCGGCCGCCGTGCCGCGCCCGTCGGCGTGACCCATCGAGAGATAATGAGAGAGATCCTCGTCACTCCAGCTTCCCACGCCGCTGCCGCGATCCGGCGTGATGTTGTACGCACGCCAGCCGGCCTGCACGGCACCTGTGAATTTCTCGCGGTTGTTCAACGCGAAGAAAAGATTTCGCGGCGTGTGGCATTCACCGCAATGACCCATCGCCTCGACCAGATAGGCACCGCGATTCCAGTCGGCACCACGATCGACGACCGGTTCGAAGCGCTTGTCCGCATCGAACATCGCCGCCCAGATGTTCATGAGCCAGCGCTGGTTGAATGGAAACGAAAAAGTGTTCGGGATAGTCGGCGCCCGCACGGGTTTGAGTGAGAATAGGTACGCTTTGATGGCAAGCGCATCGGCATCCGACATGTAGGTGTAGCTGGCATACGGCATGGCCGGGTAAAGCTTGCGATTGTCGAGCCCGATGCCCTTGTGTACCGCGTCGAGGAAATTCGCATCCGTATAGGCACCGATTCCAGTCTCGGAGTCGGGCGTGATGTTGGTCGAATACATGGTCCCAAACGGCAGCACGAATGCCCGTCCTCCCGCGAACGGCACGCCGTCCTTTGCGGTATGGCATACGGCGCAGTCGGCCGCGCGGGTCAGGTACTCGCCTCGTTCGATCAGGCTTGCCGCTTTCAGCGCGGCCGGCACGCCGCTCGGGTCGCCATCGTGATACGCGTCCAAAGGCACGCGTTTACCCCCTGCAAAATCCGTCGGCTTGGGACCAAACACTTCATAGCCCGTGACCACGAGTCCGACGATCACGATGATGGCCAGCATCCACAAAATCGGACGCAGTGCACCTCCTCGCTGGAAATACGCATTCATCAATCAACTCCCGACCGGGGCGTCGCCGCGGTTCATGGGGAACACATGAACGGGTTTGCCGGTTGCCGCGAATATCGCATTGGCGACCGCGGGCCCGATCGGCGCCACGCCCGGTTCGCCCACGCCCGTGGGTTTTTCCGATGACGGCATGATATGAACCTCGACTTTGGGCATCTCGCTCATGCGCAGTACTCGATAGCTGTTGAAATTGTCTTGTTCGACGCGGCCGTCCTTCAGTGTGATGGCGCCGTACAATGCGGCGCTCAGCCCGAAGCCGACGCCACCCTCCATCTGTGCGGAGATGATGTCGGGATTGACGGCCGTACCGCAGTCCACCGCACACACCACTCGATCGACCTTCACGGCGCCCGTGTCGTCCACGGTCACCTCGGCGACCTGGGCGACGAAGGTGTTGAACGCCTCGGCAACCGCGATGCCGCGGCCTTTGCCCTTGGGCAGGGGCGCGGAACTCCAACCGGCCTTGTCGGCCGCCAACTCGAGCACACCCTTCAAGCGTGGACTTTTGTCGAGGAGCCCGCGGCGAAACTCGAACGGGTCCACGCCGGCTTCGCGAGCCACTTGGTCGATGAAGGTCTCCACGGCGAACGTGGTATGTGAGCTTCCGACCACACGCCACCATAGAACCGGAACGCCCGTCTTGGTGGTCGCGAGTTCGACCGAAACATTCGGTATCGAATAGGCAATGGTCGCCGCGCCCTCGACGGATGTGGGATCGGGCTTGCCCGGCACGGCAAAGGGCGTCCCCGCCATGATGGACTGGCCCACGATGACATGACGCCAACCCACGAGCTTCTTGTCTGCGCTCAAGGCCGCTTCCATCTTGTGAAAATACATCGGCCGGTACAGCCCGCCGTGAAGGTCATCCTCCCGGGTCCATTGCAGTTTGATGGGTGTGCCGTCCGCGCCGAATGCCTTGGCGATGGATACTGCTTCAACGATGTAGTCGGAGTAGAAATTCGCGCGCCGCCCGAAGCTGCCTCCCGCATACAAGGTATGGATGCTCACCTGCTGCGGATCGAGTCCGGCGACGCGCGCCGCCGCCGCCTGGTCGGCGGTTTGAAATTGCGAGCCGTACCATAGCTCACAGCTCTTCGCATCGAGCTTGACGACCGCGTCCAACGGCTCCATGGGCGCATGGGCGAGATAGGGGAATTCGAAACTTGCCGTCACGGTGTGGGCGGCCCCCTTCAGCGCCGAACCGACGTCGCCGTCCTGTCGTGCGGACTGCGCCGGCTGTTCCGCGAGTCGGCGATACTCTTCCATGATGGCGGCGGAGCTGCGCTTCTCCGCCTTGCTGTCGTCCCAAGCCACCTTGAGCGCGTCGCGGCCGAGCTTGGCGGCCCAGAAACTCTTCGCGACAACCGCGATGCCGCCCGGCACCTGCACCACCTTGACGACGCCCGGAACGGCGAGCGCGGGCGCGCCGTCAAAGGACGCGACGGTTGCGCCAAACAAGGGCGGACGCTTCAGCAGGGCGACCAGCATGCCGGGCAATGCCACGTCCAAGGTGAAGACAGCGGTGCCGTTGCACTTCGCAGGGACGTCGACCCGCGGGGACTTTGCCCCGATGAGCTTGAAGTCCTTCGGGTCTTTCAGCTGCACGGTGGCGGGCACCGGGAGGCTCGAGGCGCTCTTTACCAACGAGCCGAAACTGGTCTGCCGCTTGCTCGCCGCATGATAGACGACGCCCTGGTCGACAGTGACCTCCGAGACAGGTACCCGCCATTGGTTGGAGGCTGCGGTGACGAGCATGGCGCGCGCCTTGGCCCCGGCGTCCCGAAGTTGACCCCACGAATTTGCGATCCCGGAGCTGCCACCGGTTCCTTGCATGCCGAATACCAGGTTGGCATAAAGTTTTGCGTCCGCCGGGGCGCTCTCGACGCTCACCCGCGTCCAGTCGGCGTCCAGCTCCTCGGCAACGATGGTTGCAAGGCCGGTGTAGGTCCCTTGTCCCATTTCGAGATGCTTGGCGATCACCGTCACGCTGTCATCGGTGCCGATGCGCAGAAAGGCATTCGGGGCGAAAGGCGCAGGCGCAGCGGCCATTGCAGAGGCTTGTACCCGGGTCGGCACCGGTAAGGTGAACCCGATCGTGAGGGCACCGACCCCGACGGCGCCCGCGCTCTTCAAGAATTCGCGGCGCGTGGCAATGGTGGACGAATTGATATTGCTGCTCATGGATGTCATGCCTTCGCCGACTCGGCGGCGGCGTGAATGGCGGCGCGTATGCGCAGGTAAGTTCCGCAGCGGCAGATGTTGCCGCTCATCGCACCGTCGATGTCTGCATCGGTCGGTGCCGGGTTTTTCTCCAAGAGTGCCGTCGCGGACATGATCTGACCTGATTGGCAGTATCCGCACTGCGGAACCTGAAGATCGACCCAGGCCGCTTGCACGGCTTTCGCCTGCTTGCTCTGGAGGCCCTCGATGGTGGTGACCTCGCGGTTGGCGACGGACGCAAGCGGCGTGATGCACGAACGTACCGCTTGCCCGTCCAGATGCACGGTGCAAGCGCCGCACAGCGCCATGCCGCAGCCAAATTTGGTGCCGTGCAATCCGGACACCTCGCGGATGGCCCACAGCAGCGGCATATTGGGGTCCGCATCCAGGGTGGTGGATTTACCGTTCAATTGGAATGTCGTCGACATCTCTTTAACTCCCGCCTTCGCTCAATTTACAAGTTTCAAGTTCCGATCCGCTCGCGTATATCATCGCCGGAGCGAGCCTCGGAGCATGTTGATGAAAGATCCCGCAATTCGCTTTCGCATCGATTTCTCGGAGAATATCCATCTCGGCCCGGGCAAGATCGCACTGCTCGAAGCGCTGCAAGCCGCGGGCTCCATCTCCGACGCGGCGCGCAAGATGAAAATGAGCTATCGAAGGGCTTGGTTGTTGGTAGACAGCCTGAACACTGCATTCGTGGAGCCGGTCGTCATCTCCGCCACGGGCGGTAAAGGCGGCGGCGGTGCACAAGTCACTGCGTTTGGCACTCACTTGGTCACGCGTTACCGTGCGCTCGAAAGAGAAATTTCGCAACTCGGCAAGCAAAGCTTGGCAGACATCTTGCCCCACGTTGCGGATAAGTTTATCTCGCACGTGAGACCGGCGAGAAGGGCGTTGGCAAAAAAAGTCGGCGCAGCGCCGCGAAGATCGTAGCGACACCGCGAAAAAGCGGTGCGTCGTATTCGACGCGATATAGCGCAGACCCCCATTCCTCCTGGCGGTCTGCGCGACCGCTATTGTATTAGACCGTTGCGCAAAGCATATCCGGTGATGTCGGCGTTGGACGCAAAACTCATTTTTTCCAGCACCCGGCTGCGGTAAGTGCTGACGGTTTTGACGCTGAGGCTCAACTCATCCGCAATGTGAGACACCGCGGCGCCGGCGGCCAATTTGCAAAATATCTGAAATTCGCGCGTCGACAGCTGCACGTGCAACGGCTGGTTATGATCGTGTTTTGATTCCAGGTCCGCAGCCATCGCCTCGGCGAGGTACGAACTCACGTAACGCCGTCCGGAGAGCACCGTGCGTACAGCCTTCAGAAACTCCTCGGGCGAACCGCCCTTCGACAAGTAGCCGCTGGCTCCCGCGCGCAACACGTTGCGGGCATATTGCTCCTCCGGCAGTCCGCTCATGATCAATACGCGCGTATCCGGATATCCGCTGATGACATGCTTCAAAATATCCAATCCACTGCGATCCGGCATGTGGATGTCCATCAGCAGAAGGTCCCACTCCTTGGAGCGCAACTGATCCAAGGCGTCGTTGCCACTGATGGCTTCACCAATTTCGGCAACGCTGGGCTCGAGTTCCAAGAACTGTCTGTAACCGGAGCGAACGACGGCGTGATCATCGGCAATGAGGACTCGTGACATGGAAGGATCCTGCCTATTGGTTAAACTTCGTTAAGCTTGAGTGCGCAACGGCCGGTGAACATGGTCCGGCTAAGCCGACAAATCTGCGTTTGCTGCTTGTCACCATTCTATCAGCCTCCTGGCTCAGTTCACCCCTGGATCGATATCCTTCCTGTCGCGCCTGCCGCCCACAATAGTGAAATACCTCAAGCAATGTAGGAACTATCTTACGGCGGAATCGCAGCCGGCGGGTCGTGCTCGACCGTGTTTCGCTCTATCGGGTCTCCCTCGACCTGCGCGGTGTGCAAGCGGCTGATGAGCCACGACCCATCCGGCTGGCGCGACCACTCCACCTCGAACACACCCTTCGAGACTTTGGACTCATGCTGCGGCGTCATGATGCGCTCCGTGTAGATTCCACTTTGAAAGGCCACCGCACCTTCCACCCGCGTCGCCACCGTCCGCAGATCGTACCCGACCACCTTGTAGCCCGCCTGCGACTGCAGCTGTGCGCGAATGGTCGTTCGCCCCTGCACCGTGGCGCCGCTTCCCTCCGAAAGCTGAGCATCCTCCGCGAAGCTTGCCACCTGGTTGTCGATATTCAGCTCCAAAACGGCGACACGATATCGCTCGAGCGCTGCGACCACCTGTTCGGCCACGGTCGCTCCGACGGTTTGGCAGACCAGCCAAAGCAGGACGACGGCCGACAACCGCGCAAGTCTCGAGCCGCTCATCTCTCGACGCGCAGCTCCATGAGTGCATCGCGCACCAGCGGCGCCGGCGTGCCGAAGGCGCCGAGCGTCGCGTTGCCGAAGGGATAGTCCCGATCCGGATATCCTTCCCAGTCTTCCCAATAGAACTTGAACTCGGTAAAGCGTGACATGTATTCAAAACGCTGACGCCGGACGGGCTCATCAACCGCGGAACAGTAGCATGCATAGCGGCCGGCAAACGAGCAAGGGCCACCCAAGCAGCGGGTGGCCCTTGCCCGTACAGGACGACCTTCTCAACGTTGCGCGAAGCGCTCGTCCTGGCGATGCAGTTCCAATATCACTGCCTGCATTTGCTTCTTGAAATCGTCGAATTCAGCGATCCGCTGCCGCGTCCTCGACAGCTGCGCTGCTTGGGCGGCTAGTTGCTCGTTGAGCGACCGGATTTCCAACTGCTGCTCTGTCGCACGCTCCATTTGCGCGGTCATTCTGCGTTGCTGCTTCTGAAATTCATTGAGCAACATCGGTGCCAGCTCGTCGTACCGAACTCCTCCAAGTTTGCCCTCGTCATCGTGTATGGCAAGTTCCGGATAGATCTTGTCGACCTCCTCGGCGATCAAACCATATTGTATGACGCCGTCCGGCTCGCCCTTGAGATGGAAGGTGACAGGCCGTAGCCGCATGAGCTTCTCGGTAACGGCCCCCATCGGCGCGATCGCGGTTTTGTAACGCTCTGCGGAAGCGAGCGTGCCAAGTTGCCCGGAGGAGGTGATGTACACGGCGCTGCCGGTTATCTTGGTATTCTCAATTCCGGCAA
>Ga0116229_10002027_pt1 | contig 32442 bp, 19 predicted proteins | sample S1TSphgellanicum_3_FD_87313 | JGI IMG/M metagenome (GOLD analysis project Ga0116229, IMG submission 87313) | Host-associated microbial communities from peat moss isolated from Minnesota, USA - S1T2_Fc - Sphagnum magellanicum MG | ecosystem: Host-associated > Plants > Peat moss > Unclassified...
AAAAAAAAATAAAATAAAAGGAAAATTCCCCTTTGAAAAAATGGCTTTTTGCCCCTCCAAAAAAAAATTTTTCAACCAAAAAACAAACCCCCCCCCCCCCCCCCCTCCCACAAACATAAATAGTCCATGTGTAGGTTTTGTCCCTCATTGACCACAATTTCTCATCGAAAATAAATAAATAAATCCATGCAAGTAAGAAAATTCCACTTGGAGCCCCACAAGTGAGTTTTTTTTGCAGTCCTTTAAAAAAGTCTTTTCATCCAAGAAAGAAACCACCCACTCTTCACACATAGGAAAAGTCCTATTGTGCTTGTGAGCGAGTTTTTTTCCCTCATTTAAAAAGGTGTTGTGACCAACAAATAAACCACCTACTCTTCACACACGAAAAGTCCTCTTGGGAGCTCACAAATGAGTTTTTTCCCTCCTTTTGAAAAGATCTTTTCATCCTTCTCTTCAAACATAGGAAATGTCCTCGTGTGGGCCTACAAATGAGTTTTCACTCTCCTTTAAAGAGATCTTTTTTATCCAAGAAATAATCCACCTACTCTTCAAACAAATAAATTTAAAATCCCTTTTGTGGGACCACAATTGAGATTTTTCAGTCCATGAAAAATGATTTTGTGTTTTTCATCAAAGAACTAATTGTCAAATTGATCATTAGGGTATTACTTTGAGAAGGAAATTGATGATATTTTTTCCATGAAAAATCCATTGTATAGGTTGAAATTATATTTTTCAAGTCAAAATTTGGCCAAAATTTGCCCATTTTTTTAAAAAATCATTGTTGCAATGTCCTATTAGATTAAAAGGGGAATTCCAAATACACTGAGAGGGAATCAAATATATGAATTGAGATTATTAAGCTTAGGTGGTTTTAACTTAACATAATTGGAATGATTGTGATAAAATTTGGGTAGATTTAGTTATGCGATGGTTATCCATTCATCTAGTGAATGTTAATCTTTTGAGTGAATTACATGTCATATGTTGGAATATCTTAATTTTGTATTGAGATTTCAACATTTTTTAGCCATCAATATGGAAATATTCAATTAAAAAATATATATGTATGTTGGTTGAATAAATGAACCCTTGGAAAAATGCTATAGATGATCATAAATGGTTTAAAAAATTAAAGGTGTAATCATAATATAAGAACCATTACAAGTGTGGATTTAATTTTACATCATGTTTTAAGTGGTATGTTAAATTGATTTTTTTTAAATATTATTTACACATGCAAAGGTAATATATCATAGTATTTAGATAAATTTGAAATGAATTAATGAATATAAATATCCAAAATATTTTTCCAATGGTTTTCTAATTTAAAAATATCATAACAAGTGATTTTAAACAAAGTAGCCTCAAATGCATCAAAGGACTAGGTTATAACCATCCATTCCCATGTCAACCTATCATAAGCTAAGGGTGCATTGATGGCTTTTTCAACCCCATTTGTATGCTTAACTAAAATGAAAAATCAATAGATTTTAAATTATTGAGTTTTAGATGGGGACTTCAATTCATGTGAATCAATTTGGAGGATTAAAATGGGAATAAAAGGAATTTCCATTGTAGGATATAAATAAAAGTTCAAGATGATATATGATAATTGACTATTATGCAAATAAAAAATAGAAGCAAGAGTGAAATAATTTCCTATAAACCAAGATTTTTAATCCATTGGTTCCATCATTACCTTTGGCAAAAGTTACAATTCAATACTTGGAAATCCACTATAAATACCAATTATATTGAATCAAAAGCAAGTAGGTCAAAAAAAATTTAAATGTAGCAAAATCTTATCACAATGTTAACCTTTTCTATAAGTTTCAATAAAAACATTTATGGATGATTATGATGGAATATAAACTTGTAGTGATTTACAATATGGTACTTATGAAATACTCGATTCATTAATTTCAATGGGGATCAAAATATAAGGAAAATAAGTAATGTAATAAGGACTAGGTTATTTTTGGTGTTACACCTTAAAAGAATTTCACCCAAGCATGTGATAAATTGGTCAATGTTGCAACTTTACTTTTTTCAATGAAAAAGGTTCATCCTAAAGTTCATCTTGCCCAATATATGTCTTGCAAAAAAAGAAAATTTTATAAATGTAGATAGGAAATTTATTCTTCTTGGGACCATGAAGGATTTGTTTTCCAACAATATGTTGAATAGGCCTTAACCATTTTCTCAAATTGAAATCCTTAAAAAAATGGGTTACTTACCTAATTTAGACCTTCAAAGTTATCAAAATGATAAAGCCAATTCAATTGCTGCTAGGAAATCAATTTTCTTAAACAAGAACACAACATATTGTAAGATGGAATAAGCATGCCAAACCACATGCAAATGTGTTTGTTTATTATAGGTTGATGGCCAATTGATTTAGCACTCTTGTAAAAATGGGGACATCTATGAACATGTACAATGAGATCAATATGAAGATGTTAAAGTAAATAAGTAATCAATGTAATCATTTTTATTTATTGAAATCAATCCCAATGATTAGAAATAATTGGACATCTTATCCTTAAATCAAATGTTCAACTTAGATAAATTGAAATGTTCCAACCTTAACTTTGAGCGTGTGACTAAACATGCCATGAACCAAAGAAAGTGAAATCTCACCCCTTGTTTTTTTTGTTTTGGAAAAAATAGCATTTGGCTATTGTTTCAACCCTTGTGGTGCTAAATTGGCCACTACTTGGAATGGGTTGGAGTCCAGCAAGCTACAAGATTATTTTTTAAAGTAATCTTTTGGCTACAATTTAAGGGGAAATGGAGTTTAATTAGGTGATTAATATTTTTTCAAGGTGGTTTGTTTACTACAAGGGTCAAATGGTCGTAGGATTTTTGGTTTTTGCCAATTCTCAAAAGGAGAAATCTAGGCAACCTTTTACTAAATCATGGAAACTTTAGGTTCAAATTTGCTCATTGCTCAAAATTTAATGCAACAAACCACAATGTAAATGCACACATGTTAGAACACAAGTTCCACAAAACCGAAACAAATAAAAACAATCACTTGTGAGGGGATGGAATCTTTTTAACTACCCATTGCATCACACATATGCCAAAATGCAACATCTATGACTCCATCCATGATCAAAAACCAAAGTTACATATGTTTTAATGTCCAGATGGTTACATAGTTGAATCACATTCATCATTTATGCCATTTCATACCATTTTCATGACTATAATCATGAATGGATTATCATGATATTGAAAGATCATGTGATCATGGTTATCAGATTTTGTAATATTAAATTGAATAATAATCATGGAAGATGCATCTAATAATTAAGATTTAATTCTTAAAATATATAATGTAATTTTTAATATTAATTTCTTGTTGCCATATGGTAGTCTAGACTAGATCTAAAAATTATTGTCCACTTATGAAATGCCACATGGCAATCTATTCCATATTATATAATTTATTAACCATTTATAGGCGACCATGTGGTAGTTTAAAGCTAGGAAATGATTTTTTTTTGTCCAATTGTGTGATGCCATGTGGCAACCAAAGTTTAAGGTGTTTAGTTTAGGGAGCCTAGGCTCCTAGGTTAAGAAATTTAGGTTATGCAACCTAACCTAAGGGGTAAAAATCCTTTAAGGTGTACCAATCAAGACAAAAATGATTTAATTCTTAATGATGTTTTTTTCCCCATGTTATATTTTGATCCCCATCAAGTTAATGAATCAAAAAATGTCAAATACTTTATAATAATAATCATCACAATTTTAGATTCCCTCAATATCATCCATTTTGTGTCCCATGAATGGTAAAATAAAACCTAATAAAGTAGTTTTTAAAAGGGTGATGGTGTGTGAAAAAAAATTTGTACACCTTAAAAAATTTGGATCCTAAGAACCTAGCCTAGGCCACCTAGATTAAAAAAACTTTTAAAATGTTAGGGGAGCTAATTAAGCAAGGAACATAGGTAATCCTAGGTTCCAAGTGTGAAGATTTGAACCTTTCACTTTCATTTTGAAAGTTCAAATATATAACAATTGCACAACTTTTTTTTGTAACACAATTATTCATGACAAGGTTATAATCATTAACATATTTTAATTAGGCTAACCTAAGCTTCCTTAGGCTATTGTAGGCTAACTTAGTATAATTTAAAACTACTAAGGTAAACCTAGGCTAAATGTAGAGGCTAAACTTAAGTGTTAAACTTAAAGGTTAAATTTAATGTGAAACCTAAACTAAACTTAGAGGCTAAAGCTAGGTTCACCAAGGACAAATTTGAACAAAACCTATTGTGGATGTACTATAATTTTTTTTAAAAAGTTTCAAGGCACGACGTTGGATTAAATCTATTTTTGCAGTTCATGTGCAAAATCATTTAGAATTGGTTGATGATCAAAAGTTATTATGAATAATTAATTTCCTTTTTTTGAAGATAATTTTTTTAAAATTTATATATAGTTATTTATTTTCTTAATGATAATTATGAACATGTTATTTTTAAATGTATAAAAACACACTATTGTGGCCAAAAAATGTTGTCACAAATATTTTTTTTGAAAATATGTGACTTTCAACTTCCAACAAACCAACATTAAAAAAGGTTTTCACAAATTATATTCAAAATAAGCTGGTTCAATTTCCAAATAATGAAATTGTAAAAGAAATTACATTTTTAAATTGATATTAAATGATTAAATACATTTGTGAAAAATTAATACATGTACCAATATATTGCAAAATGTAAATATACTTTAAAGATGATTCAAATGATTAAAAAATTTGATGAAGTACTTAGTAATGTATTGAATTTGAATTGATTGTACCATTTCAATTCCATATGAAAAGTTCCACTCATGTAATTTCACAAAAAAACATCTATATGAAGTTTTTCATTCAAACAAGCATAATTATTTTTTATTTTTTTTAATGTTTGAAAATTTACTTTCATTTGAAAAAATAACAAGAATTATGTTGGAGGTGTTTGTATCAAAATTCATTGTATATGTTTATCAAAATGCTAGATGAAATCAAAAAACAATTGTCCCAAAATAATACAAATGTATTTTTTTAAAGTACATTTTCTTGCTTAAAATGGCCCTCCCATAACGTGCTTTCACCCAAATGCATGTTGTTAACTAACAAATTCTTTTCATATAAAATTTTCCCAACTTTTTAACATTTTATTAACATTTTGATACATCTTGCTACTTGGTCAAACATGGTTTTGAAATCAAACCACATGCTTTAATCATGCACTTGTGAGTATCATGGCATGACCTAATAATGTAGTTGAAGACATGACAAAGGACATTACTACATGACTAAAACTTAGTCAAAGTTATAAAAATGTTCAAGTAATGGATGTTGTTTTTTGGCATGTGACAAGTGTCTTGCAAAACAAGGTTAACTAAGTAAAAAAACCACTTTGAAGCCACAATAGAACAACAATTTGCAAACAAAAAGTTGAGTTATAAATAATAAATGTTATCCATTTGGGATCACCAACTTCATTTACACATTAAACTAATCAACAATTGCAACTTGTAATGGTACCAAAAAGTTATTGAATTGATATTGGAGAGCTCAAATCTAAGCTCCCACACCATATCAAGGGCATTTTGTGTGCAATTACTCATATGATTTCGCATACAAAATATTTTGCAAGGTATAAACCTTTTGGGAACATATTATGACCACCAAACCCAATTCAATAATGAGTTAGTTGCACAACTTGGATTTACAAAATACCAAAGTATTGAAACATTGTTCATCATCTATAGTGTCAAAAACTCATACCATAGCAATTTCAGCCAACTTGAAGTACTCTAGAAAAAAACATGCAAGCACTTTGGATATTGAAAAAGTGCGCCATAGGTGCATGAAAGGATTCAAATTAGCAGTTTAACCATGGCAGTACATGCATTTGATTTCATGGCCAACTTGAACATAGATTGTTGAATGTCAATGGAAATTACTGACAAAACCTTAGACATCCATAAATCACTATTTCCCCAACTTCTCAAAGTGGCAAAAGGTTTCTTTAATCACATATGTGCACTTGTAGAAACATTCTTTTACATTGGATTACAACCAACATTGTGGACACACCACACCTAAACTATCCATGATACCATAAATAATGAATATCACTTTCAATTCTATAATAAGGCTATCAACAAACCTTAGAACCCCCACATCCATTTTTTAGTTCATTTCAATGCAAAACAAAGTGGGCATAATTATAATAGACAATGAAAAAACAAGTTTGTGTTTAAGGTTAAACTTGCACATTTTGTCTCCACTTATGTCATGGTTACAACATAAACCTCCCTTGTAACATAAAAGATTTCACTAGTTTGCAAATTCAAATGAATAACCATGATGTGTTGTTGGTTCACATCAAAATGTCAAATGGGTAAAATTACATTGAAAGGAACCAAAAACCATATCAAATAATGGTGAAAATTGTAATTTTTTTTACATATGTTTTTGTTTTGACATTTAAAAGTTGTGTTAATCATTCAAAGTTATGTTAAATGATTACTATGAATGTTGAAGAATTCAAATTGAAAATTCATTAAATTTAATTTTGGGTTTTGGTTTTAGTAAACAACTTTTGAATTTGAATAATAATTTTGTTAGAAGTAGTAAATTTTGCAAAGGACTCAAATAAAAAGCTTTTTTAACAATAGATATTGATGATAACTAATTTAAATGATAGTAACCTATTAACCACATTAAAAAGGCACTCACAATTTAAATGTTATGGAATTTGAAATTTTTAGAATTCAAAGTATGTTTCAAATTTTCAAAATTTCAAGAGCCCTTTGACACATATAAATGGGGTCTAATGTACAAGACATATAAAACAAAGTTGCAATTCATTATACAAGATTTAAAAGCCTAAAATAGTTAGCATATTTTGGTATGATTCAAAATTATGATAATTTTTCAAAAGGAAATGTAAATTTATATTCATTCAACAATGACTAACATGTGATATATTGAGACAACTAAATGTATTTTTGATAACAAGTTACAAAAGATTTTATTCAACAATTTTTTTATATGAAAAAATGTTAAAGATTAAAAAATGATTCATAGTCCTTTTCTAAAGTAATCATGTTGATTTCTTTGAACTAGTGTGAACCCGGTGCATAATGCACCCGTGCCCGCCCCCCCCCCGCCGTTACTTACTTCGGGCCGGAAGCAACCTCCTCGGAGCTGCTGGCCAGATGTCATCCAAAAAAAATAAAATAAAAAAAGAAGCAAATATGTAGCCTTAGATTTTTCCAAAAAAACAAATCCAAAAAAAAAAAGATAAAAAAGAAGCAAATACGTAGCCTTAGATTTTTCTGCTCATTTTTTATTTTTTATTTTTTATTTTGTTTCTTCATTTTTGTTAATTTAAGAGAAGGGGAGAAAAATCCGAAAAAAAAATCCAAAAAAAAAAGATAAAAAAAGAAGCAAATACGTAGCCTTAGATTTTTCCGAAAAAACAAATCCAAAAGATAAAAGATAAAAAAAAAAAAAAACAAATATGTAGCAGAATCGGTCTCTGCGGCTCATTTCTGGGGGGTTGCAGAATCGGCATCGCAAAGACCGTTAACGGGTCGAAACGCCTTGTGTCCAACGGACGGACGAATGGACGTAGTGAATTTATATATAAGATGTGCGCCTGAATGTTCTATGCATGTGTTCAAATTTGTCATCCATTGCATAATTATTGAATCATGTTTAACACGCATCAAGCCTTGGAAACCTCAAATGCATAAGACTTGAACCTCGTGTTTAGGTATGTGTACAATTCATATATTTCCTCTCGGCACACTTTTCTTTTTGTCACAAAATCACTAATGAAAACATCCCATAATTGGTTGAATTTAATTAGGTTGTGGATTGATTACAACAACAAGAGAATGACAATAAACCCCAATAAAATATACACATGACAAAGAAGGTCAAAGTTTGCCTTTGCCTTTTTAGTGGTAGGAACTTCAATGGCCTTCTTCATCAACAAAATTTTGTATTCCATTATAGCATGCCAAATAAGGAACAACATAGATGTCCAATGAATCTTGGCATTCTTTACAATCTTGCCCCTTTGGATTTCCATAAGCTTTACAAGTTTTGGAGATTTTTAATTATTTTTAAGGCTCTTGGACAAATAGTTGTACAAAGTCTAAAGTAGATCTTCAATTTTGTTCATAATTTGCAAGTGTGATAAAGTTTGAATTGCAAGGTTAGTTGTGTGAGCCATACAATGAACCCCCATAAAATGTGAAGCCCAACAATAAATTTTTTTGTTAAATAACCTTTGACCTAATGCTTCAAGTGAAAAACAGAAACCCCATCAACACCAAATGTCATATTACGCCTATTGTCAATCAACTCTTTTGTGAGACTCTCTTCATGTATCAAGGTTGCATAATGACTTGAATAAGATTATCAACACTTGATCCAACCACCATGCATTCAAGGGACAAGAGGATTGATAGTCGCAATCAATTTTGAACAATATAATGGCAAAAGGCTTTGTGTGGGAGGGGAAAGGTTTGATAAATGGATTAGATTTCAAGGGTAAAAGGGTGGCAATGATCCAATGGGTAAGATAGGTAAGTAGGCAACTTAGGGTTTCATTGGGGGGCAATTTGACAAATGTTGGTATTACTCCAGGCCTCATAAGCTTTGAGATATCTCAAATTTATCAAAACTAGCTTAGTTTTGCGACAACACATGTGTAATTTTTGAGATATTCACAAAACTAACTTATTTCTAACTACTGCACGACACATGGTTATTGGAGTTGTATTTGTTCTGTGGCTGTCACTGAGTTCAACGTAGAAGCGTCTGCATGGTGAGGCGCTGCTTCGCTTGGAAGATACCTTCCAATGACAGATGCATGAGCGCAGTGCGATTATCGTCCATTTCCCACTTCAAGACGGAGAAATCAGATTCGACAGATGTTGTGTTCGCAAGGACGGTCGCTAGCCCGCCACAGATGCTCGAATCGACCCAGCACACAGTCCCACGCATCATTGAACGTGGTCATGTCATTATGCTTGTCGATAATGCCACGCAGGACAATGTCGGAGGCGTACAACTTCAGAAGCTCGCGATGCTCGACCTCAATCTGCTCGACACCTATCTCGGACCAGGACGAGGAGATGTGTTGCTGGAACGGGTCGAGCACTTCCTTCAGGAAGCTGCCATGACATAGCTTGACCAGCTGAGTAGGAAGGACAGGCGGCACATTCCTCTCTGACGCACGATTGTCGCTGTCCCACTCAGCCTTGACAGACTGCAGACCAACAACCAGCGTACATGGCGATGTGTTTGATCACGTCTTGTTGATCACCTTCTTCCAGGCGCTCGTAGTAGTTACGGGAAAATGAGCCTTGGTTCTCGATGTGGTTGACAATCGCCACTGTAGGAATACGCAGGGAGTCTTGCTGCACGTACGTATCGTCATCCAGGGCGTTTTCACCGTCAGTGTCGTCAACCTCGATGTCGAACATGGCAATGATCGTGCTGATCAAGATCTGCACGAGCGTTTCCTGCTGGGCGATCAACAACGACGTAGCCTGTAGCTGCACCAACATGATGTTGATTGAGTCGATCGCCGGCGCCACCGCGTATGTGATGATCCACCACAGGTCTGACGGCATCAACTCGGGTTGTTTGTTCTGGGTGTACTCCAGAAGCGGTCGGCAATATGATATGTAGAAGTTAAGGAGGCGACCGAGATGCGCCCAACGGTTGGTTTTCTTCAGGCACTTCACGTTCATCTCGATGATGAGGTTGTTTTGCGCCCGCAAGAAGACGGAGAATGTGTAGACCTGCTTGACTCAGACACCATTGTCGATGGCCTCGACGGCTGCCTTGATAACAATGTTGATCTGATGCGGTGTGCACCAGATTCGCAGCATGTTGTTGGCTGCACATGCGACGAGGCGGGTGACAACACCAGCATGATGGCCTGTCATAGTGTTCTCGCCGTCTGTCGACACACCGATCAGCTTGGAACGCCACTTGCTATAGAACGCGTCCATGAACTTGGTGATCAAATTGAAAATGTTCATAGCCGAATGCCGTTCGAACATCGGCAATGCGACGAAATGCAAGTTAACCAGGTCACCGCGATAATAGACGCGTAAGCGCAGATCAAAGAATGACTGGCCGCGATGCGTGCTTTCGTCGCCAGCCAACGACATGGCCTGATTTGTCGTCGAGAATGAGGGCGATCTGCTGCAGCGCGATAGCGACCAAGACGCACGTGTACTAGCCGACGATGCAGTCATTGAGGCCAACAAGTTTCGCCGTCTTCGTGCGATCCTTGGCTTTTTGGATGGCTGCTGCCGTCTGCCGGAACGACAGGCCAATGCCAACGTAGTCCATGGCCAGGTCGAAACGAAGGCAGTCTTTGATGGTCACAGTGTAGACGAGCGCATCGTCCTTCTTGCAGAACAGCTTCATTGCATTCTTCTTCTCATTCTGTTTCTTGACGAGCTTTTTGTGGGCCACATCCGCCGAGTTTTGCTCGTCGTCGTCGTCAATGTCCTCGAGTTGCTCATCGTCGCGGAAGAAGAGATCACCAATAATGACTTCCACGATCTCGGTAGATAGGAAAAACTCGTACGTATCCTTGTCGTGATCAAAATGATGGTCCAACGTGTTGGTCTTCTTGATGCACTCGTTGAAGTAATTTTCCTTCTCCTCGCTCGACAATGCCTGGTATGTAATCCACGAGGTCGCATGCTGCCCCTCGTGGTGACTCTTGTACTTGTAGGTAGCGAACAGCTTCGTGAAGTACTGAATGTTGCTGCGTTGCTTGCGCTTCCACCCCGCGACGCCGACCTCGACGATGTCATGGCCCTTGTACACACAGAACAAGCACCGAACTGTGACGTCGCCACGGGCGTCCTTCGAGACTTCCTTGACGGCGTAGGTCAGCTCATGCGCCTTCTAGAACAGTGTCACCTTCTTCTTGCTCGCCATTCTGATGTTGAGGTGCTCGGAGCTCCACCGCAAATGTCATTAGTTTTGAGATGGCTGCGGACTTAACTTTGAGATTTCCGTATTTAATTTTAGAAATCTCAAAACTTATGAGGCCTGTATTACTCCCTTGCTAGAAAGGTGACTGATTTACATTGTGATGATTTTTTAGGTGAACTGTTAGGCTGTACTGATGTTTTTAGTTTTTAGACAAAGAGCTGAATTTCACCTCTGAAATCAAAGCATACATGTGGCTAGCCCTGATTTTTTGGAGAAATTTGCATTCCATATATTTCTCAAAAATATGCATATGTGGAATGCAAGAATGCACTCTCTAGATGCCCAAACTTGCATTCCCACTTTAGGCGTTGGGGTCCATAAGGAGTCTAAAATCCTAGAGAGATGTTTTGAGAGGAACACCGGCTGAAATGAATGATGCTGGTGTGAGTAGAGAGGTCTTAATGAGGAAATAGTATACCCAAAGCAACATCCCTTCTAAAACATTGAAACAGGCTAAACACAAATTGCTGCACCAAATCTAGATTGTGACTCAAAAGTCTACATTCAAGTCTATATTTAGAGTTTGACATAGCATATAAAATATTTTTCAAATGCTACACGAAAATGGGCTTGCATTGCCTAAACAATTATATTTCCCAAGAGTTAATTTGTAAGTAACCTCAAAATGTCCCAATTGCGAGTGGGATTTTGGGATTTTGGGATTTTTTTGCCGTTTGAACCCAGGGCCCATGGAAAGTTGTAGATGCACTATGTACATGAGTATTTTTTTTCTTATAAGGGCTTGTGTTGTGATGAGCCCATGTGAATCTTTGGTTAGTCCGAAACCTAGTTTTGGCTCACATTGCACTAAAACACCTTCTGAGTTGATTTTGTGCAGTTTATAGGTGATCAAACTATCTATGAAGCAAGTCTTCTCACCATAATATTCCCAAGCTCTAGCCTTTTTGCATTGGTATCATAGCTTTATGTTGACACATGCATGATTATTACATGTATGACCATGTCTATGGCATGGCATCACATGTGTGATAAAGTTCATGGCATGGCATCACACATGTGATAAATGTTATAAGAACCCAATCTAGTCATATACATTCCTTTTCTTATTAGACAATTTTTTTGTGAACCCCAACCATGTGAATAAGCCCAATACCAATATATATTGTAGTACCTGGGATAAACATTATAAAAACCTCAATTAGTCATATGCATTCCTTTTCCTATTAAACATTTTTTTCATGGACCCCAACCACATGAATGAAGCCCAATACCAAATATATATTGTAGTACCTAGTAACTTTGGCATTATTTTATTTTATTTTTCATTTTGTCAAATTTTGTTAAAACATTGAGCACTTAATGCTAAAATTTTCACAAAAATTGTTATAGTAGCACAACTAGAGTCAAGTCTGGGGCCTTGTACAGAGAACTAATGTTGAATGATTCCCATTTATCAAGGACAACATAAAAGGCTTTTGGGGATAGCTGCGGTTCTATTAGTTTTACTCATTCTTTGCTGAAATCTTCAGAATTAAAAATCATGGCAACAAATTAAATTTTTTTAGCTATATTGATTGTTCAACACACAAAGTGTCAAAGCAGACCAGGTACTATGGTACATGCCTCGTATTAGCCAAAAATTAGCCTTAGACCCTAATACCAAAGTCAAGCTTGTATGGATGTTCGAAAACAGATCCACTACTACTATCATGCTTGTATGAAATTATAAGAAAATCCAATGTTAGAACAAGTATGCACAAGAGTTGATACCCACCCAACACTGGTCCCAACCTCCTACACATTTACATGCTCACCAACTGATTAATTATTGGCCTAATAAGACACAACACTCAATTTCAGTAAAATTCAAATCATTGTTTCATGTTTTGAATTTGTTTTGTCCTTATTAGGAATCAATTTTCCTTTTCTTCTTTGAGTGTATATTGTTTGTACAAGAGCTTAAAAGTGCATGCAGCAACCAAACTTAGCACATGGCTTCCTTCCTATCCATGGTACACAAGACCTTTAAATTTGCAGAGTCAACCACCAATATTATTGTTCAATGGAAGTTATTGCATCTATGTCAGTCCACAGAGGTGTTAGGGCATCTCTACCCTTAATTAACTATAACATTCGTGCCATTATCACACAATGGTGGTATTATGAGCAGGCCTTCTTCCTATATCCATTTTTTCAATAGTTGGGCGTTTGACAAGAATGAGAACCATGATAACAAGTAGAGAAAAGAACTACCAGTTTCTATCTATGTCAGACAGACATTTACACTCAGGAACATGCAGCAAGATGATAAACATCCACGAGATGAAATGTATGAAGTCAAATATGTCCAATGAGCTGCTCTTAAACCGACTTGTTCTGCTCTATTTTCCCCAGAATTTGTTGCTGTCAAAAGTGTACAGAACTAACAAAAGAATGGCACAGCTGAGAGAGCCAATGGAACTAGGCCTTGATATCCTTCAATTAATCTAGACCCTTTATAGTCTAGATCTTCAAAAGGGTCTAGATATGCAAACCTGATTTTTCTGGGATTTTACAACCCCAAATGTTTTGTGACTGACGCCAAGCTATGCCATGTGCAATTAACAGTGCAAGGGGCCCACATCACATGTCTTTGGGGGTTGAAACATTTTGGTGGTTGGCTAGCAAAAAAACAAATGAGACCCTAGTTGTTTATTCAAGGACATCTACGGAGGTTTGTTTTCAACATCTACAGATCTTGAGATAGAAACACTTGGAGAAGGATTGATTGTTGGGGAGACACTCTTCTCTGCAGTGTTTTTGACAGCCAAGTGTTTTCTGCGTAGTAAGCCAAGCTTTAGGAGCACAAGGCCTTTACCTGTTGAAGACAATGACGTTGCTGCTGACTCTTCAACTTGCTCCAGATACTTGGGTTTCTTGGGTGTATCTTTCAGAGATTTAGCTCTTGTGCTTGCTTTTTGCACAGTTTTGCTTCCATGAATCAGGTTCCTCAAAGTGCCTGCAAAAACCAGATGAGAAATTAATGAAACTCAGTAACTCAGAGATATATGGTAAGCAAAGCCCATCTCCTACTGATCAATGTTGTGAGTCACTATACAAAAGAATTGGTTTTCAGAATTACCACATCTTCCTGTGCATCAAATCCATTGCAGAGAAAATTATAACCAATTCCCAAAAGGGTTGCCTGAAAAAAGGGACAATTCTGAACTTTCATTGCCAATTCTGCACTCCTGACTGGGTACAACCTAACAACTGTCCCTGCCACTTGATTACCAATATAAATACTAATGTGTTTATATATCTCTGCAATGCAGACACCTATATTTTTTCTTGACTGTTGAAATTCTGAAATATTCAAAACATACATACTTTTCAGAAAATGGATAAATATTTTGGCAAAAAAATGCTGATTGTTAGTGGTGGGTATGGTATCTATAAATTGCAGAGAAATCCCCACTGAACAATTTGAAGGTTTAAACATGACAATTTGAGTGCAGTCATAACCTTATGAGTTGCTCACAAAGTGTCAGACCATCACCACCTTCATCATCGATCAAGGTCAAAAACCCACATATAAAATACTTAGATTGGAAAGTAGCTCTCTGCTGGCAGTGGGTACGACAAGACCAAAGTGTTTCTCCATCCTTCCTTCCCCCGCATCGAAGTTCTAAAATGTGAACTAGGAGGAAAATTATCTAGAATCCAGTCTAAAATGCAAAGAACATTAACAGAGTGATGCCTATCCATATCACATTTGACCTTTGCAGAAAGCTCATGATAAGAGTCATCAACCCCCCAAGTGTGATCTTTGAAAGAACCCAATGTTTGGGGTGTCAGGTCTTTTTGTTAGACTACCTATGCTCATCAATTTGTGAAGAGGTGTGTGGCAATGCATGCCTAATTCATATATGAGGCAGTAGCTCTTTCACAAATTAGGGCATATATAGCAGTATAAGAAATCTCACTCTCAGTGTGACTTCTAATTGGACTCCCAGTGTGACTTTCTAGTTGGATGTACATGATTTTGAGGCAGATAATGTCACTTTTCAGGTTTCTTCAATTGCAGGAATTTATCAATCATCCTTTTCAAAATATAGCATAAACATATTTTGAAAATCCAAAATCATTTACGTAAGGGAATGGGCTTGTTGGCCTTGATGACTCTGCTGGGTGCACCTGTAGGCAGGAGGTTCACCCAGCAGAATCGTCAGAGGCTTGCCCATCCCCTAATACAAAACCTTAAAATTCCACAACTAGAGTTCTATAAATTCCTCATGTCTGTCAGGGTCACCTCCATGGTCAAGGTGGGTGTTTTTGAAAAGGAAAATGTGAATCAAATGATGAGGAAAAGATGAGTGGGTTTGGATAATTTTATATGGGGAGGGATACAGAATCTTATCATTACCTGATTCAGAAGCAGCAGCAGCAGTTCCTGATGGCAGGTCTGCCATTACATTGGCACCGACACATTTCTTCATTTGAAGACAGGCAAAATCCTTGCGTGTGAAGCTCATCATCCTGACGCCTTGTGTGTTATTTTCAATGCGGAATGATTCACAGCTTGATTCATGAACACTAGTAGCATGATGCCCATCCCTTGGATGGCTGAAGCAAGTAGTATCTTGAGCACTTGCTATTGATTCCAAAACCACAAATCTCTTTGAAATCGCAGCATTGCAAGCTCTTTCTAGTGAGAAGAATTTCAGTCTTTTGTCAAAACTGGAGTGCACTGCTGCTGCTGCTCTTTCGTGTGTTGTTATTCTTGCCTCCTCCAACTGGCAGCTTCTTGGTGCTGCTCTTTCCTGCGTTGTTGTTGTTGTTGTCATCATCTCCACCTCCTCCACCTGGCAGCTTCTTGTTGCTGCTGCTGCAAAAGGTGACCCAAATGCAACATTCCTACTATGTGCACCTGCAGCACTCTCTGCATGGCATCTCGGGTGACCCTCAAACCCTCGTTGAAACTCTTCAACAGCTTTTCGACATGCCATTTCTTGCATTAATTTGGTTGACTTCATCTGTTCAATGATATGGCCAGACCCCACCTCCTCAAAGACCTTTGAAGATGGTGAGCTTGGGAACGAAAAGAAGGACGAATCTGGATTGTCTGGATCTTCTTCTTGTTCCTCTTCCTCCTCATGCTGAGGTTGATACAGAGTTGGATTACCACACATTCTGCTACTGCTGCTGCAAGAGGGATCATCAACACAGTCCTTGCCTGTTGCTACGACTCTGATTTGTAAGCAGCCTGCTGGGCATGTCAAACTGCAACCCAGATTCATTGGATACTTGTTGCTTCGTGAATCTTGCATACATCCTTCTTTGACATTCCCTGAACAATCTCCCCTTTCACCTGCATCTGCTGCTTCCAAATCTTCTTCTGCAACCTGTTTGCAGCCCCATAAATCTTCTTGACCTAATTTGCTATCTGCATCTTGAAGAGGAGTCACTTCAGCTGGTGTTTCTGATTTGAATCCCAAATTTTCGCTTTTTGGTGCTGCTAATTCTGAGGAGCTTCTTCTTCTCTCAGATATTGCTCCTGCTGTCTTGAGCAGCATGTTTGGTTGCTTGCCGATTGAGCTAGTAGAGGATTCTTCACAGATCATCTTGGACCTGCAGCAGTACATCATCATTGCAGGATTGGAACCAGAGTTTCCATGAGTCCTACTATCCCTAGGAATGTCAGGAGTAGCAGCGACAGTAGAGCTTGTCTCTGAGCTTGATTTTCTAAGCTCCCCAGTTCTGCTGCAACAAGCTGCTGCAACACAGCCAAGAATTGGGGAAGAAGAGGTTGTTGTTGCTTCTCCCTCCTGATCTTCAGCTTCTTCACTTGCAGCTGGAACTAGATGTCCTCTTTCAAGCCCAAGAGCAGTACCACTGGAGCTGCTGCTGCTCCTGCTGCTTCCTCCTCCTAAGTCACAAACTAATACTACTGCCTTCTTCTTCTTGTTCTTCTTCTTCCCCTCCTCTTCAATCTCATCACCTCCTCCACGGCCACAATTGCCTTCTTCTTCTTGTCCCCGTATCTTCTTCTTCTTCTCTACAGTTTTCAAGGCTGCAGCAGCAGCAGCAGCTTCCAAAGCTGAAGCTGGCCTTCTAGGAAGCCAAGCCGCAGAGGACTGCCTGGCTGCATTCACGACAGAAGCCCACCTGCTGCTGGTTGTTGTTGTTGTCACTGGATAAGAGAATTGGAAGCTGTAGGACTTGTGCTGTGCAGCAGCAGCAGCAGCAGCAATCTCCACAATCTCCTCCTCCTCTTCCTCCTCTTGCTCGTAATACATCCCATGAGGTCTGAAGAGATCTACAGTCCCAGGATGATGATGATGAGAATCATCAGAGCTGCTCATCGCCACACGGCTGGTCTCCTCTTCTTCCTCTTCCTCCTCTTCTTGAATCTCCTCCTCCTCCTCCTCCTCCTCCTCCTCCTCCACTGTAATCTCGAAGCTCTGCAAGCTGCGATCATTCTTCTCCAGGAACAAGAAGGTGTCACGAGCAGCAGCTTTGGCAGCGGACTCCGCATACGATTTGGCTATGGCACTGAGACCGCCACCATCATCACGATCATCATCATCGTCTTCCATGGCGTTGTAGAACTGTCGCTGGAAGAAGGTGCCTTGAGGTCGAATGAATGGAGTGCTGAGGTACGACGCAAAGGAGATTTCAGCAGGAGACTTGGTCTCTTGCGCCGCCGTGCGCTGCAAGAGCATGGAGTTCAGCAAGTTGGTGAGGTGCGCGGACAAGATGTCAGGGTTTCCCACAAAGGGTCGCCGCTTGCACAAAAGCGCCCCAAGCTTCCCCATCTCACCTACCTCAGCAGAGGATCGTGAAGAGTCGAAGCTCAACGTCGTTTTAGTTGTCGTCGCTTTGAAGAGCGTGGTTGAATTACGGCTCCTCATCATGCTCCTCATGCTCCTCCTACTGCCGCCATTGCTGCTGCTGCTCATGCTCATGCTCATGCCACCTGCAGCAGCACTGCTAGCTTCCGAGACTATCTGCAGGCTACTATTAGAGCTTGATTCTTCCTCTTCCCTCATCTCCTCCTCCAAATTCTCCAGCACCCCCAAAGCACGGGATGCACACAACCCCATTTACAACAAAAGTGGTCTCCTCCACCGCCTCCTCGAGCAGCTCCAGCTCCTCCTCCTCTAGAAGAAGAATCAAAGCTTGAAAACACCTGGAACAATAGTACAAATCACCACGACCAGGAGGAGCTGCTGCTGCTTCAACAATCTCCATATTGCAACAATAGCCGACATCGAGGAGCAGCTTGCAAGCTTAGTCTCTTCTTCTATTCTAGCTCATACATACATCCATACATACATGCATGGATAGATGGATAGAAGTCTTTCTAGCTCCCCTGTTTGTTTGTTTGTTCTCTTGCTTCTCCTCCTCCTTGTTTTTCCACTATTTCTACTACAGCTCTGCTATGGCTGCTAGTGCTGTCGCTGCTATTGATTCTTCTTCTTCTTTTTCTTTTTCTTGTTCTTCTGCATTGAAATGTAGCTAAACCAGTGGTGCCAGCTCTTCTCTCTCATTTGGGAGGGAGAATGAGCTAGCAACACTAACTTTCAACTACTGTTGCTGCTGCTGCAACAGCAACAAGGCTTGCAATTATAACTAATTTTAGCTCGCACTCACATCAAAGCTTTTTAATGTCATTTCCTCAGGTGTAATAAAAGCCTCCCTTTTTATTTAGGTGAGAATCCCAATGCATGCCACTCACTCACTATGAGGAAGAATCAGGATCCTTCCTTTCTCCCCTCCCCCATGAGTCCTCCCTCCCTCCTCAATCCTGTATAGAAGTGCTGAAATCCTTACTGGTGTTGTTGATGGGCACCTTAAAGATTACATCCACTGCGAGGCAAGCATCTTCTACTTTTAGCAGGGTTCTTACACTTCATAAGGTTCCTCGCCAGTTCTTTATGCGAGTTAAGGCCCTCAGACGGGCATGGGCGTAATCAGGAGGATTCGGAGTCCACCTGCCCGACTCCTCATGTTCTTAGCATAGTTCGAGGGCACCCTTGAGAGGAAGGTAAGATTACAAGAAAAGCATCTTACTTACGTTTTAAAGCAAGGTTCGTGCACTTCATAAGGTTCATTACCAGTTCTTTACACGCCTTAAGGCCCTCAGACAGGGGCATTGTGCTTAATAAGGTTCATTACCAGTTCTTTACACGCCTTAAGGCCCTCAGACAGGGGCATTGTGCTTCATAAGGTTCCTTACCAGTTCTTTACACGCCTTAAGGCCCTCAGACAGGGGCCTTGTGCTTCATAAGGTTCCTTACCAGTTCTTTACACGCCTTAAGGCCCTCAGACAGGGACATTGTGCTTCATAAGGTTCCTTACCAGTTCTTTACACGCATTAAGGCCCTCAGACAGGGCATTGCGCTTCATAAGGTTCCTTACCAGTTCTTTACACGCATTAAGGCCTTCAGACAGGGGCATTGCGCTTCATAAGGTTCTTTACTGGTTCTTTATGCACATTAACGCCCTCAGACAGGGCGCATTGCGTTTCATAAGGTTCATTACCAGTTCTTTACACGCATTAAGGCCCTTCGATGGGGGTGTAATCAGGATTTGAAATCCCACCCTTGGCTCTTCCTCGGCCTTGGGCAGACTTCTCATTCTGGTAATGCCCTTTGTGCGTTTGGCTTGAGGCTTCACCTACCACTAAACCATGATCAAACAACCACCAACATTATCCTGGAGCTCAGTGAGTGAGTCGAGTCATCATCATCAGCTGTTGTCTCCACTGATGAGTTGTCCTCTCTCTCTCTTTCTCTCTCATCAGCTCTCATGTTCTTCTTCTCCTGCTTCTTATTGGGTACTTGGAGTACTTTGGAAGCTACCTACCTACCTACTCCTTCCTTCTTCAGCTGCTCCACCTTGCACACCCTGACACCTGTTAGAGTCAACTCTCTGATTGCTTTGCTTTGCTTTCTTCTCGGAACAAAATCACTTCTTCATGACTTATTTAGTTCAGTTTCTGTGCAGTGGTTTTTTTCTTTCTTTTTGTGGGGGGACAATTTTTGTTGTTTTTTTCATCGAACAATTGAATTTTTCCCTAGTTTAAATTAGATTTTAAAATTATTTTTGGGTGAGTGGAGGAATTTTCCAATTTTCTTATATCCCAGAATTGAAAAAAAAAGAAGAAAAGAAGCAGTGGTTCATTATTTCCCTTCTTTCCTTATTTATGAGAAGTGAGTTATTTTTTGTTAAAATCAGCCCTTGATCTGCTCAAAACCCCACCCTCTATTTACTTGGCAACTGGCGGGAGGCTGCCAGTTAGTTATGGATTAGGTAACTGGTAATAGGGCCGCCAGCTAGTTACTCGGCATAATTGACCATAATGAATGAGAATCAAAATGCTCTCTTTTCATCCACAAAAGAGTGGTTCTGACACTTTCATCCAAGAAGCAATACACTCATGAAATCATTGTGCCCGTTTGAGAGCCAATGTTGGTACCTTTGTGCTAATTAACTCGTAGGTCACTAATATCAAAACAAAACAAAGGTCGAATGTTATGACTAGTAACTGGAGACCCGATAGCCAATCAGAGAGTCTAGATTCTCTTGATGTTGGGTTATGATAATGTGCATATTCAATATCTTCCATACTTTACAAAATCAACCTTCATGAATGCATATTTAGTAAGTATCTTTCATAACTAACCAACCCATGTTAACAAATGTGTATTCACTATCTTTCATATTAAAAAATCAACTTTTATGAATGTGTATATTTTAGTGTTGGTTTGGTATATAGGGTTTTGAGGAATATGTATTTGAATATATAAAATAAGAATTGATTGGTATCATTTTATAAATTGAGGACATATTCTGATTTGTTGTTTGTCTTTTACCAATGTTAACATTGCACTTGTTTATACTCAAAGCTTTCCTCTTTTGGAAGAGCCCTATTCATATATTGTGTGTGAATTTTATTTTGTGTTTTTGAGGATGTATATGTCAAATTTAGTGAAGCTCTAAAAGCATTAGGGCTTTTTGTTCAGTGTTGTTCATGAGTGGTAAGAGTTACACAAGGTCATGTACTCTCCAATGGAACAACTCCTCCAGCTTGTAAGCCAGAGATAAACACCACTTCTTCGTGACTCTTTGTTGAATTATTTTTTTCCACTTTAGATCAAATCTTGATGTGAATATTCAATACTCATATGTATATCTCATACTAGTTGGTATGAGGTTGTTGTCTATTCATTTTATACTTGAGATACCCTTGAAAACATGTAACTTACTATATAAACTCCCTAGTATGTCTATTTGAAGAAAACTTTAATATGAGTACCCAACCCATATGTTGAAATGAACATACCTGCCCAACACTAGTATCTTTCTGTACTTAATTTTGATATTGGCAAATTTGTTGAATGACACTCAAATTTTTATGCATATGTTAATTATAAACTATTGTTTAATGTTGTTGTTTTCCATTCACAAAAGGTGAATGATTGTCAATGGAGTGTAAGCGATTGATCTTAGCACATGGTAGTTGGCCTCCACGTAGTTATTGGCATATCTACCTTCCATATGTACATAAAGCCTAATTCCCCCTTCCTTGTCACAAACAAGCTATAGCTACCAAATTGGAAAAAACAAAAGAGATATTTCCTTGAAGAAACTGATAAAGGTTAATACAGAGTACTAATAAATGTAGTACATGATTAGCAGGAGATGCCAATGAGATCATTAAGTAACACTATTTCAGGATCCTTCTCCTTTAATTTGATGGTTTCACAGGATCCATTGCACTACATTGGAGGTATTGGATACTCTTTCTTCCACAAATATAGAACCCATTTATAATAAGTACCAGCAGCAATTGGCATGCAATGCTTAATATTTAACTTAACTGGATTCTCCTTTTCATCCAAAATGGATGAATTTTGTAATGAGGAATATTAAATGATACCCTAACTTCATTTTTTCTTTTGTTACATTTGCAAGTACCTTAAGAACCATAATCTTCCCCTCCATCTCTCAGGGACTCCCTTGCAAATCTATAAGTTACCTCTAGGATAGGAAAATGAAATTAGTAGTATTGAGAAAGGGCATGTCTTGAGTAATATCCTTCTATGGTTTGAGAACGTGGGTAACCCCAGAATGTAAAGCACCAACAGAATTTGTTTTGCAGACCTGGAGGGCATGTTTCAAGCGGAATCTGTGGTGGGGCATTTCAAAAAACGATCACTTGCTCTAACATCACCTGCCATTTTGAAAAACAAAACACCCATTTCAACAAAGCACCAAGCATTTTGTTGGAGCGGGCATTTTTGTATTTTAAAATACCTTCCCTCTTTGTTTCTTTTTTCTTCATGTTACGAAAAATGAAAAAAGGGTAAAATTTTGCTGGCTCTTTACACAAGGTGATGCCCTCATAGTGAGGCATTTCAAAAAAAAAATGCTCCTCTGCCCAATCTCAGGTCAGCCCTTATTTTGAGAATGCCCCACTCTTCAAACATTACCCTACATGTAAGCCGCTCTCAACCTAACCTGCCCTTCCCATGCACTTTAGGATTACTTGTAGTGGAAAAAATCCCACTCAGCAAATTTCAAATACTCTCGAGTTCCTAATTCAGTCCTTTACCAGATACTTTGTTGTCCACCAAATTTGCACCTTAGAAAATACAACTACAAAGAAGAAACATAGGATTCCTGGGGGATTTGCCTAAGTGAAAGTACTGTAGTTGTCACTTCCAGATCTGTCAAATGATAAGTACATGTCTTTAATGGATAAGTACCCTGCTAAAGCCAAGAATTTCACTACCAATTTTTTTATGGATAGGTGCATAATTTTTTTGTTATGAGATCATCAACTTTGTTTTAGCACAAAAACAAATACTCACCAATTCTCATATGTTAAATTCTCAAAGTTACCCATCCCTTTCTTTCAGTTTCAATTTTTTTGGGGTGCATCTTAAGTTCTAACGCACCTCAATGTGTGAATGGTAAGAAGATAGAGAACTGAATTTGTATTCAAGCTTGCAAGAGAATGTAAAGGTATAAATTTTATATGAGACTCAAGGAAATAATGAAATACCCCCTTGATCAGGGCGCATGTCCACTTAGGAAATGATAATGGATTCAATTTATCACTAGAGCAGCTCCACCCGTGCTCAGTATGTGGCCCTGCAACCATATTTTTCAAATCCAATATTTCCCAATCTCACCCATAAAACTGAAACTGGGACTGCAGAAGGTAGAAGATTACTAATAGCAATCCACCTTTGACCAACCCAACCATCTGGCCAATCAACAGCAAGTTTCAGGCTATGTTGTGCCTTTCGCCTGCCTCACCATCATGTGCAAAAATACTGGGCATAAAGCATTTTGCTGAGCCAAACCGACATGGTTTGACTTTTCTTCATCCACAGTGTACTGTACGGTGCACCAGTGGAAGTGCTACAAGTCATTCAAGAGGTTGTCATATAGCAAACCCAATTATGGTAGGGTTTGCCAAATCAAACCAACATCACAAAATTATTGGGGTGTCATAAGTTGATGGAATTTTAAGATATCAGGATAACCTATTTTTAGTGCGGCTAGGATGTGACCACCTCAAGAAGAAGGCAGTGGCACCAAGACTGGAAAGAGAAATTTCCTTGTGTATTTAAAGGGCACCTTATATCCTTGAATATCTCTCTTAGAAAAGAGGATGGCTCTTACAATATGTTTTGGTTCTTATTCCTTAAGGAGGCATAAGAACTCTCCGCCTCCTTTAAGTTCCCTGTCACACCTCTTGATTTGTGCATTCTTAGGGTTCACAATAACATTCACCTCATGGGCTAGGAATGGGTAGAGGGGCATTACCAAAATGTGGGTCCAGGCAGTTGTAAGGCCAGTTCATTGATTTCTTTCAAAACAATTAGAACTGTGCTTATAAATCAGAGCCAGCTCTTTGATTTTTCCAGAGAACCACAGTTATGAACCTTAAGAACCACCTTCATAACTGTCAGGGGTCAATTCCTGTTTTGAATAGCTGCCCAACACTGGTATCAACACTAATATCAAGTACCCCACCAGGCTGGTACTGCCAAGCCTGGTACCAGCCTGGTAGGGACTAGGGACCTCTGAGGGTAATACCAAGTATTAGCCTGCTTTATACCAATCTCAATACAAGACATATTCCTACTACATACAAGCCAAAAATCAGTCTTGGACCCAGTACTATGAAAGTCAATACCCTACCAACATTGGTATTGATGTTCATGTAGATAACATGAAGATAATAATGGATAAAGAGGCCACCTTCCTGACCATAATAATGTAAGGGGCTTTATGAAAAGTATGATACCCATGGAGCCACTGCCATTTTTCCCTGTGATACTCAATGGGTATCTAGCAAGTATTGCCAGGTATCACAGGAAGGGGAAAAAAAAACCCCGCAGCAATTTTGATGCCATGTAAAGCCCTCAGGGCCGGGCTTTAGTGGTATTGGGCGTATTGCACATACCCTTGGCGTCACCTCAGGGGCCCTTTAAATAAACCCCAACCCAATGGAGAAAGAGCAGGAACACCACTGAAAATACCGCACCATCATACCCATGGAGATGGAGAAGACAGGATGTGCAGTATTATGGCGACAACTTTTTATTTCCTGACGAGGTCTTAGCCAAGTCAAGTAATGGTTGACAGTGCCTCCATGGTTGTAAATTGGAGACACATATTCAATGGTGGACATACAAGCACTAGCTTGGACATATAGAATTACAGGTTACAAAATCCCAATCACCTAGCATGCAGGTTTGGAAAGTTTTTAGTGAGAAATCACCATCAGAGTTTGAATCCCGCCAAACTGTGACTCCTACTTCTGGGGTCTTGTAAGGTGACCTGCAGTTAACTATCATGTTTTTGTCAGAACCCACTGGGAATCAATATAACATCCTGTCATAAAACTGTTCTGCTAAAACAAGACATGCATAGAAACATCAAAATTTGGTGGCTGCTCCAGCTAATAACACACTACCTTCATGCAATGTGTCATGGATGCCTATCCACACAATTTCACAGATTTTCATGTGAACATAGAGAGATGCCAAGAAAGCTGTGTCAGACTTTGAGCAAAAGGGAAAGAAGCTACTATAACTGTAGTCAGCTCAAGATTTGAGAAACACTTCCTAGTTGAAGAAACTTCACATGTGGTCGAAAACTTTTGACAAAATAGGGAAAGGATAGACAGCAACAGCCAGACATAGATGATATTAATGACCTATGAGTCAGTAGAACTGAATATGCATGGAACTGTACTCACCTTCATAACCACCTAGGAGTGCAAACTTCATCTTCTCTGCACCCACTTCCTCCATACAGCTCTTTATGCACATCATGCACATCCTGACATAAAAGCCAATTCTCATTGCTGTTAACATCAATTGTTCCCCTTACATCGATGTCTCTTGAAGTCTCCACTGGCTGGGCCCCACATGCAACATCATGCAACACATCTCTACTGCCAGAGGATTCACCTTCTGCATAAAACACAGAGCAGCATTTCAGACCAAAATGAGAGTCATGTTGAAGCATGTCATTTACCAATCTGCACGAACAGACTGGATGAAAAAAACCGGGAGGAAAAGAAAGCAGGATTACCTGGCAGAAATTGAGAATTTTCACCCAGATCCAATAGTGGAATCTGCTCCATGTCTAACCTCACCATGTAGCCAGGTTCCTTCCCAGGCCTGTCCTTCAAACTTTCTGACACCCTTTTACCCTTAATTTGTGATGTCAATTGGTGAAAGAAGTCATCTTCCTCCATTTCCACTGCACCTTGTTCAGCCAATGTTAAGCCTGTCTCTGGCTTTGCAAAATTGTAGGAGTGTGGAGCTTTTGCCAACTGTGGTACATCACCTGGCTTTTCTCTTCCATCTGTCTGCAGCACTCTTGACACGCACATATCCCCCCAATTTCCTGTTTCATCATTCTCAAGTGTGGCAAGCATCATTTGGGCATTTTTTACAATGTGGGATCCACGTCTTGTTTTCTCAACTATCTGAGAAATCAACATTCTTCCAAGCATTTCCTCTGCCTCCAGCACCAGGTTATCTTCACCAAACACATCACTGCCCTCATAGGAAGAGTCAAGGGTGCACTGTTGGCCCAACTCAGATGCACATGATTGACACTCCCAATCTGATCCTGTTGCCGATCCTGGAGTCTCTCCTTCCATCAAGCCCTCCCAGTGAGCTATTTTGTCAAGCACCATTGGGCTCAGCTCTGCTGCTGTATTTCTCTCCATCACATACAGTGACTGCTGCTCTGGGTCAACCTCTTTGGGTGTCTTGAACAGCTCCACCCCCTTCACCCCATCACTTGGGAAGCTTGATTGTACATGATGAACTCTTTCTATACTCCTGTACTCAGCTGAATTTACAAAATCTTGTGCTGGCCTTGCACTTGAGTCAATGTACTTTACCAAACACAGTGAGTCACTTGATTTGTCATCTAAAAACCCTCCTTCAGGTATCTCAGAGGCCATCTTTGATGATGACTCAATCCTGGCATGTTCCATAATGGTTGTTGATTGGTCTCGCTTCTTACAATCCCACTGGTACCCCTCCTTATCCTCTGCTTTGCTTTGTTTGGGTTTGGTTATTTCCCAGTTAAATGAGCTTCTTCTGGTGGGATGAGGTGCTGACAATTTGACTTGGCAGGAAGCAACACTCACATCCATGTTTGGAAGATTATCCCACCCATCTTCCAATGAGATACCACTAGAATAGTCATACAAGCTTGACGTATTACTATCCACACCAGAGCTCTCAGCAATGACTGGTTGTTGAAGATCCTGAACAGAGTCTACAAGCAACTTCTCAATCTCACAGTCCTCAATTATCAACTTGCAGTCTAGGGCAGATGGCATAGCTCTCTCATTTTGTGGAGGTACTTCATCACGACCATCAACCATAACCTGAAGGAACTCATCACAAACATCATCATTTGTCCATTTCTTCTCACTGTGTAACACACCTCTCACAGATTCCCCATGAGTCTGTAACCAAAAAAAACACACAAATGGTCACAACAGGATAATTCTCATCAGAATCAAGACATCTCCATACTCACAATTAAAAAAGCCAGAACAAAGTTAAAACTCTGTTGAATGGATACTAACTTGATGTAGCAAACTGAAATAAGGCATCTGCACAACCATACCTGGTCAGCAGCAGCTGTATGAGGTTTGTTCTCCATCTCATCTCCTGGCACGTTTTTCTCCCTCTTGCCTGATAACTCTGATGATGAGAACCTACTGGATTCCATGTTTGAGAGGTTGCCCCTTGGCCCATCATCCAAATTCTGAAGAGAGAAGTGGAAGCTTGCTTGGTCCTCAGAGGGTAAGCTGCTCTTCACAATTGATGTAACCTCAACATCTCTGTCACTACAGGTTACAGGCCCATTGATCGGCACTTTTGCAGCGATGGGAGTTCGTGTGACCATGGTATCATCACCTACAAATGCAAAGCCCGGTCAGAAATAACTGATAACCCAAGACCAAACAAATGCCTTCAAAGGGTGCAATCATGAGAAACTGGGGCTGAAAAAGGGGTAAGATGGGGTGCCTGAGAGAGCAGACACAAGAGAGACTTCAGAAAGGCGCCGTACACAATCTTTCCACAGCTCCAACTCCTTCTCTTTGGATTCTAGCTGAGTCTGTGCAATTTGCAACTCCTCCTCCAGCTCTGTGATGAGCTCTTCTTGTCTTGTTGACTGTCAGAGAATTCTTTCATTAATATAAAGTCAGGTTTAGATACCCTGTATTTATAAACCCAGTTTCTTCATAAAAGCTTGAGAACATTTGGTAGTCTCCTGTTTGGACTGGTCAATAGGATGGTCTACATATCTTAGATACAATCCAAATGCAGAAAGTATCTGAAAGCCCAGTACCCTGAGAACCCTACAACATTGGTGACTGAGGAGTTCAAGAAGATTGTGTTGAACCTGAAGCTTATGAAGCAGCCTTGTGAGCTCCCGTGGAGATACAGCATAGTTGTTCATGTAGACTGGTTCTGCAGGGGCTGAATAATCATCATCATCATCATCATCATCATCAGATTCCTCCTCTATATGTGCAGGTAAGCCGGTCAATGCAAGGTCCTCCTGCAGCATGTGAGGAGCACCATCCAAAGCCAACTGCACTAGTCAACTCCCTCATTAGATACTACTAGATTACTCTCTCAACTTCTTCTCTGCATCCAAGAAAGAGCAGGAAGGCAGATATTGCACCCTGTTGGAATTTTTTATAAAACATGACCAAAATGAGTTTTGACTTCTTGATGCAAAAACACCAGGTGTACAAGGATAGCATCTTACATCATCTAATACTGAGATCTGTTGCTTGAGGACCACTGAGTCACCACCTGTGAGTTGATCCAGTTCAGCCTCTAGCTCAGCTTCAAGTTCTGCCATCTGGTCCCCTTTTGACAATGAGCTGTTCACAGTGACTACACTCTTTATGGACTCGCAGCCTTCACTGGGCATTGCATCAGAAGCATCTCTATGTGCCAAGGTCCTTTGAGTGTCTCGGGAGGTGATTTGTGGAATTATCACAGTCCTTTGAGCTTCTTTGCCCACCAATGATCTTTCCACTTCATCAATAACCTGGGTGAGGGGGAGATTTCACCACAAAGCAATCCCATTTCAACCCAGTAAACTTAACCGCCTTCCAAAAAGAAATTCAGTGCACAACACCCACAAGCCTCTTTCAATGAAACCCTCTTCCCTTGCATCCAAGAAAAGTTCCCATAACATCATCACTTGTAGATCTCTAGGCTTACCAACACAGGCTGAACCTTCTGAGCTCCTTTGTTCCCCTCAGACACACAACCTCCATTTGCCAGCTCTCTTTTCAAATCCTGCATTTGACACTGTGCCTCCTTCAGCAAGTGGCTCAATCTCTCAACCTCACTTCTGTTTGTGCTGGCCACAGACATGACCCCAACACCCACTCCGAAACTGAACAATAGCCCTTCCAGTTGACCTATTGCCATATCTGCCGAACAGAAAAACAGCATTCTGTAAAAAGCAATCCATATTCAGCAATCAATGCCCAGATATGCCTGCACACATCCAGTGCACCAGGCTTCACCAAACAACTAATCCATACATTGATAGGCTTTTTCACAGAGTGCAAAATTGAAGATGAACCAGGTGGAGATGCACATTGCCAACAAAGACAACCTATGTGTGACAGGTATACAACCTCTTCTCAAGGCCAGTGTTGCTGCAACTGCTATTGGGTAAAGAGGGATTCCCAATGGTATAATCAGTCAGCTGACATCTCCATACTTCCCTCTTTCATCTGATAAGGCCGAAAAGCTTAGAGGACAGGAGACACACCTACCATGATCTCTGTCCCTCTCATCAAGGAACTGGGCTTGAAGACAGCTCTCTAGTGAAGAGACACACTTTGGTGAAGCCTTTAAGCCCCTAGTTTTTCGGGTGGTGACTCTCCATCTTTCAGACTTGCTTGGAGTTCTTGCCCTTTGTACTGTCATTAGGTCTTCAACCTCCAAATGTTGACCAAAAACCCTTGCTGCATCAAACCCCAGAAATGGATCAGACCGCCCCATCAGACCCCATGCAAAAGCATCAGGATGGATGTCAGAAAGCCCTGGAGATTGCTCCTCTTCTGTCAATCCATCCTTCATCCTCTTACCAGGAAGAGACCCCCACATGAACTCACTGCCATCACTGAGACTATTTCTCTGTAAGTCTTTTTGTCGCTTGCCAGAATTGGAGGATAAGGACAATTTTCCTTTCAATCCCATGTTTTCCTTCAATACCACACCAGAAGATGGGCATTCAGTCACTTCAAACCCTTGCTCAAAAACAAGTTTCCGTCTTTGCCTTTGCAATCTTGATCCTTTGGATGACGGCTTTTGAGCCTGAAACTGGTAGTAAGCCCCTGAGTCTGAAGCACTACAGACCTCAAGCAGACTTTGTTTGCTTTCCTCAGTGGTACTCTCAGTGGCAGCATGTGGCTCTTTCTCTGAGGGAGGAGTTCTCTCAGACTGGATGCCTTCAAGTGAGATTTTTTCAGGTGAAGAGGGTTTTGAGACTGAAATCAAACCATTTTCCACAGCAGTCTCCACAGTATCATCAGTGAGCCCTTCCGTGGACCCAGCAGATGAGTGCGCATCATAATGACCAGGTTCACTGTCGCTCTTGCCTTGCTGCTCTTGAGATCTGGTCAGAGCTGACTCACCCATGACAACTGCAGCTGGCTCTGTAGGAAAAACATATCCAGTATCCTGTGCACCAACCACATTCTCACAGCTCCCTTCAAAATTTGATGATGCAGAAACACAAACAGCAAGTTTGACATCTTCAGTCAAGCATTCCTCATGAGCATTGCTGCCAATTTCAGTTGTGCAATTCTCATTTGTCTCCACCTCCTGTATAGTCCCTCTGTACTTTTTGTCATCAAGGAAGGGGCTAATACAATTTTGAATAACATCATGACTCTTCTTCCCTGCACAGAAAACCGAAAACCTGTCCTTCACAGTCTCCTCATCAATTCTGTCCTTGTCAAAACCTCCAATCAGCCTCTGATGTTCTTCCAGCTTCTCCCGCAAAGAGATTTCGTCATGCGAGATCCTTCGTCTGAATGACCTGCCATCACCTCCATCAAGCCTTCTCACAAAACCTCTGATTGGAAGGGATCTACTCCGAGCAACTTTTGAAGACAGAGAGCCATTGGCTGCAGGGGAACCAACGGTTGCCTGCAGAAAAACAAAAGGTTCAACAGAGCGAGTTCACTCAGTATGCATTTGCATCTGCCAACATACCCTAGACCTACATGATAAGGTACCTAAGAGCAGCCCAAGGTATTCATTCAATGCCACTTTCTTCTTGCAGCAAATTTTTTCTTCTTCTTTTTCTTGCAGCAGCTCCTACAGTAAATAACAAAAGGATATAAACTCTTTTCGGAAAAACCCACTCTCACAAAACGGGTTTTCCAGCACACACACCAACCTCTCTCTTGCTGTGCTTGGCTCCCATTCATCACGGAACGCACCACCGCGCGACCCACCCACCCTTCTTCTTCTTCTTCTTCTGCTTCTTCTTGCCCTCCTCCTGCACTTGACAACCAAAACCCCAACCCTAAAACCCAACTCTGATCGGAAGGAAATCTCCTCCGACAACAACCGGGGCAAAAATGAATTGGGTGATCAAGACAGTTAGGAATAGAAATTTCTCTTGGAGGACAATAATGGGTGACACCAACACCAATTAGGAAAAGAAAATCTCTGCTGAGGAAATAACTCGAATGATGAGATAATGCAGCAGCATGTGTACCCAAGAGATCCACCGCCCCGCCCCACTCTTTCCAAGGCTCCTCCTCCTCTCCACACAAGATCAAAAAAAAAAAAACATTAACAGCCAAAGCAGCATTAGTAGAAGAAAGAAGAGAAGGAGGAGGAAGAAGGAAAAGACAAAACAAAAGAAGAAAGAAGAAGATAAGAAGTTGGTGTAAGTGATGATGATGAAGGCAAAGGAGGTTTTTTGACACAAAGGGGTGTGTCACACTGTGGCCTTGCCATTTACATTAAAAAGTATCTTAAGGCAAAAGAAGAATTATGGAAACTCAAATATATCACCATGCAAAAATGTAATCTTCAAAAAATCCTCTAAAATCTTTCAAGATATTATAACTTTATAACTAATCTCAAGTTTCAACACAAGCCAAAATATCATCTTCCAAAAATCCTCATATAAAAATAGACCTATCACTTAGGCACCAAAATCCCTTAAGCTACTATACTCTATAATGAATCTAAACACAATACCGTATCCTTGCCTACCAAGGCAAGGCCAACAAAATGTTGGTTTAAAAATTCATAAATTGTGCATAATTCTAGGTTTGCCCATCACTGGAAAAATAGGGTTTTCTTTTTTCAAAATTCCTCAAGTAGGTCCACTGTCTAGGTTCCCCCAGCATTAATTGGCGATTGTTGTAGGTTGGCTATAGCATTTTGACAAAAGTGGTGCTACAATTGGGACCTAGGAAGTGCCGAGGTCTAATTTGATTATTAAATTATCCCTTTTTTTAGGGATAATTAGTTTTCTCAAATGGGAAAAATAATTATAATTAGTAATTATCCTTTAAAATTAGATTTGGCTAATTTAATTAGCAACTAAATTCATTATCACAAAATTTTCATTTTCTGAAAAGGAAAAATCTCCAAGTTGTGAAACTTCACCCCAGTAAAAAAACAAATTGCTAGGGTTTGTTTTTTTCTTGGGGGCTTCAGTTTTGTGATATGGAGAATTTGGTGAATTTCTTTCCCAGAAATTAGCAAAATTAGTTGAATTACTTCCACTGGAATAACAGAATTTTCCAAATTCTCAATTGTTTACAAAATTTGTGAGGGGAAAAAAAAACAACAGCAATGCCCAAGATCAGATACCAGAAG
>Ga0116229_10002029_pt1 | contig 32436 bp, 22 predicted proteins | sample S1TSphgellanicum_3_FD_87313 | JGI IMG/M metagenome (GOLD analysis project Ga0116229, IMG submission 87313) | Host-associated microbial communities from peat moss isolated from Minnesota, USA - S1T2_Fc - Sphagnum magellanicum MG | ecosystem: Host-associated > Plants > Peat moss > Unclassified...
AGTGGATGGTTCATATATAGGTAGTTAGGACGACAGGTAATTACGAGGTAAGTGGATGGTTCATATATAGGTAGTTAGGACGACAGGTAATTACGAGGTAAGTGGATGGTTCATATATAGGTAATAAGGGCTGTTTTTACTACCTACTAACAACCTGATTGTGGGTTGTTAATAGGTATGTAAGAAAAAATAGCAACCAAGCTAACTACCATTTGACACCTTATTTAAAGAGCTTCAATTAATCACCTGGGGGGATCAAACCCCAGCCATAAAGACTTTGCCCATCACAACATAATGTCTCTTGCAAATTAATAAGTTGTAATGTTCTTAAAACAAAAAAAAAAACATATTTGGATTCTGATGAAGGGAGTAATCTTTACAGTAGTGAGGACCCTGAAAACTAAGCACCGATAGGTCTATGAAGATTGTGTTCATTGTTCACATACAATTGCAAAATCTCATCAAGACTGTCTCATGTGTACCTTTTATTAGAGAATAGAAAGATAGGAACAAATCAAATTTGAAAACAATAGAGGGATTTAGAGACATTCCATTTATTTTTGCTTGGGTTAGTTTGATTGCTTGCACCGAATCAATGACACAAATGTTCTAAGCTTGTGCAAGTTTAATCAAGTTTTTTAGTGCACTCAAAAGAAGGACAATGCAAGTAACGATTAACTAAGTTTCAACATTAGCCAAATGTTCCAAGTTGGAGATAACAATTGAGATTGTAAAATTATTTGATGCCATTTTCAACAAAAAATGGACATTGTATTCTTACAACACCCATGTAAATGGGCATAACATAGAAATCCAACGAGTTTGACTTTGTTCAAGATCTTGAAGCCGTCTTGTTTTCATGATCTCCTTTGGCTTAATCCATTCTAGTAGAAGATTTTTCAGAGAGTTGGAAAAAATTCATAAAGTGAAATCATGTTTAACAAGTAATGATTGTCATATACTTTGAGAGGGAGGGGTGAAACCTTTATGGGTGTTTGAAGTTTTGGATTGTCATATTGCTTTTGTAATTAATGTTGAATTTCATTATGTGGCCTTTAAAGTGGAGTCCAACCTTATTATATATTAATCGCTTAATCAAATATATTGTTTTGTATCTTTTTGATGGAAGGTAGGCAAAATATGTGGGATCCATGGTTATTTAATGACCTTGGACAAGTCAAGTAAGGTCAAATGTAGGTTTTGTAACAATGTCATCTCATATCACAAGGACAAAATGCTCTTGGGTGTAGTTATGCTAATAGGAGCCAAAAGCATTTGTAACCATTGCTTAATTATGTGTTTTTTACACCAATTGTTTAAAAAACAATTTGAACTTTAAAATAAGTTAAATTTTTTGCACATGATCAAATATAATATCTTATTCTACAAATTTTCAAAATATGAAATTATTTCATTAACATTTGGACCTTCAAAAGTAATGTAAAAAAACTTGTAACCATTTGCTTTTAAATAGTAAAAGAACTTGTAAATGGACTTGGAAAACTTTGAAAATGACATATTTTTTGTAAAACTTTTAACACAAACCTTAACAAAATAGTACAAAGTTTTTTCAAAATATTTTTAAAGATTTTTTTAAATTTTGTTTTTGAAAATATTCCAAAAATACTCCTCAAAACGCAGTCAGCTAAAAGGGTGCCAATGGCTCCTATTAACTTGTTTGAACCCTCTTCCATTTGGGTTATTGACATGATGGAAATGGGCAAGCTAGTGTTGCAATGTGTTTAAAGGCATGGGCATAAATGAATGCATTATTTGTCACTTGTGGGGAATTGTCCTTCAACCACCAAATGAAATATTTGTACTAGCCCTTGATGGGCTAATACAAAATCTAACAATTCAAATGTTGAACTCTTCAACTTGGAAGGAAAATCTAGTTTGACATTTAAATTTCAAGTGGAAGGAGCTCAAATTTGCACCTCGCTTGGGAACAAGATAGAGGGTTTTAATAAATCCACAAGTAACAACATTTAAACATGTTTCATTATTGAAGGGATTACACTTAGTTAAAATACTTTGTTGGATAAGAAGTGGAAAACTTTTTTTTATGAAATGAACATCCTTTTCAATGTTGTGTGACATTTGGCATTCATAGAATCTACGAAAGCAACCTCCGAATCATAAAGCTACTATGAACCCCCATCATACCATGGATTAGACATAGATTTGTTAAAACAATCCAAGGTTGATTTGTCTAAACATATTTGTGAAAGGATGTGAAATTTTATTCACAAATATGGAGCAACCATTTGTTTTAATGGTTGGGACAATGTTGTATGATGTCCATTATTAAATGTAATGTTTACTTGTCCCAATGATGATGTCTTTGTAGGTGCCATTGACACAATAGGAAAACATAAGGATGCCCAATACATATGCATTGGCCAAATACAATGATACATTGAAAATGTTAAAGTTGCCGACATCGTCAAAATAGGTACAAACAATGTTTCGAACATGTGAAATGCAACTAACCTTCCAATCTTTCATTTTCTAGGCCTTTACTTTCAAGGTTGTGTTGTTCATTATTTGGACTTGCTACTAAAACTTTGGGGGAAAGAAGCATGGGTAAAATGAATTGTGAAAAAGGTGAAAGCTTATTTTTTCATATGATAACACCATGCACCACTAGAAAATGTGGTGGAATTGGTTAGGTTTGTTTCAAAAGTGGTCCTAGTGGCCACTAGCATTTATCACATTTGATGGCAAACAACCCATCATGGGGAGGGCATGGCTTGTCATAAAAACATTAGAATGATATGTTTTATCATTATGAGATCAACCATTTTCATTATCATCAAACCTTGAAGATGTAATGGCAGAGCAATTTTACCATTGATGGAAGATGTTGACAACCAATTTACACTATGTAGGGGCTTTTTTCAATCCATACTTATTGGGTGGAGCTTGCCTCCATGATGATGTATATATGAAAAAAATGTTAAATCATGTGTTACAAAAAACACTAATAATTCAACAACCTACACCCAAGCTTTAAAAGACTTTGTTGATTTTGTTGAAAATTGAAAGTTTTTTTCTAACACACCCCCAATGAAAAACTTCAATTTGTTCCCACATGAGTGGTGGGATTTGATTGGAGCTAATGTCCACACATTTGCACCCATTGCTTGTCGAATTTTGGCGCAAGCGTATTTGGCGTCATCATGTAAATCAAATTGGAATTCATACTCATTTGTCCATAGCAAAGTGCAAAATCGATTGACAATGAAACATGCTGAAGACTTGGTGTACATTTACATTAATAAGAAGTTTTTCTAAGAATGACTTGGAGCCAACCCCATTGCATGGTACGAAAAGAATATGTTATTTAAAAACTAAATATGTCCAATGTTAGTTTCGATTTAGATGGAGGTAACACATTAGATGTAAAACCAACATGACCCCTTCAAATTCCCAACTAATGACCCATCGAAAGACCTTTTATTTTCGAGATTGTTGTTTAATGCTAACATTTGGGAGTGACTAACATTCGACAATGGGGAAACAAATACCATCATGTCACCCAATAATGAACCATAACAAATGTACTTCCTAGTCCTCCCCACATTAGATACATCCATTAAGCATGAAGTTGAACCCCCTTTGCCCCTCAGGTGTGATTATAGTCAAATGAGCTAAAAACCATGTTGGATTGAAAAATTGTCAATTTTTTCAAACATATTTATGTAGTGCCATTTTAATGTCATGTTGATCAAGGAAATTTGTGATAAATGATTTATATGAGTGTTGAAAAATTCCCAAAAAAATCATTTAATTTAATAAATTGAGTTTTGCTTTTAGTAAAGGACTTTTGAGCTTTAACACCCCAAAATCAATTTTATAAAACATTAAGCTAAGGACTCTTTTAATAATAAAAAAATTGATGGGAAAAAAATTGAAATGATGATAACCTACCACCCACATATGAAAAGCATTCATAATTAAAAAATTGTGGTACTTGAAATTTTTAGAAATTTAAAATATGACTCTAGAATGTTCAAATTTCAAGAGTCATTTACTAGATATAAATGGGTCATAGTGTGTATGAGATATGAACAAAGTTGTGGCTTATGATAAAAAAAACTAAAACTTCAATTAGTTATCATATTTTAATATGATTTGAAATTATGATCATTTTCAAGATGAAATGAAAATACTGGTAGAGTTTGTACACTTTTTAAATTTATATATTTATTCATTTTTTAAAAATAATTTAATTTACTGGGGGAAATGTAAACATTTTTAAGAATGTGTTGCAAAAAAATCCTTCAAAAAATCCTATCTATGAAAAAGTCAAAATGTCCAAAGAGGGTCCATTTGTCATTGAGTCATTTGTCACTATTGGCTCATTTGATTATGACAGCACCCCCCCAATGCATTCCCAACAAATGTACATGCCCCAACAATCAATGATCAACAACCACACATGCAATCGATCGAAGTCCACCAATTTTGTACTCCCCCAAATCATGAACACACAAATAATGTCAATGGAGTAGACAATGGGCCTAGGGATCACCATTTCAAAACCATGTGCTTAAGACACATTAATAAACACATCAATCTCATAGGTTAACATTATGTTCATCTTACAAATCAGCGAGTCAAAGCCATAGCATGGTAATGACATTGGACCCATGGGTGAACCCAAATATAAACATTGACATTGGTGAACCTTAAGTTAGTCATCAATGCAATTTCATTTTTGAAGTTGTAACACAAGTGGTTTGACATGATTCAAATTCTAACCACACACTAATTGGCATACAAATAACAAATGAACACTAGTGCTAACAAATCTTTCAAATGTTAAGCAATGACTCCTACCTCCTTCATGTTGCACAATAATTTTCTACACAATATAACTTTATGAACAAGGTCATTCAAATACTACTTCTGAACTTACAATAAGTCCTTTTTCAAGGTATTTGATATAGATATCTACATGGGTAACACTTGAAATGTACTACACAAGCATACCGAAAACAAATAAATAGCACAAACCAATGAAAAGCACCACCTAATGACTTGAATTTTTTTTAAAATACTTTTGTTGTACCTCTCCAATTCAAATCAATGGGTGATAAATGTTCCAAACATATAAGCACCAAATGAACAACACTAGATCACATCTTTGAAGTGACAAGTCATTAGTGTCACCTCCATCATGATTACTACACAATAAATCAAATGGTGCAGAAAAAGGATAAAAATAGGAACTATGAACAATTTTCAAGTTCAAATGATATTTTTGATTATTGCGAAACTTCATTTAAGGCACATAAATTTCTACATAAGTAGCACTTGACACATAACAACCAACATTGAATGGACAACTACCAATCAACAACATGACAATAACTTTCAAATTTGCCAAGTGAACATTGTTACCTTTGTAACAGTCTATGCATAGGCAGTGACCAATGCTCCAAGCATGCATCCAACAATTAAACAACATGCTATTACTTATGATCAGAATGCCAAGTGAATAATGGCACCCCCAATGTTGTTTATATAATCCTTGTGCATATGGTAAAAAGAAATCCAAGCATGTACAAACATACAATGGCAAATGATACACACCATTTATTAAGTGTTATTAATTACAATTATTGTGCCTCCTTCAAAATACACATCTACATAGGTCACACTTAACACACAATATTGCAAGATCATACAAGCAACAAATGAATAACACCAAAAATATGAACAAGGAACAAATCTAAACATTCTAATAGCCAATGATCATCACATGGAACCAAGTGCTAAGTGATTTAGATGCTAAAATTTCATTCAAGCATAGAAGCATAGGAGGTCACACATGTTATTTAAGCATAAAAATAGTAGACAAATAGGGAAACTTGTGTACATGAGTTGGATTTATGGGGAAACTTATATAGAGGGCTAGAGTCTTATTTGGTAAAGGTTTTGGTAATCAAGGTGCTTTGATTATAGAAAAAAACCTCTGCATAGGGAGCCACAAGACTCTGAACTTGCATATAATCTTAGAAAATGAACAAGATTGTGCCTAATGAATAACACCATCATAGATTTCAAACACAAAACTTAATAATGTTGAATGTATCCTCTTAAAAAAATCTTTGCATAGAGATGGTGAAAAGTCTTCTAGGCATACAAGCATAGGAGGTCACACGTGATGTTGTAAACATACAAATAACAAACAAATAAAAAAACTTGTAATACATGAGTTGGATTCATGGGGAAACTCAGCTTGGGCCAGAGTCTTATTTGGGAGAGGTTTTGGTGATCAAGGTACATATTTTGATTACACAAAAAAACCTTTACATAGGTAGCCACAAGACTCTATTCTTACATATAATCTTAGGAAATGAACAAGATTGTGCCTAATGAATAACACCATCACAAATTTCAAATGTAAAACTTAATAACATTGAATGTATCTTCTTAAAAAAATCTCTACATATTTAGATGGTGAAAAGTCTTCCAAGCATATAAGCATCAAATGACCAATAGTAGCATGTGGATATCAAATTCCAAGTCATGATTATTATTAACTACATGTTGTGATTTAAGAATAAAACAACATAAGGAATAGAATGTGTATTGATTATAAGTAATGAACAAAGCATACAACCAACAAGTATCAACATAACCATACTCCATATGTGTATGATATGTTATGAGGTTTTAGATTCAATGGTTATTGTTGTACATTCACCTAAGACACTTGCCAATAATGGGTAGGTTGCACCTCATACAACTTTGTTACAATGTGCTTTTTGATGATGTCCTTCATGTTTGGGGAGATAGTGGTCTCATTTTCCCACCAATTTTTCACAAGGCTACTCATTACTTTAGTAATGGAATTCGATCGTCTTGCCCACTTATATGTCAACCAAAATGCATCTTTTAAATGTTAATAATATTTGCCGTTCCACACCCCTTTTGATGTTCTACCTGTTAACACCAAAAAACTTAGCAATGCCTTTACCACTATTAATGTTGTTTTCAATAGTATGAATAGATGTAGCCAGCATGCAAACAATGTATTTCGCTATGATAAGCTTAGATTGACATGGGCCAACAAAATGAAAAATCAATCCATTTTTCAAATTCCCCAAAACCCCTTGACTTTGTCTCAAGAATGTAATGTTCTCAGGGTAAAAAGGCAGAAAACCCTTGACCAATGGATGATGGGTGCAATCATACTAACATGTACCATTAGCAGTCGTAACCACTGTTTAATTTTTTGAACTTTGGATTGTAAATAATCATAATAATAATAATAATAATAATAGAATTTTTTTAATAAAATGTTATTGTGAATACATTATGTACATGTCATAAAAATTTGGAATCAATCTAATGAGTGAAAAATACATATAAAGACTTTAAAAATTTTGTAACCAATGCTTAAAAACTATTTAAAAACGACTTAAAAATAATTTTGACACTAAAAACACAATTTGAAAATATTTTTTATGACATATTTTGGGATTTTTTAAACATACACCTTAACATAATAGTATTAAGAAAACTTTAAAGATTTTTAATGTTTTTTGAAAGACGTATTAAAAAGATTTTAAGATTTAAAAAAAAAAAAAACAATGGTCTAAGGGGGCACATGTGGTCCCTAATAGCATGGTTGGACATTGACATAAAAGTTTCTCCATAACTAATTGTTGATGTTTTGGAGTGTGGCATTTCACCTTGTCCACCATGAATAATCCAAGACTTCAAACTTGTTCTGCACTAATTTTTTGGGTGTATTTCACATCATACCCATCATATCATCCAACTTCTCTATTAGTAGTGGCAAAAAACATCATTGTAGGAGGCGCAATCCCTTTTACAACAACAACAACCTTTTTTGGTTTGCAAGCTTTGCACCGCCACACCCTTTTTTATGTGTCTACAACCCTCTTTTCCTTGTACCAAGACTGGTAGTCTTGGATTTCGTTTACCTCTTCCAACACGAGAGGGATTCTTTCCATCTTGACTCATCAATGTTGCCAACTCCCACTTGTAACACAAAAATTCATACAACCTAAAAGTCAATATATGTGCATGCCTTAAGTAGAGATTATTTAAAAAAACAAAGTTGAAAGCATCAACTAAGAATGTAGGTGATCTAATTACATAGAAATGAAGAATTTTTTGAACCCCATACCCTAAAAGTTTGTAGGTAATCTAATTACACAAAAATGAAAAACTACCTAAACCTTAAACCCTAAAAAAAATAAAATCCTAGTAGTAGGTAGGTAAAAACAACTTCGTAAAGAACTTTTGCATTCCCTAAACCTTAAAGCCCACAATATCCCAATAACATATCAAATTTTACCTTTGCAAAAGACATTGATGCTAAACTTTGTTTGCTTCCAATTCCTGAAGCACTAATGTCCTGAGATGGCACGAAAACTTTGTGAGTTTTTCTATAACTAATGTAGGTGGTTTAGTTTGAGGTGTTTTATAATGATGCAATATATTCAACAAATTTGCAACAATATGTTCATGAATAGACAACAAATGTGTTAATTGTCTTTTAGAAAGTTAATGCATATATTTCTCCTCAAATTCAATAAATCTATGTTGTGCTTCTTCTAAACTTTGAGGTGGGGTTAGAAAGATTTCAGAATTTGAATTTTCTTCCTTATTTTCATCGGGCAAATGACAACATTATGGAATAGCCCATACAATGTTGTTGATTCATTTCATTCGAACAACACGTCAAATTTTTCATGGCTCATTCATGGTGCACATAGAAACCACAATGTTCAAATGTGCAAGCTTTCGCCCACATCCTTGTTCCTTAGAAATTTCCCACATTTTCCTCCCTATAACCAACAGAATTTCAAAGAACTCATGAGCCTCCTTGGAGTTCTCAAAAACCTACTTCCAACCCCATTGAACCTTAAATCCTACTTCCTACTGATGTGTATGTACATTGTTGATTTCATTTGATCCACACCATTGATTTTGAAATGAAAAAAATATCTCTTAATGTTTCATCCACGATTTCCTTAAAAAATACATTGATAATATCTTAAAATTTCATCCAATCAATTAAACTACCTCTTGTATATTAGATAAAACCATGTAATGCATTTCTATAAATTTGTTTTTGAAATTGGTTTAACATAATATTAATGCCCCTATTTATCCAATAAATATGTATGTCCATGAAATTTGTATTTAAACATGTGAACTTGGAAATGTGATGTTTTAATTTAATGATGTAAAAAAAAATAATCTAAAAGACATTGCTTCATTGCGTAAGTCAACACAACTTAGTACAAAAAACACTGGTTACACTAGGTTTTGAATCCTTTTGAAGACCTTTAGCTCATAAAAAAAGTTTGATATTTTTGTAATTATTGTGTATACATAATGTGAATATGGTGATGCCCAAGGTTGTCAACTTTATACACCTATGTTGCAGTACGATAGAAATGAAATTTCAAATTTAGTAGTGGTTACCCACTTCGTGGCTCCTATTAACATGGTTGGACCTTTAACATAGTTTTTTTTTTCTCAAATTTCAATTTTTTTCTAGAGGTGTATATATTTGGAATATGTAGGTGGGCTCCTATTAATATGGACCTTATTGCTTTTGATACATCAACTTTATTACCATTGAACCCATGGTACCAAAAAATTTCAAAAAATTAACATTGTAAAATGGATTTATGTGTACTTTTGTTTTTTCAAAAAGTGAACCACAATATAATGCACATACCTTACTTGTCAACTTCCATGTGAATGTGATTACTTGTCAAATTTTCAATTTACCACACATTTATTGCATTTTTGTTGAAAAAACTTATTTTTTGAGATGAAAAATTTCAAATTCACCACATGGTATCCAAACATGGTTCAAACTATGTAAAATGACATAGTTCAATATACCTTCAACTTTCATAAAGATTAAAAATTGTTAAATTATTTTTGGAGTACATTTGTGTTTTTGAGTACTTTGGTACATTACATTTTTTTTCACAAATATATTCTAATCTCCCACTTTATAAAATGAAATGAAATAGATTCTTTTTTAATTTCTTGTTTAAGTTATATTCTAAAATAATATGCAAAAATATTGTGAAAATCTTTCAAAAGTTTGAGGTGGGATACATTCAAACATGCACATCCTTGCAATCTAGTAGAATGTGACACCCCAAAGGGGGTCATCATAGTGTGCTTTTACATCATCATCATCTTTTACTTTGCATTTTAACAACATAATACATAATGAAGGGCTCCATGCAAAGTTTTTACAAGATTCTAACAATGCATTTGTTTTAAAACCATAAAGCTTCCAATTCTAAACAGTGATTACACCAAAGGCATTGGTTCTTAAAACATAAAAGAAACAATGCATTCCAAAGTGTTTGTTAAACATATGAGCAAGATTAGTTATCCACAATGCAGAAATTCACAAAGCAACTTTTGCCCAGATCTATGGCAAAACTTTGAACACTTGGAAAAAAAATGAAGCATTATCCATGGAACTAAACTTCACAACAAAGGATTATATTTTACCTATCCCATGTTTAAATTGCAATTCATGTGGGGCTAAAATGAATCAAATGCAACATTTCCAATGAATGAAAGTTAATGTAATTTGGTGTGTGAATTAAATTCCTCATGTTGGGCAACACCTAGCCCATTTTTGTTTAACAAATGTGATTAATTCAACACCACCTACTACATTGCACTAAGGGATTGGGTTGGGAAGGTTGACTAGGTGGGATTTGGGCTTTAGGCAACCTTCACACATGGTAAAATGGTTGCATGGGATTAAAAACAAATTACATGGATGTGTTTGGTCAACACACCATAGGTAAAAATTTCTTTTCAAGTGCATACAACCAAAATAAATTAAAAAATAAAATAAAATATGTGCCACTAAAACATGTTTGTACATTTCTTTTTTTTAAACCACATATAGCTTTATATATGCATTTAGGGGTTGATGAACATTTTTGGAATTGAACCACCAAGGACATAAGTCCATCACCCAATAAACAAAATTGCCTACAAGAGTAAGTGAATAGAGTCTTTTGGGGAAAAGAGGGGATAGAATAGATTTGAAATAATTTGTCACAAAGATGTAGGTTTTCATGATTGTATTCATACAATCAAGAAAATGAATTTAAGATATGTGTTTGTTTGTGAAAGTGTCAAACCTAAAGGTGAAAGCATGAAATAAGGAACCATGAGGTGTGTGGATAGTCTTTAAAAACTATTTTTTGAATTTTTGAAAAATCACCATGGGAACATTATATATCAAAAATTTTGTTTAAATAAATTCTTATACTTTCAAAGTTGCAACTGCAAAATTTTCATGAAAATTCTTCATGTTTCAAGAGTTTTTTTATATGTTTAAAGCACTAAAAAAAAACATGTGGACAAGTGGTTTTTTTGTTTCAAAAGCTTTTTTTCCTTATCAAATGTTCACCAAATCATTTCAATTTTTGGGTGAACTTTAATATATTCCACAAGAAGGGATGCATGTGTTCAAAACATTCAAAAATAAAAACACGTATAAAATTTTATATTTTGATATTCAACATGCTTAAACATTATTATAATTTTGAATTTGTAATCATGGTTCAAAGTAAAGTTAAGATTTAATTATAATGTAAGGCTTGATGCAAAAAAAATTGAGTTTTTTTCATGTTATATGTTATATTTGGTGTCAAATTTGATATTTAGTTTAAAAATTGTGTGAAAAATGCAGTATAAACCAATAGAAAATTGCCACATGGAAAATACAATTCTTGGAAAAGACTTTAACCTTGGCACGAGTAGCTCCCTATTTCATGCTTTCACCCCTAAGGGGTCGGGACCAATGTTGGGCGTTTATTTGATTTTTGGAAAAACTATAGTTTTAATTTTTTCAAAACTTGTCATATTTCAAAAAACCTGAGATATTTAGAAATTATTTGTTTATAGGTTTCAAAGAAAATCTTTATTTTGATTTCAAATTTCACTCATGTTAATTCCTTATGGGATTAATTATTTCGAGATTAGATACATGGGATTTAGCTTAATGAACCTTGCCATGTTAAGTTTTTTTGTCAATTCTAAGCCAATTCCTTAAATCAGCAAAATGGTTGACATGAAGTTTTTGCATTGTCAAAGACACATATGAATGGATAAATGAATGTGAAACTATAACTTTGTACACTCTTCTTTGTAAACTCTCAAAGTTAATTCAAGATCTTATCACAATCTATCATAATTGTCTACTTCAACATTTGGAATTTCTTAAAAAGCTAAAATTTAGGTTTTTAACTAGGTGGAAAATAATGCAATTCAGAAATGTGAGGTCTTTAAGCTATTTGGCAACAAAGGATCCCAATTTCACATGCGTTCACTTTTGTTTTGAATTTAAGGAATATAAAGTCTCATTGAAACACTTGGAATAGACTAATGAAAAATTGACAAACATTAATGTCTTTGACTAGTCCCTTCCAAGGCACTACTAGAAACATCACAACAAGAGCTACAAAAGTTTGGTTTCAAATCAATCAACAATTTAATTTAAAGCCTACACTATTTAGGATCCAGTGGCAATTGTGTATACACTAGCCACAATGGTGTATACACTATTTAGGATAGAATGGTGTACATTAGCCAAATTTATGCACATTCATGATTTCTTACACATGTTTCCAGCCAAAAACTTGTCTCAATTTGGTGACTATCCAAGGAGGACCAACAATTCAACTTCAATGTTGTTTCATGCAATCAAAGATTCATAGACTATAAAATCTACAATTTTGATGTATTGAAACACCTGCAAGGAAACAAAGCTTATAGCAAAAACTTATGACATTGCTAAAAAAGACCCTATAACAAGAATAGACAATAATAAACTTGGGATGTGGCTAAACATTGTGAGATTGTGGGTTCTAGCAAAATGTTGATGTCAACCACATAGTGCACATTGTGGTGTAACCAAAGAAAGAGGCATGTCCCCTTAAATTGGTCTAAACAATCCTTTATTTACTTCACAGTGCAAAATCACAACATATGTTATCATAACATACTAGTGTAGCCTGTGCTGTTGGCCAAGTGTGAACACATTGAGGGCTCAACTGATTTTTCCTTCCAAACCGAATATTTGCAATTCGTTTGAATTTCAGGCAACAAAGTCCACTAAAAAATAAATATCTTCCACACATTAGCTATGAAAATTGTGAAATAAACTCTATTAAATCTGACTCACTGAGGGCTTTCCAAGAACACCAAGGACCCCAGATTTCAATGCAGTTTGCAGTTTTGATTTCTTTTAGTTTTCAATAATCAATAGCTTACACACTGCAACTCCAAACAGTCTCAAACCAAGTTGGTGCACACCTACTCATCAAGAGCTTTCTGAAGATACCAAGAGTGCGGCACGAAACACCCTATTTGGGAGATCTCAGCCTGACAAAACAAAACAAACTACCTTGTTTCCTAGATAGATTGGTACTTGTTTCACTGCAACTGAGACCTAAATCCTTCAACTAAATCCTACCATTATCAGCTTGGCATTCCTTCAAAATTGTCATCACCCTCAGTTAACCCCATAAAATTTGGTCTGCTTTTTAGTGTATTTTTGTATTTTCTAATGTTTAGAGGTTAAGCTCTAGACAATTTTATCAGAACACGCATTTACAGCCTGCTAAGTATAACACAAGAAAATTTCAGAAGACTCTTGAAGTTGCAATGTTGCACATCATGACACAAACTCACAAAAGAACAACTGAAATGCTAAAAACAAAACATGTTTAAACGAACAAACTTTTATGGTTTCCACAACCCATTTCTCACATGCAGCAATCAAAGAACAAAGTCATCATGACACCATCATCATGAATCACAACACAATCAACGTTGCTTTTGGAACGTAGCTTTGCTCTCCCCATGCTTGACACCACCATCCTCATGCTCTCTCTCATTCTTCCAACAGACCTTCATCTCTCACTATCAATCTCACACAGACAAAACACCACATAAACATCCACCACACCAAAGCTTGCAATCACTCAATTTTTTTAATAGGGTAAATTCAAGACAAAAGGAGCCTAACAGTGCACCCTAAGGGATCTTGAGGAGAGCCCTGAAGGGTTGGTGTGGTAGCTCATGATTGGTTGTACATAGTGCTTAAACAATGCTAAATCAATGTTAAAATAGTGCTTTTAATCACTATTTACAGAGTCTGCAAAAAGTGTACATTTGCCAACATAAAAGTTTTATGGATGCTCAAAGGAGGTTCTCATAAACTGAACTCTCAATTTTTGACTTTTTCTGGTTGATTTAAGTCATAAGTATGGAGAAGTTCACAGTACTAATCAAGATAGTTCTGGCTATTGACATTGACCATGGGATTGTCTTCAGGTTGTTATGAGCAATGCCAGAAAAAGGGCTTGGAAGGACTGGATGTCACAAGCAACTTTCAACTGATGGTATAGCAGACAAGGAAACCAGGGAAGTCGAAATGGCCTTGGAAAAGACAAGCCACAAACTCCCATGAACACCCCAGGCATTCTTTTTGGGAAGTTTTTCGTAAAAGATAACTTGTGAACCCTACAAGGGTTCAAACACTTGTTCTAACCTGAAGGGACATTTGACAATGAGTGCAAGACGAGTAGCAACAAGGGGATGAATACATCAGATTGCCTCAAGGGGCGAACGGTGGAGGTGATTTATTTGACGTTGAACTCCAGGTCATGGAGACAATACAACTTTGGAAGATGAAGATGACCAAATCCCACTCTATTGGTTCTTGTGGTCAAAGTTTTGGCCAACCCTGGCCCACTGGGTGAGACTCAGCCAATGACGCTCACTGTTTTGCAGCCTGGTAATGCAGAAAGAGAGGTTGAAATGAAGAACAGAATCAAGAAATGGAACACAAACAGAAGCAGACAAATGAAAGCTCAGTTTTAACTTTATTCAATACAAAAGTGATGGAAGAAACATTGTAAAATCATCAAAAGAAAAAAGACACGCATGATGGGGAATTTCTTCAGGGTGGTGGGCACCCGCATGGGCAGCCATCTCTTAGTTTAAGATGATTGCAACCAGGTCTCTTTACAATTGCACCTACCCAAAGCACATTTTGGCCAAAAGGCTTGTTTAATCCAACGAGGATAATGATTTGTGGTGTTGAGGACCTGAGCAACTTGTATGGTGTCCTCATCAAAGAAATTTATGGTCCTCAGCAACCAGCTTTGCAAAAAGCATTTTGTAGTCTTTCCACCTTGCTGTCCAACCTGCACATTTCAACCCCATGTAAAGATTTTCACCACCATGTAATTATCCTATATGGTTTGGCAAGTTGTCATGTTTATATTGTGGAGAGCAGCAACTTTTGCTCTTGGGTACATATTGTTATCATCACTTAGAACAGAGGTCTTGCCCTTTTGGTTGCTTTTCAGAAAGCAGGCCAGTTATGAAGATGAGAATGATGTTTTCTTTACAAAGAAACTAAATTAGAGATTCTCCTGGATTGTCCTCTGCCAATTAAATGGTCCATAGTCTAGTTTCCACCTAATTTGCACCTCCTATCACATTTCTGCTTAATTTTTTGCAAACTTTTGTTAGAGTCTCATGTGCAGCAAGAGATTTCAGTACTATGAGTGGAGCAAAGTCCAATAGATACTGCAAATTATGTTTGGAGAAAGCATCCGACCAAAACAGTTGGACCTTTGTGATCAATGGACTGAGAAAGGGAATGGCCTCAGACCTACATACCTGTGAATATGGGACGTCCAACTTTCCTCGGGACATATGTAAACATCAAGCTTTGAATGTTGTGCAGGATGTGCGCTTAGCAAGATCTTCAAGGCTTCGGATAGGTGTGCACGAAGTACGTACGCGGACTCCAAAGTGCCTCCTACGCGTGCTGGTCGCAGATTGCGGATTCTCGTCCCCGGTTCCTCCGCCAATATCAGTTGCCTCGTCTTTTGCACTTGCAGTTAAATACTGTAATTTGAAGGGCTCTCTCACTCAGGCGAAATTAGCCTTGACAACAAGAACAGATATTGACCAGACTGAAAGCCAAAAATGCAAGAAATTTCACGAAGTCAGACAATCTCACATTCTACCATTCAAAGGCCGACCAGAATCCGCAAAATGCTGTGAAAATGTTAACTATCGACTGAGTCTTGATATACGCTACAACATCTCAACACTGGCAATCATCGATCGAAAGATTTGCCTATGTTACTTACTCCTCCCGGAGACGCTGAGAAGATTTGATCATTGCACAACACAGTTCTCATCAGTACACGTGAAAGCGACATCCACTTCGATTCAACATCTCGCGAGTAAAAGATACTGGCGAAGAACTGATATGCTGAGCACCGCAAGGAAGGTAGAGAAGAGATCATATAACACTAGAGATTCTGTATACACTGATAAATATGGTCTCGCAAGGAAAAGATCAGCATATACTCCGTTTGGGAACATGAAACCAAGATGACGACAATCTTAAGGGCAATTTATGACCGAGCTTCATACCAGGGTCGTCGCCGCATCTGACAGTTCCCTTCTGCACATCACACAGTTTTATCTCATCGTCTTATGGTACTCCAGTTCAGATCATCGGTTAGCATTATCAGAGCTGAGACAAAGATCCAACTGTAAGGCTATGGGGATTTGAACACAAGTGATCTTGCACAAGCACATGAAACCTCGCGTAGTACTCTGTCCCGACACCACCAGAGTACAGCACCGACAAGAAGATCGTGAGACTGCAATCCATTCAGTAATACATGACGCAATTTTCTTCTTCAGGTTTATGATACAGACTCTTCTTTTGCCGAATAGTGAGCAAATGAAGAATCTGCATCATAAACTAGACCAAGAAAATCTCAAGTTTGCACTTATGGTTCCGAGCAATTGCGAGACATCAATCAGTGGCACATCCACCGGATCAGCTCCGGAATTGCAAGACGAAACACGCTCCGCCCTGGCAGCAAGTCGAGAAGCAAGGACTTGGAACAGTACGGGCCTCACCCAGAAGTGTTTACCTGCGGAGCGATAATCTTATACTTGCAAGCTGAGAACTGCTAAAGGCTGCATGAATTCTCGGGATGCATGGGTTTGCAATTAAGTGAACTTTCAGACTGTAAGTCCCTAATTTTGTGCAGAAAAATCAACCAAGTTCGAAATGCAACAAAAAAATTAAATCAGGTCTCTTTCTTCTTGCAGCATAGAAATCGGGCCCTTTTCTTCGACCTCTACATGTTCTCTAAGAAAACCCTCTACACTCAGATGTCAAATAGCACAAAAGCTGGTTCCGGCTATTCCATGTCGTACTCCAGTTGGACTAAGTTTCAACAATGATATCAACAAACACACAAATAGCAAATCTCTCTTTGTTTCATGCCAGTTATTTTGTCGCCACACCTGCGATTGGCAAGCGTTCTCGGCGGCTCGTTGGAACTTGCCTTCCGCGTGTACAGTATAGCCCGCTCCCGGTCTCGTGCACTGCTGCCCGTTGCCTGCGCTTACGTCTCCCTCGCTGCGTACACGCTACTTGCGTTATACATCGTGCTGTCACTAACGAACTTGATAAGGCGGAATTTTTAAAACCCATTCGCCATATTTGGTCTCCTTGGCCTGAACTCTGAACGTGGGCCAATTAGTTATAAATGAAGAGCACATATCTGCTTTTCTATTCTAGTGCCAGTTTTAATAAGTACTTGGGGGCCCGGGGGAGGGGAGCCCAGTTGCACAATACCGAGATCTATAGTTACTGGGAAAGTCCCCATAAAGGCTAACCCCTCTAGAGGATCATTCGGTAGACCTGATGTTAGGCCCTATAGTGTTAGGCAGCCTAACATTAGAATAGCATCATAAAGAAAAAAAGTACCTATTTTAAAGTTAGCACTAAGCTAAAATATTAGTTAACAATTTTGGTGTACATTCACACCTAGGTTTGTTTTCAACTAAATTAGGATATCAAAAGGTTAAGGAGCTCATCGCTATCATGATGGATTCACATCATCGAGATGAATTACAAATAATGTGATCACACTCTTTTGGCCCCCCTCCTGCACCCCCACCCGTTCCCCAAAATAATGTTGACTCATAGAGATTAAAACTATATATCCTCTTAAAACTAGGGATTTTATTCATATCTTAACATCAAATTTACATAACCTGTCGACATCAACAATGCTACTTAACACTACATATGCAAATGCGCCCAAAAAAATCACAAAAATTTAACATTAGCTTACCATTGATTTAGCACTCTAGTGAATGATGTTTAAAGACCTCTTTGCTAATGGCCTCTTTCCATTCTGTGACTTTGATCATAAATTATATCCTAACAACAATTTTTCATTATATTCATTTCATCTAGTTGTGCTCACAATCTGCCCACATATCTCAGGCCAAATGTTGAGCTCTGAGTCATCTTGTGAGTCACTAGAAGGTGGCACTTGTAGTTTCCAAAATGGGAACATGAGTTTCTTTTTAAGTTTTAAAAAAAGTTCATTACATACGAAATGTTCCTAACATTATTTAACATCAATTAGTACTTATAGATTTCCAACCCAGGGGCTACTCTCCAATGAAAAGCATTGTCTTGCAATAAGAAATAGGGCTCCATTTTAATGGCCTTCCATCCTCTTCTTGTAATCAGGACTTATTGTGTGTGTAACTGTGATTGAAGCAGCCTAATCAACAGAGACCCGAAGGGTGGGCAGAGGTCTAAATCAGTGGTGGTCTGCTGTATAGGTTTGGTACACTATTTGTAAGGAAGCTTCTAGGCTTATATGATCTGAGGCAATATCAACCTAAAATCATTCTAGTAAGGACTAGAGGTAATATGTAATATGAGCATTACATAATGATTTAAATACATATTAATATAGAAACTCAAACCAGAGGAACTTTTTTACAATAAACAAGGTTATAAACAACAATAGTACAAATCTAGTTTAATCAAATATTAACTTTATTACTATTTTTTTTTTTAAAACATGCACATAAACCTAGAACATTAATAATATATTTTCTCAAAATTTAATGTGAAGATCAAAGGGTCGAAACAAAATGAAAAGAAAGCTTTAGAGCGTTTCTAGTGCTGCTCAATATGTGACCTTGCAAAAATACTTCTCACATCCAAGTTTAGTTATTTACATTTTTCCAACCCACCTATATAACTAAAGTTGGGACTGCAAATAGGTGGCAGGCTACTAATAGCAACCCATCTAGACCAATCAAACTATCTAGCCAATCAACATCGAGTGTTAAGCTTTGCAAGGTATTTTACCAGTCTCAGTGTCCTGTTAAAAAATGCAAGGCCAAAACCATTTTGCTACGTCAAACTGACATGTTTTGACTTTTTTTCATCCAATTTCACTCTATTTTTTTCACTTTATTTTTTAATAGTGATAAGTAAACAAAACTCATATTAAAAAAAACTTGTTTTGATATCTGGTATTAAATTGAACCACTTGTTATACATTTATTTTTAAATGAATTTACCTTACATCAATTCAATATTGATTGTATATATTTGTCTCATACCAGTCGAAAAGAATCAGTCTTGGACCCAATACCAGGACCAGGTTGGTATGTCTGTTCTAACACCTAAATGGTTAATACGCTAAAATGGTTTGTTTTTAAATTTCAAATGGATGTTGCTAGTGAGAATTCAAATATTTTCAATTTCATTAGGGTTTGCAAAGGCTTTCTGAAGGCTTTCAGATTGAATTTCCCCCTGAATTTGGATGAGGTTTTGATGGAATAAGTGCATGCATTGAGCCTCTAGCTGCTGAACCGACTGCCCACACTAAGGATTGCATCAACAAGGGTGATTCAAACCATAGTTGAGTACCAGAAGTTAACTTTGAACACTCATTTATGAGCCGACTGAATAGTTTTAACATTGGGATTGATTTGAAGTTGCTACCTGTTTTGACGGATCCTGACTTTGACATCTACGTTCCAAAAATTGGAAGGTTTCATTCTTACTCTATGAATCACTTTTTGACATGACATTTGTGAAAAAGGTATCTGACTTGGTCATTGTGAGTGCTACTATTCTTTAGATCCATGAATTATTGCCATATCAAATGTATTTTTGCTACTCAAGTTACACTTGAGTAGCACATGCCCCATTTATATATGAGGTTAATCTAACTTTTTTATCCCATTATCTCTTGCTCAATTTTGGCTGATTTTTTTTCAAAGAATTGTGAATGTGTAATCTTTGAATCCAATGGTTCCATTTGCAATCTCATTCCAAATTTCTGACTAAGGCTTTACATAGAGTTAAAACAGGGCTAAAAACGATTATGCCTTTACGGGTTAAAAAGTACTCAAAGTGAGGACCATGTTGGTAAATTCAAAAGTCTATACGAGACTTTCTTTCTTTCTTTTAATTTAACATCAATACCCGGACCAAAGAGATCCATTTGACGACTATTACCTAGTTGGTTTGAGCAAAACACTCCTGTTGTCTAGGCAAGAAACTAAGTACAAAGCTACCGTTTTCTAATTAGCCGAATGCATCAATTCAGGCAGTAAGCTGCACAGTGTCAACTGTTTCCCAGCTGTTGACCAAACTTGCACCGAATGTCATGGTAAGTTGGGCACACTAACAATAGGTGGTCTTCATCCTCAACAGCTCCTAGGGGACATAGGTGACAAACCCTATCTCTCCTCGGTACACTTTCAGGCTTTGCATGCCTGCCACACTCTACCTCCAAACGATGGTTTGAACATTTGAACCTTGACAAAGATCGCCTGAGCTAAACATTTGTGATCACTTGCAAATAACTCTGATGTGCATACGAGTACCCATATTCTGTTGTATAGCTCGTGTTCATCAGCTGGTATGTACGTAATCTGCTACTTCTAGCTCTGGCCTATTTACCATAAGTGGATTCTAGATAAGAAGCATGTGCACTTGCTACAGCACACATGACATTAGTATAGAGAACCCCAACCCCTTGGTCGTCAAGCCACAACTGCACATTCCGGAGCCAACACTGTTGGTTATCATTGAGCACACTAAGCACCTGGAGCTGGGTCTGGTAGGCACAGTACAATAAACGATCTAATGTGGACTCCCATAGTCTATCATAATACTTGAGAGTTTGTTGCCACCATAAATACTCCAATGGATACCTTCCAAACTCCCCGAACACAGCAAAAGTGCTTGTTGTTTTATTGACCCCTAATATTCCTCTCAGGAACATTCTATGTACTTGTTCTGCTTGTTACAACCCTTTTGCCCTTGTATAACCTATCCACACCTCGCATACATAGCTCAGTACTAGGCGTACCAATGAGTCAAACAACTAGCACATTACTTCCGGATCTGTTATGCTCAAATCATTGCATCTGCGGCATAATGCAAACAGTGCCTTCTTCCCAGTAGCAATCAATTTGTCTATGGCTACTACCATGCCTCTTGTACTATGTAACTTTAAGCCCAGGTATCTAAATCATTGAACCCGCTCAATGGTTGTCCCTCTGTATGTGAACTCTGGTGCTACACTGCGACATTTTTCAAACACCACCACCTTGGTCTTGCTCATTTTGATGACCAATTGTCATTCAACACAGAATTCAGACAGAGCATCTATTTGTTTCTCCAACCCTTGTGGGGTCTCTGACATCAATGCCAAATCCTCTGCATACAACAGTAATTTGACTACTATGTCTACTAGCTGTGGCGGGTTGTCACCATCAAATGCATCTAGATGCTTTTCAAGTCCATCAAGGTAGAGTCCAAAAAGTAGTGGGCTCAGTGGACAGCCTTGTTTGACCCCAATGCCACATGAGAACCGGGCTAATAGCCCTTCTGTTGGATGCATAACTCTGACATTGTCCTGGTTGTACATGCTGTGTAGACATTGCATGAAGTGACCCATAATTCCCATCGTAGCCGACACCCACCATAGTAAATCACGAGGCACTGTATCAAAAGCTTTGTGAAAGTCCACAAAACAACAATACACCTTTTTGCGTTTGTGAGTGCTATGTTCAATGAGTGTTCGCAAAATGTACAGGTTATCCGTGGTGCAAAAGTCTTTCCTAAAACCAGCTTGTCCCCTGGCACATAGGCCCCTCTCTTCTGCCCAGCTATTCAACCGTGCCTCTAGAATCATGGCAAACACCTTAGCTAGTATAGGTCCCACTGTGATTCCCCTGTAGTTCTCAAATTGCAAGGCATCACCACCTTTGTGCAAGGCATGAATGAATCCAGTAGACAAGCTTGCTGAATAACCTTGTTGTAACAACTTGATGAACACAATCTGAAGTGGTACATGCAACATATCACCAGCATGTAGCAGAAACTCTGCTTTGATGCCATCTAAACCAATAGACTTGTTACGTTTGAGTCTCCTCATCACTTGCACAATCTCATCTAAGGTTATGTCATAGTTTAGTGTGCTACAATCATCACTTGCAAAAGGGTGTGACAGGCTCGAGACCACCTAATCTATAGAGTTGCCCTATCCCCCGGCTGTATTACTAAGGCATTGTCCTTCTAGCAGCTTCTGGAAGCCAGCAACCAAGTCTGCTTTACTGATAGCCACAGATCGCTCCTTGTTCTTGGAGTACTGCCTCCAAAAGCTGGCTAGATTTGTCTTTGCTAGTGCACACAATTGTCGGCCTTGCAGCTTCTTGTACGTGCGTTTTTACGATGCAGTAGCTATTTAAATTGCTTCCTTCGTTCGCGTGCTAGATGGCTGTCAGGATGAAGCTTTGCATATGCAAATACTTCCTTGTGCTTGTTGCGACATTTAGTATCAAACCATGGTTGATGACAATGTTGTGTTGTACTGGTGTGTGCCACAGGGCAACCATGCACAACCACAGCGGCGTTACAAATGCAATCATGCAATAGCTGCACAACCATGTCAGCATTGTCTGTGTCACTCATCTATGTTGTGCATTGGGCAATTTGTTATTGTAGGTGCTGATAATACTATGTGCACTTCTTAGCATCATGTTTGAAACGACGAATGTCTACATGTGATTTTAAAGTTGTTGATGCCACATATTGCCAAGGTAATTGCAGGTTGAGTGAAAGTGGCCTGTGGTCAAAATCACACCCTTTTTCACAAAATAGAGGGCATTTATGTACAACAAGTGATGTGGCACAATCAAACAGAGTAGGTGATGTGACCATATAATCCACAAGGCTGGAGCCACCATTAGCAAAGCAAGTGCACTCCCCTGATTCATCGCTTGTGATCTTGCCATTGAGAATGAGCAATCCCAAGGAGCAGGAAAATTCTAAGAACTCATTGTGTTAGCCTTTCAACCCCCCCTTGTCCGAGTTATGTCGCTTAGGTAAAACCTCCGGGGAAGTCATTCCCCAATGGCAGCGTGTCAGGCATGTGGTTGGCAAAGTAACGACAATCAACATAGTCGTCAGCTACACTAGTCCTTGCATAGAAATCACCAATCAGTAAAATACTGCCCCCAAGATCCTGAATCATGCCGACCTCTGCAGCAATGTTATCAAACAAGCCTTCATCAGCATATGGGGACCCTTTGGGTGGAGCATACACTATAGCCAAAAACAACGGTGCAACCCCCGAGCGTTGGAACTACAGCCACAACCTAGTGCCATCTGTGCTTTGTTTCCATAAGGATACACAGTCTGACCATGAGTCATTCACAAATACTGCAACACCACCACTATGCTTCACTGTTGCTCTGACTGAACTCATGTCAAATACAGGGTGTGGATTATGTAAACACTGAAAACCAGGCATATGCAGTGGTGTTTCATCAGGGAACAAATGTGTTTCAGTCAGTGCAACAACATCTGAGTCATCAAACAGTCTTTGTATATGTGAGCTGGTACTTAGCTTCGTGTTTGTCCCCCCATGAATGTTCCATAGGGAGACTCATAATGCTCTCTGGTCCCAGCACCCCTAGTGCTAGGCTGTGACTTTGGTGTCATTGATGTAAAGGTTTGTGCCACACCAGTAAGCTTTCTTCTTTTCCGCTTTGGCCTTTTCAAATAGATGCCATGACCAACACCAGTCAAAAATAAGTGCCATTATTAGTTGACAATCATTTTCGACCTGCCTTTGTTACTTTCTGACCTACCTACCTGCTTTATGATTTATTTCCAAACCTTTATGCTAATGAAAACTTCCTAAGGAGGAGAATGGGTCCCCGCTTAGGATGTGATCTCTAGTCCGTCAAAATACGTTATTGCTTTGCCTGAGAATTTTGTTCAGTTGTCAACATTGGCCCTTTGGTGGGGGAAGGGGGGCAAGGCCCCTTTTTTCTGGTATTGCCTTTATAACGCCCTTGAGTCTTGACAATGGGATTTTATCATTTTAAGTTCTTGTTTCATTCAACGTGGGTAGTTTTGAAAATCAGACCTAGTTCCAGTTTGGTATTTATACATTTTTATTTTTTAATTCTTTTATATTTTTAGATATTTCAATCATAAATTTTTTAGGGTTGTTAATCTACATGGATGAAATTCCAGTCATCCAAGTAGATTATTAAAATTTGAAAATTAAATTTCAACTGATAGGTTATTGATATCCAGCCCTGGATCTTGCCAGTTACCTCACTCAAAACTCATTAACCATCCAATACTAGTTTTTCTGAAGGGTAAGGCTCCCCATTGAAGTCTTATGGTTGTAAGAGCATCTCCATCCAATTTTAATTTGCATGTTCACATAGTGTGCACTGGTGGAGTTATGTTAAGGTGCTTACATCTTCCCTATCACCCCTCAGGCCTACTAGCTCCTCTATTGGGGAGGCTTACCCTACAAATAATTACACATTGGAGACCCTCATTATGTGTAAGATAATGCCTAAGGAGCGGGTCATTACGACCATGGAATTTTAATTTTCAAATGTTTTTCATAGCTAGTATGGGTATCCATAGTGAAAAACGAAAAAAAGAAAGGGCAGAGCGTTTAGAAAAGTGAAATGCCTGTTGTAGCAGGCGTTTTGTTTTTTGAAATGACAAATGTTTGCAGAGGACAGATTTCACTTGATAACATCACTCTAAATGAATTCTGCATTGCTTTACACATCAGGATCCAACGACCCAATTGAATCAAAATCTTTTGAAATACATTTAATTTGGCTTGACTTAGGGTGCTTGGTAAGGTGCTGCTTAAGCCCATTACATAGAATGAACTGTGGGACACGGATTGTGCTGTGCACCAACTTGATAATGATATTCTCTATGCAACGTGACTGTAAAACAATAATGCTAGGAATTAACTAATTACAAGGCTTCAAAACTTATGGCGCTGCATTCCGTAGCTGTTCCAAGAAAAGCTTGGAAGCTAAAACGGAAGGGTCACATAAGAGTGGAAACTAGAATGAGAGAAGAAATCACCTTCCATAATAAAGTTTAAAAGTTGGAGGGTGATACTCAGTGTTTTTTTTTTTTTCGAATTTTCGCAACCTAGCGACGAAAAAAAGGGCTGGCGAATTCAACAAAGGAATTTTAGAGATTTTTAAAAACATTCGCCATATTTTGACAAAAAGACTTAGAAGTCGCCAGATTTAGACAGTGTGTTCCTATAGGTCGCCAGAAATAGGCAGGATTCCAAAAAGACTTACTAGTCCACCAGGACAGTCGCCATTTGCTGCTAATTAATGCTGAGGATCCTAGCCAGTGCACCTACTTGAGGAATTTGAAAAAAAAAGCCACTGGTAACACTCCAGTCTAAAGTAAGATGTGCTCGTTAATTTAAAATTGAAAAACCTTTGAGTGAGTAAGCTTTCAACATACAATCAGCAGGACTGAGTAAATAATTGAAAATAACCCATCTCTCACAAGATATGCCCTATGAAAATCACACCTCCCACAACTTAAAGTAGACTGAGAGGAGAGGAGAAGAGAAAAGGGAGATATCGTGACCGGCAGATGTGGTGGCTAACCAGACCTTGTGCCACCTGGTTGCTGTTGTTGTTGCAGCCAGGCTATTCAACACCTTGTGCTGTGTCACTTCAAATTTCTTCAATCTCATAAAGACCTGGCGGATTTTTTTATTACATTTAGAACTTACTTAGAAGATGCCATGTTACAAAACCATAATAGGTAGTATATCCACAATGCACCACCTGGTTCCTTATTCTAGATAGTGAAGTCCGAACATTCAGTTTGGAAGGCGGCCTCTTCCATTTCAAAATGTTCTCCAACTTTCCCCTTCTTTACAGTTAAAATAGTTTTTAATGCGATAAATATAATACCGCCAACTGGGTGTTCCATCAACTTGTGGGAGCTATTATAGCAGTGCACGAAAGTAGAAAGTTAGTATCACAGTGCATCGAAGATAGCGATTTAATATTACCGCAAGTGGAAGTACCTCTTGATTCGGCAAGACAAATAAACTTGTGTGAACCCATAGGGGACCTGCGTGGATGAGGTACATTGGGTGAATTAAGATGCCCACCATTTACTTAGGCAAATTTTCAGGAGTGCTTTATGCGGTAAGTAAGGCCCACAAATGAGGGCGTCATCACAATAAGGCACGAACCCGAGGCAGCCGAATTTTGTAAATGCCCTATCTGAGGGCCTTACCATGCATAATGACGTGTCAGCCTTTGTTTTCCACATCAAGATCATACTCATCACACAAATAAAAAATGGTGGGCACTCACAAAATGTAGGAGCCCACAACCCACCCTGAAACTAACATGACATTGACTGTGAGGAGGGAATATTATGAATTCAAGGTGCTTTCAAATACACTGGGAATAGCCTATATTGTCAAAATAACTCTCAATATTGTCCTAAATCCTATTTTCCTTCCTATCTATTTAGGTATAGCACCAACTTCTTACAAAATGGATTTTAAAGTGGAACCAGATATTAACTCAGTTGAGGTGAATCCACAATTGAGTGATAAATGACCATCCAGTGGATGGTGTAGTGGTGGTTACCCGTTCACTCTGGCCCATCCTAAAGCCCGACATCAAACTCCTACTCCCACCTCTCCTAGTCTAAGAGTCCAACAAGAACAAGCCTCTTGGTTTTCTTGTTTTCTTTCTCTACACCTTGGAAATCTTTGGTATAGTTTGATTCTTTGCAATTTTTCCTGTAGTGTTCACTTGTTTAGTGGTGCTCATTTTGATGTTAGCACATCACCTCTCTAAAAACAAGAATAAGGACATCTTGTGACCCTAAATGACATAGCTACAGATAAGTTCTCAATGTGAACACTGAGGTTTAGGGTTTCATAATTCATGTCTTTATCTACATTATACACTATGACGACTGAAAGTTGGCAATCAATGTTTGTTTTTACAAATTAGACATCAAGACTTGAAAAGAATATGTGGGAGAGCAGTGTTGTTTGTTGTTTGCATGTGATGCAAGGTTGACGTGATCTTGGAGGTGAATGGTTAAGGATGAAATGACATTTGTGGAGCTTCTATTGGGAAGGACAAGGGAAGATATAAAAGAGGGGCATTGTGGGGAATGGAAATAATTCGTCGAGTTTTAACAATTGAGAGTTTGTTTTTGAGAATGTGGCTTTGTTGGATAGTTGTTGTTTCCTTGTCTTTCGTTGCGCCAATGACTAATTAGGGCAAAACACTATGTATTACGGAAGTGATATGAGGGGTTGGTGCCATGAAATGATGAATTTTTTAGGTGGTTTGAGTTGTAACATACTAGGCATATAGACAAACCTGGAGTCATGTTTGTTGGAGAAAAAGACATTAGTGGAAATAGCAACATGGGATTTGGTCCTTTGGGATGGTTAGTATGAGAAACTTGTGATGGGTATCCTTAAAACAAGACAAGAATTCATGTAATACAAACGTCCATAAATCTAAGAATTTTGCACCCTGGGCTCAACATAGAACTTGTTAATGCTTGTAATGGTCTTACATTGACCTAATATTGTCCATCTATACCACTAACACCATTGTTTTAAACCCATAGTTGGAAGGGATCATTGAACATTATTGCAATTCTATTACCATAATGTAGAAAGAGAAATGTTGCCTTACATGTTAATGATGGGGATTTTGCAACTCATAAAATTGATTGAACACTAAAAGAATTGATTCATGGCTAAACCTCCAAAAAAAATCTTTAAGGAATGGTTAGATCATAATTTGAAATCAAACATTACAATAGTTGAATAGAGTAACAATTGAATGAATGTTGTAATGCAATAAATGACTTTGAAGAAATCTTGGAATTTAGCAATCTGCAATGTACTATAACATAGGAGCAAGAACTGTTGGTGTATGGTTTGTAAACTCATGCTATCTTAATTTGTTGTTTAATGAAATTATAATTGTCAATAAGATACAATAGCCTTCTTAAAAGTTATGCTAGTTTGTTTTTATTATACGCCTCTTTTTGGTATTAAAACTATTGGTTCTATGGATATGATGTCATATTAAGGTTCACATAATTAGGACATGATAGAATCTATGGTTAGGTACCTTCACCACAATATAAAATGTCATCATCTAGTGAATATGAAATTGGGATGAATGACTTGACCCAAGAACTGCATGAACAACAAATTGTCAATGGATTTGATTATCCAAGAAAACAAATTAGGCCTCAAATAGGATATTTAGTTTTATGCCTTCTAGGTTTGGGAATTGTAGTAATTGTAAGAATCAATTTTAATGAAGCGTAGGTTGGTGATCTCGTAATTAAACTGAATCATAGCAAATTCTACACCAAGGTTCAAATTTGGACACGAATGCACAATGGATCGGGAGGATGGGAGTCCACAATAACACTCTAAAAGTAATACCATTTTACCTCATACCTTGCATAGAATATCAACTTCTAGTTTTGAAAGGCAAAATAGAGTACCTAGGTTAGGAGACATTTGGGTTCAAATGTTGGTCATCTCACCAAATCATTTTCCTAAACTCTACATACCTAGTGTGGAAGATTTGTTCCAGTTAAAAAATTGGATCTTTAGGTTGGAACATAGTGGCACAAGGTCCCATTTGTTGTGTTGGAAAATATGGCATACAACAGCAGGAAAACTACAATACCAAATGGAATCTTCAAATGAGCAAATTTTTTCCCTTACACCATTTGATTTCATTCCATTGGGTTCAATTAGGGAAGGTGATAAGTCTGAATTTTTTACTTGAACAAATTTGTTGGATTAAGGTTACAACAAATTCATGATTTCTTTAGGGGATTAAGTGTGGAAGGAATGATGGTGAAATGAATTGAAGAATAAGGTTTGGAGTCTCTAATTTTGATGAAGTGGAATTTTCATGGGAGCCACAAGCAAGTTTATTGATCTTGAGAGTAATAAGGTTTGCATCTTTGAGAATTCTTGGTTTTGATCCCTTTGAGGATATTGCCATCACCATTATTCATGCTAGTTTCTTTTCAAAAGCAACAATATGGTTGAAGACTAGGGCAGGGTTTAATGGATGGTAGTGGGTTTTCATACAATCTAGTGAGTTCCATTTCTATTTCACCAATCCTTGACCCTTTAACTTAGCTTGAGAATAGAAGGATAATCAAGGAGAAAAATGTGTTTGTTCCTAAGATTAAAAACATTTCACTATGAAAAAGACCATTTTTCAACTATGTTTTCAAGTCTTTAACTATCATTTATAGTTGAAAACATCACTTTCAACAACAAAATGTTTTTTGCAACTCAAAAATGTCATTGTTAACTAATTTCCAAAATAATATGTTGAGTTGACCTTGCAACACAGTTGAAAACAATGTACACGTGTCAATTTGTGGGTTAATGTTGAAGTGACAACATTTCAGTTGAAAATGACATACATTTTAATTGATGCACCATGTCAATGACATCCATTGGTTATAATATAATTGAATAATAACAAAAAAATCTAAAATTCCATGCCCTTCTTCAATGACATGACACATGTTAATGTTACATTGGTTGTAATATAGTTGAAAGATAATCATAATTCTAATTCCACACCCCCAAATGACATGACACGCAGGTGGATGAAATTCAATTAAAAAAACTAATTTTCGAATTATTTCCTAAAAGTCAGGGAATAGACGACAAAAATATTTTTATTTTTCACATGTTGTGCCAAATTTCACACCAACAAAAAAGGCTCCCAAGAACATAACTAGGCTCCTTGGTTTGAAATTTCTCATCCTGACAAAACGAGGCATCACGAACACGCCGGCCCTGCCAATAGACAAGATGCTGTACATCCACCTACTGTGTCCATACTCTGAACACCAAAAAAAGCCGTTCCGATCTAAACAGTCTCAACACTTTCACCAAAGAAGCCGGTTCTAATAAGGTAAAACTTCCAAAAGTTGGATCCAATGCGATAGTCCCTGTCCCTGCGGGGGCAGGGCCCAACAAAACAAACAAACCACTTTCCTTAGCAGTAGAATACTTGAATCGGTTTTTAAGTTTGAGAATACTTTAAAAGTTTTTAATAAGCATTAAATATAAGTATTATAATTGGAACAGGCTGGCAATGTACCTTATAGGCCTTCAGGCTAATTATTGAACCATCTATTGTACCTTCATCAGGAAATGAGGCCATCAATTTGAAAAAGATGAGAGCATCTTCCACCTTATATTTAGGAACCTTGTAGCTGGACCGTCATGATTCATGACTCATCCTCTTTGAGCCGGCCCTCTCACTGGATTCCTGCATCCAAAGTTCAAGCATTGGGCATGGGGTGAAAGACCTTGGCCCAACACTTTAGACACCAAGCATCAAATTCCCTGGTTTATGGGCATTGGCTTTGTGGCGTGTGGTATTCCCACGCTGGTTTCAGGCAGAGTGTCAACTTGTGGGCCTTCTATCAGCATTTCTTCCATGTGGACACACACATTTATCCTACTCATGATATTGTAGGTTAAGTTCCTTGCAATAGGTGTAGTTCGATTTTAGGATCCTTCTGTCATTGTTTTATGTCGTGGCTTATCTGTTTTGGAATGCTGTAATTATATATGTTCACAGCAGGGTTTTTTTAGGAAACGTAGGTGGCGATCATTAATGCAAATTTGGTGCACTTAATGGCTGCAACAATATTTATAGCATTAGTTAATATGAGGTTCTGGCTACAAGATCAGTGAAAAAGGTACTCAGCTGATGATGCTCTTTCAATCTCTCCTTAGTTAATTTTGCAGGGTCTTCACAATTTGGCCATAAATCGCCAATAAAAAAAAGACTGGTTCACAGCATGATCGTCACCTTCCTTGGACGAACTCTCAAGCTAGTGGTTCTTAGGGAAAATTAATATCTAAAATTCAGCCGTTTTTGTGGGAAAAAAAAGTTCAGCATATTCAAGATCTCATCCATTATCATGTCAAACATTGACTCCAAAAATAGCCAATTAAAGATTAAGTAATTTCCTTGACAGGAGCAAAACAAGCCCAACTCCCAACCACAATCCTTTTTTTTTTACAGGCTCAGAACCAAAATTCTGACGCCAAAAACGTCAAAACACCATGCTCACTTATATATTAATTTTTTCCTAGAGTGTTTTTGACAGATCAAATTAAGGAGAAATTTCCTTGTATTTCAGCATTTTACCAATGTATTTTTAAAATGTAAGCAATCGGACCTTAAATTTTCCCAGTTTTTCCAGCATTTTATTTTGAAAATATTTTTTACCAAACCTGCTACATAAGTGCGGTACATTCTTTATGTGACTCTCAATTGGCAAGCCCAATGCGGGAATGACCAGCTAGAAGCTTTAGTAGCCCTAGAACCTAGTGAGGAACCCCATGCTTTGTAATTGATGTTCTCTATCTTTGGTTCCAAAGCACAAGTAAATAGAGCTGAACTTGGAAGCTCTCAAGCTAAAGAAAGTGGAGTCGAGTATGAAAAGAATGGAGCCATGGTCTGACCCACTCACTCTTGCTCCTTGGAAAGAGTATTTGACATCTTGGATTCAGTTGACATCTTTTTAATTTACAGATGGTCAAATTGGCCACATGGAGGGACACCATAGGAACACAACTAAGAGATGAGTGTTGTATGGCACCCTCTGTTTTCTAAATGACGTACTTGATAGACTTCACCAGAATTCCTGCATCCAACAGATGGGTTACCAACTTATGCAAACAATGCTCACCCTCCAATTTGAGTGTGAAGGGTCCACCATCTTCCTGGTTCTCTTGGCTGGGAGGCAAAAGGGAGTCCAATGCCGGTCCAATGTCCCATGCTTAGAAATAAAACCCCCAAGTTGTAAACAATTTCATGCACGTGGAGCAGCCTTTTTTTGCTGGCTATATATAATCTAAATCCTATATTGAAAATTAAAAGTGCTAAAATCATGTCCTGTTTTAGGTTTCAAAGCCAGAATTTGACCAAATTTTAAGAAAAATCGCCAGATTACTACACATGGTTCAAGTAGGTAGTCAGAAATATAGAAGGAAGTTCAAGAATTTTACTACCATTTTACTTTAGTTTGTGGCCAGATTTGACTAAATCTTCCTGTGGATCATGGCCGCTTTGGCTATAACACAA
>Ga0116229_10002034_pt1 | contig 32410 bp, 16 predicted proteins | sample S1TSphgellanicum_3_FD_87313 | JGI IMG/M metagenome (GOLD analysis project Ga0116229, IMG submission 87313) | Host-associated microbial communities from peat moss isolated from Minnesota, USA - S1T2_Fc - Sphagnum magellanicum MG | ecosystem: Host-associated > Plants > Peat moss > Unclassified...
AAAAAAGAAAAAAATTGGAAAAAAAAAAATTCTTTGGGGAACTATAGAATTTTTTTTTAATAAAGGAAACATGGAAAAAAAAAAAAAAATTGGGTAATTTACCAGGGAAAAAAAAAAAAAAAAAAAAACCTCAGCTAAGCTTACTCCAGAGCAACTCTTTTTTAGTGGCGAAAAGTGGCCAGATTCCGACCTAAATTTGGGTCTAGCTATCACTACACTAGAATTTATGAGATTTTTAAAGATAAAATCGCCAGATGGCTCCATACGTGGCCTCCATTTTCTGCTTTTTCGCCATACTTACTTACATTAGGCTATAGTTTGCACTGTTTTGTGTTTCTAGACTTTAAATAGGGCTACTGGCATTCAATTTAGCAGCCTGCTGAAGCACAGTGTCGCCATTAAGGCAACTTGGCAGAATCCTTTTAGAAAAGCCATGCTCCAGAGTGCTTCGAAATCGCTCACTTGCCATGTCAGTCGTACCCACTACGTACGGCTTCATTCTGGCTACACAGTTTTCTTCTAAGTAGAAACAGACGTCCGGAAGCAGCAGTATTTTTCTTGGCAATTTTTGTGTTATAGGCAAAGTGGTGATCATCCACATGAAGATCTAGCCAAATTTGGCTATACGATAAATATGAAATTAATTTTAAAAATCCTTCTATATTTCTGGCTACCTACTTGAAGCATGTTCAGAAATCTGAAGGGTTTTCTAAAATTGAAAATATCTTATTATGGCTATTGAAAATCTAAAATGGCACATTATTTTAGCACTTTTAATTTGTAATATAGCATTTTGGCTATACATAGTCAGCAAAAAAAAAGCCTGGGAAGCAGCAAGCGTACACGCGAACGGCAGTAGAGCGGACGAACGAACGACGCTAGGTAGAACATCACAAGCAAGCTTTTTAGCTATACGCGACGCCAAATAGGAAGCCTTGCATGGTGCGCAACACTTTGCTTGTCTGAAGAAGCTGGAACGCGTCTGGGAGCTATGGAGAGGGTTTGTGTCTTGTCAATCTTCCAACAACTTACCATGTGCAAGCAGCTCAGAACAGTCCGGCAGCTCTGTTTTCTAGCGACATCGAGCAACTTGCAGCGCAGGTGTCCTCTATAAAGGAGGTATGTAACAACAAAATTCCATCTCAATACTCTCCAGGAAAAAAAATCGACATAATAGAGCATAGCAGAGATAGTCATGGAACGTCAAGGGGCTGGAGGAGATTGCCCGTGCATTTGCGAAAAACGTGTTTGGAAGGAATTGGCAGACATAGGGGTTTTCTTGAGGTGTAGGAGGTCGGTATAGCATGCCTTTTTGTCTTTGTTTGTTTTTATGAAATCTCTCTCATGAGTCTTGCTTTGAGTGAGCAAGATAAGAAGGGCAAGAGAATGTCATCATGTTAGTATTTCTTTTGTTCATTCTAATTTCTGACCTGCTCATGGCTTCAGAAACGTACTTTCTGAGCCAAATCCAATTGGCCAATCAGAACATTTGTTATTGCTGGGCCACAAGGCAGGGATTGCAGGGAACGATCAGGTTGCTCATATGAGCAGCACATGCGGCACTGAGGCTGCATATGGCTGTGAAATATGGATTTGGGGTTTGATTTATGGGCTTCTGCACAGAGATGTGTCTCCCAAGGGAAAACAATCATGTTTGGGTTTAGGGTTAGGGTGTCTTGTCTGTGTGAAGGTTGTCTGTGCACAGAATATGGATCAGAATTTGCTGCTTTTGGATGATGATCTAGGTTACATGGCTGTTGAGATGCTTGGATGCCTATCTGATTCTGCATGGATTCATGTTCATGTGCTCCTGTCTTAATTCATCACGATTTTCTGTTCTTTTGTTGCATTACAGGGTAGAGAATGGATGCAACAAGGAGGTTTAGATTGGTAGCTCTAGGTGCCCTATTAATTTTGATGCTAGTTCTTCTAGCTCCAACAGGTTAGCCTCTGTCTTCCCCAGCTCTTATAAAAAATGAAGGTACCATTCTTGCCTGCATTTAAGTATCCACGATGATTTTAGCTATATGGATCAAAGGTGCTAAGGTTATTACCTCACAAGGCACTGTTCCTCATGGTCTTTCTGAGCAAATTGTGTATGGTTCCATCTTTCTCCCACATGGGCTTGTTGCAGATGTTGCAAATTCTATTGGTGTGTTCCCATGCTACTTTTTTAGCAACCATGGTGGTCTTTGAAAGATCTGATATGCAAGGAGCCAATGGGAGATTTGCTTAGGAAATTGGAGAGTAGAGAAGAGTTCACTTATATGGTTGCAGACTGAAAACATGGAATCTCTGTAATCATGTGTTGTCACATATGGACCACCAATAATACACAGGTTGGATGCTGTGCAGGACCACTCATGATTCGAAAGACCAATTCATCTATATATAATAGGACTATGGCCCTTATCCTTGTAGAATATGCATCTGCGGTAAGCATCTACATGCATATGCATTTCTGGTGTAGATTGTTCACTGCAGATTAACAGTTCCTGAAAACCATGAGTATAAGAAAGCATCCAATGGAGGATGAGCAAACACTTGAAAGAGATTTGCCTTAGTGTACTAATTGATTATTTGAGCAGAAGAGATATCCTTGCAGTCAGTCTGTTTTCAATGTAAGTACAGGATATATCTTGGTGACATTGCTTGTATTATGTGGTTAAATACAGGTGTATACAATAGATGATTCTTCTCTGCTCTTTTGGACATGTTCTCGATGCCAGGGTGTAACAAAGGTACATGGTTGTTTAAATTCATATTGGGAGAGGCTGGTTTGCAACCTTTCTGGATTTGCATAGACAATTGAGATTTGATCTCAGCTTAATGTTAAAACCTTGGGGGTGGGGTTGAAATCTGTCTTAAAGATGCAATTTCTGTGTACTTCCAATTGTGTTTGTGTAGAACAGTTATGTCCTAGAGGCCTGAAGTAGGTAAAGCTACCCATTGTGACACCTTGTGGTGACAGCCAAGCAATAACTGAAAATCATAGTTGAGATGTTAGATGTACACAACTAGTCAACTTATTAACATGCTGGATACCTGTGAAAATTTGACATATAATCTAACACCATCTTAAAAAATTATACCGTGTGTTTCTGCTTTACTTCTCCAGAAAAAATGCTATTTGATTGATTATAGCTCATGGAAGAGTCAAAGAGTTATAAGTTGTTGAAAGGATGAGCCTGAGCTTGGGGAGAGCCATAGGAAGTTAAATTTATGCTTGAAACCTATAGATTACAGCATGTGTTAAGTGTCTCTTCAGTGATGCCTGCATAGGAGTTCAAATGTGAGAGTGTCTGAGGAAAGGTGGAAACTTCAATCTCTGCCTATGTTATAATGCATTGGATCTCAGAGTTGTTTGTGATGTTTATTGGGCAGGGATTCAAGATTCATACACTTGTTGTTGATATTCAACACTGTCTCCAGGTACTCAGCACTGCCATTTGTTTTTATGTTGGAGGCAAGATGTTCATGTTGGTGCATTGGGCATCGCCTAATTCAATTGTGTCATCAATCAAAGCTCTACATTTACAATTGCTAGGTTAACAAAGAGAGATAGGAGTTGCAAAATGTTGACTTTCCATGGGGATGACGACAAAATGGTGTTGAGCAGATGATCAATCAGAATAAGATTCCAGCATCTAAACATAGCAATTAGTTTCCATCAGGACTATTTGAAGTGCATTTGATACCTCTCTATGGTTCTTTTCAAGAATGGAAAAGCAGTCTTAATATTGTGGGCAAGATACAGGCATTCGTTGGAGTGGCTGAGAATTTAAATGCAATTGTCATTGCATTTCGTGGCACTCAGATGACAAGGTCAATCTCATTTTCATAAACCCTTAATGTCTCTGCAGGTCTGCAGGTCTACTTGTTTAGTGGTCTTGCATACAGTATAAACATGATTCTGTTGATGCTGGAGGTGGCTAATTTGTTATCCACCCCTTGACTATGAGCTATAGGCATTCCATTAACACTTATTGTCCATGCATCACCCCAAGTCATGCTAAGTTTGTGTTTTATATGATTCAAGTGAAATGCTGGAGAAATAATTCTTTATAATTTGGAATGAACTAGTTCAGATGTTTGGAGTGAAACTTCCTTCTACAATTGCTCAAAGAGTGATTCCATGCACTTGTAGCTTCATGTTGTGTGAATGTAACATGTCGCAGTTCTGTAATGTCAGGGTGTAGTGTCTGGGAATGTCTAATTAGAACTTCACCCTGTGCCTTATTATCTGGATGTGGAAATTGGCAGCATGCAAAACTGGGCAGAGGATTTGTATTTCAAGCAGTTGGATGTCAAGTACCCAGGTGTTACTGATGCAATGGTACAAATTTTCATTTCCAAAGCTTTGATTTGCTGCTCACAAACTGTATGCCCTTGCCTCAATGGGACTCATAACAGATTAGAGAAATATCATTTTACCACAGGCAGAAGGATCACATAACCTACTGACATGTTCTATTAATTGAAATGCTGAAGGATCAGGAAATGCCTTTCTACCAAAACCTGATCTGTGTAATCTATCCATATTGCAAACCTTAATGCAACATGTAACCTTCAATTCTAGGTTTCGCAGCATGTGAAACTATGTAACCCAACGGTTACTAGTTTTGCTGTTGGTCACCATTTGCTATAATTCTTACAGCGGGCCCAGTAATTTTAAGTGATCAATAAACTGATCTGTTTTGATAAGTGAGGATTGTAGCCTTCTACTTGGCTGTTGCAGTATGGCTGAGTGGATGCATCAAATAAGCAGTTGAGCACTGATCTGCCACTCATATTGAGTGGTGTATCTAGTCTATTGGCATTGCAAGGTTCATGTTATGGAGCTTAACCATGCACCATGCGCCTTCTTGTGTGTAACTGATTTCAATTTCAGAATCAATCCTGAGACATGATCAATACATTCTGTGGCATAATTGCTTCTTCATGGAACCTGGCATGTGTTGTGACAGGTACACAAAGGCTTCTATGCAGCATATCATAACACGTCATTGCATGACTATATTGTTGCTGCAGTTCAAACTGTACAACGAGAAAGGAATGACCTGAGAATACTGGTGACAGGCCATTCAATGGGAGGAGCTATGGCTTCCTTTTGTGCACTTGATCTTGCTGTAAATCTATTTCTACTTTGTCTGTAAAGGAGTGTTTGGACTGTGGGGTGAATGAATTTGAAGTTTACATAGTTTCTTACCTATTTGTTGAGTTTTAAGATGAAGCCCTAAGCTCTGTTAGACCTTCAAGCCACAGAAGTATTTGTGTAGGCTTTAGAATGTTTCCAGCAACCACACACCCACGTGGATTATGGAATGTCTTAAACCATATATCAGGATTTTTTTCTTGGGCTTTTCGAAATGGAGCAATTTAGGCAGTTTCTCTAGGCAAAGTCTTGGATTCACCGGAATTCTATCTCATTTTCTTATCATTGTTTATGTGGACACACACATGTCAATTTTTTTCTTTTCATTTCTTCTGTCTAACTGCTTAATTGAATTGATGTTTCTACCAGGCAAACTATGGAGTCAGGAATATTCAGGTTTATACATTTGGGCAGCCAAGAATTGGAAACCCTGCATTTGCAGCATATTACAGTGAAAATGTTCCATTGACAATTCGGGTTACCCATGCACATGATGTTGTGCCCCATTTGCCTCCTTACTATTTTCTAATGGGCGAGAAGACATACCGGCACTTTTCTACTGAGGTATTCTCCATCTGAAAAGTATTCTGTTGCCAGCAAGTCTTTTCTTTACAGTAGATACAGCCCTGGCAGGATTGACGTCAATTTGGGCTTAAAGCCTTACTGTAGATGCTGTGCTTAATTACAACTTTCCTGGAGGTTGAAGCTCACAGACAATTTCCAGATCAGATTGTATGGCCTGTGGATCATTTCAGTGGGTCTGTAACAGTCAGTCAGCAGTCACCTTTTAACAATATTTCTTAGAACTGATGAGATTGAATGATAGCAACCTATTAGTGGACTGGTTGTTTTCTCAGAATGTGGCTCAGGGTATCTACTTTTATGAGAAGACAGGAGAGGCTGATAGATACATGTGATGCAGGTCTGGATCTTCAAGGTTGCTATAGGACGGCTGCAATATGAATTTGAACAAGTCTGTGACAGTTCTGGAGAGGATCCCTCATGTAGCAGGTTGTGTTTCTCACTCCTTTAGAGTAACTTACACACTGAAGTTCTAAGGCTTAGGGATCAGCTCTTCAATCATGTTATTCACAGTGTGTGGTATGTGGTGAAAATGTGATAACCATGCAGGTCGGTTTCTGGCAACAGTATTTCAGATCATCTAAACTACTTTGGGGTCTACCTTAGGACTGAGGATTATGTAATGACCTCAGGCAGTAACTTCAGCAATTCAAGACAACTGGGGAGTTGCAAGAGCGAGGTGCCAGATATTTAGTGTGAGCACCCTGCAATGTATGGCCAAGTCTGTGTGCTTCATGTTCAAACTTCAGAGGCATGCATAATATCCATATCTTTTTGACTTTCTGGCTGCACTGGGAGAAGAAAATGATAATACTGCTTTTGCATGAGTCCCTATGAAACCTTGTCCCCAAATGGAATGCAAATTATGTGTCAAAAATTGCATAAGAGATCCATGTTTTTGCACTTAGCTGGGTGCTCCTCTTAGGAAGCTCATGGTTTTTTTGCCTAGTGGGTTTGTTCTCCAAGGCCGAACAAGGATTTGGTCCCAGTCTGTGATGGAGGGAGGACTCTTTGTGGAAGCAGGTATATCGGCCGTGAAGCAATTCTTGATTCAAGTGTGTTCTTGAATGAATGGAGGATTCTCTGCATGGTAACTAAAGGGTGATGTTGGCTTAAGTCCCCCAACCTGTTGGATGGATCCTCAAGGAACTGTGTGCCAGTACATGATTGTGTGGAGTACCTTGGATTAGCTGCATGCTCTTGGGTGGGCCTTTTGAGGGAGTCACTGCTATCTGTGGGCAGTTGAAGATTTCCATATGAATATGCATGATTAATCCCAGAAAATCTTGAAGCTGTTGATTTGCACTGTGGTAAGACAAAGGCTCTCATAAAGTTTGGGGACAAGTGGATGGATGGGTGTGAGAAATTGCAGTTTGTAAAAATCTGCTGACGAAGTCAGTGGGTAGTAATGGCAGGTAACTACCATGTATGATCAAGGTGATGGTCTGATATATTGTGATTGACACTCTTATAGGTTATGACCACTCTCAACCTTGTCATGGTTGTATTATTTGGCTGGAACTGATCCAATGGCTACCTCTGAATTTATTTGAAATGCCATTTCTAGGACTTTGATATTGCCCACATTGGTTGAATAAAGATAGAATATCTATGTATTAAGGAAGGTAGTTTATTTGTTTTGTTAGGTTGAGATCTCCCAAACCTTGGCACCCGCCGACTACATTCTTGGTATGGATGGAAAGCACTCTTGGTATAGATGATTCATAATTTACAATTTCATGGAAACAAATGAGATATCAACATTGACTTAGTGCAGCTCCAAAAAACACATTGTATGTATTGAAAAGCAATTGAAGACCCTGTCCTTCAGTGTCACTGTGTGCTATCTGTTACCTTCAGGAGATGGCTCTGATGGATCTCTGCAATGGGATTACGTTAGGAAGCACCCCTTCCAATTCTATTTTTAGACTATGCCGCAAGTAGCTTTAGGTTTTAGAGGAGATCTAGTGTGTCGCCCCTAACTAGATCATATTTGAGTGCACCATAAATAATCTTAATAATCATTTAAAAAGTATGTAACAAGTATATGGGGAAAGTGTGGAATAATCCAACATGGAATTTACTTCATTTCCTTTTGATTTGCCATGGATATACAAACCCTAAATGTCCTGTGTTATCCTTGTCTCAAAATCACGTTTGAGAACTTTGCAAAATCACATCCAATGGTCTCTTTTAGCAGGTTAGTTTTGTAAAGCTTTCTTTGAGCATATTTCCCATAATGCAAGATGTATTTGTTCCTTCTCTCTTCTTTACAATTCAGTGTCCTCTTTCTTATCCTTGCCTATATGTTGCCCTTATGTGGTTCGATCTGAAATCTCTATAAACCTGACTATTGGGTCATCTCCAATTCCATTCAGCTTCTTAACTTGGAACACAGGCAGGGAGAAAAGGATTTCAATGATGGACTGGTGAAGCTATTTTGTATTTTCCTACTTGTTTTCACTCATTAGAACCAGCTTTGGAAGCTCGGTCAAGATTGACCACAGTCATCATGGCTTAGAATTTGTTGGCCTTGCCGATCAAGGCGAGGATATTTTGTTTAGATTCACTATGGAGTATAGTAGCTTAATGGATTTTGGCCCCTGGGTAATAGGTCTATTTTCATATGAAGATTTGTGAAAGATGATATTTTGGCTTGTGTTGAAACTTGAGAGATTAGTTACAGAGTTATAATATCTTGAAGGATTTTGGTTTCTTTCAGAGGATTTTTTGAAGATTATATTTTTGCAGGGTGAAATATTTGAGTTTCCATAATTCTTCTTTTGCCTTAAAATACTTTTTAATGTAAATGGGAAGGCCACAGTTTGACACACCCCTTGTTTCTAGTAGCTTACCCATCCATTCCTAGTACCAGAAGGCACTCTAAGAAATTTCTTACTCTATTTGGAGGGCACCTTGTATGTGTAAAGGGCTCACAGAATTTTTAAATTGTATGTGGAGGGCATGTTATTCAGGGGAATCTGTCCTCCACGGATGGTGGGGCAAATGCCCACGGCTGATTCATTTTGCAAAATGCCCTGGCTCTCTTTTCATTAAATTTTCCCTGTGATACCCGTCAGGCATCATGTTACAAAAATTGAAATTTTTTTCTGCCAATGCTTTACATAGGGTGACGGCCTTGGAGTAGGGCACTCCTGAAACAAGTACCCAGCACTTATTTCAGGAATGCCCTGCTCAGAGGTTGTTACCCTACAGGTGAATATCCCTCCCAGGAAAGTGGAGGGATCTTATACCTACACCTTAAGGGGAGGAACCTGGAGGGATCTTAGTTATAAGAGTTATAGGTGTAAGATCCTTCCTTATCTCAATGAGCAAATATAAGTGCTCTATCCTGAGGCTTTACACTACAAAGGCTTGGGGATAGAGCCTTCAAAAGAGCACAATTTTTGGCTAAAAACCCTCAAACTCCATTGATTAAACTTGGCAGGAGCAGATGGCACGTGGTGTTGGCCTCTCTGTCAAAGAATTTGAGATCTTGTTTGGGGACGCCAGTGTGGAAGCGCGGTAAAACAACGAGAGAAAGTTTGTTTTCTTGCGAAGCTGCCGCTCATCAGGGGGAGGGTTTGCGGCTTCTCTGCGCGCCATCGCCGGCTAGTTCTTCCCATCACTCCTTTCGACGACGAGGCAGTGTATTCCTGTTCGTCTTTGAATTGGTTCTTTGAAGATTCGCTCAACTCTTCATCTCGTTCTTCATTTTCTGAGGCATCGGTGGAGCCAAAGGCAGGCACGCTGGTCGCCATGGCGGAAACGTCTCCCATCTCTTCCTCCTTCCAGGAACCTCAGGTCAGCCTTTTTTGTGAAGGAACAGCACCCGGACTTCCTTCCTTTTTCTGCAATGTGTTTTCTCTTTTGTTTCAGATTTCGCTCTACCTCTCGCGGCTATTCTTAGAGTCTTTGTCGTAGTGGGCATTCGTTGGGGTAATTGTCCTGTAATTCAGTTCCGGAACATCCTAGCGGTGTTCCAGAACTATCTGTAGCAATCCTCTAAATTTTTTGAGGCCCCAAGCTTGTTTGGCTCAGTGGCTACGCCATGCTGTTTCAGTGAGGAAGACTCCACTTTTTTCAGGATCAACTTCACATGTAGCAAGCCAGTAGAGGATGCTTCCCTCCTGTCTATGCATCTGTTTCTTCCTATCCAAGGCTCTGGATTAACTGTTGAAGAGTCTGTTCATATGAGGTTGTTTGCAATGAGACATAGGTCGATGAGAATGCCAACAGCCCTGTGAACACCGACTGTGAAGATCAGACTGTAAGTTCCTACCCATCAGCTGCTTGATCAGAATGTTGCATTATCAATGCATGCATATATTATGATCCCTTTGATAGACTATTTGTACAGAATCATGGTAGAGGATGTCTTTCAGAGTGGCACATCTTGATGTAGAAAATGCTGAGATGCATATGTTGACTTCTATATTCAAATATAATAGGTTGCCCTGGCCATTGTCAATTGTTGTGCATTGTGGTCCAGATGTTTGTCTGTTCGTCTTCTTTTGTGTCTCTTCTTGCACATTCTAGATGGTATTCTTTCCTTATTATTTGCTCCTTTCTCCTTTGTCTCATTGCCCTGTACATCTTCGTGTACAGGATGCCCCTGCAGCGAAGGGATTGAATGAATCAAGGACAGAGTTGTTCACAAGAGTGCAAAACCTAAAGAAGGTGACCCTCCTTCCCCTCTGAAAAATTCAACACCTAATTGTGTTTTTGGTTCAATATATTGAAAAATTTGAAAGCAAGAGTAGTTCATCATGTCTACTTTGAGACAAACCTTTTTTCAGAGCTTGTCCATGCAATCTTTTGGATTTTTCAGCTGCAGTTTACATGATCTCACTAGGTGGTTGATGCCAATTGGCTACTATGATACTTGGGGTAGAAAGTAAAGTACAATTGAATTACATGCTTGTTCAATGCGAGCTTTCCAGCTCTTTCATATGCAAATCCTCAACTTGAAAATTTAGTGGAATATGGTGGGATTCAATAGCCAATATCAAACCACCCTTTATAGGTCTAGGATCCCCCTTAGCTCCTTTATGTTGAAACACATTTTGTGATAATTGCATGATGCAAATTATATTCAGCTCATGATCACAACATACCAATCTCAATTGGACTGAAGTGTATCTTTAGAACTAGCATTATTTGAAGTTTGAAAATTCAATGAAGCTGTTGGAAGGTTTTTACTTGATAGTCAGGTTCTATCCTATTGTTGATTGTTGGATGGGGAATCTGGTAATCAGAATTGCCAATCAACTTTGGTTTAACGTTTTTTCTTTTACTATTCATTTGCAGGATCTTCAAGAATGGCGTGGGAAGCTTGACACACAAGTAAAGACTTACCGGGAGGTGTGTTAATTTTTGCTAACAGTTCTCCAACAGTTGGGACTTATCTGATTTTAGAGAACAACTCTTGTAAACGGTACACTTTGGTGCAGTGAACACATGATTCTTGTCTTTGTTGTTGAGTTTCAGGCTGAAAAGTTCTAGGGATCTTGAGTGAAGGAAAGCCAAAGTTCTTGTGTTGGTTCAGAAGAGGATCCATTGTCTCTACATGTTTCATTCCTCTTCTTAATTTTCTTTTTCTGCTCCTTTAGGTGATCTGGAGCACCTGAAGAATTTTCAATGTTATTTTGTTATAACTTACATGGATATGTATAGTAGTAGTCTTGTTTTTTGGTGTAAGAGCTCTATGCTTCTTCAGTTCTCTCTGGGCTTAATTCTCCAGTAGGTATGTATGAGGTTTCAAATCTTCCATAGTTGAAATTCCTTAAACTGCATCATTCTTTAAGAACAGCTCGTAAGTTTAGTGGTGAAAAGTGTGGTCCTTGTCTTTCTGTTTCTTTGTTCTGTTTGGAAGTTCCATAAAACCCCAATTAATCTGAGATTTACCTGTGCACCCAATCCTTCTTCTCTCACAGATGTTTCTAAGTGGCTCAGTGTTGTTTACAAATCTATTCAACCTGTGGTCAATGATGTTTGGGCATCAATGATTTTAGTGGTAAAAAGTGTGGTCCTTGTCTTCCGTTTCTTCATGGTGTTCGGAAGTTCCATAAAACCCTGATTACTCTGAAATTTATTGTGCAGTCAATTCTTCTCCTCTCACAGATATCTTTCAATCACTCAGTTTTTTCTACAAAGCTATACTACCTGTGGGCAAATGATCTTTGGGCATCAAAGCTTGAAAAGGTTCTTGTCCCTCCTGTTAGTAGTTGAATTCTCAATGACTCTAAAAGAGCAGTGGGTGTGACAAAACTCCTAAATCTTTTGAGATCAGAGGTTGATAAAAGTTCTCTGCTTTTGTTGCCATCATTTGATTTTTCAACTCTCTATACTAAGATCAACCTGGTAGATCTAAAAGCTTGTATGTTCTGATTAATAGAGTGTTTGCTCTGAAGTTTAAATTTTTTTGTTTTCAGTTTTTGTTGGTTCAAAGAAATAACTCTTAATTTCAGGAATCTGTGGCTTGAAATAAACAAGAGATAAGTCATTTTGAGTCTCCATAGCCTCAAGTGATGGAAGCATCAGATTTACCACTTGGTTAGACTTCATGTTATATGAGTTGTTTGTTAGCAATTTAGTTAATTGTAAGAGGGAGCTTGTACCCACTGTAGGGAGCTGATGAAGTCAGTGGGTAAGTTGTAATAGATAATTCACTATCCTATATGTTACTGTTGATGGTCCCTGAATGAGTGACAGACTGTTGCCTTTGTTCATACTGCTAGTCTTATTCTTCTTCATTTTAGTTCTACCCTTCTGTGTTTCCCTTCTTCCTGGTTCTTGAGTCCTTATCTGGAAGTCTTTCTTTGACTTCAAGGAAAAGTTCTAACGTGGTTCTTTCTTTCTTAATCACAAGTACGGAGATTTCTTGATTCTCATCAGAGTTATTTCAGGCTGAAAAGTTATATATATATTTTGATGGCTTGTGCTCATTACATGCATGTTCAAAGTTCTATTCCAGTTGGTTTCATAACTGTTCTCCCATCTCACTCAAATGAATTCATCACATGACCTTTGTTTAATGTTGCTGAGAGCCTGTGTCCAAACAGGCTGTCAGTTCTGGAGGTGTTGTCTGGGTAACAAAAGTTGATCTTAATAAATGAATTTTGCAGGAACTTGGAGAGCTTAGGAGCACTCTTAACACAGAGGTGGAGCAACTGAGGGTTGTAAGTGCAGGCTAACCATTCATTACTGTTGACTGCATTTAAAGTTTTCAATGTAACTATAAGCTGACTAATGGTAGAGCTACTTGTTATTGGATTTATCAGGTTTCTCCTTAAGAGTTTGGATATGGTTGTGTGGAGAGATTTAGATTATACTCAGCTTATCACTCAGAGGGATCTCCTTGATGCCAGTGATTCCTGTCAAGATTGTTACGAGTACTGGATCATTTTATTGCTAAGTTTAATGTGTCAAAACATCCAGTGTGGTGTGTTTAGTATATGACATGCAGCTTCCTCTGCCTCAACTAGTAGCAAATGAAATTTGGCAGGAAATATTGTAGATGAATTAGGTCCTTTTGGCTGAGTTTCATCCATTTCTCAATCCTATAACTGTAGGACCTGCAGCACAATTTATAGTCAGGAATGCTCTGAAACAATTGTTTGAATTTTCTTGCGTTATGTGTACGGCCTTGATTTCCCTTCCTTTATCCCAGGCCATTGGTCACCATGGGCAAGCATAGTCTTATGAGTACTGTCTCTCCTTCTCATTTCAGGAATTTCAAGAGTTGAGAAACACATTGAAGAAGCAGCTGGAAATTACTTCTGGCCTGGCTAGGCTGGTAAGTTTGGCATGAAACAATGAAACATTTTATGACTTGATGTTCAATCTTGGTCATCCCTGGTTGTCCCTGGTTTTTGGGTTGATGATTGTCTTTCAAGAGCCTGGTTAACTTCATGTGCTGCAGATATGCTTTTTACTTTGTATTCAGCTGTCTTCTGTTAAACGTCTCATATTTGCTCACTGAAAGTTGCTACTGGAATTTTGTCATCTGTATTTTGTTTTTGTCATCTCAAGTGGGATGAGAAAACTTGTTTCATCTAAAGTACCATGTCAGGCAATAGAAACTAGTATTGATTTTGGGGCATTTGACACTCAGATGAAGTTTTTATTACATTGAGCATGGTTCAGTACAGGGACTGGGTTCATTATTGTCAGAATCAGTTTCTGGAGGAAGCAGAATCTGATAGTTGAACTTGTTTGCAGGAACCAGATTCCTTGCCTTCAAATAATGAGCACCCAGCCACTGCATTATGAACTTCAAGCAACTAGATCGACCAGATGTGAACACCACCCCGTCCTTTGGTATCTTACATTACTCTTTCTACAGGTTCTTCAGGGCAGCTTACTATCTGTATGGATTTCGACTTTTTCCATCACATGAGGCTTGATCAATCTCTTCTGAAGCATGTGAAATAATAACAATCATAAAGCACTGAAGACTGATGCCTATGATATTGTTGAAGCCTAATGCTTTTCTCCATTCACTTCTTTGCTTAACATTATCAAAAGCACTCAATGCTATGGCAATTGAACAATGCATAAGATGCTTTGACAAGCTTTTCATCAATCTAACTCCACATCAACCAGCCCATTTCTGTTTTCCTGATGTGAGTATGAACAAGTTTTGGACACTTTTCTTTTCCTGGGTTTCAAAAACATTGTTCTGGAGGAGTAATTTTTAACATCCATGCTTTTGTTCTTCTGTTGGATTTTGGTTGTTTGGCATGCCATTGGATGAGTTTCCTTTTGGAGGTGCATGGTTTTGGACTGCAGAAATTTGTATCAGACATTGCAAATGATGTGGACTGCTGGTTGTAGTGTTAGCTTACTCTTACAAAAATTGTTGCTGCTGGGATGAGGATACTATTGACTTTTTTTTATTAGCTATTTCTTATGTGCTTGCTGACACCATGACTAGGTTTTCCTGTTACTTCTGGGAACTCATCAGAAGCTCAGGACACAGATGTTACTGTTTACCTGAAATTTTTAGCCGATATTCATCTACTCCGACTGTTAGCAGTTGATGAGTGCGGAGTAGTGAGCATGATGAAGGCAGTGGTTGGATAATTTGGGAGTGCAGTCACATGTTGTGGTCACACATTCTCATTCATGTTTCATTTGGTTTTGATGGAAATGACATATAGTCAGCTTCAAGGTGTTATTATAGAGTTTTCTCTGTAATCTCACAGCTATGCTGCTCTTAATGTCATGTGATCTCCACTTATAGTATTTGCATTGGAATCAGATAGGTGATCCCCAGGCTGTTGGTGTGCAAACTTGGGTTACCTGACCTTACCCTGCTCTTCTGGGCTTAGAATCTTACCTGCTGGAGTCTACAGAAGAGGAATACTGAACGGATGTCCTATAACATGGGATGATGCCATCAGACCGGAAGGCAGTGCTACTCTGTGAAGCTGCAAGGTTCAGACATTGCTCATCTGGTTCTTTAACTTCCAGGTCTACCAGTTGCAACAGTTGCTGTCACCTGAGGATTTATGGTTCCTTGCATCACCATCTTCACCTCCTCTGATGGGTCACATCCATCCACAAAAATTCAGTTCATATGATTTGGTCAATATCGTCATATATAAGAGATCATGACATGTTGCTTGACAGCATTCATCCAATTGACTTCCATTTCATTAGATGGGTTTCCATTCATTCACATTGTTCACAGACCTTATGAGTAGAGTTGAAAAACTCATGCTCCAAACCCTTCAGGTTGCTCTCAAAATGCTCATTCAGAGCACCACAAATACATATTCAGGCTTGTTTTTGTTGCCTCATTAAGAGGTAAGTGCCAATTCTGCAAAAATGGGCTGGTTCTTGTACTAAGTAGACCCCCAGTTTTTACACTGGGCACCTCATGAGGAACTGAACTGGCAAAATTAGTTGTCCACGGCACCTTTCATCCACAACTCATTGACTAGTACATAATGGTTTTCATATGGCCTTTCCTGCCTCTTTTTAGCCACCTTCCAAAGGCACAATGGACAGGTCTTCTTGAGTCTAACTGACCTGACCGGTGTTCAAAATCCACATGTCCATTGTGCAAATAATGAAAACCATTAGGGTAGGGGGCACAGGCCATTCTGCCTGTCTCACTGCCCATTCAGAATTTTGACTTGCCCTACAAGACTCCCTGCAATTTGCTTGGATGCACCTCACTGGGTACAATTGCCTGTACCCCGCACGGTTCATAATACATATTAATGCCAATCTGTCTTTCTCCCACCCACCATCCTGCAATGTCCTCAACTGGGAGTGTCATTTTGAGATCCTTTGTCCAGTTGAGACCAAAAAATTATACTATCGTAGTGTCTAGAGAGGACTTTGTGTTCTTTCTTTCCAGATGGTACCTATTGTTTCATACTCTTGATTGTTGTTGTGCAATCCAGTGTTTCTGGTCAGGGTTTTTTTTTCTCAAATTCGACAAGTTGGTGTACTGGCAAGGATGCTCAGCATTAATTAGCAATAAATGGCGACTGTCCTGGTGGACTAGTAGATCCTTTTGTGGAATCCTGCCTAGTTCTGGCGACCTAATGGAACACACTGTCTAAATCTGGCGACTTCTAACTTTTTCTCCTCGAGATATGGCGATTTTTTTTTTAATTTCTCAAAAATCCCTTTGTTGGATTCGCCAGCCCTGTTTTTTTTGTCGCCGGGTGGCGAAGATTCGCCACAAAAAAAAAAGCCTGTTTCTGGTAGGTTTCATAATTTGCAATTATAGAATATGGGAATATGAAACTTTTTATTCAGCTTTTTGTGAATTAAAACTTTGAACAAATTGTCGATTTTGATTATGTTGATTTTGGCATGAATATTAATTGGTTTTTCTAAGTAGATATTGGTTGGTTATTCAAAGCTATATCATTTTGGGTGTGATCACAATTTTAAGATAGAAAACTAGTCAAATCTCAATTGTAATCAAATTTTGTATATATGTTTATCCATTATCATGTGAAAATCATGGTAATCGTAGGAGGTTGCTAAATGATTAATATGAATGTTAAGGAAATTAAAATTAAAATTTATTTTATTTTATTTCATGTTTTGATTTTAGTAAAGGACTTTTGAACTTGGACAACAACTTTGTCAAATACGGACAAATTTTCAATAGACTAAACTAAAGATCCTTTTAATGAAGAAATTGTAGTGGTTAAGAATTTGAAAAATTAATAATTTATTGCCCACACTCAAAAAGCATTCACAATGTAAAAGATTGTGAAACTTAAAATTTTTAGAAATTCAAAGTACATTATAAATTTCAAAATTTCAAGGGTATTCTATCCCATGTAAATGTGGTGTAATGCACATGAAATATAAAACAAAGTTGTAATTTATTATACAAAAACTAAGTCTTAAAGTATTAGCATATTTGATATGATTTGAAATTATTATCATTTTTCAAAACAAAATTAAACATTTGCACACTTTTAAAATTCGTATTTATTTAACTATAATTATAACAAAATATGTCATGTATTAAGACAACTCTAAGCATATTTAATAACAAGATGCCAAAAAAAATTTGAAAAATTCTTTGCTGTGCAAAAGTCAAAAGGACTCCAAAAAGATTTGCAATGCTTGGATTTAGTACTGCAAGTGACTCCTTTGAGTGCAATTGGACCCTGTTGGTCATTTCAATTGAGCCTAAGATTTGGGTTTTTTGGGACCAAATGTTTATGGCATGTATAACTTTTGGTGTATTTGAGGGAAAATCATATGGTCTCACAACATGCCTATTGACAAAATGGCAAGATGGTGAAGAATTCTGAGAAACATATGTATAATACATGATATACTATTGAAATATTCTTCTTTGGGACATTTGGCCTCAAATTTAAGATTTGATAATGTATTTTCACCAATTCTTGATCCCTAATGAAGTTCTTACCCGTGTTAAGCGAACACCAACTAGCTCCAATGTCCTGTTGAAGTACTAGGCTAGGTTCACTCCAGGCTGGTAACAACTAACTAGTAAGTGACTATCTAGATTTCTTTGGGTATTGACTATTAATATAAAAACATGTGAAAACTGAATCAAACCCAATCAAAAAATACCAAAATTATAATCTAATTCATGTACTACCATGTCCTTTCATCACATATCATGAGGGCTAAGAGCATCACTAATTTGTGTTTCCCCACCACCTTCCTTGATGGCTTTTCACGATCTCATTTGGCAACGATTAGCTTTCAAACTTTATGTGAAGCATCTTGTCATTGGGTCAATTTTAGCATCTATTGTTGTAGTTTGTTGTATATTTTAAATATTGCAAAAACCTTTGTAAATTCATCTCAACAATAGAGCCATCCATATTTTGAATGAATTTCATCAGGGACCTCTATCTGGCATAAATGCATTTTGTGTTGAAGGGGGGACTAATAGCTGAATCTAGAAGGGAACTTTATAACGTTTTAGAGTATCAAATTGTAAACCAAATTAATATATTTCACATTTGGGAACTTCATGCAAGATTGGGTTGAGCAAATGTAGGTTATTTTGTAATTTGGAAGAAAAGAACATAACATACTTCAAAAATGCAATTTCTTGCAAGATTAGGCATTGGAAAACACAACCTTGGCAATGACATGTTCTTTCCTAACATAGCAAAATCGTTCATTCTAAACCTCATTACCGTAGAAAACACAATTTGCAAAATCATGAGAAGAACATTAGCTTAAGTACACAGCTATATCATATTTTCCTCAATCAAACTTGAACTCACAAGTTTCGCCTCTCCAAGTAAAACTCCAAGCTTCAATCCTCAAGATACAAACACCAAGCCCTAAACCATAATGTAATATATTTAATCACTATTTGCAAAATCAGAATCCATATCATGTATCCTTATGTTTTTGTGGGCTTTTCTGACAAAAATGTTTTGACATAAGGGCCTTCATTAACTGAGAATGGTAGGTCACAAGGGTGTTAGGTCATATAGGCTTAGTTGGAACTGGGTCGTATGAAGGAATCTCTGGGAAGCTGGTAACAATCATGGAATGCACCCAAGCTATAAATAACATTAGCCTAAGTGCCATAGTTGATCCTAACTTGGAATAGTTGTATAAAATGTTATAAATAAATGTGAAATCATAAAAAAGAGATAACTTAGGAAAATTAGGATATTCCCACCAATTTCAGATTTGGAACTAATTTTGGCTCGGGCACATGAAAAGATGGCACGTGAAAAGATGATTTCCAAAAGACATCCCTATCATTGCAACAGATTCGTAAGGGGACAGGAAACCAAAGAAAAGAAAAGAAAGAAAGTGTATCCTCTGGAACACAGTAACAAAAGGGAAAGGCCATCCAAGATTGAATTGAGGTGGGTGAAATTTTGGTCCCCCCAAAAAACCCAAAATTAAATACCTTGGCAACATGCTGGTGGGGGGATGCCTTACACACTATCTATGAAAGCATTGGCTTAAGAGCATCTCCAGCAACAACAATAGAGTGGCATGTAAGCCAAAATTTGGATGTGGTAAGCAACAATGTGGCGTGAAACTGGGTTTGCTCACAAAACTTGAGCTCAAATAGTGAATCTTTCAAAAGTTCAACAAAAACAAAATGACTACTTCAAGTTGGCTAGTGCTAGTCACACATTGACAGCTATTGAATCGTTGTGCATAGTTATTGGCTCATGTCTGCCATATAAATACTCCCTCAATGTGTATTGTATGATATTTACAGTTTATGAGCAAGGGAAAAGGGATAGCACTAAATTTGAATATGGGAATTATTTATATTGCCTTAAATGCAATAAAAAAAATTGGCAAATTAACCTTGCCTTTGGGCCTTCCTTTCACCCTTACATCTCTCTTTCAACCTTAAACATTGTTATTTGTAAAGTGAATTTTTAAAAATTGAATATGGAGTAAAATGTTGATAACAAAGCATCTGTACATATAAGACATGGGATTTGAGACTAATTATAATAATAATACACACAACAACAATAACAAGAAATTAAAAACAAGATGAAAATCAGATTATCCATATAGGTATTTGATGATAAACTGAGTTTCCCTCCCGGTATAATAGCATTGTATTGTTTTACTATTTTCTAAAACTCTCACCTTGCTTTATGACCAAACTCAAGGTATGGATGGCGTGTTTACTTTCTTTTACAAATATCTTGGAATTTCTCTAAATCCCACTATTTTGGGCATACGGCCAGATGCGGGTTATCTTGACACTTTGAGTGTGTGTGTCGGTGTACTCAAGAAGCCTTGACATTTGTTGAAGGAAGAAGTTGCTCTTTAGCACCACCAACTACAGCTACAACAGCCCAATCATAGGGGCTTTAATTGGCCAGCCTTTTTGTCTTCTTGCTCTAAAGGATAGTTAGACCAAAGGTAGGGGTGTTTTATGCAGACCCTACAAAGGGGGTCCCTTGGATTCATTTTTTGATCCATTTGGGAGGAAAAAGAAAATCACCCATTGGACAGGACTTGCCGTAGATAAAGACGACGACGACAAGGATGAGGCTTTTATATGGGAATGATGAAAACCAAGATGTTCTACCAAACCAAAGCTAAGCTTAGTCACCAAAGTTGGTTAATCCTCTCTTTCGAACTTGACTTTGATTTTGTCGAAATTGACAATGGAATCAAAAGTAGGAAGTTTGCCCTTATCACACATCTTCCAAGTTCCTTGTGTTGAGTGTTGTTGATACTTGTTTACAAACATTGAAACATTCATGAACTGACAACCCACCCTGTGGCACCTTGAAATGTTTTGTGCTTCGGAGCCTTTGTCTTTCCTGCTTCCTTTACTCTCTCTCCATTGTTTTTTTGGCCTCTTCCACTTAGGCTAAATTTAAAAATTCATAAAGAAACGCTGATCCCCAGGATTTCAGCATTGTTGTTTTATAGTTCCAAACTTGGGGGGTAGATGTGAGTGCTGTCAAGGAACAAATAGGACAAAACCACAAGAGCTTTTGTTGAAACTTATAAAGACAAAAATACACCAGCACCCACCAGTGCACTGTGAAGGATGGATGGTAAGTGGTCAGGAAAGAGTTTTCCATTGGGTTCCAATTCCCTAGGTAACCATGGTGGTTAACTCACTTGCTTTTCTTTATTAGCTACCTATTAACGACCCACTTTTGGGTAGTAAAATCGCCCTTACCTATTCATAATGCATCTATTTATCTAGTAGTTATGTATTTCCCTACCTATCTACCTATATATGAGACCTATGTCTTAAAAAATCGGTTACCCAGATGAAACCAAATATTAACTAAGTTGAGGTTCATCCACAAATGAGTCATAATAGGTATCCATTGGATGGTGCACTGGTCGGTGCTACTTCATTGTGGTGCTCTAGGCACACCCTTTGTCACTTGAATCATAAAAAGATGTTAAGAAATGAGGGAAAACTGCCCTTCCAAAGTTTGAGGGGTCCCACTCTTGGAAAAGAAAAACCTCTCCAAGCACTTCTGAATTGCACACCTTTCCCCTACAACCACATGGTCCATTTTTAAGAAACATCTAAAACTAACTTGATCACCAAACTAGATGATCTTTATAACCAATAGATTTTGACATTTTTATGTTCAAATCTTATTCAATGGTTGAGATGTAAACAAAAATAAGGCTACCAGATCCATAGCCAAAGGTGAGAGTGAGAACAAAATACCGAAAAAATTTGCATGCCCAAAGGCATTAGTGCAAAAACTTGTGGGTGCAATAGCTCTTTGAAGCACCCCTCTTCCCCCCCCCACCAACACCATTCTAACATTCTATTTGCCCTCTTCATGATCTCTATTAGTTGATATATAAGCTCAAAGGAGCTGCAAAGTTCATGTTCACACTTGCTTGGTCTTCTTTGTGCTCGAATCCATGACCTTTGTGGGTGGAGGTGGTGAGTTGTCTCCTCTATGTTGATTGCCCTCCTAGTGTTCTTGCTTGTATTGTCTTCTAGCAATAGTTTGGTGTAAAACAAACCACACTCAACTCCTTTTACAAAAGCATAATAATAAAGAGTTTACATTAAAGTGTGATGTGGGGTACAATCATTGGACAATATTTATGTTTGAATTACATTTTTGAGTTTTATTTTTACATTTATCCAAGGGTTACAATAAAGAAACATGCAAATTGTGAATTTTACAAATGAATCCAACCATGATGATCCCAAACCATGTAAAGTGTAATAATAATAATTTGTCATTAATATGTAAAATTTCAAAAAAAATTTGGATCAATTTTAAGAATTCTTATTCAATGTATTCAAAATCTCAAAAGTAATTACAAATGTTAAATTAGTCTTTTTTCACTTTCAAATGTTGATAGAAGTGATTGATATTTTTATATGTTATTTTTGAATGTACATTACATTAGAATACATAGGTTACATGAAAAATATTGAATCTTACATTTGCAATGGTTACGTTTGTCTTTTTAATAGTAATAGCTTGTTCACCTTAATGAACCAAAATCCATTAATGTCTTAATTGATACCAACATTTTCCTCATTTCAAAATCATATCCAAAGGTCCGACAGACAATGCAATCCACAAAGGTGGAAAAAAATTAAAACTTGAAAAAGAAATTGAAGTTTGTTTTTTGTAGTTTCAACAAATTGACATATGAAAATATGATAATTGTGACAAAAAAAGAGAGTTGTTGTGAACTTCAAGAACTCCTCTTACATAGTCTCTTTTTGTATTCATTTTTTATATTTGTTTTTTTTTTCTCTTCAAACTCTTAGAACTAAGGATTGTCAACATTTCTCTTTAGCATTAACCTACATAATTAGGTTTCTTCTTGAACAAATTTGTTTCTTGTTTTTCTTTGATTCCTCCACCTTTTGTTTTGTTTTGTTTTATTTTCAAAAAATGAAGCAACCAAAGGCTTGCAAAGAAAAACCAAAAACATGATTAAGCAGCAAATTTTCCAAACAAAAGAAAGCTATTTTTCTTAGTTTATGAATTAGCTCTCTACTTTCTCTTTCTTCTTTGTCCACAAAATGCGTCTAGACTTTCTCCATCACCTTTCCTTATGACAAAAAAATTAATGCTTCCATTGCCTTGAAGGAACTAGCATTCAAGGTTCAAACTAGCAACATAAGTTGTTGACCAGGAGATGACAATTACTAACCAAGAGTTTGTTATTTGTTAAATTAGTAGGTGTTAAAAAGTAAGTTTTGGACCAACAATTGACCAAAATTTGGATCAACAATTATAACTCTCATTAATGTTGTTAATCAATCAATTCATGATGGAAGTAGATTCATATTTACAACATGAAAGATGATCCTTAACCTGTGTGTCTTGCGTGCTCTTTTTAAGAATCCCATCACATGCAAACAAAAAACAAATCCTTAAAGATTTTTAACATTTGAACCTTGTGATCAAATTACATAATGATTTTCAACCTACAATGATGTTGGTCATACATGTGTATGTGTGCAAATTGCAATAATGCAAGAAAGTTCTAGAATAAATTATTAACCTCACAAACCACACCTACAAGCCAACACAAGTGTTGTTTGTTGTTGATGTTTTTCCTTTGAAGTATAATATTGGCTAAATGATCATGTAATGTGCAAAAAAACAAGAAGTTGAGGCTTCCACCATGCCCCCTAAAGGATTTAAAATACACACATTCCTATTCTTCTAATTGATCTTGTTCATTTTTCATGTTGTTGGTTTGAACTTTATTTTTACCCAACAAGGGTTCAATAATAGGACTTCTAACTCATCTTTTCTTTAACCCTATCATGATTGTCATTATGAGAAATCATGTCCACAACAACTAAATTACCTTGCAATAAAAGCTCCAAATTAATTAATATATAACTCTGCTATAATTATCCCATGGAAATATGGGGGGATTAATAAATAAAATGCCACGTCAGAATATTAAGAAATTGTATTATAGTTGCAAGTTAGTTGCAAGATGGACATCTATACAATAAAATGTACATATTATAGAAATGGTTATAGTCAACCATGTTTGACTATGTTGCACTTTAGTAGCATGTGACAATTGCATTACAACTAGGGTAAATGAAAAGCCAAATTAATGACTATTTTGCAAGTAGTGCACAACCTTGACACATATGATCATGTCATGTGTATTTATTTTCGTCGCTTATTAAATATGACACTTTCAACTTGTTTGCAATTAATGGTCAACTATGATTCCCATTGATACAATTAGTTGTGCCACTAGGTTACCACTATATAAGTACTACTTTTCCATTATTTTGCAACTCACAACATCATGTCACCATACAAACTTGTTAGATTGTAGAATCCATTGAATGTGAAAGTCTATTTTGAAATGAAATTAAAAGTAATGTGTATATTGCATTACAAATTCAATTGGAAAGTGTACATATGGATTTTTTTATAAACCTCAATGTTTTATACCCTAAATGTTTAATTGTTTTCTTTTAACAAAGGTTGATTCCTTCAAGCTAATCATAGGCCTATATGCCTATTATAAACAAATTCAAAATGAATTGCAAAGTATATTTGTTTTCCTTCTAATAGTTATCATTTAGTAAACATGTAAACCAAAGTAACCAAATTAGCCAAGCCAACATGTGGACAATTAGTATGCAACTACATTTCAACTTGGAATTTGAAATTTGAAAATATGAACTTTGGGTTAAGAATGGTAGTAAATTAGTTGATCTCCCCCTTTGCATCAACAACCTTCATCCATTTATGCTTGTTGTCAAGAAACTCAAGATCAATTAGAAAGGAAAAGGTTTTTTTTCTTCAAACATTTTATGCATTTTTTAGTCTTTTGGTGATGCAATCATCATATCATGTGTTAGATAATTCATTTTAAAAAATATTTCTAGTTAGATGTAAAATTGAAAGGTTGTTACAAGTTTATTTGTTTAAAAACATGGAGGTTCAAGGTTCTTGTTCTTGTTTTTGGAGTTTGAAAGTTTTTTTTTTGTTCTTAGAGATTGAAAGTTCTTGTTTTTGGAGGTTGAAAGTTTTTTTTTTGTTCTTGGAGGTTGAAGGTTCGTGATATGTTTATTTGCACATATTAAAAAAATATTTTAACACACATTTTATCATTTATGATGAATTTTGTTTTTTGATGTTATAGGGTCAAACTTTGATAATGTTTGAATTCATCAAAATTAAAGTTATGCATATAAGGTAGGGTTTTTTCAAAAATAAAATGGTGGTTTTCTTTGAAAAATATAATCTTGAATAAAATAACATGCACATGTGATGTATAATTTGGTTAGGTTGCTTGTAACTATGTTATTAAATTTGTTGTTGTTTGTTGTGTAGTAATCCAAACCAATACATGCAAAAAGATAAGTTCCAAAACAACAAAGGTATGGTGAATTCTAACCTCAATACTCCACATATGTGATGCATTTTATTTTGAAAGCCACCATTGTATGCAAGTGTAACAAGTGTAGTTTAGTTTGTATCAATGTTATGTATGTTGCATTTTAGTGATAAATAAGTTATATTAATGGCATTACAATTGTAAATAAATTTTATTTAAGTTGAAATGATAAAAATCTAAATACGTTTTGCATTACAATGTTATGTAGTTGCATTTTAGCAATAAACAATTTTTGTTAGTAACACTGCAATTGTAAACCAATTTTATTTAAGTTGAAAGGATGGACATTTAGATATCTTTTGCATTACAATGTTATGCATATATTATTAATCTCATTTCACATGTGACATTGAATATCATAATATGGTAGATTTCAAGTAGACCAAGTGGAATGAAGAAATTGTAGTTCAAGTTCCATTTCAACAAAAAATAATAATAATAATTCATTTATAAAACATAGTGTTTTAAATGGCAATATTTGATTGTTGTGGTTCATCATGTTTGTGATGATCTTTTGTTTAAGTAGAGGAAAAACTTTGCTATAAATAATTTGGGTTTGAAATATTTAAATTTATAATGAAATTATATTTTAATTTTCTTTAAAAAAATGTTTCTATAATGCATTTTCCAACCTATATGTTAATGCATATAATTTCAGATTCGTTTCATGTATATAAATAATGATGGAATGCAAATTTTCATTATCTATCATAATTTGGACAATGATAATGTGTGTGCAAGGTTTACACATTTGCATTGTAAGTTGCAATTTAGTTGTCCAATACTATTAAAATCAACTACCACATAATTACATTGGAACCCATAATTGAACACCTAGTTGTAAATGACATCAACAAACTTCATTTGTGAATGGATGAATAGAAAATCATGCAACATTAAGTTTGTTGATGGATGAATAAAAATCACACAAGCATTAAATTCATCAATGGATGAATTTTCTCAATAGTTATTCCATAATATTCAATTTAGTTGCAATTTACAAATTGGGTACATTATAGTTACACACAAATACTACCTTGTGCCAACATGATGAGTTGTCATATAGTTGCCAATTTGTTGCATCCATTAATGTGTTTCCATTGCGTTTGTAGTTGCAGAGGAATTGCAACAAAAATCAACAAAGTTCATCATTGATGGATGGAGATGAAAAACAACATCAACACAACATTATAATGGTTGTTACAAACTATTGCACTATAATTGTTCTTGCACAATTACAACTAAGTTGCATGAGTTGCATATGTATACAATTTCACATATAATGAGTTGCATCCATTTCCATTCATGCAAATATGTTATTTACCGTAGAAATATGTTAAATTATAATGAAGTTGCAAATGGTCCTTGTAACTCAAAAACCCCAAGTGTAAGGCTAGTTGCAAATCACCTTATTTTTCATAATGTGTGAAGCCATTTTACATAACAATGAGGTTCCATTATTGTTATTCTTGAACAATTCTAGTTGTATTTAATAGTTTTACAACAAATGGCTTTTCCCATTATTAGTTTTCATTGATTCCATCATGCAAATTGTAATCCTCTTCAACTTCTTTGTTGTTGATCATGTTTAAAGGTCCAATCCTATGTGCCATAGCCTTAGAGTTTAAAGGCCATATTATGCAAACCTTAAATCTAGATTTGATGTTATAATTTGTGAATGACTATTTCAAGGCCTTGTCCACCCATGTAACCAAAATAATATTGTCTAGTTTTACGTAATTTCCTTCGTCCATTGATCCATCTTTTTCTTTTTAAATGTTGTTTTGAGTGGTTTAAAACAAGATACATGGGTCCAAATTCTTTAAGGTGTACCAAAATCCTATCACAACATCACCATTTTTTGTATTTATTACCTAGTCTTCTTTTATAATGTAAAGACACATTTATGGATGATTACGATGGAATCTAAAACTTTAATGGTCTAAAATATGGTATTTTTGAAATTTTTGATAATTTTTTATTCAATAATTTTGTTGGGGATCAAAATATAAGGGAAAATGAACTATAATAAAGACTAGGTTTTTTTCATCTTAGGTGGTATGGGTGTAATCACACGAACATGAACCATAACAAGTGTAACACATGTTTAATTTTTTATGTTCTAATGTCATAATTTAGTTTGATGTTGAAATTGTAAGATTTTTTTATACACATTAAAAGAATTCATGTCTTATTTAATCACTTCTTGAACAACTAGTGGTCTTCAACAACTAAAAAACAACTATGAATCGTATTTGCAACTATTTAGCTTATGTGACAATATGTGTAGTTGCAATCTAGTGGTTATCTCAACTAATGGATTAATAAAAATGTTTAACCTAATGTGGGCATGTATTCAATTCCATATACACTCAAGCTAAAGATGTAAAATTGTTAAAATGATTAACTAACAACAATAACTATGACATAACACAACATATGGCATATGATAATAGAAGGATTTCGTGTCTTATGCAACCACCTATTAAACAAATTGTAATATTATTTAAGATATGATTTGGAGAATAAATGTCCATCACTTTATATTTAACACGTGTAATTTTTGCATATGATGTAAATATGTAATCAAATCAACATAATTGTAATCATAACCTAGTTGTATATTGTGAGTTATACCAAAAATGTAAATAATAATTAACATCATACATCATGAAATCTAATTTAACATATATATTCATAAAGTTTTTCATAGGTCATTTTGTGATGGCAATAATCATGTATGCATTACATGAAAACACATGTGTATATGAAGTTCAAATGGAATCATTTTTTAGTTCATTATTTTTACAAATGGCATGCACACATGTATAAAGGTTCAATCAATGATGATTAAATTTATTCTAAAAAAATAAATCATTTAATATTTATGTGTACATTTATAATTAAAAATTTTACAATAAAAAATTGAATAAATATTTTAAATTGATGTAACATATTTACATCTAAAGTTTGAGAACTATAATTTTTATAGAGGTATGGAATTAAAAATATGGATTAAATTTAATTCAAAATCTGAATTTTAATTTTAATTATGTCCTAAAAATATATGTTAAAATTTTAACCTAATTATAAAAAAACTCCAAAATCTATGAACCAAATTTAAATATTAAATTTTTAATATAATTTTTATTTATTTATTTATTTATTTATTTATTTATTTATTTAGTAACTAAAATCAGAAAATTAAAAAATTAAATTTGAATACTAAATTTAAAATATTTATTTAAATGAATTATAATTATTTAATTATAATGTGAAATTAATTTCACTGTGAACTTATATAATTAAATAATGATATCATAATGCATAAGCTTTGAAATGTACATGTTTATATTTATGCAATGACATAATATATCACAAGTTAAAGTGTTGGTTAGGTGGTTAAAGAGGGTTTGTGGCCATGGAAATGAGGATTCAATTCCCTCTAATGACATTCCAAAGTTGGTCCTAAATGATTAGAAAATTACTACATAGTTTTATTTTAAGTGTAACTTCACATAGGTTTTTTTAACACAATTTGACACCATGACATGTTGAGTTGTTTAAATAAGCTACTTGACATGACTTAGTGACCATAGTAATTTCATCCAATATGATTATAAATCCAATTGTAAACATAATGTTTTTTCTAAAATCTTACTAATGATAATTGTATTTTTAATATATCATTGGAACATGTGAATCAATTTGAAATTAATCTAATGAATAAAAAATTAACAAAACCATTCATTAAGCATTGTGATGTTTGTTTTTAAGCAGTAAAAAAAGTAGTTATGGACTCAAAAAACTTTGAAAATGACATTTTTTGGCAACTTTTTAACACAAACCTTAAAAAGTAGTAAAATTTTTTTTGAAGATTTTAAAATATTTTAAAAACATTTTTTACAAAATATTTCCAAAATAAAGTTGTCTTACAATAGTCAAAAAAAATGCTTAGGTGGTTCCTATTATCTTGTTTGCACATGTACACCTTAAAAGATTTTCACCCATGTCATTTAAACCAAATTGGAATGTGTGTGATGTATGGGAAGATATGGTGATCATATTTTTATATCCATGGACAAGTAGCTATCCTAAATCCATAATAAGGGAGGGATGATGGGTGTGAAAATAATTAAAAATGTAAAAAAAAATCTTACCTTGGGACTACTTTCCATTAAGCAACCCTACTTTTTAAAATATAAAGAACTATGGAATTAAAACTCAAAATTTCAATATTATGATAAGAAGGTAACTAATTGCAAACCTAAACTTTAATTTTGTTGCAAGTTGTCCCATGAAGGACATATTGCCTCCACTTTGAAGTTGTTTCCCTTTGATATAGGGTGAAAGCACACTACGGGAAGGCCACTTAGGGCACTTTCATGACATGTATGTAAAATATATTTCTACAAAATGTATTGCATTTAATTTTGGGTTTCACTTTTGGTGTTTGGGCTTGTTATTTTGATTTTCACAAAGTTAATGATATTTAATATTATTTGAAATAAATAAATAAATTTTAAAAGCTTAAATTCAAGGAATATTGAATAAATTTATGATATATATAATATAATAGAACTTGTTTTTGTTTTTGGATTGGGTTTGGGTTTGAATTAATTAGCCAAACAATGTCTAAAATGAAAATTTTAAAAATTACCCACTTCACATATCTTGTCATCTTCCATTTGAAAATGATAGTTTGTCAAAATGTTAATTTACCACATATTATGGTAATATCTGCCAAAAACACCCATTTGTGATATGATAATTATCAAATTCTTCACATGGCTCACAAACTTATTCCAATCATATGGAATCACAATGTTTAATATATACTACAAATTTCATAAAGACTAAAAATCATTTCAATCATTTTTTGAATATATTTGCATTTTTTAGTACATAGTGACATACGTTTTTTGCCACAAATATATTTTGCAACCTCACAACATAAGTTGGAAAAATGAATTTTCTTTGCAATTAAATTCTTTGTGTTGTAATCTACCATATTATGCAAAAAGTTTGGAAAAATATGCTCCAATATTACCATGGTTGAAGTTCAAACATGCATACCCTTGGAAAACAATACAATGTGATAACATTTTTGGCCCCCTTGTAGTGTGCTTTCACCATGTACTTATTTACATGTTGTGCCAACTATTAACCAATGACTACTTACCAAGGAAAATAATATATAAAAAAAAAGTATAAGAGCTACAATCTTTTGCATCAAATAAGAATAATTACATATATTTACAAGTAATAAACAAAGGCAAATTTTTTTAAATACACAATGTCCCCCAATTCTTTTTTAAATATCCCTTTTTCATATTCCCAAGTACATTATCTTTTTCACAACATTTTCTACAACTTCAAAAAGTTCCCAAAAAAACAGGATAGACCTTACAAGGTTCCCCATCATAGGTGAAAGCACATTATGGTGATTCTCTTTAAGTGTCACATTGTACTACTTTCCAGGGATGTGCATGTTTGAATGAATTTCACCTCAAACTTTTGAAAGATTTTCACAATATTTTTGCATATTATGTTAGAATATAACTTTAAATGTTTTTTTTAAAAAATGATTTCATATTATAAAGTGCAAGATTGGAGTATATTTGTGAAAACAAATGTAGTGTACTTTTTGTATTAAGAAACACAAATATATTCCAAAAACAATTTGAATGATTTTTATTTTTATCAAAGTTGAAAGTATATTGAACCATGTCATTTCACATAATTTGAACTATGTTTGAATGCCCTATGACTAATTTTTAAAAAATCATCTCAAAAAATGAATTTTTTAAGCAAAAAATTTGATAAACGTGTGGTCAATTGAAATTTCGACAAATAATCATATTCACATGGAAGATGATAAGCATAGCTAGATGGGCCATATTTTTAAATCCATTAAAATTGATTATGTTAATGACTAATGAAGCCTTAAAATTAATGTTATTGAAATGAGACAATGACCTTATTATACCAATTTATATTATAAATATACCCATGGATCCTTCAATATAGATAATGAAATTTATTCTTATTTTAAAAATAATATTACATAATGTTATTTTTGTAAAAATAATAATTGTAAGGCCCAAAAATCAAAATTGATACATAAAATTAAATGTACACAAGAAGAAATCTTGTCCTTTTCTATTACCCAAATTCATTTTAGGTTTTTAGTAAAATGCAACAAAATTGACTAATATCCAACTTGTATGGTTTTGGTCAAAGAGGACATTGATTAGGAAATTTTTAGTGAAATATTTTTTAGTTGTTTTGGATAGTCACACGTTGCATTAGATAATTTTTAATTTAAAAATTATGACAAGGATATATGAGATCTAAAATTAATATGACATGGAATAACATGCCACATCTTCATACAACTTTTTTCTTTAGGTTTTTTTCTTGGATGATGGAGTCACAAATTGTATTTTCCATGACAAACTTACATGCCATGAAAAAAAAAATTAGGTTTTTTTCTTTTCAATACTGTCGACAAAAATGTTTTGATGTCATTCACCATGATGTACATGTTTGTATATTCACCATACTATAACAAAACTTGTCTTTTAAGTTGTTTTTTATGACTGATTTTAATCATAAAAGACAATTAGACAAGATGACACTATAATCAGATCAAACTAGTCATTTTAGACAAGTAAAAAGTAGTACGTGAGTCATATTAGACACAACAAAAAACCTAGTTATGTCCAACATGGCATGTTTGATCTAACTGCAAAATAGTATAGTGTTACATGACATGGTGACCATGTGGCATTTTTGATGCGACTAAAATTTAATATAGTGTTATCTAACATCATGACACATGTTGTGTCTATTATGACGAGATTGTCTATAATGCTAGCCAATGTGAGGGATAATTATTTGTTTATTTTGATGAAATTGTTGTTAGATTTGGCTCACATGGATTAATATTTTCTTGTCTTTTATGACTAATCTACTAGTAGTCCTTGCTAACATGGATACATGTGTAACAATTTATTTCACTAATTGTTTTTGATGTGGCATGTCTAATATGTTGGGTATGTGGTATGAAAGATTTATTGCATTATGCCCAATTTAACATTTAAGATTTTACAATATCCAATTATGTTATGTGTGTTGGTGTAGATGTTGGTTGAATGTGTGATATACGTACACACATCCCACAACAATTGTTAACAAATAGGAGATCTACTCAAGTGCAAACATAAATCTTTATTGAAAGGAAAGTACAACATAATGTTCACAACACAAAACACAACATCAAGAACTCTCCAAGGTTCTTGTCACAAGAAA
>Ga0116229_10002035_pt1 | contig 32408 bp, 11 predicted proteins | sample S1TSphgellanicum_3_FD_87313 | JGI IMG/M metagenome (GOLD analysis project Ga0116229, IMG submission 87313) | Host-associated microbial communities from peat moss isolated from Minnesota, USA - S1T2_Fc - Sphagnum magellanicum MG | ecosystem: Host-associated > Plants > Peat moss > Unclassified...
AAATTAGATTTTGTTCAACTTGCATTTGATATAGAGGAAGCTTACAATTTCAATTTGGTGAACTTGACAACATGTAGGTTGGGCAGATTGATGTAGCTACAAGACACCAAAGTGGTCAAGTCACGGGTGTAAGTTGGCCAGATCAAGGGCTCATGACACAAACTTCAAGGATCAAGGTTAAGATGATTCCAAAACATTTTCACCAATGAATTGGTCAGTGATTTTCACTGGTTTTGTTGGAGCCTTGAACACTCTTTTTCTAATGGGCCATTTGAATTTTGCAGGTTATTCAATGGTCATTGAAATAGCATGCATCACCAATATAGAAAATAGTGTCTGTGACAACAAAGGTGATATGTGAAAGTCTTGTGTTTCCAATTCTCAAACCCATGTAATGTATGATTGGCTTGAGATTTGAATTTTGTTTGATGATCATTGATGACAATTATTTGTTGAGTGTGACTATTTAATATTGTATCTTTGTGTTTGGATGCTTCACAAGAAAATTTGAGTCTCACCTATGTAAAATCATGGATTTCAAGGTGTAGGTCAAATAATAGCATTTGGAGGTTTTTACTCTGAATGTGACAAACTTTTAACTACAACATTGTAGAATATTAGGGTGTTTACAATCTTATCATACAATTTGAAAAAAATAATTGTCACATGTGTTGGAAATTCCAAAAAAAACCTAAAGGAAATTGATTACAAATTCTATTGCAAATTTAGAAAATTTGGAAAGAACAACCATCACAATGTTGCATCATACATGGGAGAGAGAGAGAGCGAGCTGTGCTATTTATTTGTGGATTGCATGGCCTTTGGATTCATCAATAACCTTACATAATAGACAACTCGACAATCCAACAATATATTCTATCATAACATGGCTGTGATGTGAAGAAAACTTCAACAAGCAATCGATTACAACTTCTGTAGGCAAATTTGGAGAGAATCCTGAGAAAAAAACCATCACACATTTGTGGCATCACACATTCAAAGCAGTTGTGCCATGAATTTGTGCTTGCATCATCTCAGATTAGTCAAAAACTTGTAATACAATTTGACAATCCAACAGAACATGGAGGCCTATGAGAAATCTCAAAATATACTGAAAGGATACTTACATTATATATAAAATTTTCAAGTTATATGTCTGCCAATAAATTTTCCAAATTACAATGTTGTAGATTCAATGAAATGTTATATGAAATCTTCTTTTGCAAAATTGCATTGCCTGATTGATATGCCACCAATCTAGCTATGGCATTAAAAAATATTGAAATCTTATGTTTATTCTGTTACAAAATGATGTGAAAGAATTGTAGAATTGATCTGATCACTATATAATAACCTTGGATTAATCCAGAGCTTTTTTTGGGTGGTTGTTTATTTTGTTTTGTTTTCTTCCTGTGGCTGCTGATATGCAAGGGACACGCTTCCAAGAGATGAGTCCTCAGTCTACCACGGAGATTGATCTGTGTGTGACCACTCTACACCAATTGCAGGGCACCACTCCGAGTGCTCATGCTATGACCCAATGAGAATGTGTCCCTACCTCCCACAAATGCTCAAATTCGCTTCTAAGCGTCATTCATAGCATAGCACCTGACACAATTTAAGGATGGCGTCTACTAGTCAGGCTGCAGCTCCTCATCATCACTTGTGATCCTCTCTAGTAGTTCTCCTCCCCTCGTGTTCATGATATTCTCTGTAGCTTGCTCATCATTTTAGTCGATCTGCTGCTGCTTTTATTGACTACCTGAGCCAGCTTCTTTGTTTTGTTTTCTCGGTTGGGTAGCTAAAATATTATTATAAGAGGAGGTGCTGCCAAAATGAAAACAAATCCGCCGCGCTACGCTTTGCTCCAAAGTGCCATGCTCCACCTAAAGCAAAGCAAGGGCGCAAGCTTGGCCCAAATACGGAAACATCTGGAAACAAATTACGAGAGAAAGCTGAACATCACTAACAAGAAGCATCTAGCTAACGCTCTCAATGGTCTTGTTCAAACAGGCAAGATCGATAAGAAAGGAGTCATTTACAAGCTGATTACCAGAACTGCTCGCGCTCATGCAGACTCTGAGGACGACGACGACGACGTGGTTAGAAGATCTTCTACGCGACGCCGAAAACAGATTACGCCGGCCGGTTACTGCCACAGGAGGCGTTCGCGCAGCCGGCATCATAGAAGGGGTCGCTACCACAGCAGACGACGACGACGCACTCATCATCGGAGAAGAAGACATCACAGGAGAAGAAAAGTACATCGACGTCGACATCACAGAAGAAGGAAGACGCATCATCGTAGAAGACGCCATCACAAGAGACGTAGAATCCACCATCGACGTCGTCGTTCCCACTACAGACACCGCAGCCACAACATTGATGCTGCCACCACCGACAACATCCCCACAAACTCCCACATTGATACTCCTAACCGCACTTCCCCTGCTCCCACTGCATCCAAAGAGTCCAAGTGATGATGATGATCAAAACTGATCTTCAGATCATCTAGCTGCCGCTGCTGCAATCCCCTCTTCTTCTTCTGCCATCTGATCACTAGTTGTGCAGCTGTGATCTTTGGATACAAGAAGCACCCATGTTAAAATTCTCTCTCTCTTTTTTTCTTTCAATTTTGTGTGATGATGCCACCATCCATCCACAAGAGGAAAGAACCCAATTTGGCTACAGGTCAGAGAAGAGACTAGACATTTTCTAGAATCCTGCACTGCCATGTTTAGGCGACCTCCAAGAACCCAGTGTCTAATAAATATGGCACTTCATGTTAAATTTTCTGCTCATCTAATGTGAAGAAGCTGATCGTGCAGATGTGAAATTTTGCAGCAAAAAGAATTTTTTTTTTATAAAAAAGAGCTTAGATTCTGCAGCTTCATTGGATCATTTTAGCTTAATTTAGTTTTTAAATGATGGCAAACCTCATGCACAATACAATGGAGATACAAACCTCATGCCCATTTATATATAACACTGACTAGTGTGGCCTGTGCCGTTGGCCCAAGTCTTACCACGTCCTCAGCTGATTCTTCCTTCCAAAACCTGGTTTTCTGGAATTTATTTGAATTTTCAGTGGCAGAAATCGCTTAACAATCAATATCTCCCACATTCTGACTTCAAATATTACCAAGTAAATTTCATTAAATCCTGCTCATCAAGATCTTTCCAACAACACCAAAGGCACATTCCAGTTCCTCCGAAAATTTTCAGCTACGATTTAATTTAATTTTCAATGAAGAAATCATTCAATATTCAAGAACTTTTGCACCGCAAGTCCAAATGTCATGGAACCAAGCCCATGCACCCCTCCTTGTCAAGAGCTTTCCAAAGACACCAAGAACACTTGAAGCATCCTAGTTCCATGGATCACATCACTACAAAACAAAACAAACTACCTTCCTTTGTAGATAGACTCCCTAATCTTTTGAGTGAAATCACTTGCAATAATTATGACATTTTATTAATTTGTTAGCACTGGCTTCTCATCATGATTTCAAGAACACCATTTGACATCACCTAATTAATGACACATTGAATTGATCAGGTAACTTACTAAGGCCCACTTTACACTAGGAGTCCGGGCCAATGTTCAACCCAAATTCAGCATTCCTATTGGTGCAAAAGTTGAAATCAGCTCCAAGGGCTTTATACTAGGAGTCAAGGCTGAAGTATAAACAAAACTTTTCAATCTGCCCCAAGTTACTAATAAATGCTGAACTTTATGGCCTTGTATTGGCCCCAAGGCTGAAAAAAGGACACCGTCAAATTTGGGAGGCCAACTTGCAACCCTTGGGGCCAATGTTCGAGCATCTATTAGTAACTTGGGATTAATTTGCAACCCAAAAATACTCAAAGTTGGCCCTAAGGTTTTTTGGCCCTGACTCCAAGTGTAAAGCGGGCCTAAATTACCTCTGAAAACAATTGCACAGTCATGAATTTTTTTTCCTTCACAAGTTTTTCACTGTTAAGTTTGCCAACGTCTTTTTTGGGATAAATTTATATATACCTACATTGGAAAACAAAAGCAATCATGTACATTTTCATTGTAGAATGTGGAGCTAAAATTGTTGACTTTGGAAAAATAAATAAAAAATATTGAGAAATTTAAGAAAACGCTTCATAAAAGTATTACCTACCTATAAGGTTTTCTTCATTTTTCTCACTTCTACAAGTGCAAACTTTTGGAAGATCCAAACTAATTGCACATAATTTTTAGAAATTATTTGTTTGAAATGGGGAAATTTAAGGAAATTACAAGGGAGGGTAAAATACCAAAAAAATGGTGAGAACCCAAGAGCTTCTTGCTTCAGGCCAACCCACCATTGGAGAGCACGTATCCAATAATTATTGACAATACTTCTCTATCCTATAATTTGGTGGAACACTATGTAATATCTAGTGTTGGGCAGGTATAAAAATTCCCTTGGGTATCACCCAAGCATCATCTGGGTATCCCAATCTGAAACCCTTCAGGCATCAGCCCAATTGATACCCTTTTTGATGCCCCAATCATCAGTTCTCACTTGGGTGAGAACCAGCAATGTTGAGATTCGGTAATAACATGAATTTAGTTTCAATGTTGAAAACTAAAGTTTTTTTGTTTTTTTTTTTTTGGAGCCTAAGTCCAGTTCTCAGGGTCAAGCCTGGGTCTAGAAATTAGGTGTCTAATGTTTAGTGTCTACATAGAGGATCCAAAGCCAGAACCAAACTAGGTAAAAGAGTTTAAGGTTTAGGGTTTCTAGTGGCACCGTGTTGCAACTTGCAATGGCTCCTTACCCTAAGATAAAAAGGAACACCCATTTTGGGCACTCCCAATTTGGGTGTTTAGTTTGCATTATTTGTGATTTTGTAAGAGTTTTCTTTTTCTTTTTTTGTACTCTTGGTTTCGCACTTAAGATTTAGTTTTCTTTTTGTTCTTGCAGCTATGTCGCTTGTTGTTGTTTAACCATCTGCTTATTATTTCATTGCTTGTTGTTTGTTGTTGTTTTGTAATTTGTTGTTTGTCACTTGTTTTGTCACTTGCTGCTTATTGCTCTATTGCTTATTGTTTTTTGACTTCGCCACTTAGTACTTCCTCACACCCCGTTTTGTCACTTGTTGTTTTCCCTACTCCTTGCTTCACCGCTTGTTATTTCCTTGTTCCCCATTTCACCACTTGTTGTTTGTTATTTCACTATTGGCTATTTCAGTGCTTGTTGCATGCTTCTTTGTTGCTTGTTATTTCGACGTTTATTTTTGCTACATCATTGCCATTATTTTTAGGTACCAACTACTCACCCCCTTTGCCCCTTGTTGTTCGTTGTTTATTACTTCGTTGCTTACTTTGTTGCTTGAATTATAGTTAGTACTTCCACCCATGATTTAAATGTGCAGGTGGCGAAGTGTGGAGCATTCAAACCAACCATCTCCATTTTTTTGGTGAGGTTCTTTTTTTAAAAAAATTTCTTTTTTGTTAGCTTTTTTTTTTGTTTTTTTTTTTCAGGTTTATTATTGTTCAATTAGATGTTAAAAATCTTGTCTGTTTATCTTCCAAGAACTCTGCATATTATATAACATTGGTATATTTGACAATTTTTTAACAAAATACCATAACATCAAACATCTCCCTTTTTCCAAACAATGCCCTTTTGGCATGATGTTGAGAATAAAAACGAATTAATTTGTATTAAATTTTTGAACTTTAAGCCCCAAACCTTTTACCTTAAACCTCTTGTTTGTAAATGTTGTTTTTTATGTTTTGAATTTGTTTGTAAATGCTTATTCACCTTTCTAGGTTGTGGGGTGCAAATGGGATAACACAAGCCACACCTGCCTACTTTTTTATTGCTTTTGTGACTATATTTTAAAGAAATATTCCTAAAATATTTGGAAAAACACAATGCCAAAACATGGCATTTACAACTACATTTACAACTACAAATATAATCATAAATGCCATTTGTGACTAGCTACAACTACATGACTCTATAGTCCAAATGACCACATTATAAGTGCCATTAATTGTTAAAATGGTCATAATCGTAACCACAATTGTGACTTCACCCACAACTATAGAATATTATTTATATAAAATATATATTTTTGTATATAATAAAATTATGTATATTTATAATATAATATATTATCATATTAAATATATTTTCAAATATTGATTTAATAAAAAATTATTCATTTAATTAAATTTTTGATTATTTATATATTATATAACTATGGTTTGTATACAAATCGTATAATCATATATACAACCATATAAAACATTATTGTATTATACATCATTATACATACCATTAGTCAACAAAGTAAACATATGTCATTATCATACCAATGGTCGAACTTGACTATAGTCAACATGGTCAAATTGTTCAACATAATGGGAACAAGTTTTGATCCTGGACCTCATTGAATTGGTCCGAGGCCTTTGCCATCAACCTACCACATAAAAACACAATGTTTTCACATACAAACTTTATCATGTCCAAATGTCTAGATGTATAAAAAATACAAAGTTTAAATTTTAATTTCTTTTCCAATACTTAATCAAATGAATATATGAATATGAATTATTAAACTTTGGAACATAATCTACATATGTGGACCAACTAAAAATTCAAATAACAAATTTTGTACATAGAAAATCACTTTTGAATTTTTTAAATTTTAACGTATCCATTATGTTTAAATACATGATAAATTTTAATAAATACATGTATAAATTGAATATAAAAAATTGAATATTTTTAGTTTATTTTGTAATTCTGAAGTATGAATATAATATGATATTATAAATATATTATATGTATATATATTATGTATCATATGTATATAATATACACATTATAATATAAATAATACAAAACATATTTTGTCATAAAACTAAAATTTAACAAATTGTAAATTATAGTAAATCATAATTTTTTAAAAGATCATTTTATATATAAATTTAATATGTTGTAAATTTATAAATCCTAAACCCATAGATAAATTTGGTAAAACTTTGTTAATTTTGGTTTAAATAACATGAAATTGTTTGAATTGTGTTATTTTTGTTATTAAAATAGGTCATTTAGATTAAACTTGGCTAGATTAAAGTTAAAGTTCATTAATTTTGTTTAATTTTGGTCAAAATCATATAAATGAAGCTAAAGTAAGTTATTCTCACTAAAATAGGATAAATTTTTTTATATTCTGATAAACTTGGCTAAACTTGGTTAAACTTAGATAAAGTTTTTTAAACTAAATGATTTTGGCTAAATTTGGTTAAACCTAGCAAAATTTTATTTAAATTTGATTAAGTTTTGTTCAAATTGAATAAATTTGGTTAAACCAAAAAAACATTAAATTAAATTTGGTTATGTATTTGGCTAAATTTTAATAAATTAAACTAAACTTGGATAAATTAAAACATTTAAGTTAAACTTCAATACTGAAGTTAAATTTGGTTAAATTTGGTGAAATCAAGTTACTTGAAAACACTTAAGCTAAACATAGTCAATTAAACTTGGCTAAATTTGAAGTTTTTTTAGCAAATAAGATTTTTTAATGTATTTTGTTAAAACTAAGGCGAATTAGGCTAAATTGAATTAATTAATCTAAATTTGGTTAAACTTGGCAAAATTTAAATGTTGTTAAAGTTGGTTGCATTTGGTTAAATTAAACTAAATTAGCTTACATATGTTAAAATATGTTACATTAAGTTAAAATATAAGATTATTTATAATAAATTAAGTTATTTAAGATAAACTATCTAAACTACTTAGGGTGAACTAGCCTTAAATGGGTTAAATTAAGATTGGATTATGTTAAAAATTTGGCAAAAAATATCATTTTCAAAAAAGCTCAAATCCATTTATGAATCTTTTTATTGTTTAAAAGTAAACGTTACAATGTTTAATGGGTGTTTTTGTTAATTTTTTATTCACTAGATTAATTTCAAATTAATTCACATGTTCCCATGATATATTAAAAATATAATTATATAAACAAATTTTACAATTTCAACAATTAAGTTAAAACTTTAAAACATGAAAAAACCAAACAAATGTTACACTTGCTATGGTACATGTTATTATGACTACACCCTATGATATTATTTCAATTTATTTCCATTTATTTGGTAGAATCTAGAAGTTTTTTTTCTCCATTTTATTTATACTACCTTGTGAAACTGCCCATGGATCAATCATTAAAAAATGAAAATAGAATCAATGTAAATGAGACATGTGGAGTCTTCATAAATGATGTAATAATGGAAGAAACATGTGACAAGAACCCAATTGTGCAAAAAAAAAGAGTAGAAATCCAGAAGGTGAAAATGAACAATTAATGTAAAATAACAATAAAAAGTTACATGTGCAAAAGAAATTAGTTTAGAAACCCCATGGAAGAATTTTATTGTGTTAATTGTTTTATTGTGTTAATGATAATATAGATGTTGATCTTGAAAATTCACAGATTATGGATTATATACTTTATCATGATAGTTGAGTGAAAACACATTATGGGTGAGCCATTTTTCACCCCCAAAAATGATGTATAACAAGTATAATAAATGTGTAGTAAATTGAAATCTTGATGGCATTTTCTAGAAACCCTAAACATAGAAAAAAGAATTTTAGAATGTGCATGACAACATTTTGGAACTCAAAGCTCATTTTTAATTAAAATTAAGCTTAATCCAATGGTTAAATGAAGAGAATTGGATAAAATCAATGTGCATAAAATATATAATGTACATCTTTTCAATGGCCATAGAGCCTCATGTTTATGGTTCATGACACATTACCAAACTAGAGAAAATTTTTAAAATAATACAATGCCCACCTATAAAATCTTTTCATTTTTTAAATTTTTTTCTCTAAAATTAAAAAAAATTATGCATTTATTGCTCAAGAAGTGCAAAATAACACATTTTTCGAATGGATTTTCAACCAAAAATTGTAAACTTCTAAATGGTCTTAAATTTAGTTGATGTACGTCAATATCATTCACCACCAAAAAAATCATTACAAAACTCCACATATAACCTTAGTTTTGCAAAAAAATTGTTTTCGTGACTACAATTTTTGGGGGGTATAGTGTGTTTTCACCTAGTTTAATAAATGCCACAAATCCAAGAACACAATTTCAAAAAGGATTAATTTCATATTTAAAAACAAATGGTATAACATCTTTAAAAAAACATGTTATGCAAATCATGGTCAAATTGCCAAGATATTCAAGGAGGAAATGAATAGTTTGTTGACAAGAAAAAAGGAAAAACTTTTAGCAAAGAAGAGGGCAAATTTGCCAGGAAATTATATCTCCAATTTTTTTGCTATAAGAGATTCTTTCAAAAAAAATGATGTGCCATAGAAAGAATTTTTAGAATATCTTGGTCTTTTGATTGTGAAAAATAACTCAAGCCTATTCAATTTGTGGAAAGTGTCTAGCTAAAATGTCTAGCTTTGTACCTATGTTCAAAAATTAATTTTCCTTCCAAAAGGTAGTTGTCACAAGATATATTACCAAGCTTAGTGGAGAAAACAAAACAATTTTATGTTCTTCATGCATTAGCAAAATGTTATTCCACTAATAATAGCTTTGATTTTTGGATGTCCAAAGGGGCATATGATGTGTTTACATTAGTTATTAATTTTTTGGGAACTGAATAATAGCTTAAACATGTTACCATTGGCTTATTTAAAGCAAAATTTACTATAGGACAAGCATTAACTCAAAATTTGACAAAATTGTTAAACAAATATGCTTTGAAAAAAAAGATCATTATTCATGTCAAAGATGAAGGGTCAAACTTCAATGCAATGACTAATGCATTGAAATATGTTATTAATTGTGAATGTCTTAGTTTGGAAGAAAATTTTCAAAGGAATTGTTTTGGTCATGCATTTTCCAAGGCATGCCAATGTGGTTCAACAAATGAAAAAAGACAGAAAAATCTCAAATATGTCTTATTAAATCTACACAAACAAATTTATAAAAATGCAATATTTGGCCAAAAAAATTTGGGAAGGGTAAGCAAGAGTGGGAAAAAGCTTGTGTTGAAAACTGAACACACCAGTGAAAACAAGGTATTGTTTATTATTTATCCTAGATAATTTTTTCAATTCATCTTTTTTTTTTAATTTCAAAATCTAATTTGCTATTTAATTTCTTGCTACTGCTTTATAGGTTTGCTAGTAAAATAATGTTTTAAGAAGCATTACAATTTTGAATTGTTATTGTGTTTTCTTATAGCAAACAAACTATTGGGTGTTGGCAAGGTAAAGTAGACCAAAAAAATTAATCCACCCAAAATCCAATTAAAAAATGGAACAATTTTTGATATGGATATAAGAAAGTAAATTCAAAATATTTTGAAGTAGAAATATAAAACCATAGGGCCCTACATTTAATTTATGGGAAGTTGGATACAAAGTTTCAACAACTTTGGTATCATAAAAGTAGGTTGAAAATACATGTGAAATTAATTGGGTCAAAATGGTGTTCAAACCTATTTCATATTAAAATATATATATAGTATGAATATAATATCCAAATTTTGATAATACATAAGTATTTTTTAGGGCTCCACAAAGTTTTTTAAAAAATTTAATCAATATTTCATCTACATGTAGCCCATTTTGTAAAATTGGACATTTTGTGCAAGTAGATTTTTTTTTAAATTATATTTAATTATATTTTCAAAATGGGGTTTTTCAATGTATTAAATATAAAGTGAAAGATTATCATGTTAATTATTGTACAAAAGAAAATCTACTTTCAATACATTAAAACTTTTTTATGGTTACATCTAAAAACATTTTACAAGGAGCAAGGAGCCGTCTACTTTACTTTGCTTGCACCCTATTGTGAGATTTATTGGACAAGTGCCACCTTTTCTAAAAGGCAAATTTCTCAAATTATTGTGGACTGTATTTCTCCCATTATCATTGCATGTGTTTTAAACTAGTCCCATGGACATTAGCTACTTATTGATGTTTTAAATTTTACAATTTCCTTCAGTTTGAAATTGAAAGAATATAGTGCACACCTTTGGCTTCTTTTGAAAGTTTAATGGAAAATGAACCCAATTTTACTAATGAGTTAACCTTCTTAACCTCTAACATTAAAAAGGAGGTTTGTGGTGTACTAAATTCCTTACTTTCATTCTTAAGAACATATGAAGAAAAATAACACACAACATGGTTTCATTAATGTTAAATCCTAGGTTTAACAACCTTTGTATAGTGTCTTCATTTGTTGGAAGAGACCAACATTAGAAGAAAAAGGCCAAGATGTCACCAACACATTTTTAATTATTTACAACTTTTGGTTTTTGTAATTAAATTTTTGCCTTCTCCAACTAATGTGACATCATGCTAACATCAACTAAATTACCTACAACTAGATTGCAACTAATCTATGACTAAATTGGTATACATCTATATATGGATTGGATTTATCATCCAAAAGTAACCATCTGAAGTCCCATTAATCGCAAGCAAATGGTGTTTCATCGTAATCAGCATCAATCATAATAATTACTTGATTTATGATTAAACTTAATATTCATAGCTTTTAATTTATATTTCAAATTAGTATTCAAAATATTCATAGTATTTTTCTTGTAATTGAAATCATTGATATGATTGATGTAATTAAACTAATTTCATTACATAAAATTGATTGTAATTTCAAATAAATTAAATATATTTCAACATAAATTATTATATTATATTTTTAAAAAATAAAATTACTATAATTAATGTATAATTATTATGAAATCATAATAATTAATTTACTTATACATTAATTATAATAGACACTTAATTTATAATTCAGCTTCCTTGTTCATAATTTTAATTTTTAATATATTTTTAAAATAAAATATTTCCACTATAATTAAATGAATTAATTTAATTTTTATAATTGTAAGAATTACATTCTAGTATAACAGAATATTTAATTATGTATTTACAATATATAATTATACCTATGTCATAAAATTTTAGAATAATTTTACTGCAAATTTAAAATAATTCTAATAAATTATTTTACTTATTATTTAGTACAAGTTATTTAAAATGATAACTCCTTATCATAAAAAATAACTATTGTATTTACAACACTTCTGTTTTAATAATAAGAATAAAAATTTGTATCCTAATTGAAAAGTTATGTCCTATAATTAAGATTTTTATTTCAAAATTTTATAATAATTTTAAAATAATGAGCAAAATTGATGTAATTATTACATTTAAAAATAAAGATACACTAAATAATTGTATGTATTATTCATTATTTACTTATTTAAAATAAATTTTTAATACAAAAACATAAATTCTTATATTATTAATAATTATTCTATAGTAACATAAAATAATTGTATAATCATTGTAATTATGTAATTTATTTAAAAGTTAGAATTACAATACTTGCATAATTAGATTTTAATTAAGTTTTATTATTATAATCCATAATTTATCATTTATAAATTTCTTTTTTATTTAAGTTTCTAGATTAATCATAATTTAATTAAAATAATTATTTCCTGTAACTACTTGTCCATAATATATCACTTTTATAAATGATTTTAAATGATTGTATTTATTAATTATAAGTTACATTAAATAGTTATTGTTACAAAATTAAATTTTTATGTTATATAATTTACATTCTTATAGTAAAATAAATCAAGTATTGTAATCAATGTTACATTACTTTAAAATCATTGTAATTACTTCATATAATAAATAATTATAGTAATTTCATAAATATTTTCTGATTGAATATAATCATTCACAATTTGTAATGTATAACTTTAAATCTGAATTAAAGTTTTGGAAAAATTATAATGTAGTTAAAATAATTATTGTAATGACTATAATTGTAGGAATTATTATACAATAATTTTTCTTTTAAACAAAATTCTTTAATTTTTTATTTGTGAGAAATTTTTTTAGTAATATTACAGTAATTAGTTATCTAAATAGTTGATAATGAATACTTAATATTTGTAAGGTAGAGTTTATATTTAAAATATATGTTAAATTTAATCATTTTTAATTAAATAATTATCTACTGAGCCATGTACTTGAATTGTTTAAATTTTTAAAAACCAAAAAAAAAAAGGGGGCATGAAGAAAATTTTTAAATTACAATTTATTTGTGAGGAAATTGTAAGTTCAAAACTTATCCCAAATTGTTTGTTTTCTAATCCCAGTTTCAACATTGTATAAACAAAAGGTGTGGTCATATAATTTCACATTAATGTGTGCACATGGGATGAGACATTCAAAAAACTTAACCCAAAACAAAAAGAAAAATTATGCATAATGTTAAACTACTTACCTCTCGAACCTACTTATTTACCTAGTTCAGTAGATGTTTAGTTTGACCTACCCATGACCTAGGTCTGCCTATGTATCTACGTACTTAAGTATCTACTTATATGAATAGGTATTTAACCTAGGAAAGTAAGATCTACCTACTTACGTTTTCACCTAAATAAGTAGGTAGGTATTTAATTTAAGTTTGTAAGTACCTACTTATGTATGTACCTAAGTACCTACCTACTTAATATGAATATTTTGTATTGAATTCATTTTAAAGTGTCATGCGACATAATATAAATCATCTAAACATGTGAATTGAACATTCTTGATTATTTCAAAATAATAATAAAATGTATTTTAAATAATTAAATATTGGGATACGTGGCAACAAATCATTTACTTTCAATAGTGACCCAAATAATCACATGTGACAATATGTATACAATGGAATCAAAAGATGAACTTATATTTGTTGACTTTTTTCTTTCATCCAATACCCCTTATCAGTTGCAAATAATATCACATGCGACTTGTCCAAGGAGACTAAGGGGATTTTAGTGGCAAATGTTGCTTGTGACTGAAATTTAACTGTAGAGACTAATCAAAAATAAATGTTTTTCTTCTAATGTGAATGCCTTCAATGACATTGTGATTAGTTCCACCATATGCACAAATTTGGCACATGTATCCCAAAATCTATCCCTTTTAAGGTTAAGTTGAATATTTTTTGCCTTGGTGAATGACTTGTGATGATGGGTACCACACAATGTGTTAAAGTTGTCTAATAAAAATCAATGATAGTTTGTTCAATGGTGGGTCTCAACTAGTTTGTATCAATGGTGGGTCTCATACCTATGGTTAGTACTACCTATTATTTACCTACTACCTATCCATTAAATTGGTATTATGTATGTACTTACTAATAAGCACCTGCCTACTTACTTGCCTACCTACTAGGTAGGTATTATATACATACCTACCTACTTACTATTTACTACTGCCTTTAGGTACTACTTACCTATTACCTAACAAGTTAAGTACCTACTAAGTTACTAGGTAAGTTCTAAGTTGTTAAACATAAGTACTTAGGTACCTAATTTATAAAGTAGGTTAGAAAAAAATCTTTATAACAATATGGTGACAATTTTTGTCATGTAAAAATCATGTGGTGCAATGGTTAAACAATGGTTAAGGACTTCTTCCTTCAATGTGGAGGTGAGGGGTTCAAGTCCTCACACTTGCAACTAGCTTAATTAACTTAGCTTGCTAATTAAGTTAGCCTACATTCCTAAATAGGTTAGGGCAAACATTCCTAGGTAGGCTAGGGCCTACATTCTTAACATATAGGCTAGGTTTTTAACCTATATACCATGTGTCTACATGCCACATGTCTACATGGCATGGGTGGAGAACATATTTATTTCATATTTGATGAATTATATCCAACAATCATAATTTATGGATCTCATCAAGCACTAATAACCTCCATGACTTCATAGTCACAAAAGTCATAGTCGCAAATTGTCTTGTGACTAAACCACACTAACAATTAAGTGTCCTAAATGACATGTCTTATTCGACTTATACATAGTCATGTAGTCATAGATGTTTTCCTTGACTACCAACCTAATTATAAATCAAGTCACAAAATAGAGCTTTTCTTGTAATGTCTCAACCATTAAAAAATTGGTTGCAAAATTGACTTTTAGTGGGGTTTAAAAGCATTAAATTGGTCTCATAATGACAAAAAATTACTAATGGCACATGGTGTTGTTGTATGAAAACACAATAATTTTCACATTTTTCACAATTCACTTGACCCATGTTGTTTTCCCCCAATCTTCTAATAATGAATCCAAACAATGAATAGCACAACCTTGAAAGTAAAGACTTGGAAAATGACAAATTAAAAGGTCAACCGCATTTCTCATGTTCGAAACATTGTTTGTATAAACTTATACAATGTTGTCGACTCCAATGGTTTTGATGTATTTAGCCAATGCAATACATCTGTAATGGGCATCCTTCTACTCCCTAGTTGTGTCAATGGAACCTATGAATAGATCATTAATTAAACAAGAAAACATTATGTTCAATAATGGACACCATGCAATGTTGTCCCAAATATTAGAATAAATGGTTGCTCTATATTTGTGAATCGAATTATGCATCTTTTGGTTACATGTTTGGACACATCAACCTTGAATTGCTTTAACAAATTTATGTGTAATCCATGATATGATGGCAATTTCTAGTAGGTTCAAGATTCAAAGGTTACTTTCACAACTTCTATCAATGCCAAGTGTCACACAACATTGAAAGGGATGTTTGTTTCATAAAAAAAGTTGGCCATGTCTTGTCCAAATCCTAGTTTTTGGTTGAATTTAATCCCTTTAACAATGAAACCTATCAAAAGGTTTGAATGTTGTTATTTGTGGATCTATTAGGGCCCTTTGTGTTATTTTATAAACATGGTGCAAATTTGAACCCTTTCGACTTCAAACATCGAAATAGATTTTCCTTCTATCAAAGGATTTGACATTTGCTTCCATGTCATTTAACGATGGAAAGATAAATCCACCATATCAAGCAAATGAGGCCTTCACCCATGGATGTGCCTTTGAACACACTATTAACTCTAATTCACCCATTGCCATCATATCAATACCCCAAATGGGAGCATTCTATCCTTGTAGTATGAAATGACATTGCCAAAACCTATATTCCACCTTACCTAGCTTGTCATGTGGCATCAAATACTATGGACTCCACACATTCCACCTTCTTTCCATTGAAAAAACATAAGAACAATAAGTTTGATTAATAGAATTAAAGTATATAACAATAGGATCTAACTCCACCTTTAGGAGTACAATTTGAAATTCAACATCAATTATAAATGCAATATGATGATCTAAAACTTCAAACACCCTTAAAGATTTCACCCCTTTTCTTAAGGTATGTGGCAGTGGTTACTTATTAAACAACACAATGCCCACACACTTCAAAGGAGAAAATGAATTTAAATTGCAAGGTTTGGTTTTTATTACCAAGCAATAAAAAATTTTGTCACCGAATCAATGGTGGAAATCAATCTACCATTGATCAAACGACTAAAATCCAAAATGAAAGTTTCAATCATCTTACATATGGTGACCAAAAACAAATTTAGTCACCACACAATTAGTAACAAAAAGCTTTCAATCATAGTAGGATTAGCAATGAAAAACTTTCCTTCCTTCTAGGATTGGCAACCAACAATTTTTGATTACCATAGGAATGGCAACCAAAACATTTCAATAGCCACAAGATTAGTGAATGAAGAAATGCTTTTGGTCATCAATCCTATAATAACCAAATTCATTTTTGATCAATCTAATAAGGGCAGCCGAATATAAGGAATTTTTTTCTTACATCAGTCTTAATGAACACAACCAACGCATCAAGATGAATGTTGACATGACATCCAATGCAAAATGGGCACATCATGTTAGTTCTAATAACCTTATACATAACATTCAACAAAAAGGAATGTGATGCATAATTATAAATAAATCACTACTACATAATTTGTTCGTTTTATAGTCCCTTTGCACTAGATTTTCTATCAAAACAAACCTCAAACAATTTTGGGACAAGTTAAAAAAGACTAGTCATTTAAGACAGGTAAGTGGTGGTAAAACTCACATTTATGTAAGATGACTAAACAATAGCACAATGCCATAGTGGCATGTCTAATATGACTTACTATGTGACTTAATGCAATGCTGTGGCATGTCCATTCTAACAAATTGTGTGAATGAATGTAATGACATGGCATGTTCATTGTGATTAAATATGATTATTTTATAAAATAATTATATTTTAAATAATTATTTAAAAAATATTTTTATTTTAAAAAGATTTTCAATGTATCAATTCCCTTTTGGATTACATTCAAATCAAATATTCTTTTAATTCAATTTTATTTTTTTTGGAAGTTAAACCTTGTAATAGGTTCAACCTAAAAAACTTGGGTAATTTAAAATTTGACTTTGAGTGCTAAAACCTTTGATTATATACTTTTCAAAATGCAATTGATGACCAAACAATATGGGATATATTTGAATATAAGGAACAACTTAATCACACAAAGTTTTCAGTTTATTAGACCTACCACCAAACACTTAAAAATAAGATTTACAATTTTTTGTACATTATTTTATTACTTCTAAGCTTCTAAAAGATTTTTTAGTTTTTTTTTTTTGGCACATCCAATGGTACCATTTTTTTTGAAATCAATGAAAAAATGAGCAAGTTATGCCCTTTGAAGATGAAAAGGCTAATTTGCAAAAATTGAACATAATAGTTCAATTTGTGTTTTTGAATTTAAACTCTTTGTATGTTACTCCATTACTTTTGACATTCAAACAAAATTGTAGTTCTTTTCTTGGTGCATCCAATGGTACAAGAAATTTTTGAAATCAATGAAAAACTGAGCAAGTTATGCCCTTTGAAAATGAAGAGGGTGATTTGCAAAAAATGAACATAACAATTCAATTTGTGTTTTTGAATTTAAACTTTTTGTACATTGCTCCATTACCTTCGACATTCAAAAACATTTTGTAATTTTCCTCTTGGCTTATCCAATACTATAAATAATTCTCAATTTGATAAAGAAATAAGAAAAATATGTTCCTTGAAAGTGAAGTGAGGTGATTCAAGCACGAATTAACGACTTAAAAAATTCAATTCCCTTTTTTGAGTTTTAATTCTTCATACATTATTCCATTTTTTTTCATGTTTAAAAACATTTTAAAATTCTCCTCACTTAAAAAAATTCTTAATTTGATAAAAGAATAAGTTATGCTCATTGAAAATGAAGGGGTGATTTGCAAAAATTGACCACATGTTAGTCCAACTTGTGTTTTTAACTTTAAACTTTTTCTACATTTTAAAAAAGATTTACACTTCAAGAAAGTTTGTGAAACTTAAGATAATGCATCCAAAGCTTTTTAAATCCTTGTGGATGGACAAGTAATGAGAAAAATATGAAATTTGAAAGTGAAGAGGGTCTATATGTTCTTTTTTTTTTAATGAGGTCAACCTATGTTAATAATACATGTGTAATCAAAGTGATTAACTTTAATCACATTTGTACATGTGTTAGATAAATGACTGATTTTAATCATATATATCACTTTGATTACACATGTAAATTAATTGATTAATTTTAGTCGCATTGCTAGTAGGTTGATTACACATAATCACTACATAAAGTCCACATATGAAATTACAATGTTTGTTTTGACTAGAAATTCAAATTATTTATAATAGATAATGCTACTTTTTTTGTTTGTCAAAATGGACACGGTTAGTTATGTGGCTTTAAAAAAAATTGACTCTACAATCATGTTAGTTAAATTTCACTAGTGAAAAGGACATGGTTTTGTTGTAGTGAATACATAGGGTGCAAATAGGATAACATGAGCTGCACCTACCTATTTTTGGGACTGCCTTTGGTAGAATATTTTTTAGAATAGTCTTTTAAAAATATTTAAATATATATATATTTTTATAATTTTTCTTATGTTATTATGTTAAGGTTTATGAAAGAAATTTAAAATATATGCAATTTTCAAAAGTTTTGAAGTCTATTTATAAGTCTTTTTAATGCTAAAAGATACGTGTTATAATGCGTAATGAGTGTTTTTGAAAGTTTATTATTCATTGGGTATGTTTCAAATTAATTCACATGTGCCAATGATATATTATGAACCTTATTATATTAAAAAAATCTTATACTTTCAACACCAAATTGAATTGCCACTTCTAAACATGAAAAATTAAGCATTGGTTACACTTGCTATGGCTTCTATTAGGGTGACTACACCCCATAACAAATAATGTTTTTGATTTTTTCTCCTATTAACAAGAGGGAGAACTGGGTAACTTTTTTATTCTTATTTTCCCAAAGGGATACTTCTCTTTAAAAAGGGAAGAATAAAATGACTATTTAAGTTTAATTTTAAAATTTATTTTTGGAAAAAAAATTCCTTATGGGCAAGGAGGAAAATTGGGCCACCATATTCTTGTCCTAAGGAAACACTTTTCCTTGGGAGGGAGAGAATTAGGTGGCCACCCAATTTTCCTTTTCCCAAGGAGAAAGGAGAATTGAATGGCTATTTGATTGTCTTCTTCCCAAGGAGAATGGAAAATTGAATGGCCATCTAAGTTTTGTCCCTAAGAAACAATGAAATTATATTATTATTAAAAAAATCATAAATAATAATAATAATAATATTTTCTATTTTATTTTATTTTTTAATTTCAATTTTCTTAAAATTTCTCATTATTTTTTTAGTATAAATGACCTATAAATGAACATTTGACATTGCCCAATTTTTTCTTTGAATTTGAAAAAAATTCAAAAATAATTTGATGAAAATGAAAGGAAATAAATTTATTTCCTTTAATGTAAGTGAAGGAATTAACCATTTGTTATGGAATTTGAGAAGGTGAGCTCAAGGAGTTTCATCAACAACCTTTGTGAAAATTGTGTATTATTGTGTTTACAAATATCGATCTTCTTTGGTTGATTAAGATCATAGCACATTGGCCTCCATTGTATGCGAAAGTAAAAAACATTCTAGTCAAATTTACCTTCTACATCTACAATCAACAATTGTCTTTCGCCCTTACTATCCCCTCTTCCTTTTATACCAACAATGATAATAACAATGGTAGCAAAGCTTTAATTCTAAAGAATAATTCTAAATTCTTTAATGGAATCCAGGTGGAAAAATTGAGGAACCAAGTTCAAAAGCAATGATTGATGACACAAAGGTTGTCAACTCAATTATACTGATAACATGCATGTCACAGTTTTCAAATCTTTTTTTGAACTTTGACTCAATGCCAAAATTCTTGACCTTCATAAATTTGCATTTTTGCAAATATTACTCATGCATCATACTTCTAAATATTGAGCAAATCTTCCATGAGTTTCTTCATAATTCAATTAAAAGTGTCAGACTTATATGACACCCTTACCTCAAACACATCTTTAATTCTAAAATCCAAATCATTCACCGCAACAACTAATCGAACTTTTTTCATTAGAACAATAGTCATTGTGCAAAAGAAAAAAGGTAGAACTTAGTGAAAGGAATTTGACAATAAACAAATGAAGTAACAAAAAAAAGGCACTTAATAAACACACACTTACAAAAACACATAGTTGAAAAAACTCACATTTGCAAAAAACTAGGAATACAAAATGACAATTTAAGTCAACCATAATGTTCATGCTAGTGAGAAAGAAAGGGTACACCCAAGCCCTAATTGTCTCAACTCGAATATGAGATACAACACTTTTAACCCTAAACTTTTTTCCATTGTTTAAACCATTATTTTCATTTTCACTTCAATATATAGGTATTTGGTAAACATGTGTGTGTGTGTGTGTGTGTGTGTGTGTGTGTGTGGTAAGCATCAACTTTTAGGTCATTTGCATGAAATTTTGGTCAAACAAAAAGTTGAAATTGAATTGTTTTCAATTTTTGGTTAAATGTATTAAGTGTTTGATTTCAAACAAGATTTTTTTTCTTAAAATTTTGATTTATTCTTTTTAGTGAAATTTGCCATGTTTGGGGCCCCCAAAAAATGATTTTGATTTCTAAAAAATATTTTCTTGAAAAAAAAACCCTTGTTAAGTCACCATATTATGAGAAAGAAAAAAAAGGAGGGAGAAAAGGGGAAGACCCACCTTTTTCCCCAACCACCCCACCCTACCCAAGAAATAGCTCCTTGAAACAAAAAACTCCTCCAAACAAAATCATTCCTCCCAATAATACCACCCAATAAAACTCCTTTATTCACTAAAGCCCCACATCCAAAAAAAAAACCCCTTGAGAGAGAGGGAAAAAAAATTGTGTACTTTAACCTCCTTTGCTCTCCTCACCCAAATTTTTTTAAAAAAAAACATATACCTAAACCTGCAACCTTGTCCATTCAACTTATACTTTTGATTCCCCAAACCTACTCAAAAGGTGATCTCACAATGTCTTTGTAAAACAAAGGAAAAAGAGACTAATGAGGTGACCCTTGTCAAGGAAGTGGATGGGATGAAATGTCATGTTGCCAATATGTACATGTTAATGCCCACAAGTTGTCACAAGTTAGCTCAGGATTCAGTTAGAAAGGGTAGGTGGGGGGCAGCTCATGACAATGTAAGGTCATCTAGGCTGGATAGGCTGTACACTTTGTGCACATGGAATTGATGTCCCTACTATTGTGTGCAGGTTAGTTTGGAGCCACACTCAAGCCACACACTTAATAAAAAAATACATATATATATATATATATATATATATATATATATAAGTGTTGGGTAGGAAGTTAGTTTATTTAGCTTTTGTTTCCTCATCAACTTTTCAAAACTGAAAGGCCAATTTTCATGTTATGCTTTTAACTAAATGAAAAAAAGAATTAGAAAAGAAGGGCAATAATAGTAGGTAATATTGTTGGAATTGCACAATAGGTCAAAACATATGAGATTGACTTGATTGAGTTAGTCGTTTATGCCATGTGTAAGTGCATATGTTAATCATGGGTGCCATGTTTTAGTGTGGAGTGCAATGCAATTTATTATTGATAAAATCTTCGATCAAGCATAGGAAGACACCATTAAAACATGTAAAACTTATTGGCAAATGATTTTAATCCCTAAATATTAAGGTGAATCCAATTTGGTTCACTTTTCAATGATAAGTTTTGTCTTTCTATGATGTTTAGAGATTAAGACTTTGGAGAAGAAAGGTCCTGAGTTGGTCACTTGGTGCAGTTTGTCACAATAATCCATCCCACATGAAACTTAAAAAAAGGTTCAATTTTCTTCTTTTATAGAATGGGTTACAAAATGTAAGTAAGCATGGGTGAGAAGTTTTGGTTTTTTAAAAGAAACAATACATGTGGGACATTCACACCTAATGTTAAGTCAGTGTTAAGTGAAAATCTAGGTGGCATCCAAGGTGGCACCCAATGTTAAATGGGTGATTATTTTAATATTAAGTGAATGTTAACTTAACATAAAAATCGTTGTGGCAAATAGGTTAAGGTTCTAAATGACTAGGATTGGTGTTAGGGGACTTAATACTAAGAGTCCTTAACACCAAGTGTGAATCCTCTCCACCTTTAAAAGTCAGTCACTTTTTAGTAATATCATGCCTATCTGCTGTCATTTTTGTCATTAATGAAATATTTGAAATGAATGTCAGATGAATGATAAAAAAATTCATCCATGAAGAGAGCAGTTATGATGTTTTCATCCAACAAGGAGTATGGTTAACCCCATAAATGTCAGGACAGTGCGATTTCGGGCCCTGTCAGATGATTTTAGGGATTAAATGAAAAATAGGGCCAATGAGAGCTCATGGTGATACCTAGAACTGTAGGTATCTAGGTACGGTAATAGGTCACTAGTAAAAATGAATGTCACAGGTTATTGCTTATAAGGGGTGACCCGATAGCCAATCAGATCATCCAGATTCTCACAACCGTCGGGTATGAAAGAAAGAATCACAAGAAAAGAGTGATACCAAAATGAGCCTTCCTTGAAGAATCTGAAGAATCTGAGCTGGCTAAAGGTCCAAAGAGGAGAGGGAAGGTAGAGGAATGGGGGGGCAAGATCAGAGTTCAACAAGGGGAAGATCAGAGTTGAACTGTTTGTTGCAGGTATGAGAGAGTTGTTGCAGGTAGGCTAACATGTAGTCTTTTTCCTTTTCCCCTCACAGCTCACAATAGTTGTTATATATATATCCTAGCCTACTACCCAATTGTGTGCTAGAATCCTGTGCTGATTCTGTGCAAGATCCTCTCTTGAACAGCTAGAACATCAGCCCAGATCAATAGTACCATGATCGGAGCTTTGCAGAATTTGTACTTGCACTTGTACCCCGGCTCTTTCCTCTTATTTCAAACCCAGCTGGCACACAGTAATCAGGAGCAGCAGCAGCAGCAGAATTGAGCTCCAGAAATCTGCTACAATAGTTGATTGGCAGTAGGTTTTGGCTGAATTGATGTAGCTGCCTTTGAATCTATGCATCTTAATTTCTGAAGCTGCAAATGCACAAGTTTTGTACAATTCATGTTGTTGAAGAGCTGCTTGATCTTGACTTTGAGAGCTTTTTTTTCTTTTTTCTTTTTTCTTTTATTCCATAGAAGATTTTGGGGTTGAGCTGTAAGTGAGTGTGCAAATGTAAAGTATTTGTTTTGGGTCCAGTACTCCAGAAGATGGCAGAGCAACAGAAATCACTGGAGCAGACGCCCGCATGGGCTGTGGCAACTGTAGCAACTGTGTTTGTGGTAGTATCCCTGCTGCTGGAGCGAGGAATTAATTGCTTGGGCAGAGTAAGCTCTATCTCTAATTTTGCTGCATCTCTCTCTCTCTCTCTCTCTATCTCTCTCTCTGCTCAGGGATGATCAAGAATTGCTGCTCTTGAGCAGTTGGGGAAATTCACCCCCAACTGAATTCCAGGAGCTCATGATTCTTGCTGCAAGGATCAGTCTGGAAGACACCTTTCGCATCATTTGAAGACATAGTTTTTTCCTGAAATGACATAGCACTCAAACTCAGGTGGCCATGCAATTGGGTACCAACTTATTAGGCTCTTGATCATCTTGAACTCTGGTTGCAGAAACTGGAGAGGGAGAAACAAAAGCCCTTGCTTCACACTCTTGAGAAAATCAAAGAAGGTAAAATAACTGATAGATCTTCACTGCAATTTTTTCATTCCTGATGTACTTAACTATTTGGATTCAATCTCTGAAAAAATTTCTATCAAAAGATAAAATTGAGATATTATAAATCCTGGTCTTGATGATCTATGATGAATTTATAAATTGCTAGAATTTTTTCTTTAATAAATGGAAACCCTGATGGGTGTTGAATGAATTTGAGTCCTTTGCCATGGGGATGGGGGGGGGGCCTGTAGAGTTGATGCTGCTGGGATTCATCTCACTTCTGCTCACAGTGTTTCAGTCAGTTGTAGCTTCCTTGTGCATGCCGGAGAGGTTGAGCAGGACCATGTTGCCATGTAAGTACATTGAGCAGCCCTTAGCAGCAGACACAGCAGGTGCACCAATGGCACAGGTTGGTGAGGGGTTCAATGATTCTAGAACAATACATGCTCGCAGGCTGTTCCAAGCAACAACAGATCAAACCACCCCTGTGGCTCCTCCATCAAATTGTCCAGTGGTGAGATGCCGATGATGGAAATACTTTGGTGTTGCAGCAAAAGTGTGTGACCTTGGCAGGATATCTCTCATCAAAACAAGATACAAAAACACACACCTGAGTACACATTCATTTGGGGGTAATAGGAGCCAGCAATCATGATGTTTCTTGTTTGTATCAACAATGGCTCGAGAATTGATGAATGGGTAACAAAGCTGGGATGCGGGAAGTATGTATGTACAGGGGAAGGTCCAGGTCATTTCTGTGGAGGGTCTACATCAGCTACACATCTTCATCTTTGTGATGGCTGTAGTACATGTGTTCTACAGTTGTATTACAGTGCTCCTTGGCTTCTACAAGGTGAATTGCTTCGCCTTTCGAGTATGTTATATAATTTTTAAGCTTCAGAACCAATATGCCTTCACTTTGAGCCTCTCAATGTAACAACACTGAACTTACTACTTGTATCATTTGAGCAGATGCACAGTTGGAGAAAATGGGAAGAAGAAACTCATAAGGAGAATCTCAACTCTATTGGAGCTGGTGAGAATCATTCAATGACTTTTCTCTTTGATCTACAATCATAATTGTGTACCTACAACTGATAATTGGCAACTTCTTGCCCAAATATTTTATTTCTTCTAGAAAATGAGGTTTGGTGGTTTCAAACTTATTTCTCCAGAAATTTTCAACAGTTGATGAATAGGTATGCAAAGTACACCTTGTATTGTGTATTTGTAATAGTAACCCAATGGAGTTCGATTCTCAACAATTTCGACAAATATCAATATTTCTATTTTTATTTTTTTCAGTTAACCCATTTGTGAATTATTTTGTGCCAAGCATCAGTTGCAGGCTACGGTAATAACTCTGGGTTGGTTTGGTTCTGTAAGTTCAAGTGAATTTGAGTGTATGTGAATGTATGTATGTATGTATTCAGCAACAAAGAAAAAACACAAGTTGACAAGGAAGTCATTTGTTTCAAGCCGAATCACTCAGCCATGTTTCGCAACATCAAGAACTGGACTGAACATCAATAGCTGGTTTGTAAGTCTGAAATGCACTGAACCCATCCTTTTTCATGTATTTGACCAGGAGCATCTAAAGACACCACAGATCATCTCAGCATTCTGTGAAAAAATGCTGGGCCAAAACCATTTTGTTGAGCCAAACCAGCATGTTTTGCCTTTTCTTCATCCAAAATTTGCTGTGCAGGGCACATCACACACATATATATGTGTGTATGTACCCTGAGTTTATATATTGTTGCACATATTGTGCAGGTCAGTTTTTTCAGGCAGTTTGGGATATCTGTCACAAAGGAGGACTATAATTGTCTCCGTTTGGGTTTCATTGCTGTAAGTATAGCCATCATCCCCCCATTGTAGAATTGCCTTGTAATGTTTTCCTGTTCCATTGTGCTTTGCTTAATTAGGCTAGTACCTTGCTCATTGATCAACAATACTCTCTGCCCGGTGTGTCACATCATTTTCTTTTTCTCTTCTTTTTTTCTTGGCTTACGGTGACTAGACTTCTTGCATGTAGTAACTGATCTGTATTGTGAGGCCTTCAATATCATTCTTGATCAATGGGTTTTGTGCAGAATCATAAGCTAGGCATGACGTACAATTTTCATGGTTACATTCGGAGAACCATGGAAGATGACTTCAAAGTAGTAGTAGGCATCAGGTTTGTGCAATTTCTTCTTCTCCAAAAACATGTGGATCATGAAACATAACCAATATTTTCAATAAGTTGGTTTGTGATCAGCACACAGCTCTGGTTTAGGGTTTAGGGTTTTTGTGTATTTGCTTTTGCTTTGATCATTTACAGTTCAAAGATCTATGCACAGACTGGAACAATCTGTAATCCAATTCTGAACACATAAATAGATCAAAACTCTGACGAATATATGCAATATTTCTGAACTTGAAAATTTCTCAGCCCCATTTAAGATGGATTTGTCTAGTCCACAGATTCTTTCCTTGTACATTATTAAACTGTTCCAAAATGGAAGATATTTGAGACCATGATGGTGTATGCTATATGTGCTTGGTCGACAGTGGATATCTGTGGGCATTTGTCGTCATCTTTCTACTCCTCAATGTCAATGGTATGTTACCATTTCCAATAAACCCAATGAATCAATTCTCTCTTTCCTTCCTCTCAGATCGGTGCCTGTCTATGACGCGCTTCAACTCTTGACATCTCTTTGATGATCAAATTTCCTGTTTAAATTGAAAGAGTTCTGAGTTTGTTCTGTGCACCCGGCCATGTTTCTTGACCAGTCTAAGTCAATGTCTCATTTGCAGGTTGGTATACATACTTCTGGATTGCTTTCATACCATTCATTGTGAGTCCCCAACACCTTTCATGGCCTTAATTCCTTGCAAAGTGCTTATAATTGTGTTCAACAATCATCATGGAGGCTTTCTTTCTTTCTTTCTTTTTCTGGGTGCAATGAGCCAGTTTGATTGGCCCATGATTACAGGGGAACAAAAAAAATTCTGAAACTTTGGACACCAAATAGAAGTTTGTACACCCAAAATCAAATTCTTGTTATGAACTGAAATATGGTAGTAGTCTGGGAGCCCACACGTATCTTTTGGACAAGACCACCACCAATTAGGCAATGTTGGGTTCTAATATTTACTTCTTGTAAAACAGCTTATATTGCTGGTGGGGACAAAGTTACAGCAAATAATTACAGATATGGCACTTGAAGTACGGGGCCTGCGAGTTGTGAAGCCCACTGAAAACATGCCATTAGAGGAAGTTAATGGCACTATCATCAATGTTGTCAAGAATCCGGATGATCCACAGGGCCAGGAGCTCATCCGCAAACTTGTCAGGCCACGAGACGACCTATTCTGGTTCAATCGACCTCAACTTCTGCTCTACCTCATCCACTTCATCCTCTTCCAGGTATCAAAGCATGGGAAAAAAAAGAAACTCAAAAGAAACAATGAAAAATAGGTACTTCAAAATGGGTGGTATGAGTACACACTCTTATTGGTGTAAGAGCAACTCCATCAGTGCTCAGTATGTGACCCTGCAAACTAGAAATGGATGAAAAAAAGTCGAAACATGCCAGTTTGGCTCAGCAAAAGGTTTTGACCCAGCATTTTTGCATAGTTTGTTGAGGCCAGTACAAGACACAGCAAAGCCTAACACCTACTGGAGAAGAGTGTAATAAATCTGATCTGACTGCTGCTCCATGTTTCTATGTGGCCAATCAGAATGATTGGTCCAGATAGTTTGCTATTAGTAGTCTCCCAGTATCTACCAGTTCTTTCATCTATCACAACAATTTCTTTTGTGTTGTCTTCTGATGAGCAGACTCTTTGCTTCTTTTGTTGCAGAATGCATTTGAGCTTGCCTTCTTCTTCTGGCTTCTGGTAAGTTTTTGCACATCATTTCAGCACTGTTCATGTGGGTAGAAAACTATTGTTGGTCCTTCAACCGAGATTTTTTATCTGCTGATGATTTGAGCAATCTGAAAAAAAGAGCAGTTTGATTGCTAACTTATGGCCCTACCATTTCACAGAAAACCTTTGGGTTCACTTCATGCATAATGGGGAAAGCTTGGGTGGTGATTTCACGCTTAGTTATAGGGTACGTAAACACTCTTACTTAACAACTTTTGTATCTCCTTGCTTCCCACATGGGTGTCAATCAAAAACAATTAGTATGCAATGTCGATTGAGCAGGCTGTCAAATGTCCATCATGCAAATGTGAAAATATGGGGGAAATTTGTGCAGGATTTTTGTCCAAATATTGTGCAGCTACAGCACTCTCCCACTTTATGCCCTTGTGACACAGGTACAATCCCAAAGTGTCTTTTTTTTGCACATAATTTCTTCAGTTTCACATTCAAAGAGTGGATTACTAAATGCTTAATCCCAAAGTGTCTTTTTGCACATGGTTTCTTCAGTTTGACATTCAAGAGAAGATTACTACTAAATCCTTAATCCCAAAGTGTATTTTTACACATGTTTCTTCAGTTTGACATTCAAGAGCAGATTACTACTAAATCCATAATGCCAAACTCTCCTCTTTTGCACATGAATCCTTCAGTTTGACATTTAAGAGCAGATTACTACTAAATCCTTAATCCCAAAGTGTCTTTTTACACATAAATTTCTTCAGTTTGAAATTTGAGAGCATCTGATTACCAAATCCTTAATCCCAAAGTGTCACTTTACACATGTTTCTTCACTTTGACATTCGAGAGCAGATCATGACTAAATGACTATGAATCTACCCACCAAACTGCATATATCTACTACTGTCAGAAGTAAGTGAAGCAGCACAGCTTTTGCAGGAGTTGAAGCAGAGCTAAGAACCTGGCTCATCACAGCACTAGAAAGCAAGCATCAAAGCAGTTGTAGGAGTGTTGAGCCCAGAGGAAGATTGATCACCTTGTTTGACATAGTGAGAGACCATGTGTGATCAATACTACATACACAATGATATGATAAGATGTTTATACTGTACGAATCTGATGGGTTTCAGTGTGTTGCCATTTTGACTCGACAGATGGGGTCACAAATCAAACACTCTATATTCCAGGAATCCACTGAGTTAGCCATTCATGGGTGGCATGAAAAGGTTAAGGAGAAGCGCAAGAAAAGAAAACTCAATCATCGTCTTGTCTCATCATCTATACACAAGACTTTTGGTCTGTCTTCCAAGCTTAAGCATCACAATTCAACTCCACGCAGTGTGAGGCTTTCCAAGGGCCATCATGCAACCAAATCTACCGCAATGGATCAAGTCAACACGGGGCTTCATGACACACAAGATATTGTACAATCAGACAATTCAAAGCTTTCTGGTAAGAACTAAATCTCCTTCCTTTGCAACAACACATATTCAATGAAAAAAAAGGATTGCATGTTTCAACTAGTGTTGGGCAGGTACCTGGTTTGGAGGGGTAGAACCGCCGGTTCTGGGTTCCAGTTAGTGAAAACCAAAACCAGAATTGGGTCTGGTTTTTGGAACCAGGTTTGGGACTGGAGCCAGCTTTTCTGTTCTTTCAAAGAACCAGAACCCAGTTCTGGGATTTTTGAAAGGAAAAAAATTGGGAAAAAGGACTAGAGAACGGTCGGCTAAGCAAAAGGTTAAGGTCCATGTTATACCCAGAACTGGACCAAAACCAGTCCTGAGTTTTAGAACTGCAACCAGAACTGGACCAAAACCAGACCTGAGTTTTAGAACTGCAACCAGAACTGGAGCAAAACCAGTCCTGAGTTTTAGAACTGCAACCAGAACTGGACCAAAACCAGTCCTGAGTTTTAGAACTGCAACCAGAACTGGACCAAAACCAGACCTGATTTTTAGAACTGCAACCAGAACTGGACCAAAACCAGTCCTGAGTTTTAGAACTGAAACCAGAACTGGAAGCAGGATTTCAACCCAGGACTGGAACTTTGCTAGTTTTGCTGTTTAGAACCAGAACCAGAGGTTGTTAATCAAAGTCAAGAACCACCCAACACTGGTTTGGTTTCAACCAGTGTTTGGTCTGGTGTGTAAGCCTGCACCTAGTATCAGCACAGCGGGTATCAAGGACCCTACCAGGTGGGTATGACCTGAGGCAATACCCAACCTTGTACCAATACTGGATTGGTAAGGGACAAGAGGTAATATCATCCTCGTATGAGTTTTATAACAGTTTTCAATACCAGGTATAATATATACCTACCTCATACCAGCCAAAAATCAGTTTTTTTTGGTGGTAAACTGAGTTTCATCCTGTTTTGACCCCTCTTTCCTTTTCCCTGAGCGCCTCAACTGCTGCTACATATACTTTCACTGCTCCTACCTGTATACAATTACTATAATTACTCTCGAACCTTGTGCATAAAATGCTGAGTTTTTCAGCATTTCATACCCCAGATTTAATAAAAATTTCTTTACTTTCCAGACCTCACTCAAAGAGGGGGGCGAAAGGAAGCCCCAAGACAGGGTGATTTTAAGGAAAAAAACTCTAATGTGACCTGCAAATTACACTAGAACTTTCTGCCTGCCCAGTGCTTTAGGTTTTGAAAAGGAAACCACCCACCCACTACCAAAGACCATGCTGGTATGAAAATTTTCAAAAATAGGTATGGTATACGAAGACAAGAGCAGGCTAGTATGTTCAAAGGTCCATAGCTACAAGGACTGACACTAAATCCAACAACACATAATTCCAAACCCCAGATTTTGATCACCATCTTCCAATGCACCAAAATGCTTTGTTGCATGGATGGGGGCAGTTTGAAGGAACCATTGTGGTAGAAGTAATACTGAAACAATTCTTGGGTATGATCAGATGGAACTCATGTTGTGGAGATAGCAGAACACTAGTCAGCTGCAGAGCCCTGGGCCAACAACAACAACAACCTGCAGCACCACCATAGTGCAACAAGTAGTGGGTCTTTTTTTTTTATAGCTTGGTTTGTTTGGCCTGTGTGGTTAGAGTTTTCATTAATTCTTCTTCTTCTTCTTTTGCCTTAAGATACTTTTTAATGTAAAATGGCAAGGCCACAAGTGTGACACACCCCTTTGTTTCATTAAGGTTGTGTCCAATGATGTTACATACCTATGGTGTACCTCTGAAAACAAAGTACCTATTATATAGCATTGGCTTTTTTTTCTTTCTGCTGCTTCACCAAACTGAGCATTTCCTTGTATGTAAGTTAGTATGCTCGGTTTGTTGGGGGCTTGTTTTAATCACAATGGGCAGGTCTATCATGTTGTCATAACACAGGGTTGATGTCATCTGGAAACTGAAAAATTGAAGTTTTCGAATGTGTAAAAAACAAGGGGTTGCTGCATCATACTGTCGCCTTGCCATTTACATTAAAAAGTATCTCAAGGCAAAAAAAGAAGAATTAATGGAAACTCAAATATTTCACCATGCAAAAATGTAATCTTCAAAAAAATACTCTAAAAGAAACCAAAATCCTTCAAGATATTGTTATAACTTTGTAACTAATCTCAAGTTTCAACACAAGCCCAAAAATATCATCTTTCAAACAAATCCTCATATAAAAAAATAGACCTATTATTATTATTATTATTATTACCTAGGAGCCTATAAAAATCCCTTGAGCTACTATACTCTATAGTGAATCTGAACACAATATCCTTGCCTCTCAGTAGGCAAGGCCAATAGAAAGTACTTTCTCCTGAAGTCAAATCCCTGATTGGGCTTTTTGGTACTACAAAAAAGGTTTAATACCTGGACTGGATCATCATGCTAAAAGTGTTGGGTAAATCCTTAGGGTCAAAAATGAGGGGGCCTAAGAGGATCCTCCCTCACCCATAATGGGTACCTACAAAAAAATATTTGTCATATTTATTATTATTTATTTATATATTATCCCAAGCCCCACCCATAAATTTGAAAGTGAGATTTGGTAAAAGTGAGAGGCCACTAATAATAAGAAAGCAAATTTTCCAATTAGATATTGTGACCTATGAAATTAACAATAGTGCAAGATTTGTGTTGTGAGGATGAATCAAATAATCGAGTCAATTCATAACAAGATTTAGATCGTGCAATGGCTTTTGCCAGCTATCACATCTTGTGCAAATGTATCATCCCAAAATCCAATTTTTAATCAAACTAGCAACTTTGGGCTATTCTAATATCCAAAATGTGCTCTTACAATGCATACTATTCTATATCCAAAACATGTTTTTTACAATGCATGGGTGAGGATATAGTGGAGGATACTCTAAGAACAAGGCAATAAGTCCAACCCCACACTTTTGAGAATGTTCCCCCCCCCCCCCCCCCCCCCCCCCCCCTTCCCCTTCCCAACACAAACCAAAACAAACATCCAACACCAAAAAAACAAAAAAAAAAAAAAAA
>Ga0116229_10002036_pt1 | contig 32401 bp, 26 predicted proteins | sample S1TSphgellanicum_3_FD_87313 | JGI IMG/M metagenome (GOLD analysis project Ga0116229, IMG submission 87313) | Host-associated microbial communities from peat moss isolated from Minnesota, USA - S1T2_Fc - Sphagnum magellanicum MG | ecosystem: Host-associated > Plants > Peat moss > Unclassified...
AATAAGCAAAATGACCAAGCACAGTCCCTCTTCCCCTTTGGGACTACCTACATCTTCACTTGTCATACATACCTAAACTGTCACCCTCATGATTGTATAAGATCAAGCCAAAATTTTATTCCCAAACCCTGCATGGAGGTGAAGTCTCTTCCAATGTTTTTTTGGTTTATTTTTGGGCATTTTTTTTCTCTTTTATTTTTCTAGTGAAAATTGGACTAGTTTATCTGATTTTTGAATTAAAAAATACCCAATTTTTAAAATATCACCAAAAGAAAATGAACAAAGAAAACACTGGTCTCTTCCCTCTTGGCAGAGCCAATATATATATATATATATATATTGGCTCCAGCCTTTTATATGAATTCACAGGGGTTTAAATTACTTGCTCATATGGTGACTGCACACTTAACTCATGCACACGCAAGTCCGGTCACAGAACTAGAAGTCATCTAGTTGGGTGTGTGTACATATGTGTGTGTGAGAGAGAGAGAGAGACTACCTAGTTGCCTTAATTATGGGCTGCTAGTTGGAAGTTGGAATCAGAAGTTGGAACAAACTTGAGTGTATTCAGTGGGCAATAAATACCGTAGCCTAGGGTCAGTTTCCACATTGACAAAATGAATAACTATTTGTTTTCAAAAAAAAAGAATTCGTTTTTAATTTTTTTAATTATATATATATATATATATATATATTTCATCATTTACTATAATAGTGTGATATGAGTGGAGCCTATGATAATAATGATGATTTTCAACATGTCAACTTGATATTTTCACAAAATTTCATTTTACTATTTTGAGGATTATTTAATGACGAAACTGACCTTAGGGTAAGGTAGGGTTCAATGAATTCAGTCTTCAGTCTTTGGATAGTCTGCTTTGGTGTTCTGTGTATTTTCCTTGAATATGTTTTCTTCGGAGGAAGGAGCAACAACATGGCCAGAGTGAACCAGCACCCACCAGTGCACCATGAAAGATGGATGGTAAGTGGTTTGCAAACAGTTTTCTGTTGGGTTTCACTTCCTTAGCTAACCATGATGGTTACCATGGTTAACTGAGTTACTTATTTTAAAAATTGCCTACCTACTAAAAGCTAGGTAGTAAAGACAGCCCTCACCTATGAACAAACCATCTGCTTGCGTAATAGTTACTTATTTCCTTCCTATCTACCTCCTCTTACAGAATGGTTTACCATGGTGAAACTAGATATTAACTCTGTTGAGGTTCATCCACAACTGAGTCAGAACAGGCATCCAGTGGATGACGCACTGGTGGATGTGGTTCACTCTGGCACAACAAGACTTTCATTGAGGAGGATGCAGGGCTTGAGGGTTGTTCAAAAATATTGTACTGGGGGTGAGGCCATGTAGTTTGTTCCTTTCTGTTCCTAAAGGTGCTCGTGTTGTACTTTCTTCACTGGTGAGCAGGGGGACCACAACTACAGGCTTTGAATTGTTTTCAGTAGTTGTTCATTTCACACCAACTAGTGTGGCCTGTCCGTCGGCCTAAGTGTGAACTCATCCTCAATTGATTTTTCCTTCCAAAACCTGGTTTTTGGGGATTTATTTAAAATTTCAGCTGCAGAAATCACTTAAAAAGCAATATCTCCCCCACATTCTGAATCCAACTCTTACCAAATAAATTCAATTAAATCCTGCTCATCAAGATCTTTCCAAGAACACCAAAGGCACATTCCAATTCTTCTGAAATTTTCAGGTACGATTTAATTTAATAATCAGTGAAAAAATCATTCAATATTGAAGAACTTCTGCACAGCAAGTCCCTAAACCCTAACGCCATGGAACCAAGCCCATGCACCCCTCCTCCTCTGGAGCTTTCCAAAGACACCAAGAACATGATCTGAAGCATCCCGGTTCGGTGGAACTCATAACTACAAAATCAAACAAAACAAAACACACTACTTTCCTTCATAGATAGATAGATAAACCCAGCCCCTCTCCTTCACACCCTCACCCCCACCAGGTCTAAATGTGAAACCGCCTTCTGCACAGCCATTGACTCTAGGTGGATCTGAACTTCATTCACCTAAACAAGAACAACCCACCCTCCTTTGACTCTAGCTGCACTATCATATTTGCCTTCACAAAAATGTGGCTGAATTTGCACTGGCCTTGCACAAACAAATTCAACATTCTAGTAGTAAATACCAATATTGTGCAGCCATATCTTCTACCCAGATTATACCCGCCATACACAGATAGGGTATATGATATACCCTGACCTATTTTCCAAACGTCAATATATAGCATGCGGTGCATGCCTGTACCTAGGGCATGTAAATCTGAAAGTTGCTGGCTGATTTTGAGGTTGTGGTTCTTTTCACACTTCTACTTCAATTTTCCACAAGTTGATGGTTGATTTTGAGGAGGGTAAGGTGCAAATATAGTATAAGGAGCCATTCAAACTAGGGATTGAGTTTTCAAAAGAAAAATATTTTTGAAGTCATGATTTTCAATTTTTTTTAATATTATTTTATTCCTATGACTCAAAAAAATGATGCATTATATTATTATGTAAGGGTGTACATAACAAAATTTTCATGAAAATCTCATTTTCAAATCACTTATTCAGTTTTTTAAAAAAAATTTAAGCCAAAAAAATTACTAATTACATTGATTTAAAAGTGATTTTGGGTACTCCATACTTATTAGATTCATTTCAAATTAATCCAAAAAATTTCGCAATATATTAGGAATATTTTTTCAAAAGTTCATCTAAATTTTTTAACAACTTAAATTACCACTTACCACAATGAAATTAACCAATGATTATGCTAGAGTGGTTCCTTATACCCTATTTGAACTTGAGTCTTCTTATTCTTATTTTCATGCTTGCTGCTTAAGATCCTAATTTAGGTTCAGGGTTCAAAAATCATGTTTGTGGTAGGACTGTTTTTAGTTACATCAATTATTAGTGTTAGAGGCTCAAGACTTCAAATCTTAGTCTACAATTCAAGCCCAACTCAAAAGAAGGTCATGTATTGTTGGGTCACGTGTTAATGTTCATGTTGTTTCATCATCAGTTGGTAGGTTCATCATGACAATGTATGCTTGTTGGTTGGGTCAAATGCCAGTAGAGAAAGTGTTTGCATTGTGACAACAATCAAGTTTTTGGATTCCATGAGGTTGATAATCCACTATTTGGCCCTTCTACAAACGGAACAATGATGAGCTTGTGATTCTCAAAAGTGAATAGGTCTTTCGTTGTGTATTGTGTTATGCAAATGCTTTGGGTGGTTTGGTTTTGGGATCATAGATTAGGGGTAGGAAAACATTAATTTCTTGTAAGAAAAAACTTACGTTGGTGATCTTGGTAGAGAAAGAGTTGTAGAAATGCATGTATTGCCTAAATAAGTACATATTAGGCATGCCTCTGCTGGATGCCGGCAGTCAAAGGGCAGTTTCCTGCTTATGGTAAGCAGCAATATCTGGAAGACAAAAACATGGTAATTCTTGGGAGGGAGGTTGTTACATTGAAACCCACCTCAGTTTCCTAGTGACCAAGGAGCTAGATTTACATTTCTGATTGGACTTTAGTGCACCAGTTGGGGGTCCTAGCTTGGCCACAAACCAAAAATATGAAAGCCCACAGGAGAAGTGAACAAAACAGTATACCTAGTTGCCCATCTTGGTAGTCATTATTGCTACAATTGTACAACGAGAAAAGGGAGAAAGGGGATTGGTTTATTCAAGTGTGGCAAAAGGGCTTATTCTCAGTATCATTATGTATGCTGTCTTAATGAAGACAATTCGTAGAATATTCATAATTATGAAATGTGGGACACGAGGTCAGTCAACAACACTCGTGCAATTGAGCAATTTTTTGACTTTTAGCTTTTTGCCTCAAAGTTCACAAAAAGGAATCCAACCTTTTCACACTCCAAGATAACCTTTTCACACTCCTCTTTTGCTACAGCAAACATGAATTTCGGAAGCTGTGTTGGAATTTTTCTTTTGTGAGCAAAGCCTCTCAACCCATGTGCCTAATAACAAAGGGCCAAAGTAAACCAGCAGCACACCGTGAGGGATGGACTATGCAGGATGGATGATGGGTGGACATTTGAAATGGTTATTGGGTTCCAGTTCCCTAGTTAGCTGTGGTGTTTAGCTCAGTTTCTGTTTTCATTACAACTACTAACAACCGGCCAGCATGAAGCAGCACCCACCAGTGCACCAGTTGGTCGTTCTGTCCACTGGATGGTGTGGGATTTCTCATCTTGGTACTGAACCACAGTTTAACCTTTTGACACTGACCTTTGGCCTTTGTATTTTATTTCTTTTGCTGGTTGTTTTTTTCCCAACTCTGACCTGATCTACAAACTGGGTTGCATTTTTGCCCTACCTACCAACTAACATCCAGCCCTCTCTCCCTCCCAAAACTACATATGTACCCACCGCCCTACTACCTGCCTATCTAACTAGCAGTCAACACACCATCCTACTTACTCCACAGACTTTCATGACATTGACATCAACTGATGAATGTTCTATCGATGCCCAAGAATACCCCAAACTCCAATATAGTTTTCAGTTTCAGGTTTTTTTAGTTTTCATTGAGAATATGTTTCAATAATCAATAGCTTCCACACCATAGCTCCAAAGAGTCTCACAAACCAAGTTGATGCACTGTCACGAAAAAGGGAGGGGTGACTTGTTTCAGACACTCAAGGTCTAACTACTAAATGGTTACACAACAAATCAATTAATTAGAACAACAAGTATACATCTCCAAGTTGTCAAACTCTCAATTCTGCTACTTCAAAATACAACACAAAGACAAAGGACTCCAAGGGATTAGATCACTCTTATCTCCTCCCAAAAGCCAACTAGGCATGAGTGTGACAACTCATTTGTAACACAACAACATAGTGACTGACTAATACCCATTTCCATCAGATCTCTCCCTTCGGAAGTTGTACAGAGAAAATATGAGACTAGACATCACAACATTTGTTCTCCATAACACACAAGTGCCCTCAATTTCCCATCTTCCCCGGAGCTCCAATGATTTCACTGGTACTTTCATCCAAAGTAAACAATCTAACAGTTACTTGCAAAACTCACAAGACCTTGCCACAAGATGAAGACTGCCACTATGCTCGCTCATGAGATCTCTAAACTCTATCATCACTTCCCTTGGACATGTCATGGACTCCTAACACTAAACTTTTTGCACCCCTCCTTAAGTTCATGGCATGGTGGAAAAAATATATTCTAAGGAAGGTACAAAAATTAGACAGGGCATTCATTCTCAACTGTTTAGCAAACCACTCAAAACACAACCAAACTAGAACAATGCAATCTTCACCAATTTAAATAAAAGAACTTAGCTCTCTTCCTGACTATGGCTATGGCCATCCTCTTCCTCCTTCTGTTTATATATTCCCTTCGACCCCATCCTTCTACTTTCCCCAAAACCAGAAAACCAACTAGCACCTAGAGATGTGATTCACATCCCCATAAAGACCATCCCCTATGCAGCAAGGGACCTGCTCCATCATCAAAACCGATGCACTTCCACTACTCCATTGAAGAACAAACAGCAAACGCATTAACTTGCAAACAAACAAACAAACAAACAACACCCAAAAATAGAAAAGAACACAAGACACCAAACTTTTGACATTCACATTTTTTGATGATGAATAATCACTTCGTATTTTGTCATCATCTACCACCCATCCAAAATTAGGGTTTCAAATTCCCATCCATGGTCATCCACAAAAACTTTTTGAGATTGTTTCAAGTCACAACACCTCTACTCATCCAGACTTTTCCAAAGATACCATGAGCATGACATGAAACACCATGGTTTGGGAGATCTCAACATAACAAAGCAAGACAAAACAAACTACCTTGCTTCATAGATAGATGTAGTTAAAACAACCTTTATCTAGGTATAAACTATAAACCATCTACTTGTTATCTAATAATTACCAATTTTCTTATCTATCTCCCTATATGTGAAACCTATCATCTACAGAATTAGTTACCAAGGTGAAACCAAACATTAATTCAGTTGAGGTTCATCCACAACTGAATAATAATGGGCATCCAGTGGATGGTGCACTGGTGAGTGCTGGTTCACTCTGGCCATGCAGACATGATAGCACATGTCTTGAGTCCAAGTTATGTAGGAATCACATTTTCATGTAATGTGTGGGAGAATCTACATCCTTCTTCAAGGTTTGTATTTGGGATGAACTATGAACCATCAAGATTTTCAGCTCCCAACCTCATCGATGTAAAGGACGCTGGCTATGTCTGGTAATTGGCTCAAACATACTGGTTCCTGAAATTAGTCTAGGCACTCCCAGACTTTCTCATATCCCAAGTTTTGAATTCACTTGGAGGAAGCTAACCCTACTGAAACCAATGTCTGTGAGGCCGTCATCAAAGAGTTCATGTTTGTTGAAGTAACATAGTTAAGGTGGGAAAATTACATACATGATTCTCATTTTGTATTTCAGGTTTAGGGTTTTAGAAACACAAATAGGAAAATGCACTTCATACATGGGCATCAATGATTTTTTTGGTGGTAAATCTTCTCTATTTGGTGCCTAAAAAAAGAGAAAAACGTGGGTTTCAGTGTAAAATATGTGTTTTACCGGCAAAATACAATTGCCACTTCTGTGAAATTGCAAAGCTGAAAATTTTCAAAACACATTGATGGGCATCAATATTTTTTTTCTTTTCAATTTTGTGATGTTGCTCAAGTGGTGACAGTCCACAAGTATATTTATCAAAAAAATTGTGATATTAAAAAGATGAAAGTATAAAATCTGAGGCACCCTATCATATTGTAGGCAATTGTGGCAATTTCTGAAATTTTTTTGGTTTGTTGAGGAATGTCTAGCAAAATATTCCTTTCTGAAAATATTTTTCTAAAAATGGTAAAATTCGCCACAAAAAAAAATAAATCACTGCTGGTAATGGCATTATAGGTCTGGAAAGAAATAATTATCTTTTTTAGACTCAGGTTTGTAATCTCCAAATTTGGGTTAGATTGGGAATCCCAGCCCACAAAGAGTGGGCATTTTCACCCCCATTTTTGTTTGGCTCTTGGAATGCTCAACAAACAAGAGCAAACAAAGTGACATCACCAGCCAGTGTTTTTCAGGTTTGAGAGGCAATTAGGAAAGAGCTGCTGACATACATACTTTACTGCAACTTAACAAGAATGACACAGTGGAGTGGCTTTTGTCAGGCATCACATCCTGTGCAAATATGTTATCTCAAAATCATTTTTAAAACCAAACCGACAAGATTTTACTGGGATACATGCAAAACATGCTGTTACATCATGTGGGATGCTCTTGGCTGGGTGAGACTCAAGATTCTAGTCGCAAGTACGAAGTACTTCTTCAACTTTCTCTATGACAATCACCCACAGACCTTGGGGGAAGAGGGAGGGGGGTGGTGGTGGGGAGTTCGAATAAAAGTACATTTGTAACTTTATGTACAAAGGCTCAAAGCTTGTACTGAATTTCAGTACAAAATGAGTGAAATGTTCAGTGAATTGGGCCCATATTTGCTTTTAGTAAAAGTACTTACTTCTGCTTAAGTTATCTGCATTGCACAAGCAATAGGGAAAGAAACATATGTTCATCACTCATAGGAGCTGCTGCTGCTGCTCATAGCAACAGCACAAAAGATATGCATAGATCAGAAATCCTCTTTGTTGTTTTTATGGTGTTTGAATTCAAACAAAATTCTTGGCATGAGAGAGACAGACCTCATTTGCCTGGATAAAATAGTCGTTCAACTACCACAAAAAATATGCACTGGAGAATCAGACGTAGGACAGAGAGAAAAGACGTCAGCTAAAGCTAATGTGACGAATCTTGAGGCTCTCTTTCTCCTTCCTCGTGGAGGAAAGATGCAGAACCAACAACCTAGATAGTGGAGCATCCCATCCTTTTTTGGGGGTGGGTCTCTGTGTGACAGACGAGCAGAGAGTAGATCAAAGACTGTGGCCCAAGTTCTTCCTCTCCTGTAAAAGTGGTGAAGTAGGGCTCGCACAGCAAATTGGTTTATGAGCAGGCTCTGCGCTTTAAACTCTGCTGTCAGTAATTCTCAAGTTGTGTTTTAGCACCTCTTTGAATCTTCTGTTGCAGTCTGTTGTGCCCTAGCTTCGCCAATAACATTTTGTGAGCATATAGTTGTTATTGCAGCAGTACTTTTGAATTGCCTGCTTCTTCTTTTCCTTATCTGTTATCTGCCCTTGGCCTGATCCATCTTTTCCTGAAAAAAGATGGATGATGCTCAGACACACTTTGGGCCCTGTCATGCAGGATTGGGCTAGAGTATTGTCCACTACAAGCCCCAAACCTGCATATAGGGCCTCAAAGTGTGTGCTGGCAGCATCAAGATGTGTCTGAGCACCACCAAAAATACACATCTTGGACATGGAAAAGGGCAGTTAGAGAAAGAAGAAGAAGAAGAAGCATGCAGTACTTTTGTACTGCCTGCTTGCAATAACAACTATGTGCACATATAATATTGGGTGGGGGGGCCTGGTAAGAAGAAGAAATGGGATTGAATGTTAGATCATCTAGACATCTTTCTATATAAATCCATTCAAGGTTAAAAATTGTACTTACCATTAAACTTCTAGGGCATCTTCACTCACACATGACATGTGAGCCCCCAGTAATGTCTATCGAGACAAGGGGGTTTTTTTTTCCCCCTCCAAATTTGTGGTATAAAATATATCTGGAAAAAGTTTGCCAAAATTAGTCAAATTTACACTTTTAGAAAAAATTCCAATTTTTTGTTGAAAGAACAAAAAAGTTGCCCAGAAAAAAAGCAATGATATCTGTGAGATTCAAAATAGTGTGCAAGTTAATTTTTCTCCCTTTTCACCATTAACCATGAAATATGAGACAATGTGTAGTGAGGGACTAATTACAGGCCACCACATGGGCCAATCAAAGATACTTGTTTTCTTAGTGAGTCCTTTTGGAGAGCTGTGGATCCTTCATTAATGTACAAGTCCAAACTCAGTTTCACACTTTTTAACAGTTTGCACTTCATTTGAATAACTATGTACAAATCATTAAAATACTAGTACTGGTGAAGATGCTTTTGCCTTATTTCCTTATGAAGCTCTTGCTCTTCATCAAGCTCCCTCCCTCTTGTATTGCAATTAAAAAACTGCATCTGGACATCTGGAGAGAGAAGAAGATCAGAATTTGAAATTGAAGGTCCATTCTCCTCCAGGCATCTAGACTTGGTCCAAGAGAGGGGATGGCCATTGTTGTACATTGATACCCATCTCCAGGTAAATGGAACACCACCACATGTGTAAGTATTGGGTGCATGTGTTGTAAGACAAAATAGCAATCTTTCATGTTGCCAGCAAAAGAAAAAACAAACCAGGACCCGCATCCCCTGATCTGCCTGTGTTTGCAAAGACAAACAAACAATGTGGCTTTTTGCCAGAACAGCAGAGGACCCACCCAGCCACAGCAAGAGCAGTAACATTAACAGGCCCAATGAAAGTGTGATGACAGACTCTCTCTGAGCTTTCTGTTGCATTCCTGTTGTGTGTGTACTTGAGTCTGGCTCCTCTCACTGGCTTTTTGCTTTTACTCTAATTGGAGAGTTATTACCTGGATGAGGCAGACATGAAGGAAGGTTTGGATTGGCTTATTTGTTTGTTTATTTATTAATTATTGGCTTTCCTTTACTGTTGTTTTTTTTGCTAAGAACTAACCCTTCAAAAACCAAAACCCACAAAAAGGGCTAGTTCTTAAGCTCTCCCAGGGAATTATGCCAAATGTGTTTTCCTTCATTTTTTTTGTTCTAACCCTTCTTGATATGAGAAATTGCTATTTGGGTTTGACTCCTCTAAACCCTTCCTTATTTGAAAATGTGCTTACTTAATGGGCTTTCCAAGGTGTTGTTGATTTTATTAAATAGCGAGGGCACGTGTACCCAAAGTCATGCTTTGAAGGAGACACTTTTATTGGCCCATCATCAAAAGCCCCTCTCTGACCCCCACTCTCCAAAATAGAAACATAGTGCATTCCATGTGATTGACAATTTTAATTTAAATATATGACAATTCAATGTTAGCCAAAGCATATGGGATAAAATCAGAAAGAAAACCACATGAAGAGAAGAATAACAGTGCCTCTGAATGCAGGTTAACTTCAAATTAGAAAGTATTTTCATAGAGAGCCAACTGGGGCTCATGCGAAGCCCCAAAGACAGAAGAGCAACACCTCACAGCCAAAAATCCCTCCCACTTTCTTCCCACCTCCACGGCCTCCAAACCCAGAATAAAAATGTTGGTCCCTCTCCTGAGTGCATGTTAAGCCTTCTCATTGGTTGCATGAATTCTTTATTTCTAAAACTCTTGATCATCATTTTCAACCTGGGCCAATACCCTTTCCTAAGAGAGTGAGTATCTATTGACATGAAAATTTGCTATGAAAATGGGATTTTCTCCTCTAAGCCCCCGCACCTTGATATGATAATTTGTTAAAATGGGTTGTGCTCTTTCTCATCCCCTCTTCATCCTGTTTCCTAGATGCTTCTTTAAACAGTCTTGTTGATGGTTAAAACCTGGAAATAGTCCCCTTCCTTCAAGAAAAAGTTCCACAGACAAGGAGTAGCCTCCTTAGTCCACATGCAAAACTACTGTCTGAACACCACCACCACAACAAAAGCAACATCACATCATCTTTGTTTGAATATCTGCAAAAGGCCACTTTATAAGATAGTGATAGTAGATATTACCATGTGTTTGCATCTCCCCATGCAACCAATGACCTGAATGGATAAGTTGATGTTCTTTCACAGTCTGTAAACATATAGGTAGCTGAATTGGTGGTTTGTGCTTTGAAGCCTGAGCCAAAGGAGGAAAGAGAGAGCTGGAAAGGGAAAGACAATATTTGATTTCTTTTTGTGTTTACTTTGTAGGGTCCTAAACTAACTAGTTTTTTTTAATGTTTTGTTGAGCTTATGTTCTCCCAGGGAAAACCCAGAATTTTTTCCCCTTTTTTTATTGAGGACTTGACAATTTTGTGAATGTAGGTTTTTTTTTTTCCCCCCTCACATGTTCCCAACAATGTTCCTCATGAACTTTCTAATTGGTTCCTCATTTGTTGTGCATGTGTTCCTTAATCTTTTTCCATATGCTTTGCCACACGTTATTAGTGTTTTGTTCCCTCAAATTTCCACCATGTGTTCTTTACCCATTGCCTTTGCCAAATGTTCTTTATGTTGTTCCCAATATCACCACATTTCATTCCATATTTCCTTCCCCAAAATCCTACTCTTTAACCTACATAGGGGAACCAAAACTGATAGACTTATACCAATTGTAGGGTGGGAAAGTTGAAAGTTTCTAAAGTTTTTATTTTGAGAGTGTAAAAAAGTTTTGATGTTTGGATTTTATCTGGTTTTTTGGGTGATGAGCCAAAAGAGAAAAAGAACTACTTTGGATGCAGTCACAACTAATCAATAAAAATCAAGCACTAGGTATATATCATAATACTGAGGCAAGTAAGTTATAAAAGCAGCTCTACCCACACATTGCAATAGGTAAATGTATTTGAGCCAGCATTTGTGCACATGATGCTATGGTTGGCAAAAGGGTCTACACACTCTAACACTTACTATTAATTGCCAAATTGATTGATTGGTCCATATGGTTCAGTAGAAGTCTCCCGCCCTTTACACTCCGAATTTCATGTTTATGGGTGGGGCATAGGAAATAGTAAGCTAACCAACTCGGTTGTGAGATTTCAGGTTGGAGCCTTAATGTTGAAGGCCCAAATAGGGGGGCATGGGCGAAGTTGGCTCATTCTGACCATTTGTACCCTCACCAATTGCATGGTTTTTGCTGTTGCACATATGAATTTTGTGTACCATACAGGATCATTTGGAGATAGATATAACACCAGTTTTTGAGGAACAAAGTATGGGCCATCTGGAACACGTTGTCTGATTCTCATCATGACTCAAGCCTTGTTGCAAAGCTCTCCTTGGCAATGGGGAAATAGGGAATGTCATACACCCCAGAGGGAGAGAGAGAGAGAGAGCTTATTTTTACTTGTCTTTCTGCCTTTATGATGTGTAACGTACTCTTCATGACACAACATATTTGTCTGGCCCCCAGTAAACTTCTTCACCAATACAGCAACTCCAGAACAACTTTTCAACATGCATAAACCCTCTAGAAGCAAATGTATACCTACCCTACTCTACTACCTATTGCCAACTCCCAACATGAGATCACAAAGGAGATTAACACTTTAACAAAACTATTGCAGAGAATTAACTTGAACATTAATTCTCCCTTAATTTGGTTTCCCCACTCCATGGACACTTTTGGTCATTTCATTGGCCCTTTATTTCATCATTGCCCTTTAGGTGAGTCTCAATTTTGCACCTTACACTAATGTTGTTTCTTCATTGTTTTCCCACACACCAAATCCCCAAATTTGATGCCATTGATATAGTATATCTCTTCTCAATTCTCAAACTATCAAATCTATAGAACTACACCCTGTCTCTGTGTGCGTGGGTGTGTTTTCTTTGGAACACTCAATTGTGTTGAGCTATTGCAAAAATTCCAATACTGAATTTTCAGCATTGCTGAAATCTAAAACTTTCAGGTCAATAGCATTTTTTGGGTTTGGGGTTTAAATTTGCAGTTGAGATGACATGGGTTTTACATCTTGCCTTTGCCATCAACTTACTGTTGTGACTTTGATTCGGATGTTTCGTTCTAAGAGCATGTCCACCCACACCCAATATGTGGGTCTCTACTAATGTCCACCACATCCAAATTAGTGTGCCTGTCATTTCCCTGTCCCCACGCATAAACAGGAAATAGTTGCTTGTGTAGGGTGAGGAATCCATTCAATCTCACACATGGTCTAATTGTTGTGACTGGCCAATCAAATCTAATCATATTTGTTTACTCATTCTTTAGGAGTGTCCTGTCTTGTACAAGTTGCTAAACAGTTTTACACTATTTAAAGCCTAAACTTCATCCAAATTCCTATTTACTAGCCATTACATTGCTACTGCTGGAGCTGCTTGAAATATTCATTCCACAGAGTTGACAACATCAGTGAAACATGTAACAAAGAGGCTGAAGCTTGCATGTAAAGAAGGGTGCATATAATCCACATTGAAAGTGCTGAACAGTTGTGCTTTCAGCTGGCTTTTATTTGCAAATCAAAAAATGCAAAAATACAAAATGGCATTTTGAACCAGCAACAGCTAGCTACTCACTTGAGTAAATTGAAGGTGAAGTCACAATAGGAGAGAAGTTGGGTCTTAGACCCACTGCTCAAAAAAGCAATATTATCATTCCAACAACACTAGGTTTAAATGTTTTCCAAAGCACATCCAATTTTTATATGTACATTGAAGAAAATAGAATTTTGGAGAGGTGGGTACTCTGACAAAATCATTTGCAAACTCAATGTTGGTCTCTCTATCTCTGGTTTTCTCAACCAGATTTGGTTGTAAACTAATATTCACTAACTGAACCAACATTCTGAAACCTGAAACCAACCCAATTTGAGTGATAATATAATATTCAACTTCTTGCTTGTACTATTTAGAAAACAATAAATCTACATCCTCCCGGTTGAAAGGAGAAAACATCTGTACAAAAGGTGAAAAGGAAATGCAGACTAATAGTAGATTGAATTTCAGGTGTCAGGTGCACCTATTTGGCAGTTCTATATGATCTTAGGGCAAAAGATGGGCGACTAAAAAAATCCAAAGAGGAAAGAGAGAGCTCGCCTGCCGAAGAGCTTCACTGCTAAACTACTCCAAATTACTGAAATCACAAAATCAATTGTGGGATAAACATGAATTGGGCAAACATAAGACTTTGGTGGATCACTGAGGTGGTGCATGTGATAGGTGGCAACAAACAAGCCACTCACATAAAAATGTCTGCCTCCTCAATCTCCTCCTCCTCCTCCTCTGCCAGGCTCCTCCTCGTTCCCCAAGTGGGCACAGAAAACAGATGATGTTGTAATGCAGGTGAGTGCAAAGGCTCCATTACAAATTCAATCCCAAAAAACCCATCCCGCTCCATTCAAATTCGAGTCTGAAAAACCCGTCCTGTGCAGCTCATTGTGGCTGATTGCTATTGACTGGCACATAGTAAACAAAGCAAAAATATATACACACACCCAAAAAAAAAACCCCCAAACTTCTCACTCTCTTTCACAGAAGTCTTCCACTGCTGCCGCCACCTCCCAATCCATGCAATGCATGCAAATCCAACTGAGACCAAGGGGAAGAATTGCTATTATTGCTCCAGAAATTATTTGTGTCAGGAGCGAAATCATAATGTGGTACAATATTATCCTTTTGAGATGCAGCAGATTGCTGGTTCTGCTGCTGCCAAGCAGCAGCTCCAGGTGCTGCTGCTGCCGCATCCTCACCCAACCCATGAGTGGGAAGATGTGAAAACAAAGCAGGAGTCAAGAATTTGCCTTTGGCATGCAACCGGTTCAAGTCCAAGGATCCATGCAAGAAGCTATCTTCAGCCTCAACCCATAGAGGTTCCTGCTTTGGCAGTGGAAGATTTGATCTCCAAGCACCACCACCACCGTCTGTTGTTCTGGCAGTGCCTTGCAATGTCTCACAGCCAGTGTCTCCTCCTCCACTACTCAATGGAGCACTGCTGTGGTGATTGTAGCTGCTGTTGCTGTTGAGGCCTTCACTGAGCGCAGCCAATGCACCAACCCTATTGTAAGTAGAGCTATCAAGAAATACACTGAGCCCATCTCCTGTAGTACTGCTGCTGATATGATGCTGCTGATGCTGAGGAATATGGGAGGAGGATGAAGAGGAGGAGGAGTGCATGCTCAATCCTGTGTCTGGCAGGACCGAATCAAACAACCCAAGGTTCATAATGCCGGGACTTTCAAACTGCGGATGGGATGGGCGCTGATGATGATGAGGAGGAGGACAAAGAGTAGTACTGGTGTGGGATGATCCAAAAGGAAGCTCCATATGCTCACTACTTTCATGATGCATATGATCTGCTGCAGTAGCTGTACATGTGCCGGGAGATGGCTCGAAGGCGATGGCTTGATGACCATTGTTGTTAAATAAGGTAGAAGAAGTCGATGCAAAGGGACTGTGCTGCTGCTGTTGAAGCCCTGCAATTGCTGCTGCTCCAGGGCTGTCGTTTTTGCTTTGATGATCTAAGGTGCTGCTCCCATGGGAAGCTGCTGCTGCTAGGATAAGATTCCCAGCGGATGAGTGTTGTTGTTGTGCTGCAGCAGCAGCAGCATCTGTACTCATGTGTCGCGTAGTAGAACTATGCTTGGTTCGCTTGTTTTTGCGACAACCTCCACCCACAGGAACATTGCGCAAAGTGCCGCCGGCAGTCCAGTAACGCCGGCAGTTTTTGCAGAAATGTCGAGGCTGTGTGAGGCTGTAGTTGTTGTAGTAGCAGAACTTGGTGTTGAGGGATTGGCAACGAGGACAAGCAACAAGTTGATCTGGTGGTTTCAACCGCCTCTCCGCCTGCAGAGCACGCTGCGCAAACAGCTCACTGGCCTTCTTCTCCTGCAGCTGCAACAGCTGCTGCTGCTGCTGATGACCATGATAGCTGCTGCTGCTGGAACCACTCATGAGTAGCATGACCGCCCAACAAGAAGAAGAAGAAGAAGAAGAAGAAGAAGAAGCAGCAGCCTCTGCTTTTCCCCGAATCTCTCAACTGGTCGTTACTGCAGATCTCGCACGATCCAATCTACCATAATTTCACACCTTCAATGGCGCACACTCCAGCAGTTGCTCCTTGCTGTCAACGATCCCCCGGCTGCTTTCTTGGAGCGAGCAATGAAGGTTTTCAAGCTTTTTGGATCTCATGCACTGCTGCTGCAGGTGTTTGCGCTCTTGTCTCTCCGCAGAAGGACGGACGGACAGACGCTCAAGACAAGAACTCCACTGTCATGGATCTGCGCAACAAACAACCTTGTACCTATGAGTATCTCCAAAACCAGCAGCATCTAATTCTTCTGGAAAGCAAGCTGATGGGTAGTGTCAAGAACTTTTGCAAATCTCAGGCATATTGCACTGTGACTGCGACGACGAAGAATCCAAGTTTCCAGAACCACCTGGGCAGCTTTCTCAGGAGCTTGTCAAGCATGCATGAACTCTCTAGCTCCTCTTCTTATAGTATGCTTACTGATCTCACAACAATATCAATTACAAATGCACAGCACAGCTTGCAACAACTTAGATCAGAAAACAACCAAATTCCTTCCAAACTTTACAACAACTTTGCTTTCTTTCTCCAACAATCCATCACAAAGTTTGTGAATTTTCTATTTCATTGCTCCACTAATTTGGATCTGCTGGTAGCTGCAAACTATTCAATCATTGCAATCTGACTGAACTTCTTTCTCTACACAAATCATCAAGAAACATTCATCACTGCACAAAATTCATAATTCACAATAGTTCCTCTACTGTTAAACCCAGCTCTCTACGACGAGACTGACTGGAAGCTCTACGAGAGCACACAAGACTTCCGATCAAAACCAAGCAACCGGCCAGCAAATCGTTCTCAGAACTGAAGACCCAGGAATCATGATCAGAACTCCCCAAAAAAAATTTCTTGAGTTCTCGGGACTAGATTGACATCACCTTTTGTTGTAGATTGTTCGAAAGCTTTACTGGCTTTCAGAGATATATAATTTAGGAGCGAAAGAAAGAGAGAAGATGATGATGATCCGCAGCCTATAGAAGCTGCAACAAGAGCTTCCGTCTCCGTCCCATTCCGTCCGCGCGCTTCTTGCTGTGGTGATCTCCGGCGCTTGCTGCCCTTTTCGCGCTTTCCGCGACAGCAACGGCGACGACAACAGTTGCCCCCAATAGCCACACACGCCCCCCCCCCCCACCCTATCATCGTCGTCGTCATCATCATCCGCTGGATGAGCATGGATGAATGAGCCTCCACGTTCCTCCATGCTTTCACTGCCACGTACTACGTACGGCCGTGCGCCAGGCACGAGGCCTGCCTGCCTGCCGGCCTGCGTGCCTGCCCTCCACTAGCTAGCTGTAGGTGCTGCTTAGGTACCTACTAATTGCCTACTAGGTAGTACTTACCTGGTTCTTTCTCCCTACTCATAGCTTCTCCTCTCTAAAGCCTAATGATTCAGGAGTTATGACCTTTAGTGTTTTGTTTTTTTTTTTTTTGGCGCCGAGTTTTTGCCATTTTTCCAAAATTATTTCAGAAAAAAGGAATATTCTGTCACAAATTCCTCCTTTTCTTTAATCAACCAAAAAAAAAAGTCTTATATTCTGAAATTGCCACATTTGCCTACAAATATGAAAGGGTGATTAAGATTTTCTATCTTCATTATACAAAAATTGCCACTTTAGCAACATCACAAAATTGAAAAAACACACCATCACACCCACACACACATAATTAGGTATTTGAATATAACATATAAATAATTCTCTCTATAAAACTGGGTCCAGAGAGTAAGGGGTTTAAATCTTTCCTTTCCTAAAGGTTAGGATTGATGATAACAGGTTTTTTAAATAAATTATGATACAATGGATGAAGAAAGAAGCCAGATTAGGGTTTTTAAAGTGCTAAATATTATGTGATGGAGGGGTTCTCTTTTTGCACTTTGGAGAGATTAGGGTTAGGGTTGAACTTGCCAGCTTTCTTAGTAGGATGGACAATATGGAGATGGTGGTTTTGAACTTGCTAAATAGGTAGTATAAATTTGGGGGATAGTAGGTCAATGTGTTTTTTCTTTTCGAAAAGTTAGGTTCGAGGAGGATTACTAGCTTCTTCATTAGGGTTTGAAAGCATGTATAAAGGAGGGAAGAGATTAGGGTTTTGTAACATATTTGGAGGAATAGTAATAAGCTTTGGAACAAAATTATGAATTTCAGCCAAACAGGGATTAACATTGTGAGGATTTGGGGAACTTGATTGTAAGAAAGAAACTATGGAATGACGTAGATTTCATTTGCCTTCAATTTTGAGGACTATGAACCAGTCTTCGGCAGTTTTCAGATAACATTTTAAGAATGGAACTGGTCTTCTGAAAAACAAATTCATAAAAAATAATCAGTCAAGGTATCAAAATTTTGAAAACTAATTTTAAGTTGATAATAATTCTCTCATTTCAAAAGTATTTTTTGAAGTTGATTGCCTAGTTCAGTTCTAAGCAAAATGTTAAACCTCAAGTCCAAATACAAAAGAACATGAGCTATAACTTGGACTTACCTAAAATCAAGAACTTGTGAGCACAAGCCATTACACAATTAACCACATATTTAACTAAGAATGGTTAAGTAGTTTTGTTGTGTACAATTCTTGACCAATGGACTCAAGAGTTGAAGAACATTTTTTTGGTTTTTTTGGGTGAAGTTTTGGAGGATTCAATTTCTACTTTCCTCCTCCAGCCAAAATTGGCCATATTCCTCGTGTGGATGATCGCCAGTGTGGTTACACCACAAAATTTGAAAAAAATAAAAAATAAAAATAAAAGAAGACCCTGAAGAAGCTATCCTGGAGAATTTTAGTGGGAAAAAATCATTTTCAATTCTCTTTGTTTTTGAAAGACAATACGGCAGAGGAATCACACAAGTCATGCATGCAACTTCAGTTTTTTGTATCGTTATGCATCAGCTTAAGCCTCGCGTGGCAAGGAAGTTCCATTGGGGAGGGGTGGGGGGAGGTGAGGGTGGTCCACCTAGGGTTCTCAAGGGCTTACCCAGCAATTGGGAAAAAAACAAAAAACCTTCCAAAACCCAACAAAATGTACAGTATGAGTTATGACTGCCTTCACACCAAGAATTAGTGTCCCTAGGGTTTTCAACTTGAAACTAATAAATTAAGCAGAGAAATGGAACCAAACTGATGAGTGTGAGTACCGTAGCCTAGGGTCAGTTTCCACATTGAGAAATGAACAATTATTTATTTTGAAAAAATTAATTCGTTTTAATTTTAAAATTATATAACTTTCCCTCGTCTACTATAATATTGTGATATGAGCAATGAAATTATTCAGAGTGCAGCTTACTAGAATTATGATGATTTTCAACATGTCAAGTTCATTTTTTCACAAAATTTCATTTCACTAGTTTGACTAAACTAACCTTAGGGTAAGGTACACAAACATATTTCCATGGCCCACAAACATACAAACGTGGCAATTCTTTAGTCTTCGCAATCGAATTCAATCAAACAAATGACCCCCACAAAACAAAACAAAACAAACAAACAAACAAACAAACATGCTACACAGAGGAAGGAGAGATGATGCTCAGGGCTGAGGTGGGCTACTACCCCAGAAATCCACACCGTCCAGTGACATCATCTAATGTCAGTTACTCTTGCGTCACCCATTAGTACGGCAAAGACCTTGTGGGATGGATTTCTGTAGTATCTATATTTTTAGGTTGAGTCAAAACAGTCTTATTTTAGAGACCTATGAAGAAGCATTCCATGCAGTGTTTTTCTCTGGGAATTTTTTTTTAGCCAAATCTGGCTATAGATCATTTTTGGTATGCATAAACTTTAACCATCTTTTCATATTTTTGGCTGCATGCTGAAAACCAAATCTAGAAATCTGGGAAAATAAATAAATAAATTATTGTTCCCCTCACTTTTGGTGATTGAAATCTTCCAAAAATCTCTTCATTTTCTAATATTTAATCTTTAATTTCGCCAATTTTCTTTTAAAAGGCTGGTCCCATGGAAACTTGCTCTCTTAGAGTAAGAATATTCATTAACACCAAGCACACACGCAGTATGTGGGCCTCTAGTAGTTTCTACGACATCCAAAATAGTGTATCAATATGTGATGTACCTATGTTCTTTTCTTCCTTGTTATCTTTTACTGGGATTTCCTTCTGTCTAGAATTAGACCCCTACCCCCTAAACCTGTAAAGAAATCCCCATTGTGTAAAGAAATTCCAGCGTATGAATGGAGGCTTCCCCCCTTGAGAACTAACACCACACTACAACACCACAACTAATTGTGATTTGTAAATTGTTGTGCTTTCTGAAAAACTTAAAACAAACTTATGTTGTTGCATATATTTTTATAATTGTTTTGATGCTAAAGTGTTTTCTAACATGTTCACATTAAAATCGCCTATGAATATTGTAAGGCAATAATGTGGAGCTTTTACCTTATTTTTTTTTAATAATTGAAGCAAAATTTCAATACATGTTGTGGAGGTTTATAAACAACAACATGGATTGCTTTTCTAGTGTTAATTTGAACGTTTCTACAATAATTTCAATTCTATTTTGAATATGTATTTCATGTGTATCTAATGTGTTATTTGGATTATATAACATAATAGTACCGTGTTCATCATAACATGACAAAATTGAAAATTTAGGATTTGTTGACATCATTATACATTTGGTTTCGATATTTTTTATTGTGTTTCATTAATGCACAATATATGTGATGCTTGTAAATTAAGATCGGCTATTATATCTTAGTGTTGTTGGTTAAGAGATCTAGTGTTTAAGGATTGAATAATCAAATAAAAAGTTCAAATTGTTTCAAGATCTGTAAACATAATTTATACTTTGCATTTATTTCAAGTTTGTTTGTTACTTCTTTTACAATCAAACCAACATTGAATTTTTTTGGTTGAAGTAAATAAAGGTTTTTTTGTATGTATATTAGATAAAATTGTGTTAAGCCGTGTAGAAGTGCACCATGAGGATCAAATGCTATGTTGTCCATTGATAAACTTTGAGCACGATGTTTTGTTCATGCCATTGTTTGTTGAATTGGAAATTGAACATGTGTGAATAAATAATTGAAATTATGACCAATTTTGTATTTCTTGCACTTTTGGTATGATGCCCACGTCCAATCTTTTTGAATGGTGGGATAATTTTCATATAAGTTCTAATTTTGTGTGTTGTCCAATTTTGGGGTTAAAAAATGAATCCAAGTTTTGTATGTTGAATGTGATTATGTTGCAATTTTAAAATATCCTTCAGCACCATTAACAAGCCCATCATTGGTGCAATAATTACTTACACACAATTCAATTAACAAATTTGGTTTCAAATGGAGTTCATAATGCAATCCACCAATTTTGGATGGATCTATTTTAGATAATGTGAAACAAGGTGGACACATGTCATGTTTAATATCTTTTGCTTGGAAACAATAAATTGGACCAATTGTTTGTTCAAATAATTTTTTAGTATGTTCTTGAGTTGGTTTATTTATATAAAGGAGGTGAGGAAATCTTGGAATTGATGGTGCAAGTTTTAAGCATAATTTGTTTATGGTATCAATATCTTATTGTGTTTGAAACACTTTTCTAAATCAATTAAGGATTTGAATGAATTGTGTATCTTGTTGTCACATAACTCGACATAACTCATAACATTTGATTTTATCTTGCCAAAACTTGCTCCCCAAAAAACTAATTCCATCATTTATTGGATGAAACACCCATGAATCACGAATTGGTGGGACTTGGTAAAAATCTCTAGTTATTAAAACATGTAAATTTCTAAAAAAAACTATTGTGTTGATGTTTCATTATTCGTAATCTTTTATCAGTGAATGAAAACATTTGACTACCTATTATTGAAATTTCATCTAATACTGATAATTTTACTTGTGCATATTGTTTTATCAAAGGATCACATCTTTCATCACCAAATTTGGAATCATTGATTGACTTGTTCAATGGAATGGAAATGTTGAATGTATAGTTGATCCACCAATATTGTATGTTGTTTTTCCCGTGTATGCCATTTTTAATATAGTTTTTTTTTATGCATCTAAATCCTTATTTTCTTTGAGGTAAAAATGAAGAAGACCTTCAATAATTACCATTAAGGTATAGGTTTTTCATGTTCCTACACCACCAGTTAAAAAATATAGATAGTGGGTCACTTGGATTTATTCATTTTCCACACATAATGTGATCATAAATTGAACATTGTTCTTCATTTAAAGAATGAACCATGTTTGAAAGAGTGGAGTATGAATGAGTTTCATCTTTCATTAGTTTGAATGGATTAATTGAAAATTGGTTTTTGTTGTTTGTTTTTGGATTCACATGAACCTCTAAAGATATGTCCTATTTTTCTACCTTGTGGAAATTTGGGTTGACAATGTTTAGTGAAAAATCTATATTTCTTTCGAAAGAATCATTGTCTACTTGATTGTGATCCTAATTTGGAAATATTTCCATCCAAAAATTACTTTTATTTTTTAGAACCAATCTATTAGCTATATTTTATATTTCATTCCAACCAACTTTTGCATCATTTGTTTACATAGATGCATAGAATACAATGACAAAATTGTTTTGAATTTTTTAATAAATTTTTCATTTATTTTATAAGTATCATGCTAAGTTGAACAAGTTTGTTTTTGGGATATCGCAATTGTTGTAAATGGTGAAAATAAGAATAATAGTTTTTTATAATGGTTATCAAGATCCTTATGTTTATTGAAGCCAACCCATCAAATAATTTTTGATTTTTTGTTTTTTTTTAAACTTCTAATATCATAATTTGCTACTAATTCAAAAAGTGAAAGGTTGTATAATGAATTAGGCATGTTAATGTACCAATTAATAATTGATGGACATTAAATGTTTGTAACTATTAATGATAACTTTTTAAAGCACATGAAATGGTTTTTAAATGAAAGTTCTTTCTTCTTTTGGGGATGTATAGATGAATTGGAATGATATTTGATCCGTGATGTAATGGTAATGAGAGTATTAAATAAACAACCAATTGTGCAAACATTTGTTGGCCATATTAAAAAGCATTTCCCATTTGTTGAATACGTTGAAATGTTACAATTTTTTCTTCTTTACATTTTTGAAATATGGTTTGTAATTCTTGTGTAACATTTTTATCTATTTTAATTAAATAAGATGTACAATAACTTGCTATTGCATATGGATCTAATATGAATTGTGCATTTATATTTGCTTGCCAAAGTTTGCCAACAAATTTTCCATATGAATTTGTATGTATGTCCATCAAATTTCATTTTAAAAATATTATAGGCTTTTGTAATTTAAACCTCAAAGCTCACATGTAATTTTTTTCATCCATATCTAATTTTTTTAGAAATCATCAAATGACATTTCTTGTCCCATGTCCATTTCATTTAATTTTGTAAAAATGGATTTGTGCTTTTAATTGTAATTTTTTTATCTTGGTTTAATAATGGACTTAATATTTGTGGTGGTAACAATGGGAAATGAAACCTACATGTTGGTTGGTTTTTTTTACAGTAGGTTCATTTATGACAATGAAATTGACTTTCATGAAGAGTTTTAGGTAATAAAAAATTGTCACAAATTATGTATATATCAACAAATGATTCTATTTCATAATTTATATTGATCCCATATTTTGGTGCATCTTTTATCCATAAGAGTCCATGATCATGTTCACTTCTTCTACCTTGGAATTTTGTTACAAAAAAAATATCTTCCACTTGTCCAAACAATGTGTTTGTTAAAGATAATAATTTACAAAGACATTTCATTTTGTGATTGTAATATCTTGCACAAGTTACATGATCTCCTCTAACAAGTTTAAATATGTCTTCATCTTCAAATTTAATATCTTTTATATCTTTGTAATGAGATTTTTTCAATTCATGAAATGTTTTTTATAAATCTATCCATTTATTTTTTGCACTTGTGAAAATGACAAAAATTATTGAATCAAGTTGACGAATCATTGCAAATAGATCTTTTTTAAAATGATGTAAATCATTTGGTGGAATGTGAATATTCCAAAGTTCTTTATACTCCAATTCATATTTCAGTATATTATCCAAATTTGGTAATTTGTCAATAATATTTTTGACATAGAGAAATCAACCTCGCAATTATGCTTTACAAACATGAACCCAAGATGAAGATAGAACAAAGTGAATTAAAATTTTGATGACTTTGAAAAAAATATTTGCAATGCGATATGCAAATTTTATATCTACACTTGTTAATTCTATTTTTGCAATTTTTTGATTAAAATGTTTTGCTTCTAATTTAAACAAATGTGCTTCTCCAAAAAATACAGTGGGATAGTTATATTCTTCAAAGTTAACATTTCAAAATATTCTTAATGGTTGATATTCTTCACCAGGAGTTATACAAATAAAACTTTGATGTTCTTGGTCAAATATTTGTTTAGTTTCTAAGAAATTTTGTATTAATGAATTTGTTGGTGTACTTTCAATTACTTTTTCAAAGTTATCTGTATTATTTTCATTGAAATCATCATCATTGATTTCCATAGCTTCACTTTTTTGTCTCATTTTTTATTCAAATGACTTTACCCAATCTTTTTTTAATGATAGTTTCCAAGCTTCTTTATAAAATGGTGTATTGCAAAGATTGTGGAATGCTTTCATTACAAATATAGGTCTAACATAACTTGACAAATATAGAGACTTGAATTCTAATTTTCTTTTAATGCATATGGCCATTGTTGATTCACAAGTTGTAGCTCGAGGTAAAATAGTTTGTATTTTGTCAAGATTTGTTGGAACATTAATCACACTCCTTCGAATGCCATATTGGCCCCAATCATTTAATTGGAAAATCTATGTGAATGCCATTCAAAGTGTTATTAGATGTTCTTTTAATTTATTTAATATTTTAACAAAAGGAATTACATTTTCATTAAAAATGTGTTCTCTTAGTAAAATAACATTTTTACTTTTCTATTATTGATTGATTCTTTACACCTTTTACAAACTACCGTGTTTTTAGTTTGTAAAGTTTTGTCAAGAGGAATAATGGTTTGTATTATTTTCAAAATAGTGGGAATGAGTTCTATTAATTGGCATCTAAATCATAACCTTTTGCAATATACACATGAATATTTTGGTGTATCTTTTATATCATTTAAAAATCTAATGATTGGTGAAAGTAATTTTGTAGTTGTTTTTTCACATTTTGAGTTTTCTTTTGTAATGCTTGAATGTGTTGCAATATTTGACTATCATTGATATCTAAATTAGAATCCAAATGTTGAAAATTTTTAATTATGGTTTGTAGAGATTGGTTTTCCCTATGGGCTTGCATAAAATTTAAAAGTGCATCCATATAATTCATCCAATTTAACCTAGCATGATTTTTATTTGTTAACTTTGATAGTTCAATTTTAATATTGGAATTATTTTAATCCTTGTAGTTTTCCTAGTTTAATAATTTTTTCATCTTGTAAATTTTGAGTTTTTCCATCATTTTTTTTTCATTTACATACATTTCATCTATTAAAGCATTTATGGTTTTTTTTTTTCTATGATTTTTTCTTTTAAATTATAATTTATAGGAAGATTATGATTATGAAAATTTGGTTCTTTTGTTCTTAAATTAAAATTCTCTTTTTCTTTCATATTTGGGGTTTTAGAAGTTATAATATGTTTTTCATATCTTTTCTTCTATCATAAATATTTCAAATGTCATTGTACTTGAATTAAAGTTAAGTGTTTATCATTGTATTGTTCACAAAATAATTGGGTAATATTTGTTAAAGTGAGGTCAATTTTGTTTTTTTAATTTCAAGTATACATTCAATAGATGTCCAAGGTTTTGGTTGTGGATGTTTTTTTAAAAAATCTTTTTCTTTTTTAATTGTGTTAAATGTCGACTTGTTTGTTGAAATGTCAAGTCCAAGTTTGGATGTTTTGCTTGAAATGCAATTATGGTTTCTTTAATAGTTGACAATGGATTATCATTTTCAATAATGATCGAATTTTCAAATCTTGAATCCAAAAAAATATGCTTCTTTTATAACATTGTTTTTTTGGATTAAGAGAATTTTGATTGAAAGGATTAAATTGTTGTAATTGTCTTTTTGTTTTTGATAATGTCCATAAGTCTAATGGAATCTTGTCACAATTAGTCTTTTTTTGAAAAATTAAATCTTTGAAGGATGTTTGTTCTTGTGTTTCCCTTTCTATTTGTAAATTTTTATTTCTAGATTACCTGAAGTTATTATTTGAATTGGTTCAAAATATTGATTCCCAAAAGCTAAATGTATTAAATCATATATTCTTTCCCACATTTCATTATTATTCAAACATTTGTTATAGACCACACATATGTTGGTCTTTGCAAATATTGGGATATTTAGAAGATTATTGTAAAATTTCCCCAAAGGCCACCATTAGTTACAATTTATGACATTTTTCTAAGGTATTTTTTTTCTATTGAAGCTTGTCCATTATGTAAATCATGTAAGAATTCTGGATCTAATACCAATTGTCTACATCACATAGGTAAAGGTGTTTGCATAAATGTAAACAATGTTTAAGATAAGTCATAATATTAATATGTAAAGAATTGGAAGACTTTGAAAATTGTAACATGAAAGCTAGATAGAATCAAATAAAGAATCACCCACCTTATACACATAATTAGTGACATGCATCAATTGGTTTGCATATAAAATATCATCTATATTTCTCCTTAATTCCATGTATATGTTTTAATTGTTTGGGAAATCCTTTCTTTTTTTTCAATTTTGTGAATTAAATTTGTAAATCAAATTAAAGTTTGAACAATTGGAATATTTCTTATTAATATTTGAATATTTTGAATGTGAACACTTCAACAAGATTCAAATTGGATGAAGGTTTGTCTTAATTGGAAACTTGAATTCTCTAAAGTGCCACAATGATAGCACTTGTGCTATATTAAAAAAACCAAAAAAATATTGCAATCAACCCTAAGCAAAAAAGAAATTAACTCAACAAATGAATGAATAAGCAAAATAATGAAATTGAAGGAATGAATCCAAATCGATGGGAAAGAAAATTTGACAAAAGGACTGAATGATCAAAAGAATGAAATGAAGGAATGAATGAAAAAACAAAACAATGAATGAACAAAAAGATTGAAATTTTGGAATGATTGAATGGATGGATGAAAGAATAAAAGGAAGGAAAGAATGAATGAGCCAAAAGAATGACATTAAAGAAATTTTAAGAAATTCAAATTTTGAAATGATGAGTTTATAGTGATGTTGAGTTTCTCAAACGTTGAATTTGGAAAAAAATTTACTTCCCAACCTGCATTCTCCAAAATTTGCTCTCTTTGTCTTTATGTCTTCAAAATTAATGTCAAGAGGGAAATCACAACAAAACAAAAGAAGACAATTTCTAAATGAAAATCCTTATATTCACATTAAATCAACGCTATTTTTTTGCTTCTTTTTCCAACATAGAAAGATACATAGAAATGGACAAATCTTCTTTCCTCTAGTTGAAAATTACAAAGTGAGCCAACAAATGATATGTAATGGATTTGAGCAGAAAATATTATTTATGTGCATGCACATTTTGAAATAATGGCAAAAAAATGAAATGTATGAATTTTGATTGTGGAATTGGAAATTGGTATTCAAATGTCAAAATATGTTTCCCCAAAAAATTGAAATGAAATTGGATTGAGGAATATCAATGAACATTTGCAATAGAAGATGAGGACTTAAAATGGTAGTTTTTAAACTAAAGTTATATGATTAAAACTCACTAAAATTACATGATGTCAACTAACTAAAAATTATATGATATCAATGGATTCAAAATGATATGATATAAATTGATTAAAATTATATGATATCGTATAGTATGACCTTCGTATTATTCAAATTTCAAGAAAGCTTAATGTTCATAAGATATGTAACTTCTTGTTCAATTATGAATTCACAAACAACTTTGTCTTGAACAATGTTACCAACATTCAAATTGTCTTCATCCTAAACAACACTTGAACCAATGATGTCTCCTGTGGAACTCAAAGGGAAGTAGCCAAGTCATGTTTGACATCTCTATATTTTGGGGAAAATCCTAGACAATTTGTTTTGTATTCATAGAATTTGAATGGTTCTATACTTGAAATTACTTTAATCCACAAATTAACTTGTGAGGAAATAGTTGTGGACGTTGTTATTGGCTTTAGTGATGGTACATTGGATGGAGATTTCCAATGATATGTCTTGCACTTCCTTGCAAATGTTGTAGTAGTAATCAAAGGAGTTTGGTTGTAACCTCAATTTGCAAAATGGCACCTTTTATAAACTATCTCAAAGGGTGATGCGCTTGGAGAAATGATAATGAACAGTTTGAATATATGCACATGAACAACACATACAATAATGAATGAATTAGCATAGATAGAGAAAAAAAGTATGAACAATTTGAATAAATTCTATACATACATGATGATAAAATGATACAAAGAAAAGGAAATTTTGTATACCTCCAAATTGTCCAAAAGTTAGTTCCACTAGTCAATGCCTTATGAATAAGTTCAAGATGTGCTTGAACTTCTATGTATGGAACATGAATGATTATAATGGAACTTGATGTTGAAATCAACTTCACCTCACCATATACAGTTGAAAAAACATTTTTCAAAATTAAAGAACTGTAACATGTGCACCTATAGAAAACAAGGGTATTTCCATAGTACGTTGGACACACTTTGTGTTAAAATCAAGGACCTTAAAGATACACAAAATGCACAACTTTATGAAAAAGTGGCTTTGGGATCTAGGAGTAATCCTATCCATTCATGTGAATCTATGGCTAGATTTGGGCTTGCAAGCTATGATTATTACGTTTTGGTTCTCTAATAAGGCTAACTAAATGGCTTTTCCAATAATGTGTTTGTCAAATTTGAAATCTCACATAGTTCATAATGGCATTTGTCTTAGAAGTTGACATGTTTCACATTTAATTTATTTAGCCTAATTGTGATAAGATGATTGTGGAGTAGTTTTTTCCCACTTTCATTACTAAACATGTGTCAAATGTCCATTTATGCATTTGAAATTAGGCTCTTTGAAAAAACAAATTCATCTAGGGTTTCCATCCTCTCGGGTCCCATTCACAAATTGTCAAACCCTGCCAACCCCATCCAACCCTCGCACTCAAAATTCATCAAGTTCTATCAACATTTGGTTTAAAACTTGTGCATTTGTTTGCAACTAAGTACTTTGTCAAAAGAAAACATTTTTAGTTTTATGTGGAGCGCCTATGTCTAATGCTTCCCATGCACTTCCAAGTTGAGTTCAATCCTTGCTCCAATAACATTAACATTGTAACATGCATCAAGTCTTTTTTTTCTTTTTTTTTTGAACCTATTGCATTCATAACTTTTTTTTTTCTTTTTTTTCTTTGTGCCTGTAAATTCTAAGCAAAATCCAAACATGAGGTCCAAGAGCACTATGGATGATGACTATGAAAAAAAGGGTTCAAAGAGTGAAAAAACTTTTGGAGATTGAAGCTTGGTAGAGAGATGAAGAGCAAATCTCAAGATCACCAAGCTTAGTTTATCAGATCTGGAATTGAAGATGGAAAGGCTAACAAAGCCACTGCTACAATGGGATTTTCAATACTTCATGGATATAGGTTTGAGTTCATATAGGACAAATCCCCTTAGACTCAAGGTTCGTTGAGACGCTGCACATGATGAGTTTGGGAAGGCAGCACTCAAGATTTCGATACACAAAGTGTTGGAAATCCCTAGATAAAAATGAAAGTGGAGAAGTTATGGCCACTGTGTTATGGGAAGGCCGAAATGCCTTCATCAAAACTTATTGTGAAAGGGTTTGTGTTGGACATTGTAACAAAAAAAATTCAAAAACCTATCAATTGGGCAACATTTGTAAAAAAAAACCAACACCAATTAGCACTCTAAATTTTTTAAGCGATTTGGAGAAGATGGAAATGTAAAGGAAGAAAATGAAGGGGTTGAGCATTGGTCTACAAAAAGCATCTAGGTTTCTATGTATGAAACGTTGCTACATTTGTTCTATTCAATCTTCTAGTCTAGGGTTTTTTTTCTTGAGGTTCAATTCTTTTGTTTAGGTTATAGGAACTTCTATTCCTCCAAAAAAGGCCTAGGTTTGTGTGTAACCATTGTTGGTTACATTTTCAACAATTTAACTTCAAGCTAAATGTCTAATCAATTTGGTCAATTTTCAGTGTGTTGTTAGAAGTATGTTAATAATTAGTTTCATAGGTTTTCAAGGTTTTACAACTAAAAATTTGTGAATAATCAATGTTAGGTTTTCCCAAGTTTATACATATATTAGAATTGTTCAATGAAAATCAAGTGGGGTGTGAAGTTCAAATTTGTCACAAAATTTCAATCCCCATTTTCATAACTTCATACAACTTGCAAATCACAAAATTAAGCTTCCCCCCACATTTGAACTTCATCTAACTACCCATAGTGTCCTAAGTCTTCATTTGAACTACATTAAAAGGCAAGCTTTAAACTAGAATGAAACTCATCACCATGAACTTCTTACAAGTTGAAAACAAATTGTTGTTTACTTTGAACCAATATGCTTCTAGTTATAGATGAAAAATAATGACAAAGTTCAAGAAAACTTTTAGAAACATGGAAAAAAATCAATAAAGCTTATTATCATCCTAACTTTTCTATTTGTTCATATGATTTTTTCATAGTTCCTTATGATTGGGATGCATTTGTGGTTTATGAATGTGTTGTTGCTCCTAATTACCTACATAGTCAGTAAGGTGCAAGGTGTTATTATTCAATCTTTTTTGCATTAACATCATGTTGTATTTAGTATAGATGTAGGTGAATTTCACCTACCAAGAAGTTCCCTTAGGTTCACTGCATGTCTTGAATGTTAACCAACATTATGACATCGTTGCCATAGTTTTAAGCAAATTGTTATATATTTATTTACGACCCAACATTAGGAGCTAATCAAGTCGGTGGGCAATCATGGTAGCCACTAATTTGTTAGTCGTAATGAAGGTGATGATCTGATACTTTGTGAGTCATACTCACATGGTTATGAGTCATGACTACACCCATCCTTATCATATTATCTTTGCACTTTGCTAGAATTAATTGTGCCTTGAAGGTTCCAACAAATTGCATAGATATATTATTGTTTATCTTTGATATCATACCAATTATGATGGCTTGTAACTACCATAAACATTGAATATCTATGTGACTCACTATTGTTTGAACTCCATAAGTTTTTACAGTGTTTTGTAAGCATTAAAGTGTCCACTTTTTTTCAAATTATTGTGAACTACTTCCTATGTTCAACATTACATTAGGTGTTGTTGCCATAGGAGTTTTCTTTTGGCAAAGTATTATGTCTCTCTCTTTTTATTAATGTTTAAGTCTTAAATATATTTCATAATATTGGTACATTCCATAATATCATGAAAATGTGGTAGCAAGTCTAGAGAATTATGTTAAGTAACAAATTTGTATCTTTTTGCTTTTGCTATGAAAGGGGAATCTGTTTCAAAAGCAATAGATTTAGAGGTGGTAAATGCATCCCATGACAACAACCAATAACACTAGAAGAAAAACATGTATTTTCAACTATTCTTTGTGATTAAATTTTAGTCACAAAAAACATTTTGCAACTAAAATCCTTTTAATCGCCTAAGACAAGTTGCATGTGATAAATTAATCGCAAATGATAAAGAGTATTGTATGAAAAAAAAAGTCAACAAATACATTTGATCCTTTGACTCCATTGTATACGTATTGTCACATGCGACTAAGATGCAACTAATTTGGTCACAATTAAAGCCAAATCATGTGTTGCCACATGTCTTAATATATGATTATTTTAAATATGATTATTATTATTATTATTATTATTATTTTGAAATAATCTAAGACGTTCAATTCAAATACTTGGATGATCTTATATTATGACACGTGGCCCAATGTAAATATGCCACGTGGAATTTATATATATATATATATATATATATATATATATATATATAAATATTAGGTTGGTAGGTACCTAGGTAGGTACATGAATAGGTGCCTACAATCCTTACCTACCTACCTACCTATTTAGGTAAAAAAATAAATAGGTAGGTTCTACCTTCCTAAGCTAAATACCTATTCATATAGGTAGGTACTTAGGTAGGTAGGTACATAAGCTAACCTAGATGGGTAAGTCAAACTAGGTACCTACCTAGCTAGATATATAGGTAGGTTGGGGAGGTAAGTATTTTAGAATTGAACATTATTTGGTTTTTTGTTTTCGCTTGAACCTTTTGATTGGCTCATCCCATGTGCAAAAAATTTTAAATGTGAAATTGGATGGGCACACCCCTCTTGTTTATATAGTGTTCAAAATAGCAATGAAGAACAAACAATATGGGATAAGTTTTGAAATTCCAACTTCCCTATAAACTAAATTGTAATTCCAAAACTTTCTTCATGCCTTATTTTTTTAGTTTTTAGATTTTTAAACAATTCAAGTACTAGATAATTAGATAATCATTTAATTAATAATGATGAAATTTACATATATTTAAATTATAAACTATACACTACAAATATTCAGTATTC
>Ga0116229_10002037_pt1 | contig 32398 bp, 21 predicted proteins | sample S1TSphgellanicum_3_FD_87313 | JGI IMG/M metagenome (GOLD analysis project Ga0116229, IMG submission 87313) | Host-associated microbial communities from peat moss isolated from Minnesota, USA - S1T2_Fc - Sphagnum magellanicum MG | ecosystem: Host-associated > Plants > Peat moss > Unclassified...
AATTAGGTTCAACATGTAATCTTAAAAAATTGTTAAATTCCACCATTAAAGTTATGCAACCAATTTTTTTTGTGTTTATTTAATTTAGAGTCAATGTAAGGATTTTTTGTTACATACAAAGGTTTTAACTCAACATTTTAAGGTTAATTATATAGGTTTGTTTAATTTTTCAAACTCAAACCTATGCATGCATTAGGTTGTAATCTCTACATGATGAGGGTTAAAGTTTTCAATTTGTAATACCATACCTTATCACCCTATGTTAAATCCCAAATTTGCAATATTTAAATAAATCTATGTTATGTAAACCCCTTTGATTTCATAATGCAAAAACCTATTCCCTCATCATCTAAGATTATGTAAGATCATCTTGTTTACCAAATGCAATACTTGCATTTAGTGTATAAAAATAATAGGATGTATCCAAAAGATACCTATTTTTAAAAAAAAAACCAATTATCAATACCTTCATCTTTAGGTGTAAGCATTGACTGTGGGCATGTCCTAATTTTTCCAAACCTTAATTTGCAATACCTACATCGTTTGTAATGAGTGTTAAGGTGATCATTTAGGTAATTTTATTTTTATTACTATAATGTAATATTACCAATTTAGCATAGTAAGCTTATCATTATACCTACATAAATTTATATTGTGTACCCTCACCAAAAGCCCCCTTTTGGTTAATAAAATTTTATTATGCAAGTATTGCAAAAACTTAATCCTTCATCATCTAGGTTTACTTAGGGGGATCTTGTTCACCAAATGTAATACGTACATTTAATGGACTGAATGCAATAAGAAATATCTAAATGATATTTATAACTAAAGCAAAATCATCATTCTGATGAAAAAGGTAGGACAATACTCACATTAATTGGTCAAATCCCCCTCTGGAAGGAGTAGGAAATTTGCAATACCTTCATCTAACATAATTAATACTCACGAAAGATATGAAATTATATGCAATACTTATGTTAATGTTTGTTAACCTTTAACTATGATATACCCTAAACCTTGCAATACCAATTAAATGCCACAAGAAACAAGATGGCTAAGCATTACCCACACATTGACCTAGTGATTATTGTACAATTGACTTGCAATACCCACCTCTATATAATGTTTGAGTGAAATATTCTTGTTTGGGAGTTTTAGAAGATATGTGTTATATAGCCTTAATAATTTAACCTTAACTTTCAAACCCTATATGTTCATTGATACAAAAATCAACGCATTAACACATGAATAATTTTTTTTTGACACAATTATAATATGATGCACATTTTAGTAATGGAAAATTAAAATTGGGGATAGGAAGAAACAAATTTGTGTTTTTTTTATTCATGAGCCCTTTTCTTACGGATATTTCCATGTTCTAACATCATCTCATGCCAATCCTTCATCATGTGCATTGAATTATCAAGTCCATCATTGATGTAATGAAATACCATGTTGGGATGCATGACTTCATTCACTTTGGAAAGGTGAATACCTCGTACATCTATTGTAATAACACACAACAATGATGTGGTGTGGTCTATAAATTAAACCCCACCTTCTTTGACTTCATTGATGATTTCTTGCATTATGTCACCCATTCGAATAAGCGTTTTTTTCGTGGAGGTGGATGAACTTGAAAGTTGGTTGTGATCTTTTTCTTTTTCCACATTGGGGGAGGTATGATCTAGTCTCATAAGTTCACACATATCAACAACCCATGGTTTTTCAGAGTGATCTTCATCAGCCTTTTCATCATCAGATTCATTGTCATAAATGTGTAAATAAATAGGGTCCATAAACATGGTAGCAAAACCTCCATGATCAGATCCATACCATGTCCCACAATATTGAATGATATTTTTTTTAGTGAAATCGGTACATGTAAAAAAAATGGCAACTTGATGTTTACACAAGCTTCCATGCAACGCCCATTCATAGGTGCAACAAACATACTTGGTGAAAGGAAATGGGACCTTATATGTCATATTCGGATGTTGTTGGTTTCATACCATCCATGCATGGCTAGTTTCATTTGAATCTTCTATCCCATGGGTGACATTAGTGCAAGGGATCAATGTGGCCTTCTCAACGTTCGTTTTCACAATGCGTTCCACAACTTTATTTTTTATGAACCTGTGTTTCTTCATTTCAGTTGTGTGCATGTAGTGTTTTGCAATCATTGTCGTGAATCTCCACACTAACTAATCAATTCGTTGACCTTGAAGCCCTTTTGTTACCAACATTTCAATGCCCCATGGTAAGACTTAATTGATGTTTGTGTGTCTTGGTTTGAATGTGGCACTCGTCAAAACCCCACCATCCACAAATCTATAAGATAGAATGTGTATCCATAAATTGTTGTGTAGGTATTGCATTTCTTTCTACCATATATAGTATGGATTAGGGTCATAATGTGGGTATTGCATTTTCCCCCCATATATAGTGTGCATCTTTAAATTGTCATGCACGCATTGCATTTAAAGCTCCCACATATAATGTGAATTAAAATCATAATGTGAATATTACAATTTGCTCCCACATACAATGTCCATGTTTAAATTGTCATGTAAGTATTACATTTAATGCTCTCACATATAGTGTGGATTAAAATTTTAATGTGGGTATTGCATTTAATGCCCACATGGGATTGCTAAGTCCACCATTGGTGTTTTTATCTTAATTCAAAAAGTGAATATTTTGGGATATGCACAACATGGTGCAACAATAATAATGGACTGAAAGTTAATTCACGTATCAACTTGGAAATAATAGGTCCAAAAATATCGAGTCCATGAATCACTGGGTAAATGTTGGGTGAAGCTTTCAATGATCTTGTTTTTCCCACAAATCATGAAGGTTTCAATGCTTTCATTTGGTTATGTGAGCAAGTACATGATGGTGTGAAGGTCATCCAATATTGCACGTCACATTTCATTGTTTTTGATTTTTTCCATCAAATGTAAGCGCTAAACCTTTAAGACGTGCCACGCACAAAGGTAAATGGGCACTTGATTGTCACCCCACACAATCTTAACCATGCATAAAATATCAATTTACTATCATTTCAATTAATAACATTATTTTTAATGGAAAATCTAAGATGAAATTTTGAAATGGTTTCATGTACATAAAAGTTCCAAAAAAGGTAAAATGAAAATAAAACTAACTGCAAAGCTCATAATTCTTGTGGAGCATCATCAATGATGAAACATGAAGGTTTCCATTTAGGATTTTTCCTTAAAAATTTTATTTTCAAAAGAGTTAACCATTGCACCAAATCATCGCATGTTTGGTAGCTTGTAATGATCCATGCAACCAACACTCTAGTGCGATGTGCATCAAACACCATCAATGTGAACAAATGAAATTTCACATCATTGGTGCCAAAGGTGACATCCATTAAGATTGCCCCATTATCATCTAATGAAACCATGGCTTGCAATTGAAATGGGGTTTGTATCCTTATTGTGAATGAGACATGAATCCCATTATCCTCACTTGCATCTTGAAAGTAAAACACATCATCTAGATGACTAAATGCCCATGTGCGAAAGGAAATGGCCAAATTTTGGTGTAAACGCCAATTCCCTTTTTGTGTTTGCAATCCAAGTAAACAATGTTTTATTGTCTAATGAAATCATCTCTTGTCATCAATTCTCCTGCATTGATTTTAGCCCACCATATTGTCTTATGCTTATCATATATTTGTTTGACGATGTAACCTAAACCCAATTGGGTCCAAATGTGGTCCTTGAGGGCTTGTGACATTTGTGGGGCAAAAAAAGATGGTCACGCAATGGAATCAAAATCATGTTTACCATGTGCAAGTTCACCATTGACCCGTGTATGAGGTCAATGGTAAAATATTATCTCTGTCACCTCGAGTCATGTGTATAATCACCTAATTAAAAATTGAGTTAAATAACCCTGTTTAATGGATCAATGGTGTTCTGGGTCTCCATGATTATATTTCGACCCATACCCACATGCATACCTACAAAATGTGAAATCAATTTAGGACCTAAAATTTGGTACAATATGAGGTTTAAAAACAAGTTCCATATGACAAAAGTGAATAATAAAACATCATACCAAATATGGCCGAGATGGTTTTGGATTCTTGGCATTTTTACATTTTCTTGTGAAGGTACCCACTTATAAATGTTCAACTCCATTGGGGGAGTCTTTGTGGCTTTGTTCATCGTTTAAATTTTTTGAAATTTGTGCATGTGGGATGTATGCGCATTCAACTTCGATTATATGTCCCTCCACATCAAACATTTTTTTTCCACATCAAGTCCATGTTGTTAAAAGGTGATTTCTTTGGGTTTTCAATCTCAATATATTGAAATTTTGAAGCACAACCCATGTTTGAAATTATTCCTTGAATTGATTATACAAGAAAAAACAATAAATGATATTGATGTCCAAAATTTTATATTTGTAATATGTTGAATTACATGTTAATTGTCATATTCAATACTAATGCAAATGTACATGTTTTAAGTACTTAATTTGTATCCCTCATCTAAACCTTATACAATCATGCACATATTACCCTAAATGCTAAGTATGGAGAATATATGATATGGTTTATGGCCATAATTGTAAAATTTAAATCCATATTATCTATGGATAATTTAAATGTAATACTCACATGATAGTTAACAAACTACATTATTTATGAAAAAATAAATGTAATACCTACATGATAATTTAAAGATGCACATTATATATGGGGGGAAACTGTAATATCCACATTATGACCCTAATCCACACTATATGTGGAAGCCCTAAATGCAATACCTACATGATAATTTAAAAATGTACACTATATATGAAGGGAAACTATAATACCCACATTATGACCGTAATACACATTATATGTGGGAGCCTTAAATGCAATACCTACATGACAATTTAAAAATACACACTATATATGGGGGAAAAATGCAATACCCACATTATGACCCTAATCCACATTATATGTGGAAGCCCTAAATGCAATACCTACATGACTTTTTAAAGATGCACATAATATATGAAGGGAAAATGCAATACCCACATTATAACCATAATTCACACTACATGTGGGAGTTCTAAATGCAATACCTACATGACTTTTTAAAGATGCACATTGTATATGAAGGAAAAATGCAATACTCACATTATGACTTTAATCCACACTATATGTGGGAGCCTTAAATGCAATGCCTACACGATAATTTAAAGATGCACATTGTATCTGGGGGTAAAGTGTAATACTCAGATTATGACCATAATCCACATTATACATGGGAGAGGGAAATGTAATACATGCATAACAATTTAAAGATGCACACTATATATGGGTGGCAAAATGTAATATTGGCATTATGACCTTAAATCCACACTACCTATGGGAGGCCAAAATGCTAAATCCATATATCAAACATGGAACATTTTTAGTGGAATTTGATGATTGTATTAAAACCATCTAGGGAAATTGATTTCCTTAAATTAGAAAATAAATAAATAAATAAATAAAATCACACCATTGATTTTAAAGGATGATATCACATTCAAAGGAGTTGTATTTTGATTTGAAAACACAAGCTAAATAAATCAACACACATTTCATTAAACCTTAAATTTAAAACCCTAAATAATCCTAATGATAAATGCTTTCAACCTAATTATTATACAAACAAAACTACAAATGGAATACAAAAAACATTCATAACAACTATGTTTTGAATTTTGAAGTTAATCAATTAAAAATTATAGTGAATGAAATCATTAGCCTTAGAGTTTAAAACTAATTATCCCAAAAATTTATATATAAACCTAAAAATTTTTAAAGGTAAATGTCATAAAAACTAATAATTGTATAAACATATACAAAAGCCATAGAAAATAATCTTTTAGGAGTGAGTGATAAATAAAAATTGAAACACGATGAAAAGAAAAAATTAAATGAATGAAATAAAAATTTATTCTCTTACCTTTAGTGTGGTCATTTCAAATTGAGACTTTCTTCATTCACCTTCAAAAGAAATAAAATGCATCTTGTTGCAAGTATTTATATGTGAAAATTTAACCAAATTTCCCACCCAAAATCCAATCTAGGATTGATTTTGATCAGTATTAAAAATATTCATAAATGTTTGATGCCTTTTTAACTTTAAATTCATCAAGCCTATTCCTTAATTAATTTAAGTACATCTTGCATTGAATGGTCCAAAGTGGAATTAGAGGACGGTTGCCAAATTTTTTTTTGCAATTGCAATACCCACATTTTACATTATAATTTTTGCAATTAAAGTCTATAATTTGTGCATAGGTAGGTATAACGATGTGTGGGTAGGTAGGTTTTGCCAATAAGTAGATGTGTTGCAAATAATTAAAATGGCATTATTGAAAAATGTATTTACTTTTTTGGTTAATTTTTGGAGTAGGAATTAGGTAGAAGTTTAACCAATAAGATATATAGAGTTTGCCAAGAAATAAAAGTTTAGTTAAAAAGAAATATAGGTTTAGCCAAAATATACAAATTTAATCAAGAAGAAATATAGGTTAATTAAGAGAAATAATTTTAACTAAAAAGATATATAGGTTTCGCCAAGGGATATAAATTTAGTAAAAAAATATAAGTTTAACCAAAAAGAATATAAGTTTTGCCAAAAGAAAGAAGTTCAGCTAATAAAATATATAAGTTTAGCCCAAAAAAATAAGTTTAACCAATAAGAAATATAGGTTTAGCCAGGAGATAGAAGTTAAACTAATAAGAAATATAGGTTTAGCCAAAAGATAGAAGTTTAATCAATAAGAAATATAGATTTAGGCAAAAAAAAAAAGTTAACTTGTAAGATATATAGGTTTAGTCAAAAGATAAAAATTTAGTAAAAAAATATAAGTTTAACAAAGAAGAAATATAGGTTTAGCTAAGAGATAGAAATTTAGTGAAGAAAAAATATAAGTTTAGTGAAAAAATAAAAGTTAGCCAATAAAATATATAAGTTTAGACAAGAGATAAAAAATTAATCAATAAAATATATAGGTTTTATCAAGAGATAGAAATTTAACCAATAAAATATATAGGTTTTGTTAAGAGATAGAAGTTTAGCTAAAAAGAAATATAGGTTTACTCAAGAGGAGATAAGAGTTTTGCCAAGGTAAGTTAAGGATTAATTGTTAGTTAGTAGGCAGGGCTAAGATTTAGGTCATTATAGTAGCTAGGTGGGTAGTATGGAGGTCAGGGTTGGGAAAAATTGTCAATGAAAAAAAAAATGGTCAAAGGTCAGCAGCCAAAAAAGGTTGACTGTGGTAGAATGCTGGTTAACGTAAGGTAAAGAGGTGAATGAAAAAGAGGCGAATCATCCAGCCCATCCTATGGACAGAACGGCCAACTGGTGCAGTCATGAGGGCTGGTTCACTCTGGCCAGGTGAGCACGCTGGAGCACGAACGTGAACGATGAAACTCGTGAGAGACTCGGGCAGAGTGCTAAACGGAGCGCCGCAGTTCGTGGGCAGGCCGGAAGGGGAACTAGAGTGGCAGCAGACGTCGGCCGGGTGCGGCCGAGCAGGACGTCGGGATTTTCTGCCCTGCCAGGTTTTGTGGCGGATCGCGGGCCGATTTGCTTCTCGAGCGACTGTCGACAGCACTTCTTCCCTCGTGCGCGACCCATCTATTACCTTTTCTTCTTTTGAAAATGCCCGCCCTCTACAGAGTAAATATTATGAGCTGCAGCCCTCCAACTATACTAAGAAAAGGCTGATCCCAACTTCCCGACGACAGCACAAGCTCCTCTTGCGTTGCTGCTTGGCGCGAGAACGTTTCTGTTTTCTCCTTCCATCGAGAGCTTCGTTTGTACTCTGTCTCTCTGTCTCTCTCTCTGTGCTGCAATCCTCGATATTCTCTACTTGTTCTTCCGTAGCACCACAATAGTTGGAATTTTTTTTCCCTCTTTTTTTTTTTTTTTGGCCCGTCATTTTCATCTAGCTTTTTTTTCATTTTTTTTTCCCCCTTTTCTTCTGTCTCCGGCGGGTCTGGGGCGCTGCAATCTGTTGGTCCAGGGATTTGCTTGGATGCTTGATCGTGAGCGCGATTTGCGTAATCGTCTCTGCGTTCGGTCTAAAACCAAACCCCTAGCGTTTCGAAAACTTTTCCATCAGCAAGATGCAGTCTCGTTCTCTCTCGGGGATTTCATTTCTGCGTCGTGGCTATGGTTTCTATCAAGATCTGCTGTTTTCCGTCTCTTGAAGAGATTTGGAGCAGGAGTAAAGTTCTCCTGAAGATCACAACAGTAATCGAGAGGAAACAGTTATTGTAAAGGCGGAAGCATGTTCGCAACGCCGCCGGCCTTTCCGTGTTCCTTCAGGGTTAAGCTTTTGCAAGGTATCCAAGTCTTTGACAGACTATTGTTAGATCGAGTATGCGCCTGTGTTTGAAAGATCGATTGTCCACGCGGCACAGGTGCTGTCGTTGTTCTTGTCTGATACGACGCCAGGTGCATTACGATCCGTAAAGGAGAGTTTGGGCGGAAGAGCAGCACGTATTGTATCGGCTGCGCGATTGATTGACTGATTGAGGCATGCCGCCGCCGCCGCTGGCAGTGGAGGCAGGCGTAATGACCAGGATCTTGAGACAGAAGAGAGAGGTGATGATTTATTTAGCAACAGTTTCCATTGTTGTGCTGACTACTCTTCTTCTCGGCAAAGGGAATGCCACCGTTCTGCTCCTCACAAACAAAAACGAGTCCAGAGCTTTCCCGGATATGGAGGCCGTCTTTGGTACGTGCAAGTGCTCGTCTTCTCTCCTGCTCCTGCGCCTTTCAAATATGCCTTTAAACCTTTCCTGGATTTTTGTAACTGCAGTAGAAGTAGGACAGAATTCCAGATTTCGTTCTTCTTTCGCCGGCTAGTGACCCTAGCTCATACAAAATTGGAGAGAGTAGAGCGATTGTCTTTTGGCTTGGTCCAAAGCTATGCATTGGAAGTCATCAACTTTAGGGTTCAGAGTTTTCAGAAGCTGGATATGGTCTGAAAAAACAAAACATTTGTGTTAGGTCTTATCGTAGAAAGTGTGACATCCTGCTGGGAGACAAACCCTCGAAATTACAGCTGAGTCTATCATGTACAAACTTGTGAATTGCAAGTCTTAGAGGTGATTCTTCTCTTATCCTTATCAGAGGGGGGATTTTGGAGGAGCCACCAAATTCACGGCAATAACACCAGGTAGGTTTTATGAGAGCAAAATGTGTTTCCTGATTGCAGCACTCAAATCTGGGGCTGGGCTACTTCAACCCTAAGTGAAGTGGTCATGCCTGACCTGGGGTGTGTTTGGTTTTCAGCTCCACACATACCAGCTGGAGGTGTACAGGGAGTGCTGTATGCAGCAAGTCCACTCAATTCGTGCTCACCTCTTACCAATCACACTGAGAAAGGACTACCTTCTGCTGCCTTTGCTTTGGTAGCTCGTGGGAGCTGTAATTTTGATGTCAAGGTTAAGAATGTTCAAGATGCTGGGTTTGCTGCTGCTATTGTGTTCGACACTGAGGATGGATTTGATGAATTGGTCACTAGTATGTCTCTCTCCACTTCTGTTCTCCATCTATCTCCTATTGCACTAGGTAATTGAGCACAGGGGCTACAGCGAACAAAACTACAGTCCCAAGGATTGTGTTCTTTTTTATTGCTGGGTTTTTCTCTGCCATTGTTTCTTCTTGAGTGTTGTTGAAAGAAATGTGATTTTTGAGAGCATTGCCTGCATAATTCAAAAGATGTGGACCCTGAAATACTAAACTTTCCTTCATTGTCTTTGAGGAATTCAGCTTCTGACCTATACACGTTACACTTTGTGTGTTGCAAGAAATATCTTGGAGCATAAGCATGAATGCAGTCTCTAACATCATTTGTATAGTAACCTCTTGTGGATTCCAGCAAGATGTTATAGTCATCAGAACTCATGCTACTGCACACTTGCAGATGATGTTGGTGCCCCCTATATCCTGTTACACTAGTTCAGTAGTGGGCTGCAATTGTGGAAGCCTTTGAAGATTTCATCCATGGTTGAGAGTCCTGAGGAATTTAGATCCTAAACAAAGACTCCAGTAGTGATGAACTATGTCGAGATTCAGAGAAATAAAATGGAGAAAGGCAAGAGTAAAAGCCTTGGGTTCAAAATGGTGTGATGTGTTCTTTGTACAGTTGTACATGGTAGATTGCAGCCAGATTTTTGTTTCTTTGTATTCAAAATCTGGTCCTCAAGCAAAAAGCTGTTCTCAGTCTTCGCTGCATTTTAATTGTTGTCAAATGCTGTGGCTGGGTCATTGCAGTGTCAGGAAGTTCAGATGGAATCTACATCTATGCTGTCTTTGTCTCCTGGCTATCTGGAGAGTCACTCTTGCAGATTGTGGGAGATCATGATACAACCTGCATCATACAGCCAGATTTTGAGGATGCCGCATGGTCAATTATGGCTGTGTCTTTCATCTCCCTTGTTGCAGTTTCAGCTGTATTAGCAACATTGTTCTTTGTGCGGCGCCAGCAATTACAGCATTTGGGCACTCATTTGTTGTCAAGAGTGACTTCAGGGATGAGTGCAACACAGGTGAAATCCCTCCCTAGCATTGTGTTCCAGGGTCCAGGCAATGGGAGTGGGACTGCAGAAACCTGTGCAATCTGCCTTGAGGACTATGAGATTGGAGAGAAACTCAGACTTCTGCCTTGCAACCATGGTAATGTGTCACCCATGCCTTCCCTCCCCTCCTGTTTTTACCAATCTACCTACCTATGGTTTTACATGCTGCGCAATGAATGGTATTGATATCTACCCAATGCCATAAGCTGATGAAGTCATTGGGAATGCTATTGTAGCTGTTCACTGCCATACAGTATGCCTTTAAAGGTTGCTGAATGTGTGTGTGACTGTCACTATTGTTCAAACCACTCCTCAGTCTTTTTCCTGTGTTTCTGAGGCTTTGGTCTCTTCCTTTTCCTCTTCACTGATATGTTGTCAGATCAGAAATCTTTATAACCTTATTGTCAAGTCATCTCTCAATCCTATGCAGATTGGCTTAAATCATATGCATGGAGGATTTCTTAATACTTCTGAAGATAATTTGGATAACCCTTCTGTGGACAGCACACCCCTTAATTGTCTCTGAAAATCAGCTCATTTTCATCCTTTTGCAGTGCACCTCCTACATCTGCTCAACAGTCATGGACTTGCTTTGTATGCTTCATGTTTTACCATGGGTTTTTTGTTGGCTGTCTCAATTCGACATCAGGGTTTGGTTTTACTGACACTAAATAAATGTCTCTCTTGTTTTTGGATGCTGCAGAGTTTCATGTGCTTTGTATAGATCAATGGTTAATGGCACGACGGTCCTTTTGTCCTGTTTGCAAAAGGGATGCTCGCACAAAACTCAGTGAACCTGCAGTGTCAGAGACAACACCTTTGCTTGCGGCTGCAGATGGTCACACCCTGCCCATTCCTGTTACCTCTTCAGCCACCCAAACATCAATGGTAGGCTCATCTCCTGACGTAGCAACCCAGTCTCAATCTTCTACCCCTGATACGAGCTTGTACTTTTCACCACAAGGAGTAGATCTCTGCTAAATGCACCGTGTAGTAAAGGCTAGTCACCACATAATGATCAGTAGAATTCAATGCCAGTTGGTTGAATATCACAATATTGGGGGCTTCTGGATTCCTCTAATCTTGTGAGGTTTGTTGTAAATTTTTAGAGCTAATATTGACAGGAAGGCCCAGTCATCACATTTTATCAGGAGGGGTTTATTGAGATCTTGAAAGTTCTATGAAGGGTCACAGCGCTTCAGTGATTTGTAAGCTGTCCTCACTAAGAATAGAAACAAAGAAAATGGCTTTTTGGATGGGTGGATGAAAGCTGAAGCAAGGGCTTTTCATTATTAGAGCACAGTGAAGGTCTGATAATAGAGTCTAGACAAAACAGAGGACCCAGTAACTAGTTCCTCTCCAAAGTTGCTGGTGGGTGCTTCTTCAATTTACCCTGGTCATGGAACATCCAGGCTATAAACTATGTGACCTATCACTTCTGACTACTTTTGGCTGTTAACATCTCTGTTAATCTAGCATGAGAGAAGAGGAAGTTTGAAATGTGTAGTGTACCATAGGTGTGTAACATTAGTGTATTGTGCTGGTTGGAGTTGGGCTTTCTTGCTACCTTAAACAGGTGAAGATTCCTTTATTTATGCATTTCTAGAATGGAATCATCTGAAACTTGAAAAGTTTGCAGCCAACCAGATGGTAGAGTACATCTTTTCTTCAGGTTTTAAGTCTATCCAGCAATGTATCCTCTCATCTGCTAATATTGGTGTTTTAGGTGCTCAGATTTGTACTTATCATTGTACTTAACAAGTTGCCAAATTCTCAAACCGGTGTTTTGCCAGCCTTAAACTGATTATTTTTTTGAGTATGAGATGAGTGAAGATGTTCTGTAAATGAAACCATTGCAAGAAAGAGATTCCAGTTGATGAGGCCTGTGTCTGTTATATTGCTGGCTGTTGTAGTGATCACGATAATTGTCAAGTATTGTTCTGTGCCCAAGCTTGTGAGCTCAGCTTAATACAGTTTCATCACATTGTTGGTTTAGTTTGGTTTAGTTGGAGCAGCAAATTGCCTTGAAAGCATTTTCATGGAGTTTTCTCTGCAATTTTATTGAGATTCCGTTGCTTTGTTGTGTTTACACCTTCTAATTCAACAATGTTTGATTCTGGAAATGCATTGTTGAAGAGTAGTCTATTTCAAAGTGCTGAGCAACAGGTGGGAGGTACACAGGCATGTAGTTGTGTGGAGCCAAGAGCTGCCTTGCAAAAACTATCCAATGACTGGTACTGTTCTCTTTGATTATAACCATCCACCAGGAGGTCAAATTTCTTTTAACATATTTAGTTTTGATGATGTTAAATTTTTTTGACAAAATTGTACAATATTCAATAACTCTTTGCACCCAAAGCCTAGACACTGCTGAAGCACCTGGGTGCACCCCTACTCATCTGAGGGCTTTCAAATGGTACCAAAAGCATTGCAAGGGCTATTGTGGGTTGGGAAAGCTCAACATGACAAACATCAAGGGCTTTCCAATAGTACCAAAAGCATTGCAAGGGCTATTTTGGGTTGGGAAAGCTCAACATGACAAATATCAAGGGCTTCCCAATGGTACCAAAAGCATTGCAAGGGCTATTGTGGGTTGGGAAAGGTCAATATGACAAACAAACAAAACAAACCAACAACCTTCCATAATAGACAGTTATAATTCCTTTTTACTCTTTGAAAGGTAGTCGATTACAAAGGTTGAATCCAAGTTTTGGGATGTATCTTTGAAAAAAATACATCAAAGTTGCCGGATTTTGAGGATTTTTTTTTCTGAAAATAGCGAAAATATAGCAGGATTCTTAAAATTTTCTACTTTCCTCTTTGAAGTGTAGCCAAATTTGGCTAAATCCTCTTGTGGATGATTGCCAGTGTGCTTATATCACAAAATTAAAAAATCAACAAAGAAGAAGGAGATTCCAACAAGTCAAAATGTTTAAGTGAGGGTTTGTGCTCATGTGAAAATAATTAGAATGTGACCACCTCAAAATGAAACCAATTGTTGAAGAAAAGGTTAAAAGCCATATAGTAGCACTTAGTTTGGAATTTACATATTGCCTTTTCTTCTTCTTTTTTGTCTTTTGAACCTATAAACCTTGATATAAGGCTTTGCTTACTGAAAAAAAGAGGTTCTCATTCACACCTCTTTGAAATAATGTAATTTTTTGATAACTTGTAAACATATGTCCTAACAAAATATGCATCAATAAATGCGAAGATTTTACAAAATGGGATTCAAGAGTTTGCGATTTCACAATCTCATGTTTGTACCATTTCGGATGAGGTTTGAGGCTATTAGTCCAGGCCAAAAATAGTGGCAGCCAATTTTAGGAATTTCCTGCCACTTTTTTTCAGGTGGAAAGTGAACCCTTTCCTCAAAGAGTTCCTAATAGCACCTCTCCTTTCACCTATAATAGTTGGGCCAAAGGGGAGGAACTCTATACTTCAAAATAGAACCTTGTATTTTGGGGAGCTTCCATAGTTTCTTTTTTTTTGAGTGATGGGCCAATCAAATTGGCTCATTGCCAAAATAAATAAATAAATAAAAATTTGGGAGGCATCTCATCTAAAGAATAGGAGAGTTGATGACATTAAGACACTAAAACTGGTTATGAAAAAAAAAGGGAAGAATGTGTGAGAGAACAAAGGAACTATACAACTCCTTTTGCAAGAGGACCTTTTATCCTCATTTCTCTTGATATGATTGGCCTTGCTGCTGTGAGGAGAGTGTTTATTAGGGTTCTCTTTAAATCATATGGGCATGGAGCTGCTCTGCCATTTGCAGCAGCAGATAGACCTGCTGGCTTGTCTCTCAGATGCTCCTCCGCAGAGAGAGAACCGTTATTCACCACATCATTGATGAAAACACACCAAATTAATTATTATTTTAATAATAATAGTAATGCATCCCTAGATCAACACTTGCAAAACCCAAAATTCCAACACATAACTGAACAGATGATATATGAAACCGGATTTTGTACACTACCCCCCCTCTTCCGCCCCCATCACACTTTGTGGGTGTCAATGTGATTGCACAGAACCGGTTGTCTTTCAGGGGCCAAATTTTAGTCAAAAAGTGAAATTGAAAATGCAATAATAAATTGATTTTTGGGTTTTCAGTTGTCAGAAATTTGCAATTTTTAAATAAAATCACCAGATTTCTACAATACCATTAATTTAGGTTGCTAAATTTACAAAAGGATGCTTAGATTTTTTTTTAATTTATTTTATTTTCCTATTTATCTTTGTAATTAATTTTGGGTAAATCAAGTTCCATAGATGATCACCACTTTTGCTACATCACAAAATTGAACGCAAAAAAACCATTTAAAAAACTGCCCAGGACAGTTACAATTCCTCAACTTTGCTATTTGCCAGGGTTGACTGTCTCTCGGTGTCAGAGCATCATTTTGTCCATGTTTCTAGAGCAGAACTGACTAGGCTACCACCCCCCCCCCCCCCCAAATATTGGATACCTAAACTTTTCCTACTCGTAGTATAAACTAGTGTGGCTGGCCTGTGCAGTTGGCCCAAGTGTTACCACGCCCTCAACTGAATTTTTCCTTCCAAAACCTGGTTTTTTGGAATTCATTTGAATTTTCGGCAGCAGAAATCACTTAAAAATCAATATCTCCCACCTTCTGAATCCAAATCTTACCAAATAAACTCCATTAAATCCTGCTCATCAAGATCTTTCCAACAACACCAAAGGCACATTTCCAATTCCTCCGAAATTTTCCGCTACAATTTAATTTACTGATTTTTAGCAAAGAAATCATTCAGTATTCAAGAACTTTTGCACTGCAAGTCCAAACCAAACGTTATGGAACCAAGCCAAGCACACACACCCCTCCTCCTCGAGAGCTTTCCAAAGACACTAAGAACTTGATCTGAAGCATCCCGGTGGATCTCATAATTACAAAACAAAACAAACTACCTTCTTTCATAGATAGATCATCATATCCCCAAGTTTTATCTGAGAGACAAGACATAACCTATTTACAGGCGGTCAGTAGTTGAGATGGAGAGATTTTGACACCCTAGTTTGTGCTAACTTCACATCCTTTAAACTCTCACCCTTTTTTTTTTGGTTTGTTTTAATACTTTGTACATTTTTAAAATTACCCGATGTGTTTGTAAATAAAGTTTTGCAAGGTTTCAATGATGAAGAGATGCCCCGACATTTTTCTTTGTCTTTGTCTCTGGAAGTTGCAGTCCTGTGAGGGGGGAAGAAAATTATTATTCTGTGAGCATTCATTATATACTACATGCAAGAATCATGGGTTTGGATTTTCTTATACCCCATCTCCCACAGCTGTAAACCCTAGGCAGCAAAATCCCCTTGGGGGTCAGTAGTAGTGAAAGCAGTATGGAAAAAAAAAAAACCCTAACTTCCCTTGATAGGCTAGACTGGCTAGGGTTTTTTGTTTTTTGTTTTGTTTTGTTTTTTTTTTTTGGGGACTTTTTTGTGTGAAAACATCCTTGAAAACATCATTGAAAACATCCTTTCAAGGATGTTGTTCATCTGTATTAACTATGTTGTGCACTTATTTGAATTTATTTAAATTGTTGTTAATATATCAGAATTGGTTCTTTGATTTTTGAGAATTTTGGTTATGAATTAACCGTGGGGTATGTTCCTATGTTGAATAACCACCCACTATTGGTAAAAACATGTTCTTGTTTTTGCCTTTGTTTTTGTTGATAATTGTGAGGTAGAATTTTTACTTCATTTTGAGCACCGTCTGTAAGGCCCCTCTTTTGGGGTTACTAAACCTATATTGCCACTTGATAGGTAGATTTTACTATTTTGACTAGTTTAGTTTCAACATGTTTTTATGAATCGTAAGGTTTTCCATTGACGGCATTATGGTTGTAAATTCCCTACACCTATGGGTTATAACAACACCTATGGGTTATAACAAGTGTTGGGTGGTTTTCACTTTTTGTGAGAACCACCAATTTTGGTTTCTAGGACTATTTCAAAGAACTTGTCAAGTTGTCAAAAAAATTAAAATTTTCAAGCTTAAAAAATTGCTTAGGGTTTCAAAACTTGAAAAAAAAAAAATTCAATTGGTTTTTAGTTGAGCCAATTCTCATAAATTTTTGAATCAACATTTTTTTTAAATAGTTCTCACAACCCTATCATAAAAAAAAATTTATAATGTCAAATTTTTAAATTATAAAAGAGGACCTAAAGCTTAAAACTAACACCTACCTAAGGTAAAACCGACCATCACCAAACATTTACCTATCGTTGAACACTTTGCAATATTTTCTTCATTCCTCAACCAAATTGATCTTTTTTTGTGTCATGGGACATGCAAATTGGAGGGCTACAAATATTGTCTGAGAGTTAGAAGTAAAGGAGCAACACAAAAAACATAGGAAGATGATGAGTGATAGTTTGTTTCAAAAAAATTGAAAAAATAGCTCTAGATTTCTCACTAATTCCAACTTAATATCTTCCTCATTTTTAGTTTGTTTTGAATGATTTAAAACATGGTGGGTGCGCCAACTGAGGCTTTACAAAAAAAAAATTGAATTCCAAAAGCAAAGATGCACTAATTCAAGATTTTATGTTCAAGATTTTAATCTATTTTAGTTCACCCATCATCAAACATTGAACACCCTTACACCAAACATTCTATATCTTTCCCATTCCTTTACCAAATTTTGCAACATTGGAATGCTAAGTGAAAGTCTACAAACATTATCGATGTTTCATAAGTAAAAGAACAATGTGTGAAGATTCAATCTTCTTTGAGTTGTTAATTGTTTGTTCACCAACCTATCTACCTAGCCTAAACTTATAAGCCTAATTGAAAATTAGATTTTTTTCATACCTTTTTAGGTTCTCATTGAATCAATTCTCACCTCGTGAGAATCAATGGTTAGGTTTTCATTTTGAAAACCACCTTGAAACCCATTCTCACAAGAAATAATGAAATTCACCCAACATTGGGTACAACTTCTTGGGTATAACAAACTAAAAATCATAATACCTTCTCGATAGGGATACAAAATGACAAGTAACAACCCCTTGTTAGGATTCCAAAAGGTGTATTAAATTTCATATTGTAATTAAAACTGATGTTTAGAATTAATTGATTAATCATTAAAATGATCAAAATTTAAAAATTTAAAGGCACATGAAACTATCAAAATTAAATTTATTTTTTTCAATGTTGAAAAACTAGCAAAAATGTACGACTTTAGGGCTATCAGCCATAATTTTGGAGGTCCTTCTTTATCACTATTTTGATTTTAATGTGAAAATTTTGATGTGTTTTCTCTTTTGCAATGGGAGACCTAGTGTGATCTTTATTTCTCACTTTCTTTGAAATTAATGTGATTTTTTCAAGCTTTTCCCACATTATGGAAACCAATGTGACTTGGCATGCGTCAATTCATGTGGCAATCAAAAATAGTTGGTTGTTACATAGGAAGAAGTTTAACATATGTGTGCATAAATGGTATACAAAATTTCAACTTTTAGATGTATTATTTGAATCAAAAATTTGAACCATGAAGTTGTGGTAAGAAGTTGCCACTAAAAAGGAAGAGTGTTTTGATTTGCTAATTCTTACTATTTTAATGCCATTTCCATTCAAAATGTGAATTTTGTTTTACGGAAAGAATAAGAAGAATTTGTCTTTGTGTTTGTGATTTTTTTCTAATTCACAAAGTCAAATCACAAGCTTTTAGAAGAATTTTCAAAAGTTATCATAAGTGTTTTGTTTTGTGAGGAATTTTAGTTTGTTTCATGTGTGTGGGATGCAATTTCAACATTTGGAATGATTCGGATTCTTAGCATATTAGTTACCAAAACTAAGGACAACCAAATTGTTGGCATACAAATACTACAAACTTTGTATCCATTTAAGTCCTTCAATTAGCAATTTTGAAAGTCATGATTGTAATTTTCAAATTAATTTTGATAGTAACAACTATAAGGATTATTGTAAGATAAACCTTAATCAATCAAATTTGAGGACATTTGATGAATTGTGATAAATGAAAATCTTCTTTAGGGAGAAAGGTAAACAAGGAGGCTCAAATGTAAATTTTTATGAACTTGTGCAACATTTTGAAAATATACTCTTTTGATTGTGAATTTTTTTTTGTTTCAAGGATCTTGGTATTAATTGTTCCATTTTGGTGAAGTATATATATAAAACATGTACTTGTTGTGCATAGGCCTAAGCCATTGCACATAAGTTAAGAGAGGCACTAGTAAAAAATGTGTTAAAAATATAGATTAATCTAAAAACATGTTTTTTTCGACTTGTTTTTATCAATTAAAATAGTCAAAAGGTTTCATTGTCAACTAAATTTTCAACTAGTGAACTTTGTGACTTGTTAAGAAGGGAAGCTTTGGGAAATTAATTTTTTTTCATCAAGCTTTCAAACATTCATGCACATGTTGGTGAATGATGATTTAGAATAGATGTTCCTTGTGGTGTCTATCTTCTTTGCTTCCATATAGATGTTCATTTGAAATGTAGATTGTTACAAAGCAATGACATTGTATGCATGCATTGCATAGTTGCAAGGGACTACAATAATTGTATAGTGAACATGTTTTCTATCTTGAACATTTATGTGAACTATAATGCAAACTTATAAATTTTAATACAACAAAATTCTAATATAAAAGTGGGTTCAAAAACAAATTTTGATAAGGTCAATCTCAAACATACTTGTTACCTACTTTTATCATATTAAAAATTTTCAAATTTTGTATGCATCTTATCATAAACTCTTGATGAAGAGCACCATGATTTCATATTGCTACTTAAAGTGTTATGGAATTTCCTTTCTTTTACTTTTGTCAAAAATTGAACCATTTTTAGACTTGATTTGATATAAATATTTTATTAGTTTATTTTACCATTGTTTTGTAAGCATGACTTGTACAAAAAATCAAAAGCGTGTTTGTTTAAAAATGCTAGAATGAAAGGTAAACTTGAACAAGAAACATAAGTTGAAACATAAGTAGTTGTAGTGTAAACTTAAAAGCAACAAATGAGCAAAAACTAGAACTTGAGCATGAAGAAAAGTCAAAGATTCAAGTAAGTGCAAAGGTTGGGACAAAAATAACACAGAAAGTAAATACAAACATAGCCTTTACTCTCATTGATACACTCACAAGTAGTTCTAAGAATTTACCATTTAAATATTCTCCATGATTTCATGAATAAAATATATATTTTTATCAATGTTATCTTTCACTTCTTTGTGATATTTAAGTTTTGAATTGAAAATGTTTAAAAATCAAAATGTAACAATGCTCACTTCCTTTAATTCAATTGAATTTGAAATTGCATGTTGAAACTCTTTAACATCCTTTTTTTTTGCATCCTTGCAAATCATTTCTTCCATATTCTTTACATGAATCCATGCATGAAAATCCAAGCACATATGTTTGGTTTTAGAATTAACATCCAAAAGTCAACTTTAAGGTTTTGACCTTTTTTAAGTTGGGTTTTGATTGTTGAACAAGTCCAAAAATAAGATTCCTTTTTAAATGCATGCTTGAATAGACATTGGATGATAACATTAATTGGTTGAAATGTGTTGGTAAAATTCCTAAGATGATAATGACACACATGCATTTATAAATTTCAATTTCATCCAATTGAAAAATATATTTGTTCTTGTGAACTTACAAGTAATCAATAAGTCAAACCATCTTTTGGTGTTATAGCAAGGCAAGTTTTTTCACTTTAGCTCTTTAATAAGGTACAAGGATGTGTTCAACAAATTCTTAAATGCAATGTTTTTTTCCCTCGTTCATAGGTGGGAATGTACAATTTGTCACCCCTTGGAACACAACTTACAAAGGTAATAGTGACCCATTCATTGAAGATGAAATGACTATTGTGATTTGTCTCTTGTTTTCTATCCCTAAAACTTGAACATGCTTGTTTCATTTTGTCTCCCATGTTCAACATCTTTTAATGGGTACAAGGTGAACTTCAATTTGAATTGTGTTAACAACTAGGCATGTAAGAATGTTGTACATTTTGACAAGGTAAGCAACTGTATGTGCCATGGTTGTGCCCTCTTGTTCCCATGTTGGTGGTAATTTCCTTAGTACTACAATAGTTACCCAATAAGACCAACTGATGAAATTATTCACAAAATCTCATGTGCATTCTAAAATCATTTTGAATTGTCCACACCTTACACAATCTTTTTTGGAGTTCAAGTTTTATATTCTCAAAAATCCCTCAAATGATTAGTTGTATAATATGTGCAAACATACATTGTTTGGAAAACGATTTGAACATGTTAATGAGTTCATCCTTCAATTTTGGTTTTGTCTTTAATATTGAAAAATGTATTATATAACATTTAAAGTTGTCCATGTTTTTATATCATCTTAATTATGGTATTATTTCCCCTCTTGGAATGAAACATTCATAGAGGATCCTTCTATTCATGAACTTATTATAAGGTGAAAACATGGTAAAGTATACCAACAAAGTTGGCAAACAAAAGAAAATAAAAAGCAGAAATAGTTTTTGACATGAATATGAAAAATTAAATTCAAATTTTATTTAACTTTGATTACAAATGCATTGTGTGTTCCATTGAGTCTTAATAAATTGAATGCAAATTTTGAAGAACTTTATAACAATAAAAATAGGGAACAATTACTTCTGAAAATGATTAATCAATGTGGTGTTTAATTTTTTTCTTTTTGTTATAAAATTTAATGAAATAGATATAATATAAATTAAGATCTTAAAGATCATTGTATATTCAAGTAAGGAACTTAAGAAAAAACTTACTTGCTCCATGTTGAAACATATTTGTCACATTCTTGAAACAAATGTTACATTGCAAAAGTAGACTTTGAAAGCTACTTGCATTTATAAAAATATATTTTCAACCCATTTTTCCAATGTGAATTTTTTTTTAAATGAAAATAGTGAAGAAGTTTTTTTTTATTAGTCACATAAAAACATTGAATGTATAATAATTTTACAATGAGTTTGATCCTACTTTTTGTTAGCTTGACAAGTAGATTATGAAGGTAACATTTTGGTTTATTTTATTTTGATCACACCCCATATGGACCACTAATTTCTCTTTGCTTTCATAATGAAGCACATTAGTGAGATTATGGTGATTTTCATAACTAAAAGATTGGAGGCCAAAGATGTGGTGCAAACTAGTTTGTGCAAATACTTCATTTCCTTCTCTTTGTTGATTTAGAATTATATACATTTTTGTTGCTTTCTTTTTTGAATTCTTGTTTTAAAACCAAATTGCTTGTAGTTGTTTTCACAACCTTCCAATTGGTCACTTGAAAGGCTTGGTAGTTGTTTCCTTTTTCTTGAACTTGCAATTGGAGCTCCTTCAAAAGTTCTTGTACCTCTTAAGTTACAACAAATCTCTTTTTCTTATTCGCTCAATTCAACATAAAATCAATCATCTTTATTTGTTTGTTAATTACCATGTTCAAACACTATACAAAGTATGACAAAGGTATGCAAGTAGGTACTTAGAAATATAAATTTATAAATACAACAAATGAAAATAAAATGAAGTGCAAATCATTGCAACAATATAGTTATTTGTAAAGTAAGGAAAACAAAACATTAAAACCCTAAGTTTGGTCATAAATAGGGCAAGATTAAAAAAAAATTGCAAAAAAATACATTAGCATTCAATGAAGGGTGAAACTCAAAAAACGATCAATTTTTGTGGTGAATTGAATTTCATCTTATCTTTCATTTGTTTTGAGCACCTCAACTATTGCTACATGTATTTTCACTACTCCTACTTGTACAACTATTATAATTATTTTTAAACCTTATGCATTGAATGTCAAGTTTCAACATTTCATACCTAGATTTAATAAAAATTCCTTACTTTGTGGATACCATTGGAAGAGGGGTTTGGGGGTGAGAGGAGGCCCAAAGATAGGGTGACTTTATGGATTTCTCTAATATGTCAATGTAAGAACCCAATTTCCAAAACTAGATAACAAAATATAAGTATATGGCCAAGTGGTCTTCACAAGCTTGTGCCGCTTTTAATAGGTACTTGGAGCTAAAAAAGTTCTAAGTGGGTAAAATCATAGTCAAAGGAACCATGCACATGAATGGACACTCCTTAAAACTACATCTTGGTATGTTTGAAAAATCACAAGGGAAACATAATAATTTGGATTGTTATTTTTTTTTTGGAATATTTTCCATTAATTGCAAAGTTTATATGCTAAAAACTTGACACAAATAACAAATGTTTTTACATGTTCAAAGCACTCAAACTTTGAGAGTGGACAATCCTTGTTTTTTTCCAACATCCTTTCTTCTACCAAATGTGCACCATCATTAAGATAAATGGAAATTATATGAAAATGAACATATCTTTTGAAATAATTACATTACAAACTTTTAATATCACAAAAAAATCAATAGAATCTATGTGAAATTTGTAATAAATATGTCCACACAAATCCATGGGGTTCAAAGTGTAAAAATGACACAAATTTTTCATTTATGATGTTTTAATGTGAAGTACATACGATTTACATTTTAACTAAATTCCTGCAATTATCGTGATGTAATTTTGCATAAAACTATGTGATTTTTATGTATTAAACATGAACATGAACATATGTCATTAAAAAAAAAGTTTCATTTGTATGAATACTTAAGATATTAAATATGTACAAATATCATTCATATTAATCATAACATATAATTCATGTGATTTTTGTACAAACCTATAAAAACTAGATTTCACATGGCATTTGTACGAAACTATGAAGCTTAGTAAGTTTGTGATGTAAGAATTTGGTTTATCACTAAGCCTCTACCTTCATTCTTGTGTGAGATTTTCATGCAATCTAATCCACCATACAATTGTTCCATCTAGGTTAGGTATTTTTATGCGGTTCATGTGAGAAAGCACATTGAGTTTTCCCACCATTTGGAATCATTATTGCTAGAGTAGATAAGATTTAGTGCAATTAGATGAAGCATTTGCAAAAAAATAATTAACATGTTTATAGGACGAGATACTTGGGGTGTAAAAATTAATGGAATAATCACCATTTCTATAGGAAAAGGTGTGCTACCACCACCCTTTAAACTTGAAGATAATAAGGAAGTTCGAAAGTTGGTAGGTAAACCTGGATGTAGATGTTTGTTCAAAGGTGTAAAATTTTATTTAATATTGAAAATTGGGAAGGAGAGGTGGAGGGCTTTTGGGATGACAAAGTAACTTGAATCATCATGATGTGCCTTGGAGTTAAATTTAGTGCAAAGGATTTTTTTCTTTTATATGCATGTGTTGAATGTATAATCAATTAACGAAACTTGATGTGTATTCATTCATTATGTTTAGGGGTCTAGCTTGTAGTTCCATTATAAAATCTATTTGTAAGAATCTTGCACAAGATTAATTATTTTATAGAAACTAATAAAAAAAAGGAAAGAACAAAAAAAGCTTAGAATGGCTAATTGTAATTATAAAATTAATTTAATCATTGCCAATACACATCAATAGTCAAAGTTAATGTAATTAATTTCAAGTTTCATTTAAATGATGTTATAGTATTGTAGATTATGTTTTTATAATCCAAGGTGTTCAACAATTTTTTTGGGCAAAATTTCACCACTTTTTTCCAAAAATAAAAGGGCTACAAATCTACTAAAAGTTTTTATGGAAAAACATGGCCCAAAGTTGCCATATTTTGAAGAAACAAAAAATAAATAAATTGCCAAATTTAGATAATAGTTTTTAGCATGTTGCTAGAATATACCATAATACATGGGCAACTTTGACAACATGAATTATATTTTTTAAAAATTTAATAAATATCTTGAAATAATGCCAGAAATCCAAAAATAATTGGTCATTCATAGTTGAAATTTGTGGAAACCCATAAACTATTATGTTGAACTTGGTTCTTCATTCAACAAATGCAAAGGCTCAAAAATTATTTTTGGGGATGAAGTTGTAGTAGTTGATAGATCATTTGTTAACCGTGGGCACCTAAACACCATGATTATTGTAGTATGTTTTTGTCATGGCCAACATGATCCATGGGTTCATACACCATGAAGATAAAGAATTGGTGTTATCACATGTTATTGCTCAAGGTTCTCTACTACACTATAAGGAATTGTGGAAAAGCTATATGCCTTCATTATTTAAGGAAAAAAATCAAATCCACGCTTGTAACATTGTGTTTGAACAAATGGAACACAAATTTCATTATTAGGTTCTTCATTCATGTTATGTTTTAAGGGTAGAAATTCCTAAGCTAATTAGTGCCATAGGCATCCTAGTATTTGAAGGGTTACTAATGGTAGTAACCTACTGCTTTTTACCAAAGGATGAAGTTAATGGGATTAGTTAGATTAATGGTTGGTGGTAATCCATCAATCACGTGGGGATTTATAAAAAAGATAATGATTGGTTATCCAACCAACTAATGAAATGTGTGGAGGGATTAGGATAAGGATGAAGAGGGCTTATTTTCATGGAAAACATATGGACCTTATGTGGTATGGGAGAAAGGGGATTATGATGAGCATAAAAAAGGATTGTGGATCATTCCATCAGGGTATTTTTAAGATTACGATTCTAGATTGGATGTGGTTAGGAAAGTTTTCTTGGGGAATAAGTGTGTATGTGACATTGAAAAAAAAGGACGAAGATATGGAAACAAGTTGTACTTTCATTATTGTAATGGAAAATGATTAATGGACCTTCATGGCTTTTTGTTGGTGTTTGGTTTTACTTAGAATATGCAAAGAGAGGAGAAAATAGTTCACATTAATATTACATAGAGTTTTTTGTTGTGTTCGTTTATTTTTCACTTCTTCCATACGTTTCCACTTTCTATGGTAATATTTGGAATAGGAATACCTTTTACCACAAAACAGTAACTATCACTGGAAGGCATCAACAAAGAGGTAGACATGGGATTTAAGGTATGAAGGGACGGTAACGTTGCCATAGATGGTAAGCAACAACCACAAAGTGTTTACATGCACTATAGATGGTAGGCAGCAACCACAAATGGTTTAAAGGTGTTATAGACTATAGGCAACAACCACAAAGGGTTTGAAGTTCTTACAAATGGTAGGTAATAGCCATAAAGGGTTTGTAGGCATTGTAGACGGTAGGCAATAACTCCAAAAGGTCTACAAGTGGTTGTCGATTTTTTTCAAATCTATAGAGGATGGTAATTGTTATAGGGTGGTAATTACAACATGATGGTAAGTTGATAGAAGGAAGTCCCTACCCTCAAGTCTTTCCATTTGTTGTGTTATTTATTTTTTGTCCATCAACCTTTTCCTTGTTGGTTAAGTTGCTAAAACTCATGGTTTACATTATGTATTATTGTTGTTGTTGTTGAATCCACTATAAGTTGTTTTTGTTTTTGTTGAATTCATAATTTCATGAGTGTCTTGTGATGTTGTGTGATCTTTTGTGCAAGGATTAGATGGCAAGCTAGTACACTAGTCACTCATAGTTGAATTTTGTGGAAACCTTAAAATCAAAATAATGGTGAATTTTTTTTAAAAAAAACAACAATGGTTTTGTGGCTTGTGGAAGAGGTGGAAAACATGGGAGGTATGAAATCTAGGTTATTTTTAATGAATTCAATGTCCGTTGCAATGTGTCCCCATCATTATGCTTAAACACCATTAAAGTGCTAAAAATTGCAAGATTTATTTGTTTTTCATTTGTCAATAAAAAGTATATTTGCCTCCATTATTTCATGATGGTGTGCATTGTAAAGAAAAAGGCAATGATACATTTTGGAAAAAAATCTAATTCATGGAAATTTTGTTTTGGAGGTTTAAGTTCATAGAGGTCTAAAAAAATTCATTGAAAATAGGAATAGTATTTGATGCTTATGATTGATCATGTGTAAGTGTAAGGTGGATTATCAAAATCCCAAGAAATGTGGCACTTGAAACAAAACTTGAAGCAAATAACTTGAGGAATCCAAATGACTTTGCACATGAAACCACAAAGTGACTTACTCAAGGCACTAAAAACATCCAAGTGGCTCCCAATACTTGAAGAGTTTGAGTGGCCTTGCACATCAAGAGAACTTTAAACATTAATTAGCATACAAGCAATCTTTGAATATTTAATGCAAGAAAATGAAGGTAAATGATTCATGTTTATATAGTAAAACAATATCAAATGCAAACTTCTTTGATCCTAAAATAGTGAATACAATTAATCAAAGTCATTTGGATAATGTCAGTTTACTAACAAGGGCATGGGAGATTGGATTGTTGAAAATTCATATAATAAATTGATGTTTGTGTTGCATGCTCACAATTTGTGAAATCACACACAAAGTTTTTATATGTTTTCTTCCCAAATCTAGCTAGATCTTTTGTTACTAGTGTGTTGGTACTAATGTGTCTTGCAAACATTGTTCCATGATAGTTGAAGTGTTTATTATGCGGTCAAATTGAACTTCAATATCTACATTATCTTTAATGTCAACTATTAAAATAAACATTGGTTTTGTTGTATTTTTTTCCATGGCAACCATTTGGAAGTTTGCTTCCCAAGCCTTCATCAATATGTTGTTTTCCCACAATTTCAATATCATGAGTTTCTTATCTTTCACCTTTGACCAAATATGAACAACCATTCATAGATTCAAGGTTTCAAATTATTCATTTAAAACCAACTTTTGGATTTATTTTGTTGTCAACTTGTTTTTTATCACTATCCAAGTGTGGGGTAAAAGTAAGCTACAATGACCTTTTTTTAGGTTTTTTGGGGCTTAATGTTATAAAATATACCTCCCAATATGTGGCGCATTTCATTTGGGGTCTAATTTTTAATGTTTATGTTTTAGGATTATTAGTTTCACAAAGGTAATGTTATATAATATTATTTGAAAAAAAAATTGAATTCAAAGAACCAAGGGTATATTTATGGTATATATAGTAATACATGTTTATCATTTTAAATCACACTAGGTATTTGGTTTCATGAATCGTCCAAATAAGTGTTTGAAATGGATTTTGTGCATTGGTCAATTCATAATGGTTGTCACCTTTCACTTCAAAATGATTGTTTGTTAAAATTTCAATTTATCACATACTTGTGACATCCAATGCCCTTATAAAAAACCCATTTGTGAAATGAAATTTGCAAACTCTTCACGTGGTTCAAAGTATGTGAATCACGTGTGAAATATATATTACAAATTCCATAAAGGTTTAAATCATTTTAATTATTTTTGGAATGTATTTGCATTTTTCCATACACAATTACAAGTATATTTGAATAATGTGACTATATAAAAGGGGTTAGTATAACTCGATATTCCCATATTGAAAACCATTTTGAATGCATGTTTGATTGGGCATTGCAAAATCACATTAATTGGTTGCAAAGCACTTGTGTAATTGGCAAGTATAAAAACTAGCAAAATGTTAGAATTATTATTTTTCATCCATTTGAAAAATTCTTTACTTTTGTTGATAGCCCAACAATTGAGCAACCACATCATTTTATGATGTTTTTGCAACTTCAATTCCTAGATCTAATATTTGAAATAATGTAAATCATTTTCCCCACATATTTTTTAATAGTTTGCAAATTGGACAAATGGTTTCCATTGGAGGCAAAGTCCCACCCATTTGTAATGCATGTTACTTTGCATTAAGTATTTGGTGGTAATGTCTTCAATGTAGTTCCTATATAAATAATCACAAATGTAAATAAATTCCATTTGTAGATGAGGAAATCACTATAATGATTTGCTTCTTATTTTCAACTCCAAGTACATGAACATGTTTGTTGTCTTTGTTTTCCACATGCATTCTTTAGTTATAGGTACCAAATGTATCCTAGTTTGATCACTATTTACAACAAGTCTAGGGGGAATGTTATATGCTCTTGCAAGATATGAAACATGGTCAACCATGAAACATCCTTGCTCCATCCAATTCACTAGTAATTTGCTAGTTGATGTTGTGGAAACCTACAAAATCCAAAATTCATATATTCTTTCTGAAATTAATAGGCCTAATCTCTTATGACTTTGAACCCACTAGGTGCATCATAGGACACATCGAGAACAAATGATTTGATTATTATGCGGAATATGGGTTATACTATCTATATTGCTAAAGGCCACCCAACTACTTTCATCTTTTTAAACATCTCAACAATAGAATCCATAATTATAAAGTAATTCTCTAGTGCATCCATGTGTTAGATTATTTTTTGGAATGTTGAACCTAACTTTACAACATGACAATAAATGGGTTTGAACTCTCTTCTTGGTGTGAATCAATCATAAGGATTTCATTTGCCAAGCTTTTCATAAACATTAAAGCAACTTGGATTCCTATAAACAATCTTTAAATAATGTAAAACATGTGTATCAAATTTCTTACCATAATATTTCTTCGTAGGAATTATGATAGGCAAACATAAATGTGGTTGAAACCAATTTTGGTAATGAACACCTCATTTGGTTGGCTTCAACCCTTCATGTGGATATTCATATTCCCCTACTTGATGGCTTGGTCTACTATGAACATTGCTACAAATTTTCTTGGTTATCCAACAAGTCACTTCTAGATTACAACTTGTGTTTTTTTTCTCTACATTTGCATTCAACAAATTAATTTCATGTTCTAGTGCAACCTAGTGTTCCTCTCTTGAAATAGGTTGAAATAGGCATGTCAACAATCTTTGCCTTTCCTTGTCATAATTCACAACAAACCAAATATAAGTTTCTTCATTCACAATTCATTGCCATGCAAGTTAAGAGAACGAAAAATGTTATATGAGTCATGAAATTTTTGTAAGCCTCAAAGATTAACCATGCTTGTTATAATTGAATTGAATATGCTTGAAATAAATCAAGCATACTTAATTGTTGTAGATGAAGCAAACATTGCAAAGTTCAACAAAAAGATCAATGAAAAGGAGGCACCAAGTTTTTGATGATAGCAATTGAGGATGTGAATTATCATAATTTGGAGATGAAAATAAACATTTTTTCATCCAAGTCAAAAATAAATACATTACAATGTAGCACCATTCGAATATTTGTAACTAAAAAATAGTTAGTCAAAACACAAGTTTTAATTTAAAATAATTATTCAACATGTGGTTGTCGAAACTACTTTTGTGCTTTAGCAATGGGGTCCATAAAAATATACTTTCTTTTATGCCATGTAGCCAAATTTGGCTAAATCCTTTTGTGGATGATAAAAAGTCCACCTACTTCACAAAATTGAATTTATAAAAAAACTTTGAATCTACTAGAGGTTGATTGGTTTTTGTTTTTAGTTATGTTATAATCATTGGGTCAAATTATGATAAAAAGAACCAACATTACCATAACCAATGCTTGTTTGACTTGTTTCCAAGTTAAGTTCATTTTGAAAATGTTTCTTATATTTGTAAATATAACGACCTTTTAATATATCAACCTAACATTTGGATAAGTTTGAAGGATATGCAATGAATATAAATACCTTTTAACATGTTTTAGATTTATAATTAGTGTTTACAATCCACAGTCATTTAATATTGTATCAACACTCTTTAACCAATCATGTGTTGCCACCTCAATTAATCAAGATTATTTAAGAATTGTCTGAATGCCCTTGTTGGTTTCTTTTATCCCATTTTCACCCCATTGAAATAAAACATAAATAAATGTTTGTCTAGCAACATATCAAATTTACTTATGTTTTTTGGAACACTTTCAAAATTTTATTATGTTGATTTACACTTGGCAAAATGTTTGTTGGCACATTCAATGGGTTTTCCTATTAATAAAACTAATTTTCATAAGTGTAATTCATTATAAGAAGGGGAGGTGAAATTTAAAATTATTAGGTAGGACTTCTTTTCCTTTCACTTTTAGTACACATAATCTTTTCTTGGTTAGTACCAAATTTATGTAATTTACAACAATGTTTTTCTTCATATGCAAATATGGTCATACATTCAAACACATTACATTTCAATTATAACCAAATCGAATATATCATGAGTACCAAAAGACATGGCAAAGAGGAGTGTTCAATATTTACATAAACCTTGAAAATACAAAATAAATAAACATATCTATGAAAATTTAGGGAAAATGTCCACAACAACAAATTTAAAGTAAATCAACAAGGAGTGGGCATCACTAGAGGGCACCATCCCTATTTGTAGAACTATAAATTTGCATGAAATGTAACTTAAAGGTTGCACGTTCACAATAAACACAAAATAGGAGCTAGAATATCCTAAAATTATTATTTAAAAAAATTATATAAAGTGCACAAACATTTATATATTATAGTTAACTGTATCAATCAAATTAAAAAAAACATTATAGTCCATAATCACATAATTTATGGACCATAATGAAATTTTTTTTGGATCAACCAATGTTTGATATCATTTTTCAATTGGACAACTTGAAATTAGATGAAAAGTTCACAAATAATACATTTAAAAAAAATTTTAAATGTTTAAAACGAATGAAAATACATTTGTTTAAGCATTCAAGAAAAAGTGTAGCCCCAAAGAAGCAAATACCTAAAACAACTATAATTGGATTTTGTGGCATTTAATTTTATGTGTAGGGTATAATGTTTACAATAATTACTATCTCAAAAAAAGTAAGCTTGTGCACCATAAATTAAAACTACCCAAGTAAAAGACATCCAATAAACTTAGTTTTTTCATATAATCAGAAAATTATAAATTCATCATGGCTAGTCAACCTCATTTATATTTAAGCTCAATTGAACAACCTTTTGTGAGTGAAAAAAAACTTGTTAGATTTGTGTTATATATCATGTTCATTATTTTCCTTCATATTTGTTATATTAAAATAAATAAATGGACATACATTTTGTGATTTTATAGCAAAGGGAGTCCATTGACAATAACATCAAGAGGAAACTTGTTATATTTCCACAAGAGATTAAAAGCAAACTTTAAAGATGGAGTGACATTTTGAAATTTGGTCCACCTTTTGTTACCTCTTTTTCAAAACAAGGAGATTATGTTTATTTGATTTTCAATGCAACAATTAATAATATTATTAGATAAACACATGATTGTTGTTGTTTTTTTTAAAAATCAATTTTGTTGCATAATAGGGGTTGTAACTATTCATAACACAATTTAGCCAAATTTGGCTTTAATTTCTTGAAAACACAACAACATTCAATGATCTTTGTATCTTTGGTTACCTATTAAAACTTATTATAAAATTTGAGTGATTTTTCCCCTTAAAAAATCTTAATTTAACAATGAAAAGCCCATAAAAACATCTATTTGTGGATGAAAGCATGGTAAAATATATACAAAAGTGAGTGTTTCCAATCTTATCAAGTAGATGCATATTATAAAAACATGAAAGCACCAAAATGTGTGGAATTACCCAAAAAAAAGACATGGACTTATATTAATTCATGAGATTTCCCTCACAATTTTTTTTAAAAAATTAAAAAAAAATCAAATGTAAAATCCAAAGAAGATGAAAAATATAAGTTTGGCAATAATTTAACACAAATTTCTCAATTGAACTGTATATGTTTGGATAGGATATTGTGATGATTACATTTTTGAAATAGAAGCCAAAATTTCATTTTACTTTCTATTTGTTAAAACTTACTTCATTTGTATTTTGCAAAAATCATCACTACAAAAAAAATATTGCCAAAGCTACTTGTATTTTGAAAACTTATTTTCAACCTATTAATATAAGGTGCAAATTGGATAATAGGAGCCACA
>Ga0116229_10002038_pt1 | contig 32395 bp, 30 predicted proteins | sample S1TSphgellanicum_3_FD_87313 | JGI IMG/M metagenome (GOLD analysis project Ga0116229, IMG submission 87313) | Host-associated microbial communities from peat moss isolated from Minnesota, USA - S1T2_Fc - Sphagnum magellanicum MG | ecosystem: Host-associated > Plants > Peat moss > Unclassified...
CACCCGAGACGATGCCGCGCTCGACCAGGTAATTGCGCGAATAGACCATCGAGACCATCGTGATCAGGTAGGTCGCAACCTTGAGCAGGTTGGACATCGGGTCGGAGACAAACAGGTTGGAGAAGGTGTAGGTCGTGCTGCCATCGACCAGATAGGCGAGATTGAGCGCCGCGCAAATCGCCAGGGAGATGAGGCTTAGGACATAGGTGACATTGCGCTTTGCGTCCGACACGAAGAGATCGATGAGCAGAATCGCGGAAATCGCAATGCCAAGAAAGACCTCGGAATAGGCCGGCAGGATATTGACGTCAGGAATGGTCAGGTGCGTCATCTCAATGGCCCCCAAGCTTGGATACGGCCACATGCTTTTCGAGATCGACAACCGATGCGTGCATGACATCGGTAAACGGCTTCGGATACAGGCCCATGAAAAGTACCGCGACGGCCAGGACGGCAAGCATGCCGAATTCCCGCGCACCGATGTCCTTAAGGGCGGCGACATGGTCATTGGCAACGCCGCCAAAGATCACGCGCTTGTACATCCAAAGCGAATAGGCAGCGCCAAGGATCAGCGCGGTGGCGGCAGCAAGCCCGACCCAGAATTCGAAATGAACGGCGGCGAGGATCACCATGAATTCACCAACGAAGCCGCTCGTCGCCGGCAAGCCGCAATTGGCCATGGCAAACAGCATCATGAAGGCGGCAAAGTGCGGCATCGAATTGACCACGCCGCCGTAGTCGGAAATCTGGCGGGAATGCATGCGGTCATAGAGCACGCCGATGCAAAGAAACATCGCCCCCGAGACGAATCCGTGGGAAATCATCTGCACCAGGCTGCCCTCCATGCCAAGCGCACTGAAGATGAAAAACCCTAGCGTGACGAATCCCATGTGGGCAATCGAAGAATAGGCCACGAGCTTTTTCATGTCGGTTTGCACCATGGCGACAAGCCCGATGTAGATCACCGCGATCAAGGAGAGCGTGATGATGAAGCCGGATAGCTCGTGGCTGGCATCAGGGGCAATCGGCAGCGAAAAACGCACGAAGCCATAGGCACCGAGCTTGAGCATGATCGCAGCCAGCACCACCGAGCCGCCGGTCGGTGCCTCGACGTGGGCATCGGGCAGCCACGTATGCACGGGCCACATCGGCACCTTGACGGCAAACGCCATGAAAAAGGAAAGGAAGATGAAGACCTGTGCCGTCATCGGCAAGGGCAGGTCCTGCCAGGTCTTGATCTCGAAACTGCCGCCGGACTTGTACCAGAGATACAGAATCGCAACCAGCGTCAGTAGCGAGCCCAGCAGCGTGTAGAGAAAGAACTTGATTGCCGCATAGACCCGTCGCGGCCCGCCCCACACGCCGATGATGATGAACATCGGGATCAGCGTGGATTCGAAGAAGACGTAAAACAAGAGGCCGTCGGCGGCACAGAAAACGCCGATCATGAGCCCTGAGAGGATCAGAAACGACGCCATGTACGGCGCAACGTTGGTGCGAATCACTTCCCACGCCGAGACCACGACAATCAGCGTGATCAGCGCCGTAAGCAGCACGAACCACAGCGACAGGCCATCGACGCCGAGGGCGTAATACGCGCCGTAACGCTCGATCCAGTCGGCCTTCTCGGCGAACTGCAACGCTGCCGTCGTATTGTCAAAACCGAGGTAAAGCGGAATCGTCACGAGCAGGCCGAAAAGCGCACCCAGCAGCGCCAGGACACGGACCAGCCCCTGGCGCGAATCGTTGCCTACCACGAGGATGACGACGCCCATGGCAATCGGAATCCAGATTGACAGACTAAGTAGAGGCATCGACTGAACCATTTTTTATTGTGTTTGGCCGCGACAGCGGCGCCATGTCAGTGAAACAGGAGTTGCCGCACCACGAACCAGCTCATCAAGGCCGCAACGCCAATGATCATTGTCATGGCGTAATCGCTTAGAACCCCGGTTTGCAAGCGGCGCAGCACGCCAGCAAACCAGCCAATCGATTGTGCCGAGCCGTTGACCATGCCATCGATAATCTCCTCGTCGCCGACTTTCCACAGCTCGCCGCCGATCAGGCGCGCGCCGCCCATGAAGACGATTTCGTAGAGCCGGTCGATGTAGTACTTGTGATCGAGAATCGTGTAGAGCACGGAAAAACGCATGCGCAAGCGCGCGGCAAGCGTCGGGTTGCGCAGGTACACGTACCAGGCGGCAACGACGCCCAGGACCGCCAGCCACAAGGGCAGGCCCGTCACGGCATGCAAGGTCATCGGCAAGACGCCATGGAACTCTTCTTCGAGGCGGGCCATGGCCGGGTGATCCTCGGCCACGGCAATCACGCCATCAAAGAAGCGGCCAAAAAGAAAGGGCTGGATCACGTAGCCCGCGATGATCGAAAAAAACGCCAGTACGACAAGCGGCACCCATACCACCCAGGGCGACTCGTGCGGATTCTGCTGGGCGTGCAAGGTCGCATGCGCCTCACTGTCAGCGTGGCTTGCGGCGTGATCATGGCCACCGTCTCTTGCGGGCGCTTGTGCGTGTGCGTCATGGCCATGCGGCTCGGGAGGATGGTTGCGGAAATGCTCGCGCCCGTGAAACACCATGAAATACAGCCGGAAGGTGTAAAACGCCGTGACCACGACGCCGGCTGCGACCGAAAAATAGGCAAACAGGTGACCGGGCAGTGTCGACGCCTTGACCGCATCAATGATGCTGTCCTTCGAATAGAAGCCAGAAAACAGCGGGGTTCCGATCAAGGCCAGCGATCCGATCAGAAAAGTGATCCACGTCACCGGCATGTACTTGCGCAGGCCGCCCATGTGGCGGATATCCTGGTCGTGATGCATGCCAAGGATCACCGAGCCTGCACCGAGGAACAGCAGGGCCTTGAAAAAGGCGTGCGTCATGAGGTGGAAGATCGCCACCGGATACGCCGAGACACCGAGCGCCACGGTCATGTAGCCCAGCTGCGACAGCGTCGAATAGGCGATCACGCGCTTGATGTCGTTTTGCACAATGCCGACAAATCCCATGAAAAGCGCGGTGATCGCGCCAATGATCATGACAAACGACAAGGCGGTGTCCGACAGCTCGAACAGCGGCGACATGCGCGCCACCATGAAAATGCCGGCAGTGACCATGGTGGCGGCGTGGATCAGGGCGGAGATTGGCGTCGGTCCTTCCATCGAATCGGGCAGCCACACATGCAGCGGGAACTGCGCTGACTTGCCCATGGCGCCGATGAACAGGCAGATGCATGCAGCCGTGATCAGCGGCCAGTGCGTGCCCGGCACGGTCGATGCCGCCCAGTCGCCCGCGCTCGAGAAGACATCGGCGTAGTGAAGCGTGCCGCACGCCGAAAGCAGGAGGCCAATGCCAAGGATGAACCCGAAGTCACCCACGCGATTGACCAGAAACGCCTTGAGGTTGGCGTAGATCGCCGTCGGCTTGGTGTACCAAAAGCCGATCAGGAGATAGGACACGAGGCCCACCGCTTCCCAGCCGAAGAACAGCTGCAGGAAATTGTTCGCCATCACGAGCATCAGCATGGCGAAGGTGAAAAGCGAGATGTAGGCAAAAAATCGCTGGTAGCCCGGATCATCGGCCATGTAACCCACGGTGTAGATGTGCACCATGAGCGAGACGAAGGTCACGACCACGATCATCGTCGCCGTCAGCGCATCGATCAGAAAACCGATGTCGAAACTGAGCTTGCCAACACTCGCCCAGGTATAGACGGTGGCGTCGTAGTGCGCCCCGGCGATGACATCCACGAGCACCATGACCGAGAGCAAACAGGCCAGAGCCACGCCAGCGATGGCCACCGTTTGCGCTCCAACACGGCCGAGGCTTTTGCCAAGGAATCCGGCGAGAATCGCACCTGCCAGGGGCGCGAGCGGAATCGCAAGCAGGAGGCCAGGACTTAACGAGGGGGTCATGCTCAACCCTTTAGCTGGTCGAGATCCTCGACGTTGATGGTATTGAGATTGCGAAACAGCAGCACCAGGATCGCGAGGCCGATCGCCGATTCCGCGGCCGCGACGGTGAGCACGAAGAACACGAACACCTGGCCGCCGTAGTCACCGAGGTAGTGCGAGAAGGCGATGAAATTGGTGTTGACCGCAAGCAGCATCAGCTCGATCGCCATCAGCAGCACGATGACGTTCTTGCGGTTCAGGAAGATGCCAATCACGCTGATCGCAAAAAGGATCGCGCCTAGAACCAGGTAGTGGGTCAAGCCAAGGCTGAAGGTCAGCATCGTCTTAATCCTTCCCTTCGGAGGCCATCGCTACCAGCCGGACGCGATCGGCGCGGCGCGTGTGAATCTGCTCGGCCGGATTCTGGCCCTTGGTGTCCTTGCGCCGGCGCAGCGTCAACGCCACGGCGGCAATGATCGCCACAAGCAGGATCGCTGCGGCGATTTCAAAGGCAAAGACGTAGTCGGTAAAGATCAGGATGCCGAGGTCACGCGTATTGCTTGAATTGGCACCGAGCACGGGTGCGACGGCGTCAGGCACGAGAAAGGTCTTGATCAGCACCAGTGCCATCTCGAGCACGATCAGAACGCCGACGACTGCGGCAATCGGGAAATAATTCCAGAAGCCTTCGCGCAGCTTGTCAAGGTTGATGTCAAGCATCATGACGACAAACAGGAACAGCACCATCACCGCACCGACATAGACAAGCACCAGTGCAATCGAGAGGAACTCGGCACGCAGCGTCATCCAGATCGCGGCAGCCGAAAAGAAGGACAGCACCAGGTACAGCGCGGCGTGTACCGGATTGCGTGCAGTGATGACGCGCAACGCTGCGCCGATCAGGACGACGGCAAAGATGATGAACAGGGCGGTCTTGAAATCCATGTCGTCTGCGCTTAGCGGTAGGGTGCGTCAGCGGCACGGGCCGCTGCGATCTGCGGCTCATAACGATCGCCAACGGCCAATAGCATTTCCTTGGTGTAATACAGATCGCCGCGCTTTTCGCCGTGATATTCGAGGATATGCGTCTCGACGATCGAGTCGACCGGACACGATTCCTCGCAAAATCCGCAAAAGATGCACTTCGTCAGGTCAATGTCGTAACGCGTCGTGCGCCGCGTGCCGTCATCGCGCACACCCGACTCAATCGTGATGGCAAGCGCCGGGCAGATGGCTTCACACAGTTTGCAGGCGATGCAGCGCTCCTCGCCATTGGGATAGCGGCGCAGGGCATGCAGGCCACGAAAGCGCGGCGACATCGGCGTCTTTTCTTCGGGGAACTGCAAGGTGATCTTGCGCGCGAACATGTAGCGCCCGGTCAGCGCCATGCCCTTGAGCAATTCGCCTAGCATCAGACTCCTGAAAAAATCCTTAACGGCTTCCATAGCGGCTCACTTCCAGATATTTAGCGGTGTCTGCATCCACAAACCGACCACCATCAGCCAGACCAGCGTGAAAGGAATGAACACCTTCCAGCCAAGGCGCATGATCTGGTCGTAGCGGTACCGCGGGAACGTCGCCCTGAACCAGACGAAAAGGCTGACCATGAAAAAGGTCTTGCCAAACAGCCACGCCCAGTCCCAAAACGGCATCGTGCGCTCGATCAGGGACGGCGTGTCCATGCCGAACAGGTGAAAGGAGATCGGCGCCTGCCAGCCCCCCAGGAACATCAGGGTGGCAAGCGCCGAAATCAGGATCATGTTCATGTACTCGGCAAGAAAGAACATCGAGAACCCCATGCCTGAATACTCGACCATGTGGCCCGCGACGATTTCCGATTCGCCCTCGACGACGTCAAACGGATGGCGGTTCGATTCGGCCACGCCCGAGACAAAATAGATCACGAAAATCGGCAAGAGCGGCAGCCAGTTCCACGACATGAAGCTGACCCCGTGGCGCGCGAACATGCCCTGGCCCTGCCCCAGCACGATGTCGGTGAAGTTAAGGCTGCCTGAGACCATCAGGACCACGACCAGGGAAAATCCCATCGCGATCTCATAGGACACCATCTGCGCCGATGCGCGCATGGCGCCCAAAAAGGCATACTTCGAATTCGATGCCCAGCCGGCAATGATGATGCCGTAGACCTCAAGCGAGGTGATCGCCATGACGTAGAGCAGGCCGGCATTGATGTTGCCCACGGCGCGATTCGGCCCGAACGGCACGATCGCCCAGGCGGCGACGGCGGGCATGATGGTCATCACCGGTGCAAGCAAGAACAGTCCCTTGCTTGCCGTTGTCGGCACAATGATCTCCTTGAAGAGCAGCTTTAACACGTCGGCAAACGGCTGCAGCAAGCCCAGCGGTCCGACGCGGTTGGGGCCGATGCGAAGGTGCATCCAGCCGATCATCTTGCGCTCCCACAGCGTCAGGTAGGCGACGCAGCCAATCAGGGGCAAAACGACGATGACGATCTTGATCAGGGCATAGACCAGGGGCCACACCACGCCAAGCGTGTTGTGCCCCCAGAGGATGCCCTGATCGATCATGTCTTCTCCGCAATGCGCTCGATCTCGACCGCGCCGATGGAGGCGCCAAGCATCGCCGTTAGCGCATGCGCAGAGGCGATGCGCACGCAGCCATCGATGACCTGCGGATCGATGCGGCAGGTGAGCTCCGCCCTGCCCGCGCCCTGCGAAACGTGGACCCGATCGCCATTGGCAAGCTTCAACTTCAAAGCCAGGCTGCCGTTGAGTCGGACTTCAGGTGCTGCCGCGTCGGCCGTGCGTTGCAGGGCCGGCGCGCGCCGCACCAGCGCATCGGCAAAGTAGATGGGCACGTCGGCAATGCGTTCGAGACCGTCCGGCGTGGCCTCTCCGGCACTGATGTCAACGCCAGCCGCGTTGCCAAGCCGTGACGCGAAATCGGCTTCGCCGTTGAGTATTTCCTTTAGGATCTGGTCAGACGACTCGTAGTCAAATCCCGGCAGCTCAAGCATATTGGCCAGCACGCGCAGGACCTTCCATCCGGGTCGCGCCTGCCCGAGCGGATTGACACAGCCGTAGAAGCTTTGCGCCCGGCCCTCGCAGTTGACGAACGTCCCCGAGGTCTCGGTATAGGGACTGATCGGCAGCTGGACATCGGCGTAGGCACTACCGGCACTTGCAAACGGTGTGAAGGCGACAACCATGTCGGCCTGATCGAGCGCTGCGCGCGCGACAGCAGGATTGCCGGTGTCGAATTCCGGCTCGACGTTGAAAAGCAGATAGGCGCGTTTTCTTGCGGCGAATTGGCCAGGCACGCTGTCAGCCGCCTTGGCAGCGACGGCACCCGCGAGGTGCGCGCCCACGGAATTGGCAGCCTCGGGCAGAAGGGACAGCGTGGCACCTGCGCTCGTCGCGATCCATTCTGCCAGGGCCCAGATCTTGGTCGCGTCAGGATGGTGCTGCGCCGCAGCGCCAAGCACGACCGCGCGCGCGCGCCCGGAGACCAGATCGGCAGCCAGCCGTTTTGCGTCATCGCCAGGCTCGGCCTTGAGCGGCGCATCAAGCGACTTGAGAACGGCCACCGCAGCGGCGATCTCGGCCAGTCGCGCGACCCACTTCGAGGGCGCTGCCAGCACCCGCCCGGACATCGGCATGAGCCAGTCGTCGTCAACCGCATGCAGGCTCCATACGCGCGCGCCGCGTTTTGCCGATTGCCTAAGGCGCTGTGCCAGAAGCGGCTGATCCTTGCGCAGGAACGAGCCGATGACGAGCACGCGATCAAGACGCCCGAAGGCGGTAATCGACATGCCAAGCCAGGGCGCGCCGCTTCTCTTGCCGTCGGCACGCGAATCGAGGAGGCGCAAACGCGCGTCGATGGCGCTGCTGCCAAGCGCGCGCACCAGCTTTTGCGCGAGGTACATCTCTTCAAGCGTGCTGTGCGGCGAGACGATCGCGCCGATCGCATCAGCGCCATGCTCGGCGATGATGCGCCTGAGATTGCTCGCAACCGCCTCGAGCGCGAAAGGCCACTCGGCTTCGAGCCAGGCATTGTCTTGCCTGACCATCGGCATCTTGAGGCGGTCCGACGAATTCAGCGCCTCATAGGAAAAGCGATCCTTGTCCGACAGCCAGCATTCGTTGACGGCCTCGTTTTCAAGCGGCAGCACGCGCATGACGGTGTTGTTCTTGACCTGCACGATGAGGTTGGCGCCAAGCGCATCGTGCGGGCTGATCGATTTGCGCCGGGACAATTCCCAGGTCCTTGCGGCATAGCGAAACGGCTTGGACGTCAAGGCGCCGACCGGACAGATGTCGATCATGTTGCCCGACAGCTCGGAATCGACGGTCTTGCCAACGAAGGTGGTGATTTCCGCAAACTCGCCACGGTTGAGCATGCCCAGTTCCATGACACCGGCGATTTCCTGGCCGAAGCGCACGCAGCGCGTGCAGTGGATGCAGCGCGTCATCTCCTCCATGGCCACGAGCGGGCCGACATCCTTGTGAAAGACGACGCGCTTTTCTTCCGTATAGCGCGATGCCGAGCCGCCATAGCCCACCGCAAGGTCCTGCAGCAGGCATTCGCCGCCCTGATCGCAGATCGGGCAGTCGAGCGGGTGATTGATGAGCAAAAACTCCATGACGCCCTTTTGCGCCTGGATGGCCTTGGCCGAATTGGTGTGCACGACCATTCCGGCGGTCACGGGCGTCGCGCACGCGGGCAGCGGTTTTGGCGCCTTTTCAACGTCGACGAGGCACATGCGGCAATTGGCCGCGATCGAAAGCTTCCTGTGATAGCAAAAGTGCGGAATATAGGTGCCAAGCGAATTGGCAGCGTCCATCACCATCGAGCCTTCGCGGACCTCGAGTTTCTTTCCATCGAGCGTGATTTCAATCATGGCGTCACTCAGTTCACACGTAGGTCGGCACAAGACAGTGCTTGTGCTCGACGTGATACACGAACTCGTCGTGAAAATGCTTGATGAACGCGCGCACCGGCATGGCCGCGGCGTCACCTAGCGCACAGATGGTTCGCCCCTGGATGTTGTCGGCCACCGAATTCAGAAGGTCAAGGTCCTCCATGCGTCCCTGGCCGTGCTCGATGCGATGAACCACGCGATACATCCAGCCCGTGCCCTCGCGGCAGGGCGTACATTGTCCACAGGATTCCTCGAAATAGAAATACGACAGGCGCAGCAGCGACTTGACCATGCAGCGCGTCTCGTCCATGACGATGACAGCGCCCGAGCCCAGCATCGAGCCGGCTTTGGCGATGGCGTCGTAATCCATGTTGGTCGCCATCATGGCTTCTGCCGGGATCACCGGAGCCGAGGAGCCACCGGGAATGACGGCCTTGAGCTTCTTGCCATCGCGCATGCCGCCGGCAATTTCCAGAAGCTTGGCAAACGGGGTGCCAAGCGGAATCTCGTAGTTTCCCGGGTAGGTCACATCGCCCGAGATCGAAAAGATCTTGGTGCCGCCATTGTTGGGCTTGCCAACCTTCAAGAATGCCTCGCCGCCGTTGCGGATGATCCAGGGCACGGCCGAGAAGGTCTCGCTGTTATTGATCGTCGTGGGCTTGCCGTACAAGCCATAGCTCGCTGGAAACGGCGGCTTGAAACGCGGCAGGCCTTTCTTGCCTTCGAGCGATTCGAGCAGTGCCGTCTCCTCGCCGCAGATATAGGCGCCATAGCCGTGAAAGGCATGCAGCTCGAAGGAAAAGCCGCTTCCAAGGATATTCTGGCCAACGAATCCCGCTGCGCGCGCCTCCTCCAGTGCTTCTTCGAAGCGCTCGTACTCGGCCCAGATTTCGCCGTGGATATAGTTGTACCCGACCGAGATACCCATGGCGTAGCCGCCAATGATCATGCCCTCGATCAAGGCATGCGGGTTATAGCGCAGGATGTCGCGGTCCTTGAAGGTGCCAGGTTCGCCCTCGTCGCTGTTGCACACGAGGTATTTCTGGCCCGGAAACAGGCGCGGCATGAAACTCCACTTAAGCCCGGTGGGAAATCCCGCGCCGCCGCGACCGCGCAGCGCCGAGACCTTGAGCTCGGCAATGATGAATTCGGGCGTGATCTTGTCGTTGAGGATTTTCTTTAGCGCGTCGTAGCCGCCGCGCTTGACGTAATCGGCGAGGTGCCAGTTATCACCGTTCAATCCGGCCAGGATCTGCGGCTCGATGTGGCGATCATGCAAGGAGGTGTTCATTGGCGGCTACTTCAATTCGTCAAGCAGGGCATCGATGCGCTCGGGACTCATGAGACTGCACATGCGCTTGTTATTCACCAGCAGCACCGGCGCATCGCCGCATGCGCCCATGCATTCACCTTCGATCAGGGTGAACTGGCCATCGCCTGTGGTCTCGGTGAAATCGACGCCAAGCTTCTCCTTCAGGTAGAGCGCGGCACGCTCGGCACCGGATAGGGCACAGGGCAGATTGGTGCAGATGCTGATCTTGAACTTGCCAACCGGCTTGATCGCGAACATGTTGTAGAAGGTCGCGACCTCCTGCACGGCGATGGCCGGCACGCCCAGGTACTTCGCGACTTCGTCCATCGCGTCAAGCGACAGCCAGCCGTAGTGGTCCTGCGCGATCGTGAGCGCCGCGATCACTGCCGACTGCCTTTGGTCGGCCGGGTACTTTGCGAGCTCGCGATCGATCTTGCGCAGCGAATCTTGGCTAAGGGGCATGGGCGCTGGTTCTCTGTCTACCTGTCGATTTCGCCAAAGACAATGTCTTGCGTGCCAATCAGCGTGACCACGTCGGCGATCATGTGGCCGCGCGCCATCTCGTTTAGGGCATGCAGATGGGCAAATCCGGAGGCGTGAATTTTCATGCGATACGGCTTGTTGGCGCCATCGGAGACGAAATAGATGCCGAATTCGCCCTTGGGATGCTCGATTGCCGCATAGGCTTCCCCTGGAGGGACATGAAATCCTTCGGTGAAGAGCTTGAAGTGGTGGATCAGCTCTTCCATGTTGGTTTTCATGCCAACGCGATGCGGCGGCGCGATCTTGTGATTTTCGATCATCACCGGGCCCGGGTTGTTGCGCAGCCACTCGATGCACTGCTTGATGATCGAGTTCGACTGGCGCATCTCCTCGATGCGCACCAGATAGCGGTCGTAACAATCGCCATTGACGCCAACAGGGATGTCGAACTTCAAGAGGTCATAAACCTCGTAGGGCTGCTTCTTGCGCAGGTCCCACTCGACGCCCGAGCCGCGCAGCATCGGCCCTGTGAAGCCGAGCGCCAGCGCGCGCTCGGGACTGACCACGCCTATTCCGACCAGCCGCTGTTTCCAGATGCGATTGTCGGTCAGGAGGGTTTCGTATTCGTCAACGAGGCCCGGGAAGCGGTTGGTGAAATCTTCGATGAAATCCAGCAGCGAGCCCTGGCGATTCTCGTTTAGGGCGCGCACGGTCTTGTCGTTTTTCCATTTCGAGGCACGATACTGCGGCATCGCGTCAGGCAGGTCGCGATAGACGCCGCCGGGCCGGTAGTAGGCCGCGTGCATGCGTGCGCCGGATACGGCCTCATAGCAATCCATCAGTTCCTCGCGCTCGCGAAACGCATACAGGAACACGGCCATGGCGCCAACGTCCAGCGCGTGCGCACCGAGCCAGAGCAGATGGTTGAGGATGCGCGTGATCTCGTCGAACATGACACGGATGTACTGGGCGCGAAGCGGCACCTCGACATCGAGCATTTTCTCGAGCGCGAGCACGAATGCATGCTCGTTGCACATCATCGAGACATAGTCGAGCCGGTCCATGTAGGGCAGCGACTGCAGGTAGATGCGCTGCTCGGCGAGCTTCTCGGTCGCGCGGTGCAAAAGGCCGATGTGGGGATCGGCGCGCTGCACGACTTCACCGTCGAGCTCCAGCACCAGGCGCAAGACACCGTGCGCCGCAGGGTGCTGCGGGCCGAAATTCAGCGTGTAATTCTTGATTTCGGCCATGCTAGGTGATGCCTCCGTAGCCTTCTTCGCGAATCACGCGCGGGATGATCTCGCGCGGCGCGATGGTCACGGGCTGGTAGATCACGCGCTTCTGATCCGGGTCGTAGCGCATCTCGACGTTGCCATAGATCGGGAAGTCGCGCCGAAACGGGTGGCCGATGAAACCGTAGTCGGTCAGGATGCGGCGCAAATCGGGGTGACCCTCGAAAATGATGCCATACAGATCGAACGCCTCGCGCTCGAACCAGTTCACCGAGGGCCAGATGTCGACCAGCGAGGGCACGAGCGGGACCTCGTCGTCATCGGCAAACACGCGCAGCCTGAGGCGGACGTTGTGCGTGACCGAGAGCAGATGCGACACCGCTGCAAAACGTTGCGACTCGCGTGGCCGCATGCCGTAGTCGTAGTAATCCACGCCGCACAGATCGATCAGCTGTTCGAAGCGAAGATCGACATGATTGCGCAGCGTTGCCGCAACGACCAGATAATCGGAAGGACGCGTCTCGATCGTGACTTCGCCAAGCGCCGTGACGCGCGAGACGAGATGTTCGGAAAGGGCCGCCGCGAGGGCCGTTTCGAGTCGTTCGATCTTTGTCGTCATTGCGCCTTGGCCCCCATGTGCAGTCAGGAACGCGCGATCGTACTGGTGCGCTTGATCTTGTTCATCAGCTGCAAGATGCCGTAAATCAGCGCTTCGGCGGTCGGCGGACAACCGGGGACGTAGACATCGACCGGCACGATGCGGTCGCAACCGCGAACCACCGAATACGAGTAATGGTAATAGCCGCCGCCATTCGCGCACGAGCCCATCGAGATCACCCAGCGCGGCTCGGTCATCTGGTCATAGACCTTGCGCAGCGCCGGGGCCATCTTGTTGCAAAGCGTTCCTGCCACGATCATGACATCCGACTGGCGCGGGCTTGGCCGAAACACCACGCCGAAGCGGTCAAGATCGTAGCGTGAGGCGCCGGCGTGCATCATCTCCACCGCGCAACAGGCAAGGCCGAACGTCATCGGCCATAGCGAGCCGGTGCGCGTCCAGTTCAGTAGCGTATCGACGCTGGTGGTGACAAAGCCTTCGTTCAGCTTTCCTTCGAGACTCATGAATTGCGCCTTTGCTTGCCCTTGAACCGGATGATTACTCCCAGTCGAGCGCACCCTTCTTCCAGATGTACCAGAACCCGACGGCAAATTCGAGAACGAACACCGTCATGGTCAGATAGCCGTACAGCCCAAGTTCGCGCATCGCCACTGCCCACGGGAAAAAGAAGGCGGTCTCAAGGTCGAACAGGATGAAAAGGATGGCGATCAGGTAGTAGCGCACGTCAAAGCGCATGCGCGCATCCTCGAAGGCTTCGAAGCCGCATTCGTAAGGGGAGAGCTTGGCTGCGTCCGGGTGACTTGGCGAAACCAGACTGCCGAGCGTGACGGCAGCGATCCCGACGAGCGCTCCGACGACGATGAAAAGCAGAACGGGGAAGTAGTTTTCCAGATTCACGAATGTTTACCTGTTTTCGCGCACCGCACCTTTCGGTCCCGCATGCGCGGTCTAGCTTGCCGTTCACCGGATTGACTCCGGAACTTCGATATTCTGGTGCCGACGGCGAGACTCGAACTCGCACAGCTTTCGCCACTACCCCCTCAAGATAGCGTGTCTACCAATTTCACCACGTCGGCATACTGCATTTATCGCATTTTTCGCGCCAATTGGCGCGCAATTTCCTATTTCGGGATTTCACCCGATTTTACCGGTGGCGGCGGCGCCACCGATCCCTGTGCCGGCGCTAAAGGCACGCTTGAGGTCGCAGGCAGGGCGCCAGGAAGCGGGCCGCTTGGCGCTGCCGGCACGATTTGCCCCGGCACGTAGCCCGCAGGTCCTGCGGTCTTGGTGCGGTAACTTGCAAACCAGCTCAAGGCCAGGGTGCAGGCAAAGAATAACGTCGCCAGCACCGCGGTCGAGCGCGACAGGAAATTCGCCGAGCCGGTCGCGCCAAACAGGCTGCCGGAAGCGCCAGCGCCAAAGCCGGTGCCCATATCTGCGCCCTTGCCGTGCTGGAGCAAGACCAGAACCACGATGCCAACGGCAGACAGCAGCATCAGCGCGTAGACGATTTTACTGAGAATATCCATGAGCCTTCACTTGATCGCCGCACGCCGCATCGGCCGCGGCGACAATCGCTAAGAATTCCGGCGCAACAAGCGATGCGCCGCCGATCAAGCCACCATCCACGTCCGGCAACTCAAACAGCCGTGCCGCAGTCTCCTTCTTGACGCTGCCGCCGTAGAGCAAGGGACATGCGCTGCCCATTTTGGCGTCAACGCGCTGCAATTGCTCACGCAGCACAGCATGCACCTCCTGTACGTCCTCGGGCTTTGCCGCGTTACCTGCGCCAATCGCCCAAACCGGCTCGTAGGCCACGACGAGCTGACCCATCATTTGCGGCATCAAGCCGGAAAGCAGCGCCCTGAGCTGCCCGCGCACGACGCGATCCGTGATGCCGGCCTGACGCTCGGCGAGCGACTCGCCAACACAGAAGACCACGCGCAATGCGCCGTGCAACGCACGCAAGGCCTTGGCCGCCGCGCGCTCGTTCGATTCTGCATGAAAGACACGTCGCTCCGAATGCCCAACCAGTACCACACTCGCACCGAAGTCCTCGAGCATCTCGACTGAGACGTCGCCCGTATAGGCCCCGGGTGCATGCTCACTGACATCCTGGGCACCCCAGGCGATCGCGCTCTTCGACAGGAATTCGCGCGCCTGCCCGAGATAAGGAAATGGGACGCACACTGCAACCTCGCTGCGGCAACCGGTGGCAAGCCCGGCCGTAAGCGCGCTAAGAAGAGCCGCATTGGCCGTCGCGCTGCCATGCATCTTCCAGTTGGCAACGACCAATTTGGGCCGATGCGACATGAAAAAGAACGATGGATCGAAACCCGTCGATTGTAGCGGTTTTCAGCGACGCCGGTCAAATTGCAGACCCCCCGAAACGCTTCTGAAAACCGGCCTTTTTTCAGAGCGTAAGGACGATCTTGCCGATGTGTTCTCCACTCTCCATCAAGGCGTGGGCGCTTCTCGCATCGGCAAGCGCAAAGGTACGGAAGATGACAGGCTTGATCGCCCCGGACTCGATCAGCGGCCACACCGTCGCTTTCAGCCTGGCTGCGATGGCAGACTTGAATGCCACCGACCTGGGCCTTAGGGTCGAGCCCGAAATGCTCAGACGGCGGCGCAGCACCTGCGCCAGATCGACTTCGGCCTTGGCGCCGCCCAAAAGCGCAATCAGCAAGAGGCGCCCATCATCGGCCAGGCACTCGATCTCGCGCGGCACGTACTTGCCTGCCACCATGTCAAGAATGACATCGACGCCACGGCCGGCGGTCGCTTCGCGCACGACCGCGACAAAATCCTCGCTGCGGTAATTGATGCCCTTCGCAGCCCCGAGCGTCTCGCAGGCCTTGACCTTGTCGGCAGAGCCCGCGGTCGCAAACACGGTGTGGCCGAGGGCCTTGGCGATCTGGATCGCGGTGACGCCGATGCCAGACGAGCCTCCTTGTACCAGGAGCGTCTCGTCGCCTTTGAGCTGGCCGCGATCAAAGACATTGCTCCATACCGTGAAAAAGGTCTCGGGCAGACTTGCCGCCTCGACGTCTGACAGGCCTTTGGGGACAGGCAGGCACTGGCCGATCGGCGCTGCGCAGAACTCGGCATAGCCACCGCCTTGCACCAGCGCACAGACGCGATCGCCGTGGGCAAGGCCGGAATCGCCGCAGTCGCCCTCGATGATCGTGCCTGCGACTTCAAGGCCGGGAAGATCGGATGCACCCGGCGGTACGGGATAATGTCCCTGGCGCTGCAGCACGTCGGGCCGGTTGATGCCGGCAGCGGCGACCCGGATCAGGACTTCGCCGGGCTTAAGCGCTGGGGTTTCACGCTCGGTTGCGACCAGCACTTCCGGGCCGCCTGGCGTCTTGATTTCAATGGCTCGCATCGACTGGGTTCTCCGTAGGTCCTAGACATCCACCGCACGCGACGATCCTGATCGGCTCGCAAGGATCCGATCGCGGATGCGAAACGGCCCTGTGTCAGACACAGGGCCGTCGCAAAGTTCACCTGCAAAGCTGCGACGGGCGCCTAGGCGTGCGGCGCGTCTTCGGCTGCAGGCGCAGGCGCTGCCGCAAGCGCTTTCATCGACAGGCGCAAACGGCCCTTGTCATCGGCTTCGAGCACCTTGACCTTGACGGTCTGGCCTTCCTTCAGATAGTCGGAGACGGCGTTGACGCGCTCCTGGGCAATCTGGCTGATGTGCAGAAGTCCGTCCTTGCCTGGCAACACCTGCACGATCGCGCCGAAATCCAGCAGCTTTAGCACGGTACCTTCGTAGACCGAGCCGACTTCGACTTCGGCGGTGAGTTCCTCGATGCGTTTTTTTGCCGCCTGCCCTGCTGCCGCGTCGATCGACGCGATGGTCACGATGCCATCGTCGTTGATGTCGATCTGGGTTCCGGTTTCTTCGGTCAGTGCGCGAATCGTCGCGCCGCCCTTGCCGATCACGTCACGGATCTTCTCTGGATTGATCTTGACGGTGATAAGGCGCGGTGCGAAGTCCGAAAGTTCGGTCTTGAAGTGCGGCAGGGCCTCTTGCATCTGGGCAAGAATGTGCAGGCGCGCCTCCTTGGCCTGGGCCAGCGCGACTTGCATGATCTCCTTGGTGATGCCCTGGATCTTGATGTCCATCTGCAACGCGGTAATGCCGGTGGTGGTGCCTGCGACCTTGAAGTCCATGTCGCCCAGGTGATCTTCATCACCCAGAATGTCGGTCAGCACCGCGAATTTGTTGCCTTCCTTGATGAGGCCCATGGCGATGCCCGCGACGTGCGCCTTCATCGGCACGCCAGCATCCATCAATGCCAGGCAACCGCCGCACACCGAAGCCATCGACGACGAGCCGTTCGACTCGGTGATTTCGGACACCACGCGGATCGAATAACTGAATTCCTCGGGCGCCGGCAGGCACGCTGCGAGCGCGCGCTTGGCCAGGCGACCGTGGCCGATCTCGCGGCGCTTGGGCGTGCCAACGCGTCCGGTCTCGCCGGTTGCAAACGGCGGCATGTTGTAATGAAGCATGAACCGGTCGCGGTATTCGCCCATCAAGGCGTCGATGATCTGTTCGTCGCGGCCCGTGCCAAGCGTTGCCACCACCAGGGCCTGGGTTTCGCCGCGCGTGAACAGCGCCGAGCCGTGGGTGCGGGGCAGGAGCCCGGTGCGAATCGAAATCGGGCGCACGGTGCGCGTATCGCGACCGTCAATGCGCGGCTCCTCGTTCAGGATCTGTCCGCGCACGGCCTTCGATTCGAGATCGAACAGGATGTTGCCGACGTCGACTTCGCTGGGTACTGGCGTGCCCGAGGCTTCGGCGTGCGCCTTGAGATTGCTGATGACATCGCTTGTGATCTGTTTCAGCTTGTGCGTGCGCAGCTGTTTCTCGCGAATCTGATAGGCCGCGTGCACTTCCGCATCGGCTAGCGCGTGGATGCGCGAGATCAGCGCTTCGTTTTTCGGCGCCGGCGTCCAGTCCCACTCGGGCTTGCCCGCGTCACGCACCAGCTCGTGAATCGCCTGGATTGCCGCTTGCATCTGGTCATGACCAAACACCACGGCGCCAAGCATGATGTCTTCGGGCAGCTGTTGTGCCTCGGACTCGACCATCAGCACGGCAACATCGGTTCCAGCCACGACCAGGTCGAGCTTTGACGACGCCAGCTGCGTCTTGGTCGGATTGACGACGTACTCTCCAGCGATATAGCCCACGCGGGCAGCGCCAATCGGGCCTGCAAAGGGCATGCCGGAAATCATCAGCGCAGCGGATGCGCCAATCATCGCCGGAATATCCGGATCGATCTCGGGATTGACCGACAGGACGTGGATGATGACCTGGACTTCGTTGTAGAAGCCTTCCGGAAAAAGCGGCCGGATCGGACGGTCGATCAGGCGCGAGGTCAGCGTTTCCTTCTCGCTGGGCTTGCCTTCACGCTTGAAAAAACCACCCGGAATGCGTCCTGCAGCGTAGGTCTTCTCGATGTAATCGACGGTCAGCGGAAAAAAATCCTGGCCCGGCTTGGTGTTCTTCGAACCCACCACGGTGGCCAGAACGACGGTATCTTCAACGCTCACCAACACGGCGCCACCGGCCTGGCGGGCGATTTCGCCCGTCTCAAGCGTGACCTGATGCTGACCGTACTGGAACGTTTTCGAAACTTTATTGAACACAGTTGCTCCTTTCACATTTGCCCGGTTGATTCCTGGAGAGCCGGTACACCCACTGCGAGTGCTATTGCGCCAAGGCGCACGTTCTCAGGCCTTGCGTTGACGTATCACGCGCGCGGCCTGTCAGCGCCCGTGCCAAAAAGACAAAGAGCCCGCCCAGAACTCTGGTGCAGGCTCTTTACCGGTTCCAATTGTCAGAAGTCCCGACTTACTTGCGCAGGCCGAGTTTCTCGATCAAGGCGCGATACCGGTCGGCATCTTTGCCTTTCAGATAGTCAAGCAGTTTGCGGCGGCGGCTGACCATGCGCAAAAGACCGCGCCGCGAATGGTGATCCTTGGTATGTTCCTTGAAGTGCGGCGTCAGTTCGTTGATGCGCGCAGTGAGCAGCGCGACCTGAACTTCGGGGGAGCCGGTGTCCTTCGTGTCCCGTGCATGGGCAGCGACGATCTCGGCCTTGTTAAGCGTGGCAAATGCCATATCCAGACTCCTTGACAAGCGGTCGCAACTGGATGGGTCGCGCCGTGGGGTAGAAAGCATTGAATTTTAACGTACTTTTGCTTTCATGTCACCCTTGGCTTAGCCTCAGGCCTGGGCCCTGCGCTGGCGCACTGCCTCGAAAAGGCAGACCGCCGAGGCGACGCTGACGTTCAGGCTTGAGACCGCCCCCGCCATCGGGATGGCGATCAATTCGTCGCACGTCTCCCGCGTCAAGCGGCGCAGGCCCTCGCCTTCGGCGCCGAGCACAAGCGCCAGGGGGCCTGTCAAGCCGACCTGGAAAAGCGAGCGTTCGGCCCCGTCTGCCGTACCCACGACGCGGATATCGCGCTCCTTCAATTCGCGCAGCGTGCGCGCGAGATTGGTCACCGTGACATACGGAATCGTCTCGGCTGCACCGCTTGCCACCTTGGCTGCGGTCGCATTCAGTCCGCAGGCCCGATCCTTGGGCGCAATCACCGCCTGCGCACCCGCGCCATCGGCAACCCGCAGGCAGGCACCAAGGTTGTGCGGATCGGTAATGCCATCAAGGACGAGCAACAGCGGCGGCGATGTCGCCGCGTCCAGGATATCGTCGATGCTATGGCTTAACTCGAGCGCGCTGACCAGCGCCACCACGCCTTGATGCTGGCTGGCACCGGCAAGGCCGGCAAGGCGCGAAGCCGGCACGGTGAGCACCTTGATTTCCTCACGCTCGGCGAGCTTGACGAGCTCGTGCATGCGGCCATCATCGCGCAGGCTGTCGACGTAGAGCTCATGAATCGAGCGTGGCTGCGTGCGCAGCCGGGCCGTGACCGCATGAAAGCCGTAGAGGACGCGCTTTTGCATGGTCTAGCGCTTGCGCCTTGCGCCTGGGGATTGCGCCTTGGCCGGACCTTTCTTGGTTTTTCCTGCCGATTTGACGTGCGCAGGCGCAGGCGCGGCGGCGCCTGCGCGCGGCTTGGCTGCGCGCTTGCCCGCGCTCTTGCCTGGGGCGCTGCGACGATTTCCGGCGATGTCGTCGGGCAAGACACCGCGCATCAGATCGGAGTAGCTCGCACCGCGCACCAGCCTGAACTCGATCTTGCGGGCTTCCAGATCGACGCGTGAGACCTGCACGGTCAGCGTGTCGGTGAGCCTAAAGCGCTGGCCGGTGCGCTCGCCGCGCAACTCGTTCATGGCTTCGTTGAACTGGAAATAGTCGGTACCCAGTTCCGAGATGTGGACGAGGCCCTCGACGTACAGGTCATTGAGCGTCACGAAAATGCCAAAGGGCGTGACCCCCGTGACGGTGCCGCGGAACTGCTCGCCCACGCGTTCCCGCATGAAGTAGCACTTGAGCCAGGATTCGACGTCGCGACTGGCGTCGTCAGCCCGTCTCTCGTTGGTCGAGCAATGCAAGCCAAGCTGCTCCCAGATCGCGTGCACGCGCTGCTGCTCTTCCTTGGCCGCCCCGCGCCGGGGCGGCACCGGCAGGATGCCAGGCTCGGGGATGTGCGGCACGTAGCGCTGGCCTGCCAGCACGGCCTTGATGACGCGATGGGTGAGCAGGTCCGGATAGCGACGAATGGGCGAGGTGAAGTGCGCGTAGGCCGCGTAGGCGAGGCCGAAGTGGCCGCCGTTGTCGGGGCTGTAGATGGCCTGCTGCATCGAGCGCAAGAGCATGGTCTGCAGCAGCTGGGCGTCTGGCCGCAGCTTGATCTTCTCGGCAAGTGCCGCGTAGTCGCTGGCTTGCGGATTGTCCCCGCCTGCGAGCATCAGGCCAAGCGTCTTGAGAAACGCGCGCAGGTTGGCAAGCTTCTCTGGTGTTGGCCCGTCATGCACGCGGTAAAGACCGGGATGCTTGGCGCGCGTCATGAAATCGGCAGCGCAGACGTTGGCGGCCAACATGCATTCCTCGATCAGCTTGTGGGCATCGTTGCGCGTGCGCGGCAGGATTTTTTCGATCTTTCCCTGCGGGTCACAGACGATATAGGTCTCGACCGTGTCGAAATCGATGGCGCCGCGCGCCTCGCGTGCTGCAAGCAAGGCGCGAAACACCTGATTGAGCGCGTTGATTTCAGGCAGGATCGCAGCGCGCGCGTTGGCCGTCGGGCCCTCGGGCGCACTGAGCATGCCGAACACTTCGTTATAGGTCAGGCGCGCCGCCGAATGGATGACGCCGTTGAAGAACTGGTAGGCCGAAATCGCGCCATCGCGCGCGATCACCATGTCACACACGAGGACCAGGCGGTCGACATCCGGATTGAGCGAACAAAGCCCGTTGGAGATGCGCTCGGGCAGCATCGGGATGACGCGACGCGGGAAATACACCGACGTCGAACGCTCGTAGGCGTCAACATCAAGCGCGCCCCCGGGCGTGACGTAATGGCTGACGTCGGCAATCGCCACCAGCAAGCGCCAGCCGCCCTCGCGTCCTGCAATCGCCTCGGCGTAGACGGCGTCATCGAAGTCGCGCGCATCCTCGCCATCGATGGTCACAAACGGTACGTCGCGCAAATCCAGGCGCCTGGCCAGCTCCTTTTTCTGCACCGATTGGGGAAGCCTTGCCGCCTCTTCGCGCGCCTCGGGACTAAACACATGCGGCACGTCGAACTTCCTCACCGCGATCTCGATTTCCATGCCCGGATCGCCGATTTCTCCCAGCACCTCGACAATGCGCCCGATCGGCTGCGTGTAACGCGAGGGTTGCTCGACGATCTCGACGGTCACCACCTGGCCTGGCTGCGCCTTGCGTGTCTCGCCTGTGGGAATGAGGATGTCGTGCTTGATGCGCTGGTCTTCAGGGACAACCACGAACACGCCGCGCTCGTTAAGGAGCCTTCCGACCAGACGTTGCGTGCGCCTCTCGGTGACTTCGACGATGGTGCCTTCGGGCTTGCCACGGTAATCGCTGCCCGACAACTTGACGAGCACGCGGTCGCCGTGCAGCACCTTGAGCATTTCCTTTGGCGCGAGCCAGATATCCGGGCGCAGGCCATCGTCGCGAATGACAAAGCCATAGCCATCGCGGTGACCGACGACGCGACCGGCGATAAAGCCCGGCTGGCTCGACAATTCGATCATGCCCTTGCGCGGCGGCAGGAGCTGCCCGTCACGCTCCATGGCGGCAATGCGCCGCTCGAATCCTTCAGTTTCGGCCGTGGTGCCCAAGCGCTTGGCGAGCTGGTCGTAGTCGACTGCGACATCGACGCGGCGCAGTTCAGCCAGGATCTGTTCACGACTGGGAACGCCCACATCGAGTTCGCGCTCGCGACTCAGAGGCGCAGCTGACGCATCCCTTGATTTGCTTTTCTTTCGCGGCGTGCGCGCCGCGCTACTTACGGTTTTTACAGGTTTCTCGGTTGACAAAGTTTTGATTCTCTTTAAGATTTCGGGTTCGCTGTGACCGCATCGTGCCCAGATGGCGGAATTGGTAGACGCACTAGGTTCAGGTCCTAGCGGTGGCAACACTGTGGAGGTTCGAGTCCTCTTCTGGGCACCACGGCATCCTTTCGGATCGCCGCGAAAGCCCATCCAAACCCCCAGCAGCACTGCATTTCCGGCCATCACGGCCCGACGTTGAATCCCGCAAGACATCGCCCGAGAGCCCGATCATTGTTTCCGGAATCGGCCCGCAAACAGGCTGAATCGAAGGAAAAAGGCGCTCTGGAGCGAGGGCAGGAGTCAATGGCGCGCCCGGGTCAAAAAAGACGGACGGGACAGCCACGTCCCGGGACTTGTACCACAAAAGCGCGCGGCGAGTTTTCGGATCGGCCCTTGAACTTGCTCAAACACGCATGCTCGAGGCCAAACGCCGGGAAAGCGCCTGGGCCTGCCTAGGCATCGTCGCGATGGCGTCGCCGCAGTCCTTCAAGCCCGAGACCGTCATAGATCTCGAAGGGCTGATGAATCCAGGGATTGCCGGGCAGGATCTGGTGGGCATAGTCGGGTGCGACCTTGGCATGCGCCTTGGTCCAAAGGACCGCGGTGCGCACCTCGAGCACGGCCGGATAGTCATGAGCGAGGTGCCTTGACACGGCCAGGAGCGTCGCACCGGAATCGACCAGGTCGTCAACCAGCAGCACCCGCCCGGCAAGTTCGCCCTGCGTCAGGGTGATATGCGCTGCGATGTCGAGTTCGCCTTGCACCGTGCCCGCCGCTTCGCGGTAGGAACTCGTCGCGAGGATGGCCAATGGCTTTTCGAACAGCCGCGACAGCACATCGCCAATGCGCAGGCCGCCACGCGCAAGGCAAAGGATCAGATCGAACTGCCAATCCGACGCGTGCACCATCAGGGCCAGTTCCTCGATGGCACGATGATAGTCGGGCCAGCTGACCCAAAGATCGTCTTCGCCGCTCGCGCCCGATGCCGTCATCGACTATTCGAACGGGTGCTTTTGCACGATCGTCTGATCGCGATCGGGACCGGTCGAAATCATGTCGATCGATACCCCGCAGACCTGGCTTAGGCGATCGAGGTAGGCACGCGCGTTCTGTGGCAACGCATCGTAGCTGCACACGCCAAACGTATCTTCCTGCCAGCCAGGAAGCTCCTCGTAGACCGGCTCGCACGCGGTGATGTTGGTCGCGCCAAAGGGCAGGATGTCGAGCACCTGTCCATCGACCTTGTAACCCACGCCAAGCTTGATGACCTCGACACCGTCAAGAACATCGAGCTTGGTGATGCAAAGTCCCGACACGCCATTGATCTGGATCGAACGCTTGAGTGCTGCCGCATCGAACCAGCCACAGCGGCGCGCGCGCCCTGTGACCGAGCCGAATTCCTTGCCCTTCTCGGCGAGGTGGCGACCGACCTCGTCAAACAGCTCGGTTGGAAACGGTCCGGATCCAACCCGCGTGGTGTAGGCCTTGGTGATGCCAAGCACGTAGTGCAGGCTTTGCGGGCCGACGCCTGCGCCGGCAGCGGCTGCGCCGGCGACACAATTGCTCGAGGTGACAAACGGATAGGTGCCGTGATCGACATCAAGCAGCGATCCCTGTGCGCCCTCAAAGAGCAGGCTCTGACCTGCGGCCTGCGCATCATGCAAGGCGCGCGGGACATCGGCGACCATGGGCTTGATGCGCGGGGCGAGTTCCATGGCGCGATCGAACACCTCGTGATAGTCAATCGCCTTGCCGCCGAGAAATTGCGTCAGCACGAAATTGTGGTATTCGAGGACCTCGGCCAAGCGTTCACCGAAACGCTCGGGCAGGAACAGGTCCTGCAGGCGCAGCGCGCGCCTTGCCACCTTGTCCTCGTAGGCGGGGCCAATGCCGCGACCGGTCGTGCCAATGCGCGTGGCCCCCTGCTTTGCCTCGCGCGCCTGGTCAATCGCGACGTGATAGGGAAGGATCAGGGGACAGGCCTCGCTGATGCGAAGCCTCTGTGCAACCTCGAGCCCGACCGCCTCGAGTTCGGCGATCTCGGCAAGCAGCGCCTCAGGCGACAGGACCACGCCATTGCCGATATAGCAAATCACTTCGGGTCGCATGATGCCTGACGGGATCAGGCGCAATACGGTCTTCTTGCCGTTGATGATCAGCGTGTGCCCGGCATTGTGGCCGCCCTGAAAGCGCACGACGCCAGCGACGTGGTCACAAAGCCAGTCGACCACTTTTCCCTTGCCTTCATCGCCCCACTGGGTGCCGATGACGACGACGTTTTTTGCCATGATGACCTAAGAATGGGAAGCCGCGGCCTTGACCGCGTCTTCGAGCCCTACGACCTGCCATGTGCCGTCGCGACGCACCAGTTGTCGATCGCAGCGGAATTCCTTGTCGTCGCTCGCATGGCCTGGCAGCGCTTGCACGACAACCTCGCCAGCCCGGCGCAACTCGGCGATCTTCGCCTTCAGGCCAAGGTCCTCGCTCCACGGCGAGCGAATCGCAGGCCTTGCGGCCGGCACCGGCACGAGCGCCGCCAGATCGCGCAGGTACAGGCTGAATCCTGCAGCGGGCCTGGCACGCCCGAAAGCCTTGCCGACTTCGTCATAGCGGCCGCCGCGGGCGACGTCGGTTGCAAGCCCCGGACAATACGCGGCGAACATCACGCCGCTATGGTAGTGGTAGCCGCGCATGTCGGCCAGATCGATCGTGACGCGGTCGTGCGGCAAAGCCATGCACAGCCGCTCGAGATCATCGAGGGCGCGCGCGATGCGCACGTCATGGGGCAGCCTCTTGCGCGCGACATCGATCAGTTCATGGCCCCCGTACATGTCGCAAAGGTTGACGAGCGCCTCTGTCGTGCGCGCCGACAGCGGCGGTTCAAGCTGGGCGATGCCATCGCGATCCTTCGACTGCAAGAGCGGATAGATGTCGTCGGCGCGCGCCGCTGCAGCGGGGTCGGAGGCAAGCAGTGCGCGCAGGATCTGCGGATGGCCGAGATCGAGCCTGACCTCCAAGATGCCGGCAGCAGCCAGGGCTGCAAGCAGCAGTTCCTGCACTTCGAGATCGGCCTCAAGGCCGGCATGGCCATAGATTTCGGCGCCGAGCTGCAGCGGCTCGCGCGTGCTCGACAGGGCTTCGGGTCGGGCGTGAAGAACGCTGCCGGCATAACACAGACGGGTAACACCGTCGCGGTTCAACAGATGCGCATCGATGCGCGCCACCTGCGGCGTGATGTCGGCACGCAATCCCATGGTGCGGCCCGAGAGCTGATCGACCAGCTTGAACATTTGCAGGCCCATGTCGCGACCGGTCCCAGACAGCAGGGACTCGGTGTACTCGAGCATCGGCGGCATGACGAGCTCATAGCCGTAGCTGCGAAACAGATCGAGGAGGATACGCCTGAGCTCTTCGATCTTGCGCGCTTCAGAGGGCAAGACATCGGCGATGAACTCGGGCAACGACCATGCGGGCATCGGTCAATTGCGGTCGCGGCAGGGAGGCGACACCGGTCGATTTAAAACCAGATTTTACACGACACGACGCTTGCGCCGAACCCTGCGCCCGCGCCGGGCCAGCTTCCGTCGTGCACCAGCAACAGCGGCAGCAAAAGGAAGAGGCCAGGCGCCATCAAGACGAGGCCAGAAAAGCGGATCTGGCCGTCAAGACGCATGAGGATGCGGGCTCAACATGGCCTTCCAGCGCGCGGGCAGGAACAGGGGCGAAAGGCCTTCGAGCACGAGCATCAGGCCAGCGTCGATGAGAAGACTGCGCACCACGGCCGGCTAGCGCTTGGGGGCGACCGGGGGTATCGCGTCGGGATTGCGCATATAGCGGAAGAACTCGCTCGAAGGATCGAGCACGAGCAGGTCGCGACGATCCTTGAAACTGGCCCGATAGGCCTGCAGGCTCTGGTAGAACGAGTAGAACGCCGGATCACGACCGAACGCCTCGGCATAGATGTCAGACGCCTTGGCGTCGCCATCCCCCATGATGTCTTGCGCCTTCTCGTAGGCATTGGACAGGATCACCTTGCGCTGGCGATCGGCGTCAGCCTTGATCTGCTCGGCCTCGGCTGCACCTGTCGAGCGCATCTCGTTGGCCACCTGGTTGCGCTCGGCCTGCATGCGGCGATAGACCGAGTCGCTGATCTCAGGCAGAAGGTCAACCCGCTTGAGCCTGACGTCAATCACGCTAACGCCAAGATCGGCGGTGTCGTGCGCGACCTTGGCGACGATTCCGGCCATGACCTGATCGCGCTGGTCAGACACCACTTCGCGCACGGTGCGCTTGGTGAATTCCTCGTTGAGCGCCGAGCGGATGATCTGCGTCAGGCGGCCGGCGGCGAGGCCCATGTTGCCCTGCACGCTGGTGTAGAAGCGCTTGGGATCGGCGATCTGCCACTTGACGAAGAGATCGACCATCAGGTTTTTCTTCTCGGACGTGATGTAGCGATCGGCTTCGTCGGTATCGATGGTCTGGATCGGCTTGTCAAGAAACACGACGTTTTGAAACGGCGGCGGCAGCTTGTAATGCAGGCCGGGCTGGCTGATCACGCTCTTGACCTCGCCAAAGGAAATGACGATCGCGTAGCGACGCTGGTCGACGATGAAAAACGATGACAGCAGCCACGCCAGGATGAAGAGCCCGACGATGAAGGCCACGATGCGGTTAACGGTGGGTGTCATCTAGCGCTGCTCCCGCTCTCTGGAACGGGTCGGGTCGCGCGTGCGCTCGGCATCCACTGCGCTCGGAAAGACAGGCGTCGCAGGCGGCTGCGCCTGCTGATCGGCTGCAGACGAGCGGGCCTGGCCCGGCGCCGGGTCGCGCGCAGCGTCCTGGGTGAGCTTGTCAAGCGGCAGGTAGACGATATTGCTGCCGTGACTGTCAATCAACACCTTGCTCGTGTGGCTTAGGACATCCTGCATGGTCTGCAGGTACATGCGCTCGCGGGTCACGGCGGGCGCCTTGGCGTATTCGGCCAGGACCTTCTTGAAGCGCTCGGCATCACCTGCGGCGTTGGTCACGACTTCGGCGCGGTAGCCCTCGGCCTCCTCGAGCACGCGCGCTGCGTCACCCTTGGCGCGCGGGATGACGTCGTTGGCGTAGGCCTGGCCTTCGTTTTTCTGGCGCTCGCGATCCTGGCTGGCCTTGACCGCGTCATCAAACGCCGCCTGCACCTGCTCGGGCGGCTGCACCTGCTGCAGCGTCACGCTCGTGACCGCAATGCCGGTGCCATAGGCGTCGAGAAGTTTTTGGATCGACACCTGCAGATCGCTCTCGATTTGCGCCCGGCCCGCGCCAAAGACATAGTCCATGTCGCTTCTGCCGACGATTTCGCGCACTGACGTTTCCGCCGCCTCGACGACGGTCTCTTCCGGCCGCGCGTTGTTGAACAGATAGTCCTTCGCGTCCTTGATGCGGTATTGCACGGCGAAGCGCACGTCGATGATGTTCTCATCGGCGGTGAGCATCGACGAATCCTTCAGATTGGTCGCGTGAATCGGCGTTGGCCGGCCGATCTCGACCGAGCGCAGCGATGACAGGGAGACGGTCTCGACCGACTGGATCGGATAGGGCCAGTGAAACCAGATACCGGCGCCGCGCGTGTCCTTGTAGGCGCCAAACTGCAGCACAACGCCAACCGAGCCTTCCTGAACCTGGAAAACGCCGCTGGCGAGCCAGACGAGCACCAGTGCTGCGGCAATGCCGATGACGCCAACGCCGGCGTTCCTGAAGGGCGCACCACCGCCTGGGACCACGGCGCGAATGCGGCCAGGCAAAAGCGAGCGCAAAAAACGCGTGAGCTTGAGAAACTGTTCCTCGAGGTCGGGCGGTCCCTCATTGTGCGGCCGGCGCGGATCGGGATCAGACCAGGTCAGGCCGGCGTCTTTGCGCGGCGCAAGCCACGAAGAGAGAAATTGCCGCAGGTGACTCTTCATACTTATTTATCAAAAGCGCAGTTCGCGCTCGGAGGGGCCTGCCGCCGCCGCAGTCTCGGCGGGAAGTCTCTGACTGGCAGCAAGGGTCAGGGCGTCGCGCAAACGATCCAGGCCAAGTCCGCTCTTGGCGCTTAATGCGACGCGGCGGATGGTAGCACAGTCATCGTATGCAACAGCAGGGGAAAGTCCCTCGCGATCGATCTTGTTGTAGACGAGGATCTGCGGAATCCGGTCTGCGCCGATCTCGGCCAAAACCAGGTTGACCTGCTCGATTTGCTCGAGCCTTGCCGGACTCGATGCGTCGACCACATGCAACAGCAGGTCGGCTTCGGCGGTTTCTTCAAGCGTCGCCTTGAAGGCCTCGACCAGCTGGTGCGGCAACTCGCGAATGAAGCCGACGGTGTCAGACAGGACGATTTGTCCGGCACCCTCGAGATAGAGCCGGCGCGAAGTGGTATCAAGCGTGGCAAAGAGCTGATCAGCGGCATAGCTTTGCGCGTGCGCGAGCGCGTTAAACAGCGTTGACTTGCCGGCGTTGGTATAGCCAACGATCGACACCTTATACGCCGCATTGCGCTGGCGCTGGCGCCGCTGGGTGGCGCGCTGGCGGGTCAGCTTGTCAAGGCGCAGCTTGAGTTGCTTGACGCGATCGCCGATCAGGCGCCTGTCGGTTTCGAGCTGGGTCTCGCCCGGACCGCGCAGTCCGATGCCGCCTTTTTGCCGCTCAAGGTGGGTCCAGCCGCGCACCAGGCGCGTGGCCAGGTGGTTCAGCTGGGCGAGTTCGACCTGGATCTTGCCTTCGTGGGTTTTGGCGCGCTGGGCGAAGATATCGAGAATCAGGCTCGTGCGATCGATCACCGAAACCTTCAGGACGCGCTCGAGATTGCGCTGCTGCGCGGGCGAGAGGACATGGTCGAAGAGCACCAGCTCGACCTCATGCGCAACGATCAAGGCGGCAAGCTCGTCGGCCTTGCCGCTACCGATGAAAAGTTGTGCGTCAGGACTCGCGCGCCGCGCGCTGACGATGACGACCGGCAAGGCACCGGCCGAGCGCGCAAGAAGCTTCAGCTCCTCAAGACTCGCGGTTGCATCGGACTTGCCGAAATCGACGCTGACCAGCGCCGCCCTGACAGGTTCTTGCGCGATCGCTTCAGTCAAAGCGTGCCACCTGGGCCTGCGCCAGTCGCATCACGATTCGCCCGATTCGATGCTAAACGTCACCGCACGTGCCGGCACCACCGTCGAGATGGCGTGCTTGTAGACCATCTGCGTGACGGTATTTCTGAGCAGCACGACGTACTGGTCAAAGGACTCGATCTGACCTTGCAGCTTGATGCCGTTGACGAGGTAGATCGACACGGGGATATGCTCTTTTCTCAGTACATTGAGAAACGGGTCTTGTAATAATTGCCCTTTGTTGCTCATGCGAACTCCAAGGAGGTTGTTGTTTTGACGACTTATCAATCACGACGTCATGTTCGAGATGGGGTCCGATGCAAGATTCACAAGCATCGCGGAGATTGACCCCGGTTCAATGTAGCCGATTTCGCACTCTGTCGCCACCGCTTGCCCAATCCTTGGGCGCGAGCTCATCGCCTCAGGTGCTCGGCGCAAAAGGATTCCGACTCGATCGGAATTCGATTCTCAGTGGAGTGCCTTCAAGGGAAAAGGTTTCCCTGAAATAGGATTCGAGATAGCGCTTGTAGGTCTCGGACACCGCCGACAGCCCGCTGCCATGCACGACCACGATCGGCGGGTTGTGTCCGCCCTGGTGGGCATAGCGCATTTTCGGGCGTGACACGCCCCGCCGCGGCGGCGCCTGGCGCTCGACAGCGGCAATCAGGGCACGCGTCAGCTTTGGCGTTGGCAGCTTGGCAAATGCCGCCGCGTGCGCCTGGTCGACCGAGCGCAGCAAGCCGGGAATGCCCTGGTCCTTGAGCGCGGAGATGAAATGCACCTTGGCAAATGACAGGAAGGAAAAACGCCGGCTGATCTCGCGCTTGACCTGCTCGCGCTGGTAGGTATCGACGCCATCCCACTTGTTCACGGCAAGCACCACCGCCCTGCCCGATTCGAGAATGAACCCGGCAATGTGGGCATCCTGGTCGGAGATGTCCTGCTTGGCATCGAGCAGCAGCACCACGACATTGGCATCGGCAATCGACTGCAGCGTCTTCACCACCGAAAATTTCTCGACCGCCTCGAACACCTTGCCCCGCTTTCTGAGCCCGGCCGTATCGATCAGGGTATAGCTCTTGCCGCCGCGATCAAAGTCGATGTAGATGCTATCGCGCGTCGTCCCCGGAAGGTCGAAGGCGATCACGCGTTCCTCGCCAAGCAGGGTATTGATCAGGGTCGACTTGCCCACGTTCGGACGGCCGACGACAGCGATCTTGATGCGGCGCAGGCGCTCGTCGATGGCCTCGTCTTCCCGCGGCGGCATGACCACCTTGGCGAGCGCCAATTCGATCAGCTCGCGCACGCCGTCGCCATGGGCAGACGAGATTGCGACCGGGTCACCCAGGCCCAGCTCGTGAAACTCGGCGGTCGCGCTCGCGACGTTCATGCCTTCGGCCTTGTTGACGGCAACGATCAGCGCGCGCCCGCTGCGCCTCAAGTCGTCGGCGATCTGCTTATCCTGGGCAGCAAGGCCATTGCGCCCGTCGACAAGGAAGATCACGACGTCGGCTTCGGCCACGGCCTGGCGTGTCTGCTTGGCCATTTCATAGACGATGCCTTCCTTGGCGATCGGCTCAAAGCCGCCAGTATCGACGACCAGAAAAGGCTGGTCGCCAAGACGGCCCTGACCATAGTGGCGATCGCGGGTCAGCCCGGGCAAGTCGGCAACGAGCGCGTCGCGTGAGCGCGTCAGCCGGTTAAAGAGCGTCGACTTGCCTACGTTGGGACGACCAACGATGGTGACAACCGGCAAATAGCCCGATCCCAGCGACGCATGACTGGGCGGGGCCACCCTATTGCGAAGAAAACGCGAACACGCCGCCGTTGACCGTCTGCACCACGAGCAGTTGCCCGGATGCCGTCGCAACGATGAGGGGGGCCACGCGAATGGTCGAGCCATCGGTGGGCGCGCGGGCGATCAGTGAGCCATCGTCTTCGCTTAGCCAGTGAACGAATCCGGCGTAGTCGGCAACCACCACGGCACCCTTGTAGGGCACCGGCGTGCCAAGCGCGCGATATTGCATCTTGTCGTTCTTCCAAAGGCTTGCGCCACCGGAATGGGAGAGCGCCTGCACCACCGATTTTTCATCACTGATATAGGCCCCGTGATTGTCGACGCCCATGCCCGACGTGGTCGAAATCTCGTGGCTCCAGATGGTGCTGCCGGTGCCCTGGTCGTAGCAGCCGGCCCGGCCCTGGAAGGTCGCAACACAGACTTCACGCGCACCGATGACCGGCGTGCCCATGACGTCAGCGACACGCTCAAGCTCGGTCGCACCGCGCGGAATCATGGCTGCGATATCCCAGCGCAGGCCGCCGTTGGAATCCGTCACGGCGATCAGCCGGCCACCGGCGAGTCCGGCAAACAGCGTCCCGTTGTGGATCACCATGCCAGGCGCAACGCGCAACACCAGCGGCTGCGGCGCACGCGAGTAGGTCCAGCGCTTGGCGCCGGTGCCGCTGTCGTAGGCCAGAAAGCGGCCGTCGGTGGTGCGCGCGACGACAATGCCGTCACCCACCGCAGGCGCGCTTAGCACCTGGCCGCCCGTGGCGACGTGCCAGCGCTGCTTGCCGTCGAGGTCGTAGGTCAGAAGCTCGCCTTGCGTCGTGGCCACGGCAAACGTGCCGGCATCGGCGCCAACGCCGGCGGCGAGCTTGTCCTCGACGTTGATTTTCCAGACCTGGGCGCCGGTTGCGGCATTGATGCGCGCGATACTGCCGTCGGTAGCGGCCACGAGCAGGTCGTTTTCGACCATCACCGGACTGAAGAAATAACGCCCGGCACCGCCGATATCGTACTTCCAGACCTGCGCGACCTTGAGCGTTTGCGTGAACTCGGTAAGCGGCACGGGCTTGCGCGCGTCGTCTGAATCGAAATAGTCAAACAGGCCGCAGCCCGAAAGGGCCAGGGCAACCAGGCCGAGGACGAGTCGACGCATTATTTTTTCTCCGTTGCGGCAGGCACCGACGTCGGTGCCGGTTGAGCGCCTGTGACCGACACCGTCGGCGCAGCTGGGGGGGCGGGCACCGTGGCGAGGGCGACCGCGGCAGGACCTGTGGCGCTGGCGAGCGCGTCGAGCTTGATCTTCTCGACGTTGGTGAAGGCGGTTTGCAGATCCGGCCCGACGGCATCAAGGTGATCGAGCGCGAGCTGGTATTGCGCGCGCGCCTCGGCAACCTTGTTCTGTGCCAGGTAGATATCGCCTCTACGATCGGCAAACGCCGAGACGAACTGGTCTGGCACATTGTCGCCAAGGGTGGCGAGCGCCGCGCTCATATCACCCATGTCGGCTTCTACCGTGGCAAG
>Ga0116229_10002040_pt1 | contig 32383 bp, 25 predicted proteins | sample S1TSphgellanicum_3_FD_87313 | JGI IMG/M metagenome (GOLD analysis project Ga0116229, IMG submission 87313) | Host-associated microbial communities from peat moss isolated from Minnesota, USA - S1T2_Fc - Sphagnum magellanicum MG | ecosystem: Host-associated > Plants > Peat moss > Unclassified...
AACACATGCAAGAGTGAACTAATGTTTGACTTTGACTTAGCCCTATACAATCTTGCCACATACCATCTAGCTTTGGTTTTTCACATTACGTGTGTCTAGAAGATGGCTCCTTCCATGAAAGCAAATGCTAAGCAAAAAGGCAAGGAATGCTTTCAAAAAAAAGAAAAGTACATTAAAACTTTTATCACAATTGGAGTGGGAGGTTCAAATATGATCCACAATGTTTCTTTTTAGTGGAGGAATTTTAAAAATCATCATGTACATCTAGGTTGTGTGCTTTGGAACAAACTAGGAGGATCATTGTGTCACTTACATTTGCAAATAGTTTGTAGATTGCACATTTCTAGTCGTCTTGCTTTTAATCAAGTAGTGAAACATCAACTTGGGTGGAATGATTTGGTGAAGGCTCTTATTAGTCATGTGGTTCCTTACAAAGTTTTGAAAGGTTAAATTTTGCAGACTTTTGTTGAGATGATAATATATTGGTTCAAGGATGCAAGAAAGGAACATTTCAAAGTTGTTGATGTTAATGTTTCTAATGTGGAAAAGAATGTTAACATTGACAAATATATGAAATTTGATGCAACTTCTACCAAAAATTGTGTGGTGTTATCTAGTATCAACATAATTGACAAGGCCATTTCATGGTGCAAGTATTGAATGGGAAAAAAAAAATGATCTTCTCTTCCATTTGTTTTATTGCACATGATTCAATCTAGTCAATTTTATTAAGTAGCTTCATGGGTTGTGCCTTCAAGGCAAGGAGGTATGGATTTTAATAGGGCATGTCAATTTGGGAGTTCATGGTAAAGGCTTCTAAAATTTCTATGGATAATATTTGCAAAATTCTCTTTGAATGTACCGCTAGGGAATCATGGTTGAGGAACTTCAAATCATCATGATTCATGAAGCATATTCATTCAAGAATGGAAACATAAGTTTTGGAGAATTATGTGCCCCTTTCACATGTGGAAAGGACCAAGTTTTTTAAGTTGGTCTTTTCTACATGTCGTACATGTTCAAAAGATTTCGTAAAGAAGAATTTACTTTTCGTGACTTGTTACTATCATAATAGAAATGTTTATATTAGATGAGGGCTCCAAAGTTTAATGGGTTTTGTTTTTGAGATGTGCCAATCATAATATAACTTTTTATTTGGGTAGATTTCCATAGTTTCAAATTTTATGTGATGGGCCAATCAAAACGATTGATTGTAAAAAAAAAAACCATGATAAGCACACCCATATAATTGAATTAAATTACAACAACTATTAATGTCTAGATTATAGAGGAGGGTGGGAGCTTTCAAATACAAAATGATGGGTTTTGAAAGGCATACCCCATTAGTTGCCATTCAAGATTTTCAGTAGGAATAACATTCAAACTTCGTACTGACATCACATTGTTGATTATAGGTTTGATTAAATGTGAGCTATTTGTTGTGAAATAATGCACATGGTTTCCATTAATGCTTTCTAGGTTAATATATTATAACAAATGAAAAAGAGAAAGTCACAAAGCTTTGGGAATTTAGCAATAATTTAAAACACTCATATCATGATATACCAAAGATATTAATGATTCAAATGCACAATGGTTTCATGTTAACACTTTTAACTAGATGGTGCTTCTCTTCAAATTGACAATAGTCATAAGTTGTGTATCATGAATCTTGTAATGAATCTTAGCAATAAAATATGCAAAATTAGTCCTGTGAAAAAGAGTATTACTTTGGGGTTACAAAAAGAAAATTTATAAGCAAAATTTATTTTAAAAATCAGCTTTAGAGACATTGTTTCAGAGGGCTGACGTGAATTGATGAAAAAGTTGTTGTGAATGAAACATCTTGTCTTAAATAGACATCCATACAAAACATGCCTACTTGTTTTAAAGCAGCATGCATGAAAAAAGTCTCTAGTCGCACAAACAAAGGCTAAGAGCACTCTGACCTTATTTCCCATCAAAGTGTACAAGGTCACACTCCCTTGATCAGACTCTACTCTTGAACCCATGATGTAATGATCCTTCACACAGAATTCTTGCTCCTTTTGTAGTTGATAATCCGTCCATGTTAGAGATCCTAATTCCTTCATCAAAGTTGATGAATTCTCAAATTCTTTTCCTTTGTATTTTGCCTGCAAGAGCAAATATGGGTAAGCAAAGTGCAGCATGTATACTGTTGAAAATAGTAAGAGACATTAAAATCATGGTAGTCCCTTGTTGCTCAAACTCTTGGTTTTTTGGATTGGAACTTTTTGAAGTTCTGAAAACATATAAGTTTGAGGCTTTCATCGCAGGTGTTTTCTGTGCAAATAATATTGTGTTGTTGATCTGACAGAGGGTTTCAAGCTTTGTTGCATGAATTTCTATCAGCAAATGTTAATCAAAAGCTTCACCACAGCATCATGGATAGATCCAGAATTACCCATATGTTTTTGCATCTAGTTGTTTGTCATTTGGTTTGGATCTGCTACATGAGGTTATCTGCAACACAAATGGTGTGTAGTTGAGATGTTTTTTGGGACAGATTTAGAAGGCAGATTTCAATTCATACCAATTTTTGCTTGCATCAAACAAGCATATGACCATTGATCACACACTGGAAAATGTTATGATATAAAACTGAAGCTCCAAACACAGATATATAATGACAAAAGCATGCAGATGTTTGTTGGCCTGGTCTGTTTCATTCAAGAGGATTTTCATTTGGCTTCAAATTCCTGCATACCTTAGCTACAAACATGCAGCCAAAACTGGCACTGTGTGTGAGAGCTTCTTATGGTGCAAATTGGAACTCAAATCAATTTGCTCAAGAAACAGACCTCAACACATTGGCCATGGACCCAACAAGCAAAAAACCTGATGTTAACATGAAGGAGAGAAAAACTACCGAATCCAATGATCCGAAGAAGCCCCTGCTTATTGACACGAGCTTGAATGGTGAATTTCTGGAAGAGACATGGTGAAGGTTAGGTATGGGTGGCAAAGCCTTTCCACGAGCTGTTGTTGTGGGCATGTTATGTCTTCATTCACCATCAGTCTGCACACCACAACCCACCACAATCACAAAGAGTTTCTACTGTTTCCACTGGAACACTACTACATATATGTACAAGAAAAGCAAGCCTACATCTTTCTCTTCTGTCTTGATCATCAAACTGAGCATCAAACATCAACACTAGGACATCTTCTGCATTGGCGTATTCCACACAGCTAGCTGCAGGAAGCAAGAAAGGAATTCAACACACACAAAATGAATAGATTCATATTTTGGTCTTGCACCAAAAAAGTTTCAGGAAAGCTCAAGTATCAAAAATCCAACCTAGAGAATACTGTACTAAATTTCCAACAATCTTTGATTGTGTGAGTAGTGAGGTGAAAGAAAATATGGGATTCACATGTCCATTTTGTTTGCACCAGAAAGAATTGGAGAGAGAGATTTTTGTATGTAAGTATGTGTGTGTGTGGTATGTAAGTAATGGGGGGTTTTGGATGCATCGATTTCTAGAAAACCCAAAAGAAAGGAAAAAACCCATACTGATTGCCCAGATTCATTGTTGCAGAGTGCAATATGAACCATCCGGCATGGCCTCTATAGACTATGAATCCTTCTGGTTTTACTTTGTGATGAATGGAGGAATCACGCGTCTGCGTGAGAGGTGTCCGCCCCCTTATACCTTGTTACAATAGGGACACCCTCCTAATCTGACCCCCTCACAAACTAGAAGGATTCTTCGGTTTCCCAACTGCTTGTTTGCTTCAAGCACTCCTTACTTCCCGTGCTTCCAAGGACCTGCGCGATAGTGTGTGATTCTTCGGGCTATCGTTGCGAGTACTTGGTTTTTTCTTTTTATTTTTGTTTATTAAATGTTTCTACGAGTTCTTTCTCAACGACAAACAGCAAGAATTTGATCTATCTTGCTTCTTCTGTGTAAGAATACGTCGTAGAATCTTCAACGATGATTCTTCCTTCGCGATGTTGTTGTTTCCTAGTGCGCGTAACTCTCAATCCCAATCACATCGAAGATACGACCACAATGAGGATGATGCTGCTTTTGACGAGAAAATCTGCCCGAGTTTGATCAGATATTTCATGCAGCTGCACCATCTTCTGATCGGATATGATATGCAGCTGCAACATCTTCTGCAACATTTTCTGATCAGATTAGGTATGCGGCTGCTACAACTTCTGATCAGATATGTTTTACTCCCCTAATGCTTGAAACCCTAAGCAAGGCACAGATGAATTTCTGTTGGCAAAGGAAGCATAGCTTTCAAGCAAACATTTTCACCTGTCATTTGGAACTTCTGAATGAGATGGTTTTAACAGGTGAGAAGTTTTATCATTGAAAAAAAGGAACACGCAGATACAACATCTTTGTATTAAAAGCATAAGCCATGTTGATGACATTGGTGATCATCATCTTTGTCTCCCACAACATTCTATTTCCTGTGCTGCTCACACAACAGTACAGCTTGTTGAATCCAGTTGCAACAGGAGATATAGATAATATCACTTGGAGATGATGGGTTCAAACCTTTTTTGGATGCTCTTGTGATGGCAAAAGCAAATCCTTCTGGTTTCATTTTTGCACACCTGCAAGTAGTCTGATAAGAGGTAATATACATACTTCGAAAAATGGCTGTGCTTTTTCTGACTCAAGAATTTAGTACCCTATATGAAACTTTGAGCTTTTAAATTGACTTCTCTTTCCTAGTGCCAGTGTACATGGGTGTTGAGGATACCCAGCCTAAGAAAATGTTGCACATTGAATCCATGGTGGTGCTGCTGCTGCCAATGCCACGGTGCACAAATGTGTCCCACAGTTGCAGTGCAGAGTGAATGGGTGGAGCAAATGGTGTGTCAGTGAAAGCACAAATGTTGGTAAGCACACATGCTTTACTGGAGCAAATTTAAAGCGGCCACCCAGTATGTGAAATCCCCACTACTACAAATGTCAGTTTCAAAGCTGATAATTGAAATGCTTTTGACATTTGACAGCTCATCAATCAGAACATATATTTCTTCCTGCACTAGTACCGTCCGGTATCAGGTAAGCATCTATGGCACAATCTGTGGTTGTTGGGATAAGCGAAATTGAAAGGGAATTTATGTGAAAAAACACGTGCAAGATTTCCCAGTACCTAGTCGGTGTTGCGTGTGGGCAATGTCAGGTTATTAAGACGTTCCAGGGTTAGAATCAACGCCTGTGTTCCCAGATTGCCTTCCCCATATCCCTTCAAAGACACATACAGCTGTTGTGCCTGCATCAAAGCCAGTTCCAATTCTGTGTCATCACCACAAGATACAACAAACACCCTAAAAAACCCATGACACTAAACCCAAACATGGGATGATGACACCTATCATAAACTGCAGCATGGTCATAACTATGTTAAAGGCAGAGCCATCTTATTTGTCCCTTTAATTCGCCTCCTTAATTATGCAGAATCTGTTTGGGTGGCCATTTCAGACATCCAGGCCACAATTAGTGTGAACCCCCTGCCTTTGATGCCAGTGTGATGGGCAGGCTACTGCTGATTCAGGCTCCCAGATTGGCTCACCCAGGATCTCAATTGGGAGGTAGAATCAACAGTAGCAAGCCCACTCTCTACTACAAATTCTCCAGTAGACAGATATTATGACACCAATGGATTGGTAACAAAGAAGTGGACTAACAAGGGCAAGGCCTGGCAATGAAATCCCCATCTGCTGGCATTCGTGTAGTGCAATCCCCAAATCCTTCACAAAATGATGCACATAGAACCCTGCATTTCACCATCCAGCATGGTGATAATCCTTAGAAACAAGGAGTTAATTCTGTGAATATCCAAGGGAATTGTTTCACATCTGTGTAGTCATGACCTCTGCTTTCATTTACTCATTTTCTGGTACAAATAAACCTTAGTTTCAAAAACTGCATAAGAGCATCTGATGAAAAACTGAGTCCCTGCATGCTAATGCTGGTGGAAATAAGTTTTTTCCAGAAACTCCTCCTTTTGGGGATGTTTTCTTTCTTTCCTACCAAATTAAGAAACACCTTAGCATACCTCTGAAATTGCAGAGAAATCTACATCTCCACAACAACAATTTGGTGTGGAGACCATAAGACAGAATTGAGGGGGTGGTTTGAGTAACAGTGGGATGGTGATGTGAATAGTCAGGGACCTTCAACAACAGCAACCTGTATGGTATTGACTTGCCTACCATAAGATTCCTACTGACTTCATCAGTTTCCCAGGAATGGGGTGGAGGTCAATGTCAAATTTTAACCAATGGACTGAGTTTCTGTCACAAAACCAGCAGTAATGGGAAAATTCTGCCATAATACTTGCTAACACAAAACCAAAGGGAGAAGGAGAAGACAAAAAAACCCAAGCAGAAAGAGGAACAAAAATACAGACAAAGAGCCATGCTAAAAAGGCAAGACATAGAAAAACCCAAGAAATAAATGAGGAAGAAAACAGAGAGACAAGAAAAAGCAGAACTTAGAGAGGAAGAGATTTATAGGATAAACTGTTAACCACAAAATAATATAGTAGGCCACCAAAAATCTTTGTTACAATTTGTGAGTAAAAAAGACTTCAAGTACCTGGAGCAAAATCACGTTTTTGAATGCGTGTAGCATAAAGCTCCAAGGACTTTGATCCTGCAGCACCCCCACCAATTGCTTGCAGATATCTGCAGAACAATGCATTCAAAGAATCAGAAGTTATGGGCTCCTTCTGCAAGGTCACTGGATCGTGATCCACTTGGAAATCCATCTACTTTGAAATCTATACTCATCTTCGCTGCAAAGGCCCATGGGACCATTTCTGGATCCAGTGACATCTGGTTTTTACAAATGTACATAAATTGGTTTGCTACCTGCAATGAGGGATCATACATACGCACACCCAAATGTCTACATTGACATACATAGCTTTCTTCTCTAACAGGTGTGTGTTTGCCAATGGTGTTGATTTTCACATGGTAGGTGAAATTGAGTAGATGTGGTACTCAATATCTGCTTTTCAAGTAGTGGATTGGTGCGTCTTTTCTCAATTTAGCAGAGACATTTTTGACAGCGAAGGGCTTGAATGGCACTCACGTAGTGACATCAAGGCCTGCTTTGTGTGCGTATAACATCCCCTGAGTACCCGCCATCCACCACCCAAAGGCCAACACCATGCCATCTTCAATTTACATCTCTTAATTGCTGTATACAAGATCTTAAAAGAGAATGTCACTCGAATGTTTAGACAATAATAATACATCCACAGTGCAGCACAAAAAGGTTAAGAGTTGTGTTGACATTGGCTGAGGATGAGACAGGAGAAGCAAGGAAGAAATACCTCCACCAACCCTACCATTGTTGAGGCAATTGTTATCTGCAATCCACAATTAATTCCGCAGTTGAGTTTACAATCATTGATGCTAGTAAACAATGCTATGTGTCAATGCCAAACTATCAAAGTGCACTGAATGTACTACTATGATAAAAAGGGTTTTGATTCAGAATTCAGAGGATATCTTCTGGACTACTTGTGTCTTAAAATCCTATATGTGTCTGCTGTAGATCTCAATGAAACCATGTTTATGATACACATTGAGATAGCAGCCTTGCTTTTCAGGTTTTGGGCTGTGGCTGTCCCAACAATACAAAAGAAACTGGGAAATCATGAATCATGTGAATGGTCTACTGGCCATAGAAAAAGAAGCAGTGGAAATACTATTATACTGTACATGGAGTACTCGGGAAATTAATTTGTGACAGTACTCATGGAAACAAACTTGTGCTGATATTGCAAACTTTGATTAGACATTGGTACCTGATTGGCAAGTTTGCAGCTTTGTCCAGAACCTGCAGGCCCCATATATGTTGGGGTGCCCATACATTTAAAAAGGGGTAACAATCCCTTTACCTGCCACAACAGATCAGAACATCTGACACCTAGCAAATAACCTCTTGTTCATCACATCTAAAACATACCTATCAAGGTTTCTATCTGAGAATTACTCTCAACACCATCTCTTATACCAATGTAGGATAAAGAAATCTCCTGTGCTGGTTCCTAAAATGGAGACTCATATAGTGACAACAGTCTTTGGGTCTTCCTGCACTTACAAGTATGCTTTACAAAGTTCCACCTCATGTGGTTGGCATTTGTTTAAAGAAACACTTACTGTGTCTTCTCCACCACCAGCCATGATGGCTAGTGTGCCAGCTTTTGCTCCTTTGTCTCCACCAGACACAGGTGCATCAACTGATTCACACCCCCTATTATTCCCACACTGTTGTTCATTCTCTCTTGCCTTCTGATTTTTTCCGCTTATGCACTAAGTGATAAAGACTAACCATAAATTACAAATCTCAGCAGATCTTGATCATCCTTGTCCAATAAACACTCTGAACTGCTGAGTGGATGCTGTGACATTCTTTCTTTGAGCTTAATTTCCCTTTTCAACAGATTTTTTGAAAAGTTCCCATTTCCATATGCCTCCCGGCACTAACCTCTCTAATGTGCTAAATGTGACTACAGTTTGTGCCTTTGTATGACAATTTTGTGTGTAGAAGTGAGGCACACCGATACTAATGAGCTAACCTAACTGACATCTGGAGTCACATTTTGTCCATAGTCCTCAGTGAAGTTTCAGGTTATCAGTACATAAGGCTTCACTTGGGAAATGAACTTGTGATCAAATGTCATGTGAAGTAAGTACATTACCTTTCCTGAGCCACAGCATAAATTTCTCGAGCCAAAGCAGGGTCACTTGTTGACATATCCACAACCTGAGCACCCACATACCCCAAAAATGTTACTGCACAATTAAAAGCTTTTATAGCCATTCTGTACCTGAACAATTGATGCATTGTTCAAAACAGTGCTTCACTGGCATGCTCAAGGTATGTTGACAGTAGAGTTGATGTTGACAGTTGGGATAGTCGCGATGATTACAGACTCAAAAACCTTCTGGTACTAGCCATTGGATCAAGATCAGAGCACCACTAATTCCATATCCAAGCCCTTCCCCTGTCAGGGTTAGTGAACTCACAATGCCTCCAGGTTGAAGACCTTGCACAACACCCTTCTCTCCCAGTATTACCTCTCGTACATCTGATGGGTACCTGTTACACTCCAATGATGAAATAAAGTATGTGGTTAGGTGTTCTCAGCCTCAAAATTCACTCATAGTTTTCTTTTCTCAAACTGACCATTCACCTTGAAAAACCATGTCACTATGTTCAAGAACTGATGTAAGAAAAAGAGAAATCTCTATCAGGTAAATGAAGTTGACATACTCATGTTAATGATCTATTAAAAATTGCACAAGCTTCCTGAATATGCAAAGGACTTGTATGTCAGGTTAAAAGAAACAGTCTGCAGTTTCAGTACAAAAATACGAACTCACCCAACAATTGTAAAAACAATGTCACTCTGGCGAGCAACAGCAGTTGGAGAGTTGACCATGACAGCTCCTTTCTGACACAAAGCCTCTGCTTTACTGTTTTGCCACACATAAAAACATGCCAGGAGTGCCCATGTGAGTAAGCATTGCTTTTGCAGGAAAAAACAGATGTGAAAATTTTTCAGTTCAAATCTCACACTTCATGAAGACATACATATCACCTTGGAGTTCGATTGAAGACAGTGAGACTGAAGCCAGCCTCGAGAATGTGGCCACACATTGCCTGTCCCATTACTCCTGTTCCTATCCATCTTCAACAGGCAGCAACTTCCTTCAGTGCAACTACTATATTCTTCTTCTACATCTGAAATGCATACCCCAAGATCAAAGGTATCTCTCTCTATTCCCTTTCTGAGAGGGATTTGCATAAGCTTTTTTGCACAGTCCAGATTCAATTGTGAGTGAAATCAGTGCAAGATGTATGGACTTTTTTCTTGTGTGAAATTCACATCAGAAACAGCTACAATCCTGTTTTGTAAGACCTGATTATGACTTGCAACCACAACAAAGGGAATTCAAGGCAAAGGAAGTGTTACAGGAACTTCTGAAAATGCAAGAAATGTACAGAAACAAGGAGATATCGACAGAAACACTTGGAAGAATCGAGCAGAACTCAGATCTTTCTGGACTTTCTGAATGCGCAAAAGGACAAGGTAAGGAAGACAAAGTACCCGATCCGCGTGCGACCTGGTAGAACCTCCGTCAGTCCCATAGCTTCGTGTGTAAAACTCCTCCTTCTTCCTCCTTGCAGGGCAAACACAAACCAAATCGCAACTCTTTTGTTAGACCACAACCTGCATTGTATACTCACAAGACTGCAATCCTCCACTCCCTTACGAAGTTAGTTCCCCTCTCTAATCCAAATCGAAATTCGCTACAATTGGCACTTTCCAGAGCGGCTCCGCTGCCGAGATTTCTCTTCCCTAGTTCAATCAATCAAACTCTCAAGAGACAGAGACAGAGAAGCAAGGAAGCAACCGCGGACAAACAAAAGGCACATAGGAGGTGCATACATACCTGATGAGACTGCTGCTGCTGCAGCTTGCAAACCGCGGAAGAAAGAAGGCGTCAAAGTCAAAGAAGAGCCAAGAGACGAGCGATGGAGGAAGGCGCGATGGAGAGGAGCAAGATGGCGAGCAATGAAATTGACACGAAGAAGAAGCAGACAAGCGCCGGGGGCCATGGACGTCGTCTCGCCGGACACTCGCGCACAAGGGAAGAAGAGGCCACAGTGAGGCCCGGATGCCGCAGCTCTACCTCCTGCAGCCCTGCAACGAAGGACGTAGGCGGTAAGGCGGTAAAATAAAATAAAATAAATGAAAATTTCTTGATTTGCTCAATTTTATCCAAAAAAAAATGGAGAAAAATCATCAAGGAAAAATGTTGTAAAGTGAATATTTTTCTTAATTTTGTCAATTTGGAATTTCTTCAATTTTGTCCACAAGTTTCTTCAATTTTCTTAGAGAAAAAGCACCAAGGCAAACGTTCTTAAGTGAAGACTTTCCACATTTTGATTAATTTGGAATTTCTTCAATTTTGTCAATAACAATTTTCTTCTATTTAGTTAGAGACAAATCATCGAGGCAAATCTTCTCAAGAGAAGATTTTCCACATTTCGGTTAATTTGGAATTTCTTCAATTTTGTCAAGAAATTTCCTCTTCAAGTTGCTTTGGAGAAAATCATCAACAAAAAAAAGTTTCTAAAGGGAAGATTTCTTGATTTCATCAATTTGGAATTTCTTCAATTTTGTTAATGAAAACTTGTTCAAATTTGTCAAGAAAATTTCATCAGAGAAAATCGTCAAGAAAAATGTTCTTAAGTGAAGAGTTCTTCATTTGGTCAATTTGGAACTTCTTACACATTAGCAAGAAAAAAAATCTTCAGTTTTCTTGGAGAAAATCATCAAGAAAATGTGCTCTTTAAGTGAAGACTTCCTCATTTTCATAAAATTTGAGTGCAGCATTCATACCCTACATACAGTGAGGTCATTACAAACAAGAAGCTCATTTCATAACAGCTCTGCGCCTTTCTTATGGTTATAAGTTCAGAGGACTTTCACACTAACATACAGTGAACATTCCTCAAAATGTAATGAAAACTACAGCATCATTGTTCGATAGTCTTCTCTTCCTTACAGGGCAGATGCAATATATGCATTGCAATGTGAGAGAATTCAATCTGTATTACAGGTCAAATGAGGAAGGGCCTTACAAACAAGCAGCTCATTGCCCATTGTGGCCATATGTTCAAAACCAGCAACAGCTAGAATATGAAATGTTCCATGAACTTTCCTGAAAAATGAACTCACAGTAGGTCAATGTTAATGCCTCCTGAAAATTCCTAAAAATGTGGGGCCAAATGAAAACTATACCCATCCTTGTTGTTCCATAGTCTTCTTCTCCCTTACAGTCTGAGCAGATCCAATGAAAGTGATGATGTGGTGCAATGTGAGAGAATTCACTCTGTGTAGTGCAGGTGAGGCTGTTTGTCATTTCTTGGTTGAAGAAGATTCAACTGCATGAATCATAGATTTGCATTGTTGTTCTGTTCCCTCCCTTTTCAAAACAAAAATTCAGGAGAATTTCAAATATGAGATTCATATAGAACTGCAACCTGGAGCTAGTTTTTCAGAGTTTGTCTCAATTTTCTGGTAGCAGGCCACACAGGTATCCACTTCTAATCTCTGTACAGTAAAGCTGGTTGGTACAGACTAATGCCTCCAACAATGAAATGTAATTTTATCCGTTTTGCAGACTAATCCCAGAACTCTAGTACACATTCATATATCTAGCTTCAACAAAAACTGCTGGAGTCATGATGCTAAGAAGATTAGAAATGACTTGGCATTAGAATGGGCACTAACTAGGCTTTGGATGGAAAAAAGAAGCATACTTAAGATGTTCACCTCTTGTACAAGCCCAATCTGATGGAGAGTCAACCTTTCTGTTCTTCGACAGATCAAAGTTTTTACTCCTCATCAGAATCAGAGTGCCAAGCCTGCCTGGACATTCTGCTTACACCTTTCCCATCTCGCAACTTTGAGGCTTTATTCATTGTGTTTTCATTGTCCTCTTCCACTCTCCCAATCTGGAACATAACAACAAACTCTTGACTTAATATCAGATCTTTTCGCACTTCTGACAAACAAGGTTTCCATCAGAAGTGAAATTTACTCTGTCCAGTTTTAACAATAGAGCAAGAAAATTATGCATCCTACTTTGGCATGCTATGGTCTGGGACGAAGCATGTCAAAAGATTTCACCTTCACCAATCACTCCCTTCATCCAATGTGTATGAAAGGACACCCTAGTACAAATATAACCACAACTAATTGGTGTCATTCCACAAGCATAGAAGGTTCATACAGGAAAGGCAAACAAATAAGGGGAACTCTCACCTCTCCTTCATTAGTTGCATGTTTCCTTCCAAGCCTGCGCCGCTTTGGTCTTGATGTTTGGTTATCATGAGTGGCTTGGGTATCATCAAATGATGTGAGACCATCTGGCTTGTGTTTTCTTGCCACATCATACAATGTCATATTCTCTGTGTCCTCTGTGTATGCACACGTATACAACCCGAAGCCAACTCATTGTAGTCAGCAAGCATTATCGATACAACATCTGAACCTAAAAAAATGAACTGAAACCACTAAAACACAAAAGGACCCTGAGCCTAATCCCTTAAAGTGGTGTAAAGAGAAGGCAGTATTTTGTCCTGACCTGTTTGAAAGTCATTTGAAGTTGGGACACTCTCCTTCTGATGTCTATTTGGACTTTCATATGTTTTCTTCCAACTCAATGTATTAGCAATGGGCAGATCATCATCATCATCAATTTCCTCAGGCTCAGTTGAGCCATGACCATTTGTTTGCTCAGCTTCAATTCCAGCTTTTGGGACATGCTCTTTCTGACTTCTTTTCCGCCTTTCATATGTTTTATTCCCACTCAATGTATTGGCAATTGGCAGATCATCATCATTGTCAATTTCCTCAGGCTCAGTTGACTCATGACCATTTGAATGGTCAGCTTCAATTCCAGCTTTTGGGACACTCTCTTTCTGATTTCTTTTCCGACTTTCAAATGTTTTCTTCCCACTCAATGTCTTGGCAATTGGCAGATCATCATCATCATCATCAATTTCCTCAGGCTCAGTTGATTCAAGACCATTTGTATGGTCGGCTTCAATTCCAGCTTCTGGGACACTCTCTTTCTGATTTCTTTTCCGACTTTCAAATGTTTTCTTCCAACTCAATGTACTGGAAATTGGCAGATCATCATCATCGTCAATCTCTTCAGGTGTGGTTGATTCACAACCATTTGTTTGGTCCGTTTCAATTTCAGCATCCCTTGCATCTCCATAATCATTTTGTTTGCGAAATTTTTTCCTTGCAAAGGAGCCCAATGAAGCACAGAATGCTCTGTTGATAGAAACTCCAGCTTCACTTTCCATTTGGGTGGTTTCATTGCTTGACACTGTCCCATCAGAGAAACACAGACAGCATCAAACTACAACTAGCAGTTTGGGCTTAACAGTTCAACATCTAAACTAGGAAAAGAGTTTACCAGCTGGTTTCAATTTGATTTATGGGCCTGTCAACACACTACATATTCCAGTAATCTTCTTCAAACCCAAGCTTTAGTTCTGGGTTTGAGATTTCAGGTCTATTAGTGAAGGTCAAAGAATTGAGAAAAATGTAGCAGATTCTCTCTAAATTTACATGATGGAAAAGTTCTCAATTTCCTTTGCCCTTGCATGTTTCTGTTTGGATTTGCATATTGGGGTGTAAGCTTTATGATTTGAATAGTGGTACATGGTTCTCTTTTGGGGTCTCAGCCTTGGTTATCTTTCACTGCATGTTCAAACTGAAACTATAGGTAAGAAATCAGGACTTGAGGAAGAATGTTGAGGCTTCTGGGTTGAGTGTACGATAAAAGAGTACCAGCAAGATCCTCGTCTACATCCATGAAATCTCGCATATGGTCAGCATCCTTGTCACCTCCATCGTCTCTCCCAAGGCTATGATGAACTTCCTTGCAAGCATCATAATTGTCATCAATTGACTGGCATACTGGCTTCTGCTTTCTCTTCTTTGACTTATCACAGCCCAAAAGAAGGAGCCTTTGACCAATTTGAGCAGCTGTAAACTCCCCCTCCAGCTCCTGAGAAATGAGATGAATGCAATTCTTTTGACCCTGATATCTGTTGCAACAGCCCACAGATCAGAAGCCAAGTTAGTGAGAGTTGCAGTTAAGTTTCACATTTTCAAAACTTCAAATTTAGTCAACTGGTTCCATGTAGGAGCATTAAACACGCTTACTTTGCAAAAAGAGCTTGGAGCTCCTTGTCTTGCATGTTGTTGAACAGACAAGTCTTTTGTTTTTTATTACTTCCATTGGAGCCACTAGGCTTCTTCCTGTCTTTCAGGGTTTTGCCTCTTGTTTTTAAGTCTGGTTTTGATTCCCTGTTAGAAGGGTGACCTTCACTGTTTCTATCCAATGTATCATCCACTGCATCTCCATCATTCAGTTTGGCAGTGTCATCAGTGCCACTGGATACTCTGTCTTGGCCTTCTTGTTCATTTTGGGTCACAAGACCATATTCCTCCTGGTCATCAGTGTCATCCCCATCAGTGGCTTCATTGTCACTGCCAATAGTTTGAAGCAGCTTTGAGCTGGTGACCTTTTTTCTAACACGCTCAAGACCCAACTGTTTCAGAACACGACCTACTTGAGCCACAGAGAATGGCTCGCCAGAATCACGCAAAACCCCGGCATCCAAAAGTGCTTGCACAATGAGCTTTGTGCAACTGCGACTTTCTTTATATCTGCAGTTGACACCACAAGTGTTAAACCCTGGTACAATCAAGCAGTGTTCAGGCTGGAACCCTTTTCCCTCCTCTGACCATAATTTGGAAATTGTACCAGGTCCACAAAAATATTGATACCTAGTGAAGAAAACTTCACATAACTTCAGTTTCCAAAACATGCAGAAGGTCCCATGTTTACCCTTTCAAAACATACTGAACATTCCTGGGCTTCATGAAGGTCTAAACTTCAAGTTTTGTCCACAACCTCCTCCAAACCATGAACACTAAAACAAGGCTTGCAGTTTCACTTGCAAACCTACCACATGGTGATTACAAATTCAACAATAAGATGAAAACACATTTGAGAATGTTTTCCAATGGCCAACAGCAACACATTATGCCTCTGCAAAAAAGCTCTCTCACAACTCACTGTGCAAAAAGCTCTTTGATTTGATCTTCTTGTGAATCACTAAATGGGCCTCGCTTCTTTGAAACCCTGTGTCGCTTTACTTTTCCATTCTCAGCTGCATTCCCACCTACTTCACTGCACCACATCACAAGATAATTCCATTCAGCAAACATTTGATTTAGACACCTGAATCACAGCTTCAAGAATGGGTGGAAACATAGTTCTCACAGAAGGTGGGTGCAGAATATACACAAGTAGCTTAAGGTGACAAGTAAAATCATGAGGAATTCCACAGGGCTGTTTCATGAATTGAGAAGAAGCATCATCCACCACTGGAACATACAACCTATGTATCTGTGTGTGCAAGGAAGAAACCAGATTGCTGTTTTCACAAAAAATCAGCACCATGAGAAGTGAAGTATAAAGTCAAGTCCAGAATTTAAAATGGGGAACAGGCTGAAGACAAAAGATGAAGGCTTGAACCTGTTGTGCATCCTATGCAGAGAGGACTCCGGAGGACTTTGATTCACATCCTCATCATCATCTCCCAGACTATCAATCAAAAGAGCCCGCCTATCCTGAATGCTGTTTCTTGAAATCTTTTCTTTCCTTGTTTTGGATAAAGATTTTCGCAAATCTTGATTCACATAGTCAGCAGTTATGCAATGACAATCCTGTTTTGTCTTCCAGAACAGCAGGTCGACAAAAAGCAGTGGTGATTTCTTCAGCTTTTGGAAAAGATGGCGCACAACTTTGGTCAAAAATGCCACAACAAATCTGTGCTGCTCTGACTGTTGAATACTCTGGTTTGAGAGGATCTCATAAAATGTTTGCAATACTGAGAGCTGCACAGCACACACTGCAGGATTAGAATTTCTGATGAATCCATTTGCAAGGTATGCCAATTCAAATGGTACTACTAGGCCAGATATTACAAGCAGTGAAATACATAGCAAAGAGTATGCACATTAAGATATCAGAGTTAGGGCTCTGGTTGAATATGACCATGTGTTCCATGTTATTTGACTGTTGCAATGTTTCCAATCAAGTTACAATAATTTTCCCGAGGAAGCACTGGTGCCAGCTGAAGAAAACTAGAAACAGGGAATAGAGAAAGAGTGTAGAGATACCTGATAAAGCATGGGCTCCATCAAACAGTCCTTACAAATACGTTGCAGCATATGTATGATGTAATAATTGGTAGCTGCAGTATTTTGTGCATAGTTCTTTAGAAGCCAACAGTAGTTGTGCAAAATCATATTATCTCCGAACCTCCTAAGATATTTGAAAACATCCAGGCTGTCCTCACATGTAACCTCCTCTACCTCTTCATCTTGACTGTCACTTGGATCTCTGTCGTGTTCCTCTTCTTCCTCTGCATCTTGCTCTGCCTCTTCTTCTCCAAGTGGGTCACTTTTGGCTTCCTCCTCTCTATCCTCCATTCTTGTCTCCAGTTCCTCAATTCTGCTTGGAGGAATTGTTTCAGGTGTCTCTTGCATCATGCCAGTTCCAATCTCCTCCACATCTTTGGTCACCTTGTGTTCTCCTAGCCCACTTTCTGCATCATGTTCCCTGACATCAATGTGGAGTTCTGATCTCTGTTGGCCTTCTTTGAGGTGTCCTTGAGATGGTGACTGTTCTTGGTGGGGTGTGCCATTTTGTTTACTCTTTTTCTCCCTGCTCCTTACATTGTGAGCTTTTTTCTTCACCTGTAATACAAGTAAAAGCATGATAAAAACTGCATTTGGATTCAGCTTCAAATTGCAGGGTTAAAACATTATGGAGAAGTAGATAATGGAACAGGAGAACAGAAAAGAGAAAAGACTTACTCGTAATGCACCTTCTTCCTTAGTCAGGGTGTCAAGGAGACGAAGCACCACATGTGTCATCTCTATCATACCTGCCAACTGGCTATAAACCCCACCCATATTGGATTAACTATATGGCATCTTCAATTGTGTTCCTTGAAGAAGAAACACACCAATCAGCTTGAAGAATGGTGAAAAGTCATGTGATCCTGAAACAAGAGATGAAATTCCAAATGGTCAAGAGGGCAAACCTCCTTGGCTGCTTCTGGAGGTCAAATGTCCTGAGCAGTCGAATCATAAAAGCTAGGACGCCCTGATCTGTGTGGTCATAGAAAATTTTGTACAGCAAGATGCGGGCAACCCGAGCCTCTTTTTGTCCATCACTAGTTTTCCGGTCTGCAGCCTTGAGGACATGGTCAATCATATGAATCTGCAAGGGTCCACTTTATCTGTTGATGAAACTGCTCTAAAGTCACCTCTGCATTATATTGGCCTCTTCATGATAACCCGGAGGACCTTGTGCAACAAAAGAACCAAGAAACTTAACACCTCCCAACGCCCTGAACCTGGAACAATAGACAACAGTTGGTACAAAAGAACCCTGAAACATTTACTATGAAAGGAGAGGCAAATATAGTTTTCCAGGCACACTGAAGCATGGTTGACCCACACCATTTCTTTAAAAAGGACCCCCGCACTTGTTGGGGGGAACCAATCACTGGTCTCTTTAGAAGTATCCACATAGACTTGCCATTTCCTGGTGACTAGATTGAACATATCTTCATCCATTGTGGATGCAATCGGCCCACATCTGCCCTGAAATGTCATATCCTTTGCCTCTTTCTGAACCCCTTCATCTCCTCTGTCATTAGACAAGCTCTCCTTGACACTCCACTGCACAATGCAAATTTTCAAAATGGTCTTAGGTTGACTCTGCTGTGATACATAATAATCCTACTATTGACTTTTGTGCAAGCAGACAGATTACTAGCAGAACTATAAGTAGTCAGAACATCTGGTGGTGATAGTGCTCTTTGGTGACAGAGAGAAGCCTCCCACAGTTTGGGATCTTCTGAAAATCTCCCCAATCCAGCAAGATTATATTCGAAGGATTGGAGATTACGCAAATATTTTCACTATAAACTATGGGAATTATGGCATGCACATAGTGGAAAATTCTTTGGGATGAACACATCAATCTGGAGTGTTAGATTGCAAGCTAATTTATAATTGATCACATTGGTCTATGCCACAATTGCAGAAAGTATCAAATCTTAAAGGGCTCAACCCACAACCCCTGAAAGAGTTACAACATTCTAAGATTCTTTGTTTGCAAACGCAAAGCACAGGACTGAAGCATAGTTACATAAGCCAAGGAGAGGTTTAACCTGAGGTTTTGAAAGGAGGCAACGTTGATAGGATGTGAAGAAGTTGGCAACTGCGAAGAAAGTTACCACATCACTTTCTTGCACTTCATTTCTTTCGCTTTGTATGTCATCTTTCACTGTTTGCATCAATACTGAAGAATCCAACCACACAAAAGGAGGTCACTCTTCTTTGAACTTATGTGTTCCTCTATTGCATACTTTCTGATTCAACCCTGCAGAATACACCCTTTCAGAATCTATGTGATAGAGATAGCCAGAGAGATTTGGAGGAGACTTACAGTTGTAAGTGCCTTCCAAAAACTGATCTGCCAGGCTTTTGAGAAGCCCACAAACTGTATCATTGGATGAGCACAGGGGAGGGAGATCAGGTGCCACCCGCTTCACATGACCTCGCATTATTTCTGGCTTCTTGAAATCTAATGGTGATTGATATGGGTTTTTTGTCACTAACATTTTTGCTCCATCCTGCATGAAATTAGGTATGGTGTAAGAAAGATATATGATGTCAATTGATGCCAGCACAACTAATAAGACCTCATGGCTTGGAAAACCAGGCTAAGAAATGACTACATTACAGATAGAGGTCACAAAGGAAACAATGTCCAGGGGCCACACCAAACCTTTTCAACACGAACAAAAGTCCCACAGAATCTAGAATGGCGGGGTGCAGCAAAACCAAAATTTCTTTGCTCCAGTCTCTCTTGCCGAATTAATGACTCCAGTGCAGCTGAAGATTCCTGGCTCAATTTCTTTGCTGGCTGCAAAATTTACAGTAACAAGAAGATGCATGAAAGCCCAACATCCACTTCTAGGAAGAAGACATACATCAAAACTCAAGAGAAGTTCATCCACTCTGAATGAATGCAGATGAGAACTTGTTCATTATACTGCATACGAAGGATAGTTAAAACCTTTGTTACCTTCCTGCATCTGTCACTACTTGTTGCAATCACATCTGGGCTCTGGCCCCAGAATAGATAGTTGAAGATCTCAAGAATGAGGAGGTTATCTTTGCGAAGAAAAGGTTGATCACCACCCACATGCTGGGTGAGGGCTAGAAGCAAATCAGTTACACTTTCTTCGAATAAACGCTTAAGAAGTTCATCTTTGAAGTATGATGCAAGAGCATTTCCTGAAGTGGTTGTCCTAGTCAAAGGTGAGAAGGAATCATCCACAGCCAACAGGTTCCGTATGAATGTGAGCATTAGCTGGAACATTTTGCCATCCATATCTGTAAGTGAGCCACTGCAGTACCAAGAAATGAAGCATGTTCATCAGGTCTGAAAACATACTCTGACAACTGCATTGTTCAGAATTCATTACTGCATGTTTGACTGCCATGTAATCTGACAAGAAAAACCTCCCAGAGCTTCATATCAGAAACCTTCATACTGGTCAGCACCAGGAAGAAGGGAGATCACTTGCAAGGTCCCATCAGGCGTTGAGAAGCCAAACAAATGTTCCCATTTCACAGCTCCAATTATCATTGCTCACATGCCAATGGGTATTAGGAAAAAGGCTTACAACTTCTTTCCTTTATACTCCAAAGCAAACAGTGTACCTTTCCATGTGCTCAAGAGGCTGCTGAAGATGAGAGACAATGACACCAATCGCATCACCTTCCAATGCAGCAGCCTTGAAAGTCCGCAAATACTCAAGTTGTTGGGGTATGTTGCTTGTGGATGGTTCCACAGGCATTGTCATGAACACCATCACTTTTACTGTACAACAATTGTGGGGAAAAGAAGACTAAAAATCTGTCAAATTTTGCATAATTCTAAAATTCACAGTCAATAGACCTTGCGAATTTAGTTACCAAAATATATGTGGAAGACAGAGAATAAGCTGAATTCCAGATCTAAAGACTTAGGATTCAGAGTGTCGAAGCCATTGAGTATGCCAGGAAACCATCTGTAAATCAAACAAACAAGGAAGAAAATAAAGTGCTTGGGATTTATTAAAGAGGTGTGCACCGTGTACCGGCATTTAGGACAAACTCATGGTGATGGCGGTAATGGGTGATGATGGGGAGTATATCTTGGGCTATTGTATTCCATTTTCCAAGCTGCATAAATACGTCTCGGCTTGTGGAATCATCCTGCCGCAAAAACCGTTGCAGGCGCTTCAAATTGCCTGCAAAACACGTCCATAGCAGTGGGTCACACCTCTGAAACATGTAACTGCTTCAACTTTAGGTGTCTATGGGTGCATGGAAAATTCATACTCGAAATCCCGCAGGACTCCACAAGTCAGACGACCTAGTTAAGGTTTCGCCATCAAGAACGCAAGACCGGCGCAAAACCGATCACTAATCTGTACGCACCCGGATTCTTGGAGAGTTCTTCACTTCAGAGCTCAACAGAGAGAATTCATTCAAATACGAGATTATTTTTTCTTCGACAACAAACTTAGAACGTGCAAAAAGAGAAAGAGTGTGAGCTGAGGGGGAAAGAAAAAAACAAACACAGTCTTTACCAAGACAATCAACGTGTTTGACATACACTCGTTTCCCGCAATCGTCCTCTCGCGTAAACCCTAGACCAGTACAAACTGCCGTCAAATTATCCATTTCCATATCCGAATTAAGGATTCTCGCGGCCACCTGTCTCTCGCACTTCAACGGCTGCTCTTAGGTTCACAGTGAAGAACCAGAACAGCACATTCGCACAAACATCTTCGAGCAAGCGGAAGCAAAAAAGAAAACCGAAGGAAGAACTAGTTTGGGTTCTTTCAAGAGAATTCACAACCCCAGTTGCATTTTGTAACATAAAAACGGATCTGACAGCTCGGAAGCAAAGATATATAAAGTTCGTGAATCTAGATCAGCAGGCAACAAATCGAGATCGCGAGAGAGAGAGAGACAAGAGAGCGTGCAAGGGAAGCGGAGCAGCGATGGCGGGAAGCAGCGCAAAGCCGAAGCAAGAATTGCGCGGGAAGTTCAATTTTCGTTTTCACACATGCAGCAGGTTGGTTCATTCTCTAGTTTGTTTCATCCTATGTGGCATTGTAAATCCAGTGGCCATATTTTTTTGGTTCTTTGTCCTCTCAGTTTTTTTGAGAAAAGGAGAGAGAGTGGTAAATCATCCTTGGGCAGGAAACTTCTTATTTGCATTTTCACACATGGTAGTTCATTGTCTGGTTTCTTCATCCTATGTGGCGCTTCAAATCCAAAGGCCATGGTTGTTGTTTTTGTCCTCCTTTTTTTTCCTTTTTTTTTTTCTTTTCTGCAAATAGGAGTTAGTAGGCCTAGTAATAATCCTTTGGGTGAGAAACTTCTAATTTTCATTTTCACACTTGGTGGTTCAGTCTCGGGTTTCATCATATGTGGCACTTTCACCCCAATTGCCATGGGTTGTTTTTGTCCTCTGATTATTATTATTTTTAAAGGATTTAAATTTTCAACTAGGTTTCAATTTATTTATTTTACTTTATTATAGTGGAACCTTGGCAGCGGTTTTTTTAATAATAAAAAATTAAAACCACAATTTCTTTTAAAAATTCTTTGGGTGGTAGTATTTTAATTTTTTTGGCTCAATTAACCTTGGGTCTCTATGGGTTTTATCAAAATCCATTGTTCTATGGTAATGAACACTTGTTTTAAAGATTATCCATGGGCCATTAATTAATTTATTATTTAGCATTAGGTGGAATAACATGGTAATTAACAATTAATCATGGTAACCTTCAACATAATGCAAATATCTCACAATATTTATTTTTTTAAATTTAGCCAAAGATGCAACCTAATAGGGGTGCAACACTACACACCAATTTATTTATTTATTTATTTGAAGTTAAGCACAATAAGCTAAAAATAATTTTGGTATGGAGACCTAACAAATTTACATAAGCACATATAATCCATCTTCAAAGATATTTCATTATTTTGATAGCACTAAAAGAAACAAGGTTTTTGATCACCTTTCTTTATGGCATTTCAAGTCAAAACTTCTCACAATAAAATCTCTTTAAATTAAAGTGTTGCATAGAAACAATAAAAGGAAAATGTCAAAAAAGACATAAAAACAATGACTACACATGGATGAAAATCTAACTCCATCCTAACCAAAAGGTTTAGAAATTGTGATATGGGTTCCCTTATAACAAACATATTTTTTTAAACCCAAAAAAAAAATTCAAAGAAAAAATACAATTGCATTTACATTTTTTCTCGAGCATATATTGGAATTTGCATTTGCACAACATGTGTGCATTTTTTTTGAAATATATTCATATGTAATCACATTAATAGGAGTCACAATAAATGTAATGAATGTTTAGCTTTCAAGTTTTATTGTAAAAAATTGTATTAAAGTTGCAAGTTTTTAATGTGAACAAAATTTGATGAATATAAAATATTTAAATACAATCCTAAAGCAATTTTTAAAATTTTCTTTTAAGAACTTGAAATTCTTTCAAAATGACATAAAATGTACAATAATTATCTACACCTTTACATAATATTATAGATTGACAATTTTTTTTGTTATGAATGTTTTTAACCATTGTAGAAAATTATGTATTTCTAATTGATTTCTTTTTGTAATTAATCATAATTTATTGTATCATCCTAACAAGCACTCCCACTCCTTTTTTAGAAATTAAAAAACTAGTCACACAATGTGGCAAGTTTGGCTCTTATTATTCTAATTACTAGTGGGTACTCGTGTCTTTCGAACACTGGGAAGTCCCCCAAAAGTGAGTGGGGGGGGCGGGGGGGGAGGGGGGGCGAGCAAAAAAAGACAAAATTATCAAATATATTTGGTTGGTTTTGATTGTGTAGTCAAATATATAGAAACATGATTACAGTTGTTTACTTCATTTCCGGCTTTATAGCCAGTTTTGGCACAATCTTCTTGAGGAAGGTCGTCACATTTTTCTATGGAAGATCCCCACTGTGGTTACAAACAAAAAATCTTAGAATAATAAAATAAAAAACAACACTGCTAGGGACGACTTGGGGTCGGTCGTTCCTGGCAACTACCTCCTTACTATGAGATAAATTGCCACACGATTGTCTCCTCCATTCCATGGATGGATGATGGGACCCCCACCCCCAATAGAAAAAAGAAAAAATTTCTCCTTGTCCCCCTCTCCCCAAAACCCAAAAAAAGGAAAAAATTGGTTACACTGATTGCATACCGAGCCTTCCTCAGTGCCTGCCTGAAATTTTTATTATGGGCCAATACCCCTTCATAACAGGATGGATACCTATTGTGCTATAAATAAGGCAGAATGGGCAATTCCCTGAAACACTGGAGTTTTGCAATTTAAGAAGAGCCTGCGCCCTCCCCCTCTTTGCCTTGGATGGATGGAGGGACGGATGGATGACAGGATGGACGACGAGATGGATGGATGGAAAGGACGACCACCCAAGGATATTATATAAATAGACACACATTTATATGATGTTGTGTATATAAATTTTCATGTATGTAAATAATGACACAATATCTTCATTCATATACAAAACCACAATCTTCAATGACCTTGGCAAATGCAATATTTTCATTGTACTAGGATGTTTAATTTTTTCTTGAAAATAAATGAATGAAGAATGAACAAAATACACAATACCCTCTACATGTGTATTGCATTATGCAATGAATCTCTTCATTTGTCATTTTGTACTTTTCTTTCTTGGGTCTTGCATAGAAAGGTTTAAAATATAGAATGAACTACCTTATGTTATTCCTTTTATTGACATTTTTTTACACATAAGTGGTGGTGTTGCATTCATTTCATGATTTGTAGTAGCATGGTAAATGGGCAAGGGTATTCAGATTTGATAGTTTTAAACCCATTGGCAAATGATTAAAAAAACCTTTGTTTCCCAAATGAAAAAAATTTCAAATTTTTTCCTTGCCCCCAAATGATCCTACACCGAGGGGGTATCTATGCCTCTTCACCGAATGGTTAATCTATAAACATGTACTTGAATTGTTAATAAATCTAAAAACAAAAGGCATGTGGAAAGTTTTGGAATTGCAATTTAGTTTGTGAAGTTGTAAATTCAAAACTTATCCCATATTGTTTGTTCTCCGGCCACTCCTATTTTGAACATTATATAAACAAGGGGTGTAATCATCAAATGTCATATTAAGAAATTTGTGCACTTAGGATGAGCCAATCAAAAGGCTTAACCCAAAACAAAAAGAAAAGTTATGCACAATTTTAAATTATCAACCTCCCCAACCTATTTATCTACCTACATAGGTCAACCTATGTACCTACCTACCTAAGTACCTACTTATATGAATAGGTATTTAGCCTAGGAAGGTAGACCTACCTACCTACCTTTTTACCTAAATAGGTAAGTATGTAGCCTAAGTTTGTAAACATTTATTTATGTACCTACCTAGGCACCTACCAACTTAATATTAATATTTTGTATTTAATTCATCTTAAGGTGCCATGTGGCATATTTATGTTGGGCCACGTGTCATAATATAAGATCATCCAAGCATTTGAATTGAATGTCCTATATTATTTCAAAATAATAATAATAATTTTTAATAATTAAATATTAAAATATGTGGTAGCACATCATTTGTCTCAATTGTGACCAAAATAGTTGCACCATAGTCGCACGTGACAATATGCATACAATGGAGTCAAAGGATGAACTTATATTTGTTGACTTTTTCTTTCATACAATACACCTTATCATTTGCAACTAATGTTCCATGCAATTTTTCCAAGGTGACTAATGAGATTTTAATCACAAATGTCATTTACAACTAAATTTTAGTCGCAGAGACTAGTCAAAAATGCCTATTTTTCTTCTAGCGACTACCTTGTCAAAAAAAATAACATGTAGCCATGAAAATGTTTTAATGTACTAAAAGTAGATTTTTTTTAGTACAATAATTAACATGATATTGATCTTTCATTTTATGTTGAAAATGTTGAAAAACCCCATCTTGAAAGTAGAATTAAGTAGAGTTGAAAAATAATTTCTACTTGCACAAAATGTTTGATCTTACAAAATGGGTTACATATAGATGAAATATTGATTTTAATAAATTTCAACTTAGTAAAGCTCTAAAAAATACTTATGTATTATCGAATTATGAATGTTATAATCATAATATATCCAATTTTTAATATGAAATAGGTTTGAACACCATTTTGACCAAGTTAATTTTAAATGTATTTTCAACCTACTTTTATGATACCAAAGTTGTTCAAATTTTGTATCCAGCTTTCCATAAACTAAATGTAGGGCCCTATGGTTTTATATTTCTACTTCAAAATATTTTGAACTTATTTTCTTGTGTCCATATAAAAAACTATTCCATTTTTTAATTGAACTTTGGGCGGACTATTTTTTTGTCTACTTTACATTGCCAACACCCAGTTAAAGATATGAATTACAACTTATTTAATACAATAATGTACTCATTTGAATATATGAATGCTTGTCGACATGAAATGATCACAAATGATTGATGATGCTTTGAGGTTTGGGCCACATCATTACCACTAAAATCCAACCCTTTGCCCCATTATACAAGGGAGTGTGTATTGGGAATGGATTTTGGGTCATCAAACAAACCCCTTCTCATAGGTCCATGTAAACACATAAAACACTTGTGCACCATAGTAGCATGGTGATAAAAACTAATAAGGATTTTTTCAACACCTTTAAAATTATAATCACATCTAATAAGTAATGATTACTATATTCCACAAAATGTTCATGCAATTTTGAAAACCACAATACAAACATGTAACCATATTCAACAAGTCATGATAAAACTTATATATTCTGAAAATGACAATGTATTTGGGGCATGTGGTATGCTTTTGCTGAAAAGTCCCAACAATTCAGTTATGAAGGCATTTGACGCACCATGAGTGCGACAACAATTCCAGATGAAAAGGGTTGCACATAAGCTTGATAATGTAGAACTTTCAAATATTGGTATTCTAAAAGCCTCTTCAATGTTGTCGTGCTTTAGTCCCAATCCTTGTGGTTTCTCTTCAATTATGGGCATATTGGCCTAGGTGTCCTCTCCTTCCATGTTTTCAACATCATTCATTCTCATGTATACCGCACTTACTTCCACTAGATCACTTGGGTTCGCACAGCCAATGGCTTCATCACCTCGTGGTTATTTTGTTCCATGTTAGTTGGGACTCACATGGCATCATTTCTAAGCATCAACTCAAGCTCATTAGTTTCATTGGGAGGCTGGTCATCCACATGTAAGGCATGATCAACATTGTTAGTGACATTAACCCCATCGGGAACCTCTTGATTTGTAAGTGGCAATTGCATAGCCCCATGAGTACGCATCCTTTCTATTGTCCCATGCCTAAGGTCCCCATTTGCACCTCCCACCCTATGTTGGGATTCGATGTTGTGGGCTTCCTAGGCAATTTGGTAAGCAATGACAAATGCATCTTTAATTAGCCCTATCATGTCCACCTCTGCATCCATGTGTGTTTGTCCACCCACACATTCTCCAAAGGCATGAACGATGGACAATTTAAATGTGCCATCCATTTTTCTTTAGATGAATCACAAGGATCACCTTCCATCCATGGATGATCAAATTACCATTGATGTTCAAATTGCCAAAATGAGTTGTTGACAACTTTCCATGCAACTTTCCAAATGATGCTTACGTGTAAACACATTATTTCATGATCATTGCACATCTAGGTGCAACACATACATGGAATATTCACGTGTTCAAACCTCTTTGATGGGTATATAGGGTAATTTATAAACCATTTCACCTTGGGTAGTGCTCCATAAATGAACATACCTCTATCCAATTCCTTTTGCATGGGTGTCATCCAAAATCTCATAAGTGTTTTGATATTGTGGATTATTTCAAAGGTTGAGCACTCGGGCAAATCTTGCAAGGGCAATGATACCTATCCCACCTAGCAACATGTGCATGAACTTCATCACATTCCCAGAGTTTTCTATCACAAGCCTTTATTCACCTATGATCAGTGAATGGCAATTGCGTAACCATGTGAACTTTTATGATGCCAAATGGGTGGAATACTTATTCTACATTACCAATTGGACAATGTCACATGTTTAGTCCATGTTTTAAGGTCCAAAATAATAACCTTAATGTGGTTATGCTTGCATAACCAACTCACTTAGTTTAAGTTCACATACAAAACCTTTTGTTCGTATGAACCCTTTATCCTATGTCTAGTGCTCCCATGCATTTCTTTTAGTTCAACACTACACAACAAAAAATTATTAACAACCCAAGAATGGGCTTAAGATGAATTTCTAATATATGATGGTCATGTACAATTATTATTCATAAGATCAAAGATGGGCCACTATATTTTAATTTGTACTTTACAATGTAAAGTTATAACTTAGAGGTAGCCAATGATTAAATGCATTATTTAATTAACATTGTTATTTTCCAAAATGTTGCTTGTTTGATGCACCAAACTCATGTACTCTCACAAGCCCCCATGTCATTCCACCTTCAACATAGGTCTTCACTTCCATGTGTTTCGTACAATTTTAAATTGAGTATGAAATGTTAATCCCACATCCACCCAACAATTCGCCAACCTCCAAATGAGTGGACTTAATGCATTCCACTGCATGTGGTGGAGTCCATGATTTGTCTCCACAAAACTCCCAAAGTGGTCACATATGCCTTGATGTCAAGTAATCTTGCTTCTAAAGGTTTAGGACCTTCTCTATAACATGCCTTAGAACTTAGTTTGTTCACCTCCTCTTATATCACATATATGAGACCAACCATTTGATTTGGCCCTACAACAAAACCCATGTGCAAGAACACATGTATCCAGATTGTTATGTGTTTTTATCTGTGCACAATGGGTTTTCATTACTAAAACCAACACATTATCACCAAGGCACCTCCACCCATAAAAAACATCCCCCTATAAGCATGACATCTAGTGCATCTTCATTTGCATTTCCCTCATGCTCATATTATCACCATTAATTCATAGTAACACCATTTTCACATTCCCTTCCTTGAGTTAGTGTCTTTGGTATTTTGCAATACCACTTGGGGATTTAAGTTCAAAATATACCTATTGATGATTATATATCTTCATTCATTGTTGCCCATTGAATTCAGGTCTCCTTTCCAATCATCTGTGCATCTTTCTTGAATTCCTAAGTGTTGGAATGATAGTTGGAACCTTTTGCAAACACTCATAATAATGTCATAATGCTCACAAGTGACACAATCAATAATTTCAAATTTATACAAATACAAATCAATGTTCAATGATGCAATCCATAAAACTTGCTTTGACAAAGGTTTTTAAATTGATTGTTCCTTGGATGCATCATACATGCACGTTTGATATTTTTTATAATTCAAATTAAACTAACATATTTTTAAACTAGTTGCACTTGTTCTTAACAACATTGCACTTCATTATGGACATTTATGTAATAATCAAAGGACATGATATGTCAAGTCTACATCTAATTTTAAAACATAAGACTTTCATCCTATATGGGCCAATTGAGGGTAATGTGCAACACCTTAATAACGAGGTAGATGGATGTTTGGCCATGATTAGTTGGTTTTTATAATATTTGTCAAACCATGCAGAACTCATGTGTTTGATGATGGATGTTGTCCCCCCCACACGATGGACCATCAAAACATTTATCCAAAAATAGCCTTTTGCAAAATTGAGTATTACATGGCAACAATCCGATATGTTAACACATATTACCGTCATCAACTACAAGATCCTCCAAACTCCTGGGATAACAATCTCCATTATGTTGACCATTATATAAATATAGATCAATATAATATGATAACAACATGCAATAGTTGGAAATAAGGCAATGCAATTCATTGTGAGGTAAGACCAAGCCCACTATTGAGGATGTCCTTGATGATTACATGTATACTTGAACTCATACTCATTCACAAATGTAAACATTCAGTGTGTTTTGATGGGTCGAATATATACTACTACCACAAAAGGACATGACCAATATATTGCATAAGATAAGACACTCTTGGACAAATAACCAAAATCATCCATTAAGATTAGATAACAATTGTATATTGTGTACAACAAGTACATCCATGTGCATTGGATACCAATAAGTGTACTGACAAGTGCATTGGATGCAACATTGCATACAAGAATGAATTTCAATTAACAAGCTTGTATTAATGATCATAGACATTTGGGCATTATATCCTTTTACCATTGCAACACATAACCATTTTAGAATTAAACATGCAAATTATAGCCATATAGAACATTTTAAGGACATAGATTCATGAATGGTGCCCATCGACAATCCATTACATGTGCTTAAATGGAATTAGTGTGGAACTAGAGTGAAAATGGTTCACCCCACTACAAGGGCTTAGTGGGTTGGGTGAGTTCCCTTCCACTCGGCCTGAGTTGGGTGGAATTGCATGGTGGTTTTGGGGCAAGTATTAATAGGCCATCAAGTTGTTCCCAATTAATATTATGTTTTAAAATGTGGATGGTGAAAAAAAAAACAATTTCCATCTAATAATATATCCATGGGATATTGCCATGGACATAACATACAATATTGTCCACTAAGAATGACTAAGATATTAGTTCAATTGTGCACATATATTTGCATGCTTATGGAAATAATTGTCTAAAAATTGTGTCAAGCATCTTGTTGTGCAATAGTTTCAAACATGGTTGTGTGCTAGTCCTCTTCCTCCATTTTAATTAATTGCCTCATCTTTTGCAACTAATGGTCATAACCTTGTTCATATACCAAACACATCATGTGCACAAATAAGATCAATGACAACACTACACATGCACAACCTACATTACAAAATTGTGTAGTTTAGAACCAATGTGTAATCTTCAGCTTATGATTATTGCAAACATGAACCAATATATTATGTGCAAATGTTCATAAAGCCATGTACTATAATTTGAAAAGGATAGCAAATGCAAAGAATTTGTATCCATTACACATATTACATGAACATTGATGTGTGCAAAAACGTGGCACCAATAACAAAACACTATGATCAAACTATTAGCACTTGATGTTGGGAGGGGTCAAGAATTATAAAAAGTAGTTGGAGGTGAATGGTAGCAACAAAGATCAAGGCAATAGTGTGCTTCGGTGGTGGACCAGAGAGTTTGACATGATATGTCTATTGTGTGACATAATTGATGAAAAAAAATGTAGAGTATTCATCCATCCAACAAATGCAAGCACACTAACATGCAAGATTGTGGGCTAATGTGGATCTTCCGTCACAAATGCCAAATGGCACATTCTTGCATTAAGTATACCACAACATCAAATGTTTAAAATTTTTGCAACAACATTAAATAGACATAATAGAAATCCATTATGTGTGAACCAATTGCAAAAATTGAATGATTAACATATTTCAATGCATTGAATGTGGTTGCACAAAAGAAAAATCAACAAACTTGCAATAGAAATACCTAGACACAAACACTACTAGAAATTTTGGGTTTTGCAATTGTCGCATGCAACTAAAATTTAGTTGCATGCGACACATGCAACTGCAAATTTCTGTAGTTGCATAAGACAAGTTGCATAGGACATGTAGTTGCATGCAACATTACGTATGCAACATGTATATACGGTGTTAGTATACATGTTCATACATACATACTAATCCAATGTAGTTACACCTTATGTGCAACTTTCCTTGTAACTACATACAACTAATCAAAATATGACACATGTTTAAAAATTAGACAACTAGCTTGTGGACACGTGTCATTATTTAAATTTTTTGTGTTTTCAAATAAAAAATTCATTGGATTAATCTTAATCATTAATTTTTTTTGCCATTAGAATGATGACACGTGGCACACCATGGAACGTTCATTGACCATTTGACACGTGTTCAATTTTTTAACACCAATTATATGGTGACACGTGGCAATCAAGGCCCACCTATTAAAATTTTTAAAAATATTAATTGATGAAATCTAAATCATTTAATTTTATGGCCAATAAGATGTTGACACGTGGTGCCTAGGTAGGTAGATAATAATTAAACCCCATTAAGTAAGTAGGTTTATTTAGGTATGTAAGTAGATTGAAAAATAGCTAGGTTTAAGTTATATAAATAGGTTTAGAATAATCCGATTTTATTTTCAAGCTTGACCATTTCATAAAGGTCAATTTTTTTTCATTCACACATCCCAATGGCACGTGGTATTTGGTTTCAACAAAACTATTGCTCTTAGTTATATACTGAGCCAAATAGAAGTGGAAGTCAAAGGATATGGGTTAAAACATTCCATTGCAAACCTCATGGACCAACCTAGTTGCACATTAGATGCAACTACTGTATTAAAGTATAACAATCAGGGGAGGGCTTTGTTGCTTTTGGTTTCCGAACAAAACTTGAAGCCCTCCTCTTGGCGCATCTAACACACTAAAAATCGTTGAAAACAGATTAGAAATGAGAAAGTTATGGCCCCCCAAAGTAAAGGGGGTCAAAAAACTCAATTTTTTTTATATTAAGGCC